>Ga0302250_1000026_pt1 | contig 325244 bp, 272 predicted proteins | sample AAG_RA_Asp_MG_FD_193536 | JGI IMG/M metagenome (GOLD analysis project Ga0302250, IMG submission 193536) | Enriched activated sludge microbial communities from anaerobic digester in WTTP, New Holstein, Wisconsin, United States - AAG_RA_Asp | ecosystem: Engineered > Bioreactor > Anaerobic >... | reverse complement strand
ATGACGATGTCCTCTTGTGAAAATCCACGCCAATTGTTATCATATCCATGTGTCCTCCTTTTTAGGTTTCCTGACCTTCCCCCAAGTTTACCTTGGGGGAGGAGGACACAACGAATCATTGTAACTGTCGGATGTGTCATTCTGCGCGCGAAAGATCGTGCTCGAATGACACATCCGCCACCCACGGAATGCCGCTTTAGATTCTTTTGTGGAAAATATCGAAAGGTGTTGTGCTATTTTTGGTTTATTACTTTTGGGTACCGAAACTCTGTCATTCCTGAATGTTCTTCCCTGTTGTCATTCCCGCTTGTTCTTAGCGGGAATCCATGAGGACATCATCCTTGGGGATGCTACTTGTACGGGGCCTGCCTGCACCCGCGAAGTCATGCGGGGGTCCTGTCAGAGGTGTCATCCTGCGCTCCTCCGCGCCAGGCTTGTGCGGTGCTCGGATAACACCTCTGCCACCCCCGAAGTGCCTGCTTAGATCGTTTTGTGGAAAATATAGAAAAGGTATAATGCTATTCTCGGTTTATTACTTCTGGGTATCCAGATCCTGTCATGGCCGCCCGTTCTATCTATTTGTCATTCCCGAATGCTCTTATCGGGAATCTATGAGGATCTCATCCTTGGGGATGTTGCGTGTGCGGGGGACCTGGCTTCACTTGCGAAATGCCTGGTTAGAGTTTTCATGCCACCTACCAATTGTCGGGCGGGTGACGCGAGCGGTCCCGAGATCTAACCTACGCGGTCGGAATAAAGAAAACCCCAAAGTGCTAGACCGAGAATAACATGATAACGCTCGATATACCTCCCTTGCCCCACGAAGCAGGCATCCCGCGGGTGGCGGGGGTATTCCTCGAGCACCGCACAAGCGAAGCGCGGAGGCGCGCAGAGGGATACCCCCGACAGGACCCGCGGGATACCTGCGAAATATTTTATATTCTCATCGCTTCTATCTTTTCTTTATCAAGAGACGAGGCAGGCATTGTCTTACGGGAAGATTCGTCCGTCCAATACTCGACTTCGAGCGGCTGGGGGCTCTCTCTGTATTTGGAATGGCTGACGCAAAGCGAGGCAGACATTTCGATGTTGGCGGGAGAACCGTCGCCTCTTAAAATGACATACGGGCCGGACTTGTCTTTGAGACGAAAAATGATGTCGTCTTGCCTTTTCAAAGAGAGGATCCCCTTCGTGTCTTTCTCGTCACGTCCGACAACGGCTTTTGTCCTCTCGTCGATCCGGAAATGCCTCCCAAAACTAAGCAGTTTTATTTCTTCCAGATCAAGCTTGTCATGATCGATAAGGTCTTTTATCCTTTTTGAGAACTGCGGGTCGGTGAGAAGGCACCCGCCGGCGGGTTGGAAAAAATCCTTTATGCCGTATTTATCGGCAAGCCTCAGCTGATGTTCGCGCGAACGGCCGGATATATCAAGTAAATTGCCTCTTAAGATAAGGCCCTCTTTCTCGGCAACGGTCTCATCAAGAAGCTTCGCGGAAAGAGGCCGAAGTAGATACCCTTCCAGTCCCGACCTTTGCATTATGCGGTCAAGCGCCCACCTGCCCTGTGACATCGGCCTTTCGCCCAGGACCTCACCCGTTACAACGAAAGAAGCGTGCCGTTCAGCCATCATTTTTTTAGCTTCCTCGAGCATGAGTATTTTACAATCAATGCACGGGTTCAAATGTCCGCCGTACCCATGTTCCGGAGATTTCAGAACAGCCAGGAATTTTTCCGATATATCGGCAAACTCCAGTGGGATACCGGACCTGTCGGCCGTCACTTTGACCTTTCTTTTAAAGTCCTCTATGTCGCGGGAAGCGAACGACATCGTGAAACATACGCCGAGAACGTCTATCCCCTCCTCCTGCACCACCTTGGCGGCAAGGAGACTGTCCAGTCCTCCGGATATGAGAGCGATCGCTTTGGTTGTCATATATTGTATTGAGTATTGGGTATTGAGTATTGAGCGAGCGTTCGCCCGATACCCGATACTCAATACTCCTTACCCCTTCGCTTTTTGTTCCTTGCCTTTTAACATTTCCAACCACTCTTTCATCTTCTTCTCATACCCTAAACTTGCCGGGAAATAATATTTCTTTTTCTCTCTCATATAGTCCTGCTCGACGTAATGGCCCTCAAAAGAATGGGCGTATTTATACCCATCGCCGTGCCCGAGCTTTTTCGCACCCGAGTAACTGCCGTCCTTAAGATGGTCCGGGACTTCCTGAGTACGGTTTGTGGAAACATCTTCTATCGCTTTTTCCACGGCCATACAAGCGGCATTGCTTTTGGGCGCGCACGCGACATATATCGTGGCCTGCGCAAGCGGTATTTTCGCTTCCGGTAACCCCACGAATTCCGAGACCTGCATCGCCGCATTAGCAACCACGATCGCATTGGGATCGGCGTTACCCACATCCTCGGAAGCGCATATCACGAGCCGCCTCGCGATAAAGCGTGGCGACTCTCCTGCGACTATCATTTTCGCCAGCCAGTACAGAGCGGCGTCGGGATCTGACCCCCTCATGCTTTTTATGTACGCGCTCGCGGCGTCATAATGCGCGTCACCGTCCCTGTCATAAACTATGGCTTTTTTCTGGATGGATTCTTCCGCTTCTTTAAGCGTAATGCGGATGATACCGTCCTTGCCGGGATGCGTGGTGATAGCCGCGAGTTCCAGAGCGCCGAGCGCCTTCCTCGCGTCACCGTCCGAGATCTTCGCGAGATGCCTCACGGCTTCCTCGTTCACCTCGATGTTCATCCCGCCTAACCCTCGCGGGATGTCTTTTATGGCCCTCTCAAGGATATTCTTTACGCTTTTTTCATCCAACGACTTGAACTCAAAGACCTGGCTTCGTGATAAAAGAGCGGAATTCACCGAAAAATAAGGGTTTTCCGTGGTAGTGCCTATAAGCACGAGCACACCCTCTTCAACGGCAGGCATAAGGACATCCTGCTGGGCTTTGTTGAACCTGTGTATCTCGTCGAGAAGAAGTATCGTTCTCTGTCCGGTAAGGTCTCTGTTCTTTTCGGCTATATTAATAATGTCCCTTATCTCTTTTACGTTGGAGGAGACCGCGTTGGTCTTGATGAACCGCGCGCCGGTCTTTTTTGAGATCACAGCGGCAAGCCCGCTTTTCCCCGTCCCGGGTGGGCCGTAGAAAACAAGAGAACCTAAACGGTCCGCTTCTACCGCCCTTCTTAAAAGCTTGCCGTCGCCTATAATATGCTCCTGTCCTTCGAATTCATCAAGCGAAGCGGGACACATCCTGATGGCCAAGGGGGGATTTTTTTCTTTTTTGGTCGGTTCTTTTTCGAATAGGTCCATATGATCAGTGACTCGTCGCTCGTGACTCGTCGCTCGTTGTTCATTTCTCTCAAAACGAGCCACGAGCGACTGATAGACCCCGTCTGGGCGTGATGAGAAGAGATTTTTGGTCCTTAAGACCAGGTGGGTGCCCTCCCAGCGATCCCGGAGGAAAGCCGGAGTCAGGCTCCCATTTTTTAGGTGTTGGCCAAAATCTCTTTCCCAATAACACGCTCCAGACAGGAAAGTGTTATCCGATTTCATTATAACACCGGCGTTATACCGCCGCAACCCGATTCACATACAGTAAGTATATATGGAGCGCGTGATGCGAAAGTTCAAAAAGGGGTCCTGTCACTCGGTGTCCTGCGCTCCTCCGCACTATGTTTGTGCGGTGCTCGGACACACTCGTGCCACCCCTTTTTGAACTGTGTGTTTTTGTGAAGTATGTGGTGCCTGTTCGCCTCATTCCGGACAGGGGCGTTGATGGCCGAAGCAAGCTTGGTCCTCCGCCACAGGCGGAGGTTGCAAGGACATCACCGAGCGAGATTTGCCGCTGGAGCAAATCGAGCGTCCCCTGGAGGAATGGGGCGAACAGGCTAAGATCCATGATTAAAGCATTCGGGGATGACACATGCGAGGATGATATCATAAGGGCAAATCAACGGAATGATACTTTGAGCTTACTGACAAGAGTATCCTTGATCTTTGAGTGGGCGGCCTCGATCTCCTCATCGCGCAAAGTACGGTTATCAAGGCCGTATTTAATGCTGTATGTCAGGCTTTTTTTACCATCGGGGATGTTCTTCCCTTTATAAACATCGAGAAGGTTCACTTCCTTTACAAGTTCTTCGCCGCTTCCGGAAATAATTTCAAGCACTTTATCCGAGGCCAAAGCCTCGTCACAAAGTACGGACACATCGCGCGTCGAGAACGGGAACCGCGGAACAGGACGATACTTTATATCCAGCGCCGCTTTATCCAACAAGCTGTCGAGCTTTATCTGGGCCACGAACACTTCCTGTTCTATATCATAATCCTTCAGTATCTTTTTCGCGACCTCACCCGCGTACCCGATAAGCTGGCTTTCCCCTTTTATCTTTATACCGGAAGAAGGCATGATCCCGTCAAGTCCGTTTTCGGTAAATTCCGGCGTTACCCTGAGCGCGGAAAAGACAGCTTCAAGCGAACCTTTTACATCATAAAAACCCGCTTTCCTCGCACCCTCAAGCCAGTTACTCCTCACCATCCCCGTCATCCCTATCGAAAGCGCGGGTATTTCTTTATACCCTTTCCCTCCCGCGGTTTTTGAATATAATTTTCCTATTTCGAACAGCATAAGATCATTATTCTTCCTGTTCAAATTCCACGAAACAGCCTTGAGCATGCCGTCAAGAAGGTGCGGCGTCATGACCTTGTGGTCCTCCGAGATCGGATTGGCAAGGACCACGGCCTCCTCTCCGGAAAGCCCGGGGAACCTCTTCGCGGCGGCATCACCGATAAGACTGTAGGTCATTATCTCGTTCAGTCCAAAGTCGACAAGAGCTTCCGCTATCCTTTCTTTCGCCTTCCGCGCGGCCGTTTTCCTTTCGACCGCCGGAGTTATCGGAGGAAGTGTCGCCGGTATCATATGATACCCGAATATCCTCGCGACTTCCTCCACAAGGTCTATCCCGCTATGAAGGTCTTCCCTGAAAGAAGGGACAGCCACGGAGACCACAGGCCCTTTTTCGCGTAAAACAGACATGCCGAGACGCGCCAGTATTTTTTTGGCCTTTTCCCTGTCAATGGCCACACCCAGCGTCGCCGAAACTTTATCGACATCCAGATCTATCACTCTTTCCGCGATCCTAAGGTCACCTGTTTCAAAAAAACATGATATCTCGCCACCGGCCTCTTTCACTATAAGGGCCGCGGCCCTGTCCGAAGCGGACCTTATCATTCCTTTATCTACCCCCCGCTCGAACCTGTAGCTTGAATCTGAGGGAAGAGCCAGCCTACGCGCGGTCCGTCGCACGGACACGGGATCGAAATACGCACTTTCAAGAAGTATGTTCTTTGTGGCAGAGGATACCTCGGTATCCTTGCCTCCCATGACACCGGCAATGGCTATCACCCGCTCCGCGTCGGCTATAACAAGCATGCCTTTTTCAAGCTTCCGCTCGACACCGTCGATAGTCACTATTTTTTCGCCGTCTTTCGCTTCACGCACGACTATTTTCCCGCCCTTTACCTTATCAAGGTCAAAGGCATGCATGGGTTGGCCGAGTTCCATAAGACAGTAGTTAGTGATATCGACCACATTATTTACCGGGCGAAGGCCGAGAGCCTCTATCCTTTTCCTGATCTTTTCGGAAGAAGGCTTGACGTTCACACCCTGTATTATCCTGGCGGTATATTTCGGGCAAAGCGCGGCGCTCTTTATAGCGCATTCGATAGATACGCCTTTTACCGGAACCTCTTTAGCGATCTTAAATTCCGGCATCTTAAGGTCCTTATCAAAAACGGCCGAAGCTTCCCTGGCAAGACCGATCATATTAAGACAATCGGGGCGGTTTGAGGTTATCTCAAGACCCATGATCTTGTCCGAACCTGCCTCGTGTATCGATTCCACCTCGGAACCGGACATGGTAAGACCTTTCGCGAGCTCTTCCGCGCTCACGTTGAGATCGACATATTCTTTAAGCCACTCGTAAGATAACTTCATATAAGTCCCGTGCAGCGTTCAGAGTACATCGTATATCGCGAACAAAACCACGATATACGACATACGATATACGATATACGATATACTATGTACGACGTATTACATACGCTATACGAATTGTTTAAGGAACCTAACGTCGTTCTCGTAAAAAAGCCGTATGTCGTCTATCCCGTAAAGAAGCATGGCTATCCTCTCGACCCCCATGCCGAAAGCGTAACCGGTATAGGCCGCCGGATCGTACCCTACGGCCTCGAAAACTTTCGGATTCACCATCCCGGACCCCATTATCTCGAGCCAGCCGTTGCCTTTACATACCCTGCATCCTTTGCCTTTACAGATTATGCATGAAATATCGACCTCCGCGCTCGGTTCCGTGAACGGAAAAAAGTGCGGCCTGAAACGCAATTTAATGTCGTCGCCGAACATACTTTTGCAAAAAAGAAGCAGTGTCCCCTTCAGGTCCGAGAACCTTATCCCCTTGCCCACCATAAGGCCTTCTACCTGATGGAACATGAACGAATGCGAGGCGTCTACGGCGTCGGGACGATACACCCTCCCGGGCATTATGGCCTGGACCGGCGGTTTCTGGCTTTGCATGATATGTATCTGCACGTTGGACGTATGGCTTCTTAAGAGATATTTCCCTTCGATATAAAAGGTATCGAAAGCGTCCCTGGACGGGTGATCAAGCGGTATATTAAGCGCCTCGAAATTGTAGAACTCCGTCTCGATCTCGTCCCCTTCCGCTATATTGAACCCGAGCGAAACGAATATCTCGTTTATCCTGGCAAGGGTCTTCGTCAAGGGATGCGATGTCCCGGAGCGGCGAGAAATGCCCGGCAGGGTAATATCCAACACGCTTTTATTCTTCGGGGCGTGGGAGCTTTCAAGTTTTACGGCAAGTTCCTGCAATTTCGCGGTGAAGTCGTTCTTCAGTATGTTGGCTTGTTTTCCGACCTCAGCTTTTTCCTGAGGCGAAAGACCCGCAATGGACCTCAAGACCTCGGTGAGCCCGCCCTTGCGCCCAAGATACGCCGTTCTTATGTCCTCCAAGCGCGCGGGATCACCGCATGCCGCGAGGTCCTTTTCGAACGCCGTTCTTATCTCACCGAGTCTTTTAAGGGGGTCCATTATTTTATTTTTTTCACAAGGGCCTTGAAGCCCTGGATATCGTTCATCGCCATATCTGCCAGCATTTTCCGGTTAAGGGTTATGCCCGCTTTTTTGAGCTTACCCATGAATTTGCTGTAGGACATGTTCTCTTCCTCGCAAGCCGCGTTAACGCGGGTTATCCAAAGCGAACGGAAATCCCCTTTCTTTTTCTTGCGGTGGAAATAATTGAATATCCTGGACCTGCGCAAAGATTCTTTCGCGGTCCTTATCAGTTTAGACCTGGCACTGCGCTGCCCTTTGGCCGCTTTCAGGATCTTCTTCCTGCGCCTGCGGGAGCTGACGGACCATTTTACTTTTGTCATTGTTTCTCCTTCGTCTTCCTATCTTTTTTCCTTTTACACCTGTTCATCCATACGGTAACATACGCTTCATACTCTTTTCAAACGTCTTGTCGACCAGAGTACCCTGTCTCATCACGCGTTTGCGTTTTCTGCTCTTTTTTGTCAGTATATGGCGCTTCCCCGTATAGCCGCGTTTTACTCTGCCTTTTTTAGTAAGCCACATCCTTTTTTTTACGGCTTTATTGGTCTTAAGCTTTGGCATCATCGCCCCCTTTTATTTCCTGGCTTGGTTTTATCTCCGTTTTTTTGGGATTTATTGTCATTGTCATTATCTTTCCCATCATTTTAGGCTCACCATCGATCTCGCCCCACGCGGAAAGGTCCGCGGCGATCCTTTTCATGAGTTCCGAGGCCATCTCTTTGTGCGCCATCTCCCTTCCTCTCAGCATCAGGGTAACACGGACTTTGTCTTTATCCTCAAGGAACTCTTTTATATGCTTCGTCTTGACCTGATAATCATGCTCCTCGATGCTGAGCTTGAATTTCATCTCCTTGGTGTGAACGATATGTTGTTTCTTTTTGGCTATCTTCTTCTTTTTTTCCTGTTCGAACCTGTATTTACCATAATCCATTATCCGGCATACCGGCGGTTCGGAACCCGAGGCGACCTCCACCAAATCCAGGTCGCTTTCCCTCGCTTGTTGAAGCGCGGTCCGGGTGTCCACCACGCCGACCTGATTACCCTCTTCGTCGATCAGGCGCACCTTGAGCGCCCTGATCTCGGTGTTGATCCGCGTGTCGTCCCCGTCGGACCTCCACCTTCTGTTGAAATAAGGCCTTGTGAAACTGATATCGCACCTCCTGTTATTTGTTGATCAGGACTTCTTTTCCACCTGTTCCAGCAGCCGTTCGGCAAAACCGTCCCTCGGCATCACACCGAGGTCGCCATCTTTCCTCGACCTCACCGAAACCGCGTTCTTCTCTATTTCCTTACTGCCTACCACGGCCATATAAGGTATCTTCAGAAGTTCGGCGTCCCTTATTTTTCGCTGCATCTTTTCGCTTCTGGCGTCAAGATCTACCCTCAGTCCTTTCTCTCTGAGAAAGTCCCTGAGCTTTAAAGCATATTCCGTATGCGCCTCGGCGATCGGGATGATCATAACCTGGACCGGCGCCAGCCAAAGCGGGAAATCACCGCCGTACTGTTCGATAAGCGCCCCGATGAACCTCTCCAGGCTTCCCAATATGACACGATGAAGCATCACCGGACGCTCTTCCTTGCCGGTAGAATCGGTATATTTAAGATCGAACCTTTCCGGCAGGGCGAAATCACACTGTATCGTCGCGCATTGCCAGGCCCTGCCCAGAGCGTCTTTAAGCTTTATGTCTATTTTGGGGCCGTAAAAAGCGCCATCCCCCTCATTGACATCATATTTAAGGCGCTTTTGTTCCAGGGCTTTTTTAAGAGCGTTCGTGGCCTCGTCCCAGTCCTGGTCTGTGCCAATGGACTTTTCCGGCCGGGTGCTGAGCTCCACCTCAAATTCTTTAAAACCGAAAACTTCAAGCGTTTCCGCCACGAAATTTATGACGTTTATCACTTCTTCTTCCACCTGGTTTCTCAGGCAGAAGATATGCGCGTCATCCTGTGTGAACCCGCGCACTCTCAAAAGGCCGTGCAGAACGCCTGATTTCTCGTGCCTGTAAACACTGCCGAGCTCGAAATACCTTATCGGGAATTCTTTGTAGCTTCTCAGCCTCGAACTGTATACCAGTATATGGCCCGGACAGTTCATGGGTTTGACCGCGTAATGCTGTTCATCGCTCTCAAAGAAATACATGTGTTCTTTATAATATCCCGCGTGGCCCGACGTTTCCCACACCGTGCTCCTTAACACATGCGGGCTCGATATAAGCTGATAGCCTTTTTCGAGGTGCTTACGGGTGATATAATCGACTATCAACTGCCGGAGCATCGCTCCCTTCGGATGATACAGAACAAGCCCCGCACCGACCATATCGTTAAAACTGAAAAGGTCGAGTTCTTTTCCCAATTTCCGGTGGTCCCGTTTCTCGGCCTCTTCCCTCAATTTAAGGAATTTGTCCAGTTCATCGTTATCAAAGAAAGCTGTACCGTATATCCTCTGAAGCATGGGGTTCTTTTCGGAACCTTTCCAGTAAGCACCCGCGACGCTCAAAAGCCTGAAAGCCTTGAGAGCACCAGTGGTCTTCACATGCGGCCCGCGGCAGAGGTCCGTAAAATCCCCGTGCGTATAGATCGATATCTCTTCGCCTTCACCGAGTTCGTTGATAAGCTCGAGCTTGTATTTCTCGCCTCTCTTTTCAAAGATCTTCTTCGCTTCCTCCCGCGTCACGGCTTTGCGTTTGAAAGGAAGGTCTTCGCGGATTATACGCGACATCTCTTTTTCTATAGCGGCAAGGTCTTCCGTACTGAAAGGCTTCTCGCAATCAAAATCGTAATAGAACCCTTCTTCTATCGCCGGGCCTATCCCCAGTTTGGTCCCCGGGTACAGTTTCTGAACGGCGTCCGCCATGATGTGCGAGGCGCTATGCCGAAGCATCTCCAGATTTTCGTCGATCTTCTTTGCCATATTCAATCTTCTTCCTGATCCTAGGAAGGGGTATATTAAGGGGAAATCTTTGGTTTCCCCTTAAAAAAATTTGGTTGCGTTTCCCAGCCAATTCTACGTAAATATTTTGTCCTCCTTCGCCCTTCAACTCGTAAACTGAGGTAGGGCTTCGGAGAGACATTCTGCTTTCAACTTGCCGCAATTTCTGCGAAGCCATACCAGCGTTTCCCTTATTGAATGGCAAAGCAGAATGGTGGGCGATACTGGGTTCGAACCAGTGACCTCCACGATGTCAACGTGGCGCTCTAACCAGCTGAGCTAACCGCCCACTTGCGCTATATTATAATAAAAACTATTTACAACGTATAGCTTAAATTTCAAAATTCAGGCTAAAACGTCAAATCACACAATAACCTCTCCCTTCCGATGGAAGGAAGGGGAACATTAGATCATGTTAATACTTTACTTTGTCCGCCTTCGCCTATCTATTCCATCTTATCTGGCTACGGCGGACAGCTTTCGCCTTTTCTATATTAACTCAAGGCTGGCTTGCCAGCTGTAGCCAGATATGCTTTTTTTATAGGTAGGCGAAAGCTGGTGGGCGAGAAGGGAATCGAACCCTTACGGCTTATTCAGCCGAGGGATTTTAAGTCCCTTGCGTCTGCCAGTTCCGCCACTCGCCCGGTTTTTAGGCTCACCTCGCCCGGAGGCCTCGGCACTCCCTCGGACATTTCGTCCTCGGTCGGTCTCGGTCGGAGACCTCACCACTCCCTCGGACATTTCGTCCTCGGTCGAAGGCCAAAATTTCAAAGTACAACTCCCTCCCGTTATAGGAAGGGGTATATTTTCTACTTTGTCCGCCTTCGTCTACTTATTCAATATTATCTGACTTCGGCGGACAGCTTCCGCCTTTTCTATGTTAACTCAAGGCCGGCTTGCCAGCTGTAGCCAGATATGCTCTTTTTATAGGTAGGCGAAAGCTGGAGGCGCGAACCGGAATCGCACCGGTGTACGCGGTTTTGCAGACCGTTGCCTAACTACTCGGCCATCGCGCCCAAAAATAAGCAGCTTTCTACTTATATACAATCCTCTGCCAAAACCTCTAGCGAGGCAGGATTTTGTAAACAAATAAATTATCATAATAAGGATTAAATGTCAATCTTTCGATAAATAAAGGTGTTACGCAATATTTTCGGGCGCGGCAATTCCTAAAAATGCTTACTTGTACTTTATTTTAACAAGAATAAGCCCTTTTGCCGGAGCTGTAGGGCCGGCTTTGGTGCGGTCTTTCGACTTGAGTATCTTTTTCATGCTTCCCACCGGAAGATATCCCCTTCCTGTGTCAACGAGGGTCCCGACAATGGTGCGGACCATATTATACAGAAAACCGTCGGCTTCTATTACGAGAGAAATAAGCGGGCCTTTCCTGCTTATACTTAGCTTTGACACGGTCCTTACAGAGGAGCGTTCTTTTTTATCCCGGGCCTGGAACGACTTAAAATCATGTCGCCCCAAAAGTACACACGCTTCCCTTCTCATTTTAGCCACATCCAGTTCATAAGGTATCCTCCATAAGTATTTTTCCCTGAGCGGGTCTCTGTATCTGGAAATCAGTATGGAATACCTGTATATCTTCGACCTGGTGTCGAACCGGGCATGAAAATCATCGTCCACAGGCTCCGCTTTAGTGACCGCAATATCTTCGGGAAGCACGGATGTAAGAGCTATGGGTATCTTTTTAAAGGGTATAGAAAGATCTGACCTGAAATGCGCGATTTGCGCCTTGGCATGCACTCCGGCATCTGTCCTTGACGCTCCGTGAAGGCGGTGATGTTTGCCGTAAACTTTCTCTATCGCTTTCTCGACCTCGCCCTGTATAGTCCGGCCGTTCGGCTGAAGCTGCCAGCCGTTGTAGACGGTACCGTCATAGGAAATAGTGAGCTTTATTGTGCGCATGATTATTTTTAAGAATTTTCTATCACGAGTGTTACTGTTTTCACAAAAATCCTCAGATTGATGGACGGGTGACGCGAGTGGTCCCGAGGAAGCGCACAAGTCCGCCAAAGGCGGACGCGGAGAACCGCAGGGACTCGAGCGGCAGGCCCCGTCCGTCAAACACTTTTCCCTATTAGGATTTCCGCAATCTGGATAGCGTTGAGCGCGGCGCCTTTACGCAGGTTGTCGGCGACGACCCACATATTGATGCCCTTTTTGACGGATATGTCTTCCCTGATCCGACCGACATAAACATCGTCCTTGCCCTCAACATCGATCGGCATCGGATACCGGGAAGAATCCGGGTCGTCGACCACTGTCACACCGGAGGATTTCTTGAGTATCTTTATGACCTCGTCCCTCGATATCTTTTCCCTGGTCTCTATGCACACGCTCTCGGAATGCGCGAAATAGACGGGGACGCGCACGCAGGTGGCCGCGACGGCGATCTTCGGCGCTTCCATTATCTTCCGGGTCTCGTGCACCATTTTCATTTCTTCTTTCGTGTAATAATTGTCCGTAAAGACGTCTATCTGCGGGATAAGGTTGTACGCTATCTGGTACTTGAACCGCTCGATCAGTTTCTTGGGAACAATATGTTCTCCTATACCGTAATGCGACGGCTTCTTGCTGAGCTCCACGACCTGTTTTTCCATCTCGAGGATGTTCCCCTGCCCAGCCCCTGAAACGGATTGGAACGTTGAAACGACTATCCTTTTCACGCCGACGGCTTTATGGATGGCGTTCACCGGAAGCAGCATCTGTATCGTCGAACAATTGGGATTGGCTATGATACCTCTATGCCGTTTTATCGCGTGAGGATTGACCTCCGGGACCACCAGCGGAACATCTTTATCCATGCGAAAAGCGCTTGAATTATCCACGGAGACCGCTCCGGCCTTGACCGCGTGAGGAAGAAAATCCTTACTTCTCGAAGCTCCCGCCGAAGCGAGAACGATATCGATGCCTTTAAAGGAATTCTCATCCAGCACACTCACCTGATGTTTCCTGCCCCCGAACATAAGATCTTTACCTTCCGAACGGGAACTGGCGAGAAGCCTCAACTCGTCTATAGGAAAATCTCTCTCCTGCAGAATAGAAAGGAACTGGGTGCCAACAGCGCCGGTCGCTCCCATGACCGCTACGTTATATTTTTTCTTCTTTTTCAGCATCTTTTCCCCTTTATATTATTTCAGCGCCTTTACCACAAGGTCGCCCACTTCAGTGGTCGAATACCCCATTTTACCGGCCGCGAGGCTCTTAAGCTTATTCGCGGTAACATACATTACAGCCTGCTCTATGCTATCGGCGGCCCTCGTCTCTCCAAGTTCCGCCAGCATCATACCGCCGGCGCATATGGCGGCAAGCGGGTTTATGACGTTAAGGTTAGTATATTTGGGAGCTGACCCGCCGATAGGCTCGAACATCGATACGCCTTCCGGGTTTATGTTCCCTCCCGCGGCTATACCCATCCCTCCCTGTATCATCGCGCCAAGGTCGGTTATGATATCGCCGAACATATTGTCCGTCACGAGGACATCGAACCATTCCGGGTTTTTCACCATCCACATGCATGTCGCGTCCACGTGAGCGTAATCCGTTTTAATGTCGGGATAACTTTTCGCCATCTCCTGGAACGCCCTGTCCCACAGGTCAAAAGCATAAGTAAGAACGTTCGTTTTCCCGACAAGGGTCAGGTTCTTCCTCTTGTTGCGTTTTTTCGTGAACTCAAAAGCGTATTTCAAGCACCTGTCCACGCCCCTGCGGGTATTGCGGGAAACCTGGACCGCCACTTCATCCGGCGTGCCCTTTTTAATGAACTCGCCTTCCCCCACATAAAGGCCCTCATTATTCTCTCGAACTACGACAAAATCTATCTGTTCGGGCCCTTTATCTTTCAGCGGCGTCCACACCCCCGGATAAAGTTTCACGGGACGAAGATTGATATACTGCTCGAGCGAGAACCGAAGTTTCAGCAAAAGTCCTTTCTCGAGGATACCGGGCTTGACCTCAGGATGGCCGACAGCTCCGAGGTATATCGCGTCCATTTTCCGGAGTTCAGCAAGAACACTGTCGGGAAGTATCTCTCCTGTCCTCTTGTACCGCTCTCCTCCGAGATCGTACATTGTTTTTTCATATTTAATACCATATTTTTGCGAGGCGGCTTCCAGTACCTTTAACCCTTCCCTTATGACTTCCGGGCCTGTGCCGTCCCCGGGCATTACCGCTATTTTATACGTTTTAGACATTGGTCCTTTCTCCTTTTAATTTTTCTTTTTTTCGGCATAGTTGATAAGCCCGCCGGCTTCCACCATTGTTTTAAGAAAAGAGGGGAACACCTCGGACTTGTAAACCTTTTTCTGCCCGGATTTTACTATTTCGCCTTTATCAGCGTTCACTTCGATGACGTCCCCCGTTTTTACAGTGTCCACTATCTCTTTGCTCATAAATATCGGAAGGCCTATATTGATGGCGTTCCTGTAAAATATCCTCGCGAAACTTTTCGCGATAACACATGAGACACCCGCCCCTTTTATGGCAATAGGCGCGTGTTCCCGGCTTGAACCGCAGCCGAAATTCTCGCCTCCGACGATAATGTCCCCTTTCTGTACTTTCTTGGCGAACGAGGCATCCGCGTCTTCCATGCAGTGTTTCGCCAATTCCGCCGGATCTATAGTATTAAGGTACCGTCCGGCTATTATCTCATCGGTGTTAACATCGTCCCCGAACTTGAAAACCTTTCCTTTGAACTTCATGAAATCGTACCTCCCATAATACACCTTTTGTACATCGTATGTCGTATTTCGTATATCGCGGGTTTAACGAACTCGAGTTTAAGCACGACATACCACATACGCTGTACGCTGAACGCAACTCACACTTCCCCCGGATGCGCTATCTTGCCCTTAATGGCGCTCGCCGCGGCCACGGCCGGCCCGGCAAGATATATAAAACTTTTCACATGGCCCATCCGGCCCACAAAATTCCTGTTCGTCGTTGCCAGCGCCACCTCGCCCTCATGCAGAATACCCATGTGCCCGCCGAGACACGGCCCACAGCTGGGAGTACAGAAGACCCCTCCGGCCTTAACGAAGGTCTCGGCGTACCCTTCTTTCACGGCCGCTTTATAGACATCACGCGTGGCGGGAATGACCACCAGACGCGTCATGGGGTGTACTTTTTTATTTTTCAGGACAGCGGCTGCCTCTTTGAGATCGGATATTCTGCCATTGGTACAGGACCCTATGACCACCTGGTCGACCCTGACATCTTTAAGCTTACTTACAGGTTTCACGTTGGACGGAAGATGCGGCGCCGCTACCATAGGCTCCATTTTCGCCATGTTGTATTCGCGGACATCGGAGTAAACGGCGTCTTTATCGCTCTTGTATATCTTATACGCTTTTCTCGCAGGTTTATATTTTCTGATCGCCGCTTTCACATATTGTTCGGTGATCTTGTCCGGAGCTATTATGCCGTTCTTGGCGCCGGCCTCGATGGCCATATTGCATATGGAGAACCTGTCGTCCATCTCAAGACATTCCACGGCATTTCCCGTTATTTCCAGGCTTTTATAAAGCGCGCCCGAGACGCCGAGGTCCCCGATCGCGGCAAGTATCATGTCCTTGCCTCCTACCCATTTTTTCGGTTTTCCCGTAAAAACAAGCTTTATGGTCTCCGGGACCCTGAACCAGCACTCGCCGAACGCCATCGCGTAGGCGAGGTCCGTACTTCCCACTCCCGTAGCGAACGCCCCGAGAGCGCCGTGCGTACATGTATGCGAATCCGCGCCTATGACAAGGTCCCCGGGGAGAATCAGACCTCTCTCGGGAAGGAGCGCATGTTCCACGCCCATTTCCTCCAGATCAAAATAATTCACGACCCCGTATTCCTTCGCGAACTCTTTAAGGATAACTGCCTGGTTGGCGCTTTTCATGTCTTTCGCGGGAAGAAAATGGTCCGGTATAAGGCCGATCTTTTTCCGGTCGAAGACCTTTTTCTTGCGCATCTTCCTGAATTCCTGGATAGCTATCGGGGCGGTGATATCGTTACCGAAGCAGAAATCAACCTCCGCCATCACAAAATCGCCGGGAACGATCTTTTTTACGCCTTTAGCGTGCGCGAGAAGTATTTTTTCAGCGATCGTATAGCCCATATATAAACTCCTTGATTAATATTAATATTTGTGACCGGATGAGTTTATCAAATTTTGGGTGTAAAATCAATGCCCGTGACTCGTGACTCGTGGCTCGTGGCTCGTTTGTTGGTTTCCGGACCTTTGCAGCTTAAATCTCCGGGATCGAAGCTAACAATTGACGCGTATAAGGAGACTTGGGATCGGAATATATTTCTTCGCGGGACGCGATTTCGACGAGCTTGCCGTCCCTCATGACGCCCACGGTGTCCGCCATAAATTCGACCACCCTTAGATCATGCGAAATGAAAAGATACGTGAGATGAAGTTCTTCCTGAATGTCCTTTAACAGATTGAGTATGCTGGCCTGTATGGAAACATCGAGACTGGACACCGGCTCATCAAGCACAACAATTTCCGGACGGCGCACGATCGCCCTCGCTATGGCTATCCTCTGCCTTTCCCCGCCGGAGAACTGGTGAGGATATTTTTCAAGCGAAGCTGAAGGATCTAGCCTGACGAGATGAAGGGTCTGGTTAACGGTCTTACGGATATCTTTTTTCTTCATCCCGCGCACGAAAAGTGATTCTCCAACTATTTCCTTAACGCTCATACGAGGATTCAGGGAACTACAGGGGTCCTGAAAAACGATGTCCCTGTCACCCCCAAGCTCCACACTCCCGGAATCCGGTTTAAGTATGCCTACGACCAGTTTCGCGATTGTCGATTTCCCGCAGCCTGACTCTCCGACAAGGCCGAAGGTCTTTCCCTTTTCTATTGAAAAACTCACTCCGTCGACGGCCTTTACGGGTCCTCCCGGACCGAACAAAGCTCCGTGTTTATAAAAATACTTCTTTAGATCGAACACTTTTAACACAATATATATTCCTCTCCTTTTTGTATTGCGTCGTGTGTATTGAGTATTGAGTATTGAGTATTGAGTATCTTTCAAGCACACAATACTCATTACGCAATACTCAATACGAATCACGAACCATCGGCAACCTCTTCCTCTTATCCCCCAATCTCGGTATACACGCAATAAGACCCTTGGTATACGGGTGTTCTGGCTCGTTAAAAATTTTCTTTTTGCCACCCTTCTCGACGATCTTCCCCTTTTTCATCACACACACCGTGTCGGCTATCATATTAACGATCGAGAAATCATGTGTTATGAAAAGGATCGACAATTCCCTCTCTCGCTGTATTGTCTTTATAAGGTCCAGGATATGTTTTTGTATGGAGACATCAAGCGCTGTCGTGGGCTCATCCAATATAAGGAGAGATGGTTCACAGGATAGCGCCATAGCCAGCATCGCCCGCTGCCGCATACCCCCTGAAAGTTCATGCGGATATTTCGAAATAGCGTCCCTCGAAAGCTTTACCACGTCGAAAAGCGCATTCACACGGGCTTCCATCCCTTCCTTACCGGCATGCGCCAGTATCGTTTCTCTGATCTGGTCACCAACGCGTATTACCGGATTGAACGCGGTGAAGGGCTCCTGGAAAACCATGGCTATTTTTGAGCCTCTTATTTTTCTTTTCTCCAATGGACCGAGGGACAAAATATCTTTTCCCTCGAAAATTATCTTTCCCGACGATCTCCGGGACAAAGGCGGCAAAAGGTCAAGAATAGACAACGCCGTAAGCGTCTTCCCGCTCCCCGACTCGCCGACAAGAGCAAACACCTCGCCCCTTTCCACGGTAAAGTTCACGTTGTCGATAACGCGCCCTTCCCCGAAAGAAACTGTTAAGTTCTTTACCTCAAGTATTTTTTCAGCCATTTACCCTCTTTTGTATCACCACACAATATAAAAATGGGTGACGCGAGTGTATCCGAGCATCGCACAAGCGATTGCGCGGAGAAGCGCAGGATGCCGAGCGGCAGGACCCATTTTTATACACACTTCCCACTACTCCTCCCTCTCCCTCAGCCTCGGATCCAGCATTTCCCTGAGACTCTCCCCTATTAAATTAAAACTAAGCACCGTGATCAGTATCGCAAGCCCCGGAAATATCGTGAGCCACCAGGCGTAATCAACATAATTCCTGCCGCTTGTAAGGATGTTCCCCCAGCTCGGGGTCGGTATCTGAACACCGAGCCCCAGAAAACTGAGCGCGCTCTCTATAAGTATGGCCGCGCCGACGCTGAGCGTCGCGCTGACGTAAACAGGCGACATGGCATTGGGGAGGATATGCCGGAATATGATCCGCATGTCGGAAACCCCCTGCACTCTGGCGGCATGCACAAAATCCCTTTCCCGGAGCGTCAGGAACTCCGCGCGGACAAGCCTGCAAAGGCCTGCCCAACTGGTTATACCGATAACGATCATCACGTTACCTATATTAGGCCCCAGAAAAGCGATCACTATCATTATCAAAAATATCGTTGGGAAACAATACATGATCTCGACGAGTCTCATTATGAAAGCGTCGGCTCGCCCGCCGTAATAACCGCTGAGACCGCCGAGGAAGACACCGATGACCAGAGAGATAAAAACGGCTATGAACCCCACGCTCAAAGAAACGCGCGCGCCATATACCATACGGCTGAAAACGTCCCTCCCGAGATTATCGGTACCGAAAAAATGCGCCAAAGAAGGCGGCTGAAGCTGCCCTTCGGGTGAAAGGTCCATCTCCAATGGATCGTGCGTAGCGACGAACGGCGCGAAAAGAGCGACGAGCGCCATCGCGATGACCACTGCTATTCCAAATATTAGGCGTTTATTCATCATTAACATCCCGTATTGCGTAGTGCGTATTGAGTATTGCGTAGCGGATATCATGTAAGAACATTTTTCAAATCACTCAATACCCAATACGCAATACTCAATACTAACATTTCGACTATTTTCTGCTCTCGTACCTGATCCTCGGATCCACCACCGCATACGCTATATCAGAAAGCAATATACCCAGAAGCGTAAGGAACGTCGATATGACCGCCACCCCCATGACAAGCGGATAGTCGTAACTCATTATCGCCTCATAGCCAAGCCGACCCATCCCGGGCCACGCGAAAATTGTCTCAAATATAAAACTGCCTGAAATAAGCCCCGGCAGTGTTAGCCCCAGTATCGTGATCACCGGAAGAAGCGCGTTCCTAAGGGCATGCACCATGATGACCCTGCTTTCTGGAAGGCCCTTCGCCCGCGCGGTAAGGATATACTGCTCGCGCATCACCTCGAGCATACTCGAACGGGAATAACGCGAAAGCGCGGCAAGCCCCGTGAACGCCGTTGTAAAAAGCGGGAGAACGAGGTGCCACAAAAGGTCCTTCACCCTCCCCGCCCCGTCAAGATACGCTACATACCACGGGCTCATACCGGACACAGGGAACCAGCCGAGTTTGAAACCGAACAAAAGTATCAGAAGAAGCGCCAGCCAGAAAGTCGGCATGGCATAACCGATAAAAACGAAGACCGTCATGAACCTGTCAAAAACCCCACCGCGCCTCACGGCGCTCACGATACCTATCGGCAAAGCCACGAAAAAAATAACGATAAGTGACGATATTTGGAGTAAAAGCGTCGCCGGCAGTTTTGACAATATTTTTGATATGACCGGACGGTCATCCATGAAAGAATTCCCGAAATCAAAAAGAAGAAAACGCTTGAGCCACATGAAATACTGGGTCATAACAGGTTTGTCAAGGCCGTAAAGCGTGTTGAAATTCTCTCTCGCCGTCTGCGAGACCTCGGGGTTCATGCCGTACCGCAGGCTGGAGGGGTCCCCGGGCGCCAAATGCATCACGATGAACAGTATCAGCGATATGCCGATAAGCATCGGGATGATCAGAAGCAGTCTTTTGAAAATGTATTTTCTCATATATTTACATCGCGGGTGGCTGTGGTGTCACCCTGCGCTTCTCCACCGTGCGATGCTCGGGCGCCACCACAGCCACCCGCGAAATGCCGCATTAGACCATTCTGTGAATATATCTATTAGTTACCGTGCCATCATCGGCCTATTACAATTCCGTATGACACACTACTATTACTCTCCGCACCCTGCTCTCTATATACGACATACGATATACGCTGTACTAGAACTTATATTTCACTTCCCGCTCGTCTACGTACCAATCTATAAAGTTATACCCTATTCCCGCTGGAGCGGGCTTGATACCGCTAAAGCGTTTGCTCACCGCGGGTGTCGCGTCGCTGAAAAAGAGGAACGTATAAGGGGTGTCATGAGCGATCAGGCGGTGTATCTCATGATATATCTTGACGCGTTCTTCCGGGTCGAACTCTCTTCTTCCCTTGATTATAAGGTCGTCCACTCTTTTGTTGGAATAAGAAATGAAGTTGAGGCCTCCCTGCCCGGCCGAAGATGAATGCCACACCGAATAACAATCGGGATCAACCGGAAGCACCCATCCCAGAATGACCGCCTGGAAATTCTTTTTGTCGATGAACTGGTCCAAAAGCGCCGCCCATGCCACGACCTGTATGTCGGTCTTTATACCGATCTTGGACCACTCTCTCTGCACGATCGTCGCGACGTCTTCCCGCGTCTGGTTCCCCTGATTAGTCACGAGTTTGATACTGAACTTTTTCCCGTCTCTCTCAAGGACACCGTCGCCGTCGGTGTCAGACCATCCCGCTTCCTTAAGAAGCCGCCTCGCTTTTCCGGGATCATACTCATGATCGGTCACCGTTTCGTCATAATAGGCCGTCCCCTTCCGGAAGGGCCCGGTCGCGGCCTCGCCGAGCCCCAGAAGAACGGAATCCATTATTTCCTTCTTATTGATCGCCAGGCTCAAAGCCTCTCTTACGGCCCTGTCTTTCAGTGCCGGGTCCTGCAGATTATATCCGATATATGTGTATGAAGGAGAAAGGTATTCGTACTTATTTATCCTTTCCTCGAACTCTGGTGTGCTCGCGCGGTATTTAAATTGATATGGGTTAAGGTCCATGTAATCTATACCGCCCGAAACAAGCTCCAGGAACTGCACCGACTGGTCGGGTATTATTTCTGAAACGAAATATTTTATTCCCGGCGCGTGCTCAAAATGATCTGGATCGGCCTCAAGGACGATATACTGCCCCTGTTCCCACTTAGAGAATTTATATGGTCCGGTACCGACCGGCGCTTTTGAATAAGCGGACTTTCTTATGTCCTTCACTCCTTCAAAAAGATGTTTGGGGACCACGCCCATGCCAAGTTTGAGAAGGGCCGGCGCGTATGGTTCTTTATACAAAAATCTTATGGTATGGTCGTCAATGACCTTTACTTCCTTTATATCGGTATAAGCGGAAACATACGGGCATCCGACTTTGGGGTCCAAAATGGTCTCGAAAGTGAATTTTACGTCTTCCGCAGTGAAAGGCATGCCGTCGTGCCACTTCACGCCTTTTCGCAGATAAAACGTTATGCTGAGCCCGCCCTCCTCGATGTCCCATCTCTCGGCAAGGTCGCCGATCACATTGAGGTCCTTATCGACTTTCGTGAGGCCGTTATAAACAAGCCCGCATATGGCGGCCGAAGAAGTGTCGTCGGCAAGGAACGGCACGAGAACTCTCGCATCACCCAGGCTGGCGCTCACATAAGCGTCCCGGGATGTCCAGGGGCGTGAAGAGACCGTCGCATTGTCTTGAGCGGATAATTCAGTATAAGAAACGATGAAAAGAAAGAGAAAAACAACTATGACAGACGTGCGTAAACTTTTATCGGCTAACACCCTGTTTTACTCCATTACCGCAAGCGGAGCTTTCTCCGTCTCGCTCTGAGACTCGGAAACCGCCTGCGCAGGCGCCTGAGACTGGGTCCCGGCGGCGGGTACCACCGGAGCGACCGGTGCGGCCGTAGCGGCTGTCCGGCTGAGGGGTCCCAGCGGCCCCCTTACCTGGTCGACCAGGGATGTGCTCCTTTTACTCGTCATGATAGCGAGAACAAGGGAAAGTATGATAAAAAGCGCGGCCCCTATTTCGGTCATTCTTTTAAGGATCACAGGAGCCTGGCTGCCAAGCACCGATTCCGTACCGCCGAAAGCCTCGGCAAGCCCGCCGCCTCTTCCAGCCTGAAGCAATATGACCGAGATAAGGAACACACATATGAGCGCGTATAAAATTATCAGAAAAAGATACATTTTATCTCCTTCAATAGTGCCAAGTGCCATGTTACATAGTAGCAAGTGTCCCTTAACCCTTGCTGCTTGTTGCTAAACTTTAACCTACCGGCATTCCGTTTTCGCGTAAAGCCGCGACGTGGACTTGATTATATCAACAAACCCTTCCGTTTTCAAGCTTGCCCCGCCTATAAGACCGCCGTCTATATCGCCGGCCTTCATAAGCTCTTCTATATTGTCGGGTTTTACGCTGCCACCGTAAAGTATACGTACTGCCCCCGAAAAATCACCCGAAAAAAGGTCCTTTAGCAGATCCCTGATCATCGCGTGTACTTCCTGGGCCTGAGCGGGAGTGGCCGTTTTGCCTGTACCGATGGCCCACACAGGCTCATAAGCTATGATAAGCGTCTCAAGATACCCTTCATCGAAACCCTTTAAACCGTTAGTGACCTGGGTTTTCACGACCTGGAGGGTCTTGCCTTTTTCCCTTTCCTCAAGTGTCTCGCCGACACAGAATATCGGTATAAGCCCGGAATCTATGGCGGCTTTTATCTTTTTATTCACCGTCTCGTCGGTCTCCCCAAAAAACTTCCTTCTTTCGGAATGGCCGATGATGACATAATTACAGCCGACGCTCCTGAGCATGGACGCCGACACCTCTCCCGTAAAAGCCCCTTCCTTTTCCCAATAGCAGTTCTGCGCGCCAAGGCCTATATTGCTGTCGACAAGTATCTCGCTCACTTCGCTAAGGTCGACGAACGGCGGGCATATGACTATCTCGACGTTCTCTATGTCGTAAGCAGACCGTTTGACACCGTTAGCGAGTTCAAGCGCTTCCGTGACATTTTTATACATCTTCCAGTTACCCGCGATCATTGGTCTGCGCATCTTTCTATCCTTTCATTGTTCGTCATTGCGAGCCCCGAAGGGGCGAAGCAATCTCTCCCTGAGATCCCTCGCTTCGCTCGGGATAAATTCGGCCATACAACTTGCGTTCACTTCGTTCCGCAAGTTGTGGCCTCATTTATTTGTCATTTAACGCCGCTATTCCCGGCAATTCCAGCCCCTCAAGATACTCCAGGGACGCTCCGCCTCCGGTGGAAATATGCGACATTTTATCGCCGAACCCGAACTGGTTAACGGCCGCCGCGGTATCTCCTCCGCCTATCACCGTCGTCGCGTGAAGTTTGGTAAGATACTTGGCTATCTCTTTGGTCCCTTCTGAGAAAGGTTTCATCTCAAAAAGTCCGAGTGGGCCGTTCCACACAATCGTTTTCGCGTCTTTCAGTATGGACTCGAAACTTTTCACGGTCTTAGGGCCTATATCGAGCCCGATCCACCCATCCGGTATGCTGTCATCCACAACTTTGGTCTTGGCCTTATCGTTGATCTCCTTCGCGACAACGTGATCTTTGGGCAAAGCTATCCCGACTTTTTTCACATCGGCCATATCGAATATCTTCTTTACAGTGCCTTCCATGTCGGCCTCGACCCTTGACGAACCGACGCCCTTGAGCCGTGACTTGAGGAACGTGTACGCCATGGCCCCGCCTATCAGGACATAGTCGACCTTTGAAAGCATGTTCTCAATGAGCGGTATCTTGTCTGACACCTTGGCGCCGCCCAGGATCAGGGCGAACGGCCTTTCAGGGTCTTTCGTGACCTTCTCGAAATACTTTATCTCTTTTTCGACAAGAAAGCCCGCCACGCTCGGCAGGTATTTTGTCACGCCTACCGTCGACGCGTGCGCCCTGTGGCATGTCCCGAAAGCGTCCTCGACGAATATGTCCCCGAGAGACGCGAGTTCTTTCGCGAAAACGGGGTCGTTCTTCTCTTCTTCCTTATGGAACCTCAGGTTCTCGAGAAGGACCACATCGCCGGCTTTCATCTGGTTAACAGCGTCCCTAACGTCCTCACCGATACAGTCGTCCAGTTTCTTGACGTTCATTTTGAGAAGCGACGCGAGTCTGTCGGCGACGGGCGTCATCGAGAACTCGAGATTGACCTCACCCTTGGGCCTGCCGAGATGGCTCATAAGCACCAGCTTCCCGCCGTTATCGAGGATGTATTTTATCGTTGGAAGGGCCTCTTTTATGCGCATGTCATCCGTAACATGCCTGTTCTCATCAAGCGGCACGTTAAAATCGACGCGCATGAGGACCCTTTTGCCTTTCAGCTGGACATCTCTTACGGTCTTTTTCATATGTTCCCCTTCCAAAAATTATAACCCTTTCTTCACCATAAGTTCCGCGAGGTCTATGACCCTGTTGGAATATCCCCACTCGTTATCGTACCAGGCAAGGACCTTCACGAAGTTGCCGTCCATGGAGCTTGTCATTTTCGCGTCAACTGTTGAAGAGACCGGAGCATGGTTGAAATCGATCGACACTACCGGGTCCTCGGTGTAGTCGAGTATACCCTTCATTTTACCATTGGCGGCTTCCTTCAGCGCCGCGTTGATCTCTTCCTTTGTCGCGGCTTTCTTAAGAAGCGCGGTAAGGTCAACGACCGAAACGTTCGGCGTAGGGACACGCATGGCGAACCCGTCGAGTTTGCCCTTAAGCTCCGGTATGACAAGGCCTATGGCCTTGGCGGCGCCGGTGGTCGTGGGTATCATGGATACCGCTGCAGCCCTTGCGCGCCTAAGATCTGAATGCGGAAAATCGTGTATCCTCTGATCGTTGGTATACGCATGTATCGTGGTCATGAGGCCTTTCTCGATCCCCCATTTGTCATTGAGTACCTTGGCCACCGGACCGAGACAGTTCGTGGTACACGAAGCGTTGGAAACCACGTTGTGGTTCTTTGGATCGTACTTATCGTCGTTAACACCCATCACTATCGTGATGTCCTCGCCTTCGGCGGGGGCCGATATGATGACCTTCTTGGCACCGCCCTTGGTGATGTGGTTGACGGCACCTTTGACTTCCTTGCCCTTCTTGTTCGCGCCATCGTTCTTTACGGTAAAAAGTCCGGTCGACTCAATTACTATGTCCACCCCGAGGCTCTTCCAGGGAAGCGCGGAAGGGTCCTTCTCGGCAAGCACCTTGATCTTCTTGCCATTCACGATAAGCTCGCCTTCCCCGGCCTTCACATCGCCCGGGAAACGGCCATGGACAGAATCATACTTCAAAAGATACGCCAGTGTCTTCGCGTCGGTAAGATCGTTCACCGCCACGAGTTCGAGGTCAGTTATTTTTCTCTCAAGGAGCGCCCTGCCTACCATGCGCCCTATCCTGCCGAAACCGTTGATACCAATTTTGACCGCCATGTTTCTCCTCCTCTTTTATAGGAAATAATAGCTATTTACGGGGTGACCTGTCAGACAATAGACCGGACCCAGCGTTCTCGGAAATTTAGAGCATAATTATATAGCGTTTAGCGTTAAGCGTCAAGAGTTAAGGAATATTCAGGTATTGCGTATTGGGTATTGGGTATTGAGTACTGTGAAAAAATAACGCAATACGCACGACGCAATACTCAATACGAGCGGCTGGTTAATATGCTTTTTTCAGTATCGCAAGCACCTCTGCCCTTCCAAGCTCCTTGAGCGCGCCGAGCTTTCCGACTTCGATCGCTTTATCGGCTATGGCCCCGAGGTCCTCTTTTTTTACACCAAACTCTCTTAGCGAAACGGGATTACCCCATTTTTTTATTCTTTCGCGCATTTTTTTGACGGCAGAAGAGGCATCTTTCGCGCCCCAGACGTTCTTCGCCCATCTTTTAAAAGTGGCGGGGTTCTCTTCTTTCACATATTCAATCCACGCGGGAAATATCACTCCAAGCCCCGCGCCGTGGGCCACATCCGGATACAGAGCGCTCAGGGCGTGCTCAATCCAGTGGGATGACCAGTCCCCGCCCCTAAGCCCCGCACCGCTCGTTCCGTTAAGCGCAAGAGTGGCCGCCCATGCGAGGTCCGCTCTTGGATCGTAACTTTCCGGGTCCTTTTTAAGGACATCCACGGACCTTATTATGGTCCGCATAAGAGCTTCATCTATCGCCATCACCGTCTCTTCGTTCTTTCCGACAAAATAAAATTCCATGATATGGGCAAGAGCGTCCAACGCACCGTTGACCGTCTGGTCCCAGGGAAGTGTCGCCTGAACGGACGGGTCTACTATCGAAACTTTGGGATAAATAGCGTCGCTGGCGATGTTCCATTTTCGCTTTTTTTCCTCGTTGGTAAGCACCGCGAACTGGTCCATCTCGGACCCGGCGGCGGATATGGTGAGAACGGTATAAACAGGAAGGGCCTTTTCTATCCCTGCCTTGTGCTCATAAGCTTCCCAGATATCATCAAGATAAAACCCGGCGGCGACGGATTTGGCGGTATCTATAACGCTCCCGCCTCCCACGGCCAGTACCGAATCGACGCCCTCTTTCCGCGCGAGATCTATCATTTCCTTCGCCTTCGAGAGCACGGGATTCGCCCTTACCCCCCACGCCTCGACCCACAGAACACCGCTATCTTTAAGAGACTTCACGACCGTGTTATATACGCCGTTATTTTTGATAGACCCGGACCCCGCGACAAGAAGCGCCTTCTTCGCGCCGTTCTCTTTCATCAGTTTCCCGATATCTTTTATCGTCCCTTTACCGAAAACCACCCGGGTCGGATTATAAAACACAAAATTCGCCATATGAATCCCTCCTTGACCGTACCCTCTCCGATCATGACCACCGTTAATATAATACCATATTACCGCGGACCATGCTGCGTCAGTTGTATCCCGTTTAAAAAAAGAGGTAGTGATTTTTCGGCGCCTGCGAGTTTCTCGCTAGGCATGTGCGCGGGACCTGTCACTCGGTGTCCTGCGCTTCTCCGCGCTACGCTTGTGCGATGCTCGGACACGCTCGTGCCACCCGCGGAATGCCTGCTTCGATTGGTTTGGGAAAACTATCGAACCGTTAGCGTGTTGTCCACGGCCTATCACTTCAATGTTCCCGTTTTCATGCACCCAACAATTGACGGACGGGTGATGCGAGTGGTCCCGAGGAAGCACACAAGTCCGCCGGAGGCGGACGCGGAGAACCGCAGGGACCCGAGCGGCAGGCCCTGTCCGCCAACCCCCAAACTCGCAAGATGATACCTCTGACAGGATCCCCGCATAGGCGCAGGTAGACCCCATGGTAACGGTATAAGGATTGAATTTATTTATGAAAGACGGTTTTTGTAATCCGAATAGCCGAATTTTTTGACGACTTTGACCTTGCCGGTCGCGGGATCATACAGCATGATGGAAGGAAGGCGCATGCCGTTAAAGGTATTATTTTTCACCATGGTGTAATGCGCCATGTCGGTAAAAACGAGCCTGTCGCCCGGTTTGAGCGGTTCCGGAAAAGAATAATCCCCTATCACGTCGCCGGCAAGACAACTCATTCCGCCGAGCCTGTATGTGTGGGAATATTTTCCAGGTTCACCCGCACCGATGATCCCGGGACGATACGGCATTTCGAGAACGTCCGGCATGTGCGCGGCCGCGGAGGTATCAAGAATGGCGATGTCCACGCCCCTATCGATCACGTCAAGAACGGTCGCGACAAGGAACCCCGTGTTGAGCGCAATGGCTTCCCCGGGTTCAAGATAGACCTTTACTCCGTATTTTTTCCTGAAATCTTTCACAAGGCGCGTAAGAAGACCAAGGTCGTAATCTTTACGGGTTATATGGTGCCCTCCCCCGAAATTGACCCATTTCATTCGTTCGATGTATTTCCCGAAGTTCCTTTCCACGGCGGCAAGCGTCCTCGCGAGCGAATCCGAATTAAGTTCGCAAAGGTTATGGAAATGAAGCCCTGTTATGCCTTCCAGGTCATGTCCTTTGAAATCCTTATGCCTTATCCCAAGGCGAGAACCGGGCGCGCACGGGTCGTAGAGCTTCACTTTCACCTCGGAATGTTCGGGATTGATCCTGAGGCCGCACTCTATTTTTTTTCGGCGGGAAGAAATAGCATTCCTGAAAAGCTCGAACTGCGCGAACGAATTGAAATTGACGTGGCTTACATATTTAAGTATCTCGGGGAATTCTTCTTTCTTGTACGCCGGGGCGTATATATGTACTTCCGGACCGAACTTCTCAAAACCAAGCCGCGCCTCATCTAGAGAGCTTGCCGCCGTCCCCTTAAGATATTTTTTTATTATCGGGAACACGCTGAACATGGCGAAACCTTTAAGCGCCATGATGATCTCGCATCCGGACTCACGCTGAACCTTATCAAGCACTTCGAGATTTCTGACAAGGAGCCCCTTGTCGACGACGTAGCAGGGAGTGTGAGTGACTTTTTTGGAGATATCCATAGTTAGTATATCGTACATCGTACATCGTATGTCGTATGTCGCGGGTTTAACGAACTTTCGTTTAAGCACGACATACTACATACGCTATACGATATACGGAAGTTAGTCTCGTATTTCTTTAACGATCCACGGCAGCCCATGAACGTTCAACTTCTCCATGAACGGGTCCGGGTCGAACTCTTCCACATTGAAAACGCCTTCGCCTTTCCACGCGCCGGTCATGACCATCATCGCGCCGATCATCGCCGGCACGCCGGTAGTATAGGAAATGGCCTGCGCCTTCACCTCGCGGTAACATTCGGCGTGGTCACAGACGTTGTAGATATATATCTTTTTCTTTTTACCGTTCTTCTTGCCTTCCATCATGCATCCGATATTCGTCTTACCTTTATAGTTAACACCGAGCGAAGCGGGCTCCGGAAGTACCGCTTTCAGGAACTTAAGCGGAACTATCTCGTGCCCTTCATAAATGACCGGGTCGATACGCGTCATGCCGACGTTCTGGAGGACCCTCAAATGAGTGAGATATTCCTGGCCGAACGTCATCCAGAAGCGGATCTTCTTGAGGCCTTTTATGTTCAATACGAGCGATTCCAGTTCCTCATGGTACAAAAGATACATCTCCTTCGGACCGATCTCGGGAAAATCGAACGTCTTATGGACGGAAAGCGGGTCCGTCTCTATCCACTTACCGCTCTCCCAATATTTGCCGCGCTGCGTGATCTCCCGGATATTTATTTCGGGATTGAAGTTCGTCGCGAAAGGATGCCCGTGAGAACCGGCGTTACAGTCCATTATGTCCACTGTATTGATCTCGTCGAAGTGGTGCTTCATCGCGTAGGCACAGAAAATATTCGTAACTCCCGGATCGAACCCGCAGCCGAGGACCGCCATTATCCCCTTGTCCTTAAACCTCTCTTTATAGTCCCACTGCCATTTATAGCAGAATTTCGCTTCGTCCGGCGGTTCATAATTGGCGGTATCGAGATAATGAACGCCTGTCTTAAGACACGCGTCCATTATCGAAAGGTCCTGATAAGGAAGGGCCACGTTTATGACCACTTCCGGGCCGAAATCCTTTATGAGCTTCACGACCTCTTTCGGGTTATCGGCGTCGACCTTTGCCGTCCGAACGGGCCGTTTAATCTGGGAAGCTATTTTTTCGCATTTATCAAGCGTGCGGCTCGCGAGGCATATCTCTTTGAAAACTTTCGGGACCTGGGCGCATTTATGCGTCACAACGCCGCCAACGCCGCCCGCGCCGATAATAAGAACTTTACCGTTCATTTTACCGTGTTCTCCTTTTTTGATGATCTATGAGCGAGTTATTATAGCAGAAAGCGGCGAGAGGACACAAGTTCGTTTATGGTTGTTCGTCCCTCGACTTCGCTCGGGATGGTGAGCTTGTCGAACCATTTGTCGTTTTTCGAGCTCTTAGTTTTTTCGAACAACAAAAAACGAATAACGAATTTACCTCACTTCTATCTGGAGGTAATACGTCTCAAAAGGCTTTACGCCTCTTTCCCACGGCCTGTGATACACCAGCCTGAGTATCGTCCTGCCCGCCCTTATGGCCTTAAAACGGAAAGTGTTGATCCCGGGGGCCCCGCAAAGACGTGAGTCCGAACGAAATTCCGCCTTTCCTATTGGACGGATAAAACGCTCATTGATGGTATTGATCTCCCATATATAACCCGTGGTCGGATTACCTTCAAGCGAAACAATAAGAACCTCTCCCCTGGCCATTTTGACAAGGTTCCCGTTGCTTGTCTTGTCCGCAAGGACTATACCGTGAGAACGACAGCCAGAAAGTACGGCGAGCGCAAAGCACGCGGAGAAACATAGTATAAATATCTTCTTCATTTATGTTTAGTATTGAGTATTGGGTATTGAGTATTGCGAGAAAAACGCCGGCTCAATACCCAATACTCACGACGCAATACGAACTTAAAATCCCTTCAGATCGTTCAACAATCTCGACGCTGACTTTGTGGGCTTGACCTTATTCTCGTTAAGTATCTCCTTAGCGGTATATGTCTTTCCGTACAACGATATGTTCGCTTCCTCATTATAGGAAAGCACCGCCCCTTCTAGTTTGAGACCCAGGAAAAGGCCCCTGCTCCTCGAATAAGAAAGAAGGCCCCCTTTAAGCTGGAGGTCTGTAGCGGCCTCGGCGCTTCTCCCTAACGGCCCCGCCGACACGGCGGCGTCCCCGCCCAGTTTAAAACGGCTGGAAAGAAGACCGTCAAGCCCTCTTTCACTCATGACAAGAAGCACTATGTCCACCGCCTGTCCGCCGATCTGCCAGCCAAAACTCCCGCCGGCAAGATTGAAGACCGCCGGAGCGCTCCACCCTTTGTCGCTCGTGTTCTTCGCGAGTATAACGCCCTGCCCGTAAGTCCCGCCGATGATAAAGCCGCCCTTTATGGTAGATGGGATTATCACTATCGCGTAACACTGGTCGACCAGTGATTTCGGTATACCCTCTTCCGGCATCTCGGTCATCTCCTCAAAGACCCTTGCCGATTCTTCCAAAAGGTTGTCCCATTTCGTTTCAGCGAAAGCCTTGGCCCCCGCAGCGCACATGACCATCATCAAGACCACGATCAGCAAAAATATCTTCTTCATCTCTCTCCTTTCACTTGCATTATCAGATCTTCTTAGTCACTATACCATAAAGAACAAAAATAACGGAAAGATACGCGAACACTCTGAGTACCAGGACAAAATTCGCCAATCTCGCGCCGTACCCAAAAAGATGGACCATATGTGATAAGGCAAAAAAAGCAAAAGCTATGCCTATAAGAAGGACCGCTTTATCGTGTTTTTTCTGAAACCCCCAATAACCCATTACAGCTATAGAGAAAGAAAAAATGGTGTTCATGACTGTCATGAGGTCAAAATTCATAAAATTCTCCTTAAAAATATTTTTGTATCTTGGCAAGAAGATCGTCCGGATCAAAAGGCTTCGATACATATTCGTTCACAGTGGCCTCTTTCACCAAAGCGAGTATATCCGGACCGCTGCTCGCGGATATCAGAATGATCGGGGTGTTCTTCAGCTCTTCGTCCTTTCTTACCCACTTACTGATCTCTATCCCGTCCGTATCCGGGAGCCGAAAATCAAGCAGCATAAGGTCCGGTTTTTGTTCCTTTATCAAAGAGAATGCTTCTTTACCCGTGGTCGCCGAAAAAACCTCGTATCCCATTTTTTTCAGCCGGAAAACTACCACTCTAAGTATGTCCGGTTCATCATCGACCACTAATATTTTTTTCGACATTCTTCCTGCCCTTTTTCAAGCCGCCTGCTTCAGCAAAATGCGCATCTTTACCAGGAGATCCTTCAGGTCGAACGGTTTTCCGATAGACGTCAAGGCCGAGTCTTCTCTTTTATCCTCAATTTTGATCAATTCTTCGGGATAGCCGGACATTACCAGTATCGGCAGCGCCGAAGTATCACTATTGCTCCTCAATCGCCCGATTATCTCATATCCGTTTATGTCCTTAAGCCTCATGTCCAATAGCACGATATCAGGCCTGTCCTTGCCGACCGTCTTGATAGCGTCCAACCCTCTTTCAAAACACACTATATTATATCCTTCCTTCGTGAGAAAATCCCTGCAGGTATCAAGTATTTCCTTGCTGTCATCTATCACCATGACCTTATATTTCGCCTTGATAGGCATCCTGAACTTGAAGTCCGAACCCTTGCCAGGCTCAGACTCCACCCATATTTCCCCTTTGTGCTCCTTTACGATCTTTTGCGATATAGCAAGGCCGAGACCGGTACTTCCCTTTTTCCTCTCGCGGCCGGCTTCAAGCTGTGAGAACCCTTTGAAAAGCTTGGATATATCTTCCTTTTTTATTCCCAGCCCCGTATCTTTTACCGAGAACAGTATCGACTCACCCTCTTGAGACGCCGATATAACGATCCCGCCCGCGTCGGTGAACTTGATAGCGTTATTGACCAGATTTATCAATACCTGTGTGATCTTGTCCTTATCAAAGATCGCGTTCGGCAGGCCCTCGGCTATATGCGCTTCAATATACAAGTTCTTGCTCTTCGCGACCGGACTCATGATACGAATAACCTCGTCTACCAGCAAGTTCACGTCATTTTCTTTAAGTGAAAAAACCATTTTCCCGGCCTCTAGTTTTTGATAATCAAGCACGTCGTTGATAAGGCGTGACAGCCTATCCACGTTCCTTTTGGCCAGGTCAAGAAATTCCTTCTGATCTTTGTTGACCTCGCCTGCCGAACCGTCCAATACGATGCTTATGCCTTCCTTTATTCCGGTAAGGGGTGTCCTGAGCTCATGAGAGACCATGGAAATAAATTGCGATTTGGTCTCCATCGCCTCCGCAAGCTTGGTCTCTACCTGTTTGCGCTGGGTTATGTCCTTTATGACATGGATAATACCGTTTATTTCTCCTTTTTTATCCAGGATCGGCCATGCAGACACCTCAATATACTTGCCTACCCTCGGTTCAAAGAACTCTTCCACGACCGCTTCCTTCGTTCCCAAGGCTTTTTTCTGAGGACAAGTGACCCACGGAGACTTTGTCCCGTGGACTATCTCATAACAGTGTTTGCCTATGACCTCTTCGGGTTTCACCCCGAACGCTTCGGCGAACGCCTTATTGACCCTGACGACCCTGAAGTCCTTATCATGTACAGATATCAGGTCGGATATCGAATTGAACGTCGATTCCCACTCTTTTGCCCCCTGCGCTATCCTTTCCTGCAGGCGTTTCTCGTTGGTAATGTCCCTGACCGTCGCCTGCAGTATCTTTTTTCCGCCCAATTCTATTCTCGTCAATAGGACGGTCGCGAAAAACTCCTCCCCTTTAAGCCGTTTATGTTTCCATTCAAAAAAATTCGACCCTTTTTCAAGAGCTATCTCCATCATGTCCCGGGCCTTTATATTGGACAGCCTCCCGTCCGGCTGATACTCGGGAGAAAACTCCCACGGCGTCTTGCTGATAAATTCTCTTTCGTCTTTACATTCGAACATCTTTATCGTCGCGGGATTGCCGGACAAAAACCCTTTTTCGGGGTCAACTGTCATGATCGCGTCACCCGAAAGCTCAAAAAGTGTCCGGTATTTGTCTTCACTAATCCTGAGGGCCTGGGCCATTCTGCTCCGTTCGGCGATCTCTTTGCTGAGCTTATCGAGTGAAGATGTGCTTATTTTAAAGTTCTCGGTCATCTTGTTGAACTGCCGCGACAGGTCCGCGATCTCATCTTTTGAATCGACCGGGGCCTTGGCGTCAAGATCGCCCTTACCGACCTTCTCCGCCGTTTTCATAAGCTTAGCGATAGAACTCGTGATAGACCTGGAGATGACCACACTGATACCGACCGCTATGATAAAAGCCACCCCGGTGAAAATAACAATGAACCCTACGCCGAACTTCTTGATCTTATCCGCGGATTTTATCGCAAGGTCCAGAGTCTTTCGCGCGCCTTCGACCGCTTCCCTGCGCGTAAGTTCTTTCCGCCCAAGATAATCCCCGAGGCCTTTCTCGTAGACCTCTTTCTCGGACCAATATTCTCTGCTTTCCAGGACTTTCACCGCTTCCTGCGGTTTGCCTTTATCAACAAGCTCTATAGACCTGTTTTCCATCTCCACAAGGGCCCTGTTCGCCGCGTCAACGCTCCGAAACAACGTTTTATCTTTCTCATCCCCCAGATCTATGACTTCTTTTATCACGGCCTCAAGTTCCGGTTCGGCTTTTTTATAACGCTCTTTCCACTTTTTATCCTGAGTGAACGAGTAGTTCCTCGCGGACTGCGTCAGTACCTCGTCATAATAACGGATAGAATCGGCCAGATTATTCAAATGCTCCGTCTCCGCTACCGTTTTCGCGCTTTTAAAGATACCGCCTTTGAGAGGTTTCGCTATCTCTGTCAACTCATATATCGAGATGACCGCTACCGCAACGGACAGAAGGATGACCGCGAGAAACCCCAATGTCACTTTATTCTTGATTTTCATTCCGTCACCGGCCTATTTTTCCCATCTTAACAGCATCTTTACCTTCGCCACTGGATCCTCTTACATGCATGTTATTAATTATATACCAAGGCTGAAAAAAGACAAAACTTCACTGGCCTCGGACACCATACCTGACAGCCATCATCGTTATATCGTCCGACTGGGGTGCTTTTCCGCTGAAATTTTTCAACTCCTTTAACAATGCCGATATTATTTCTCTGGTGTCAGATCCATGAAGCTGGGCAAGCGCTTTCATCATCCGTTCTTCGGTAAAAAGTTCCTTTTTCTCATTCATGGCTTCCGTTACACCGTCCGTATACATAAAAAGGGTATCCCCCTGTTTCATCACGCACTTACCCGTCTTGAAATGCACATTTTCCATGACACCGATTATCATGCCTTCGGGGCTGTCGAGAAATAATGTTTCACCGTTTGCGCGGACAACAACCAGCTTATTGTGTCCGCCGTTCGCGTACAGGACCTCGCCGGTCTTAGTATTGAGTATCCCGAAGAAGACCGTCACAAAAAGCGACTGGTCGCCCTGCAGGTTCAGCTCTTCATTGACTATCCTGAGCACCTCATCGGGCTTCTGTTCCGTCCTGACCGTCGCTTTGAAGAACGCGGCGGTGACCGCCATAAAAAGCGCCGCGGGCATGCCTTTTCCCGAGACGTCCCCGATAACAAAACAAAAACGGTCGCTGTCGATATAATGGTGATCGTAAAAATCTCCGCCTACTTCTCTCGCGGGATGGATCACAGCATGGATATCGAAACCGGCGCCCTTCAGGTCTGAATCGGAAAGGGCCTTGGGTAGGATACTCATCTGTATCTTGCGCGCGATATTGAGCTCACTCTCTATCCTTTCCCTGGCCGCCGTCGCCTCGGTAAGCTTTTTGATATGTTCCTTAAGGGACCTCTTCATACGGCCGAAAGCGTCCGCCAGCTGGCCTACTTCATCCTTTGACCTTACCATCGGCAATTTCGCGTCAAGGTCCCCCGTGGCGATCACACCTGCCGCTTTTGCCATTGCCCTTAAAGGCCTTGTTATGGACCGGGCGATAAAGGCCATGATAAGAAGAAGTAGGAGGAACCCGCTCATGGCCACCACAGTAAGTATCTTGTTAAGCCTGGTTATGTCCGCAAGAAGCTCGTCCTTAGGAAAAAGAACGGCAAGGGACCAGCCTGTGGAAGGCACCGGCTCATAGTACATCCAGCATTCTTTCCCCGTGACCATGCTCGTGAACGGCACGATACCGGAAGCTCCCTGTATCATCCTGCGTCCGATATCCCGGAGACCCTCGTCCCCACGGGCTTCCGCGATGCTGAAGATCGTCTCGTTCATTATCATTTCTTTGATCGGATGAGTGACGATCGTTCCTGTCCGCGATACAAGAAAAGCGTATCCTGTTTCGAGTATTTTTATAGACGAGACTGTTTCCTGCAGCCAGTCAAGGGAGATATCGGCGGTCACGACTCCCCTGAACTTCCTTCCTTCCGGCGTCCTCTCATAGAACGGCGCAGAATACGTGGACATCATGGCTTCGCCGGCGCCTTCGTCATAATACGGTTCGCTCCAATACGATCGGCCGAGTTCCTTCGGGATCTGGTACCAGTCGCGGTATTGGTATCTAAAGTCACTACCGAGGAACACATATTCCAGTTCTTTGTTCTTCTTGAAAAAATACGGCGCGAAATATTCCTCACTTGTCTTAAAAGCGTACGGCTCAAAAGCGACGGTCGACCCGTACACTTCCGTGTTCTCCCCGACGTTCGTCCTGAGGAACCTTTTGAGCTCTTCTTCCGTCAAAGGGCCGTTCTCGATGAATCCGGCAAAGTTATCCGCCACCTTTTCGGTCGAGACGATTATCGTCTCGATCCTGTTGACGGTGCTCTTCGCGAGGTTGCCCGCGTTCTCCACGACGTTCTTCTCCAGGATCTCAAGCCAATAATGATAATTGAAAGTCCCTATCATACCCATTACCGCGAGGCTGGTCGTGGAGAAAACAAGGATCAGCTTGAAAGCAACGCCTTTATTTTTCAGCATGTTCACCCGCGGGGACAAAAAAGGTATCAAAATCCGGTACCGTTACAATAAGACCCGCCTCTTTGAGCATAGCGGCCACTCTTTCGTATTCTTCCCTGTCAAGCCGGCCCAAGGCCGACTCGTCACCGCCGGGCATCATCAGGTCCTTGAACCTTTCGAGCATCCACATCTGGTGAACACGGTTCGCGGGGACTTTAGCACGGCGCATATATTCAAGCACTATGTCCACGGCTTCTTTGGGATGGGCGAACGCGTAAAGCCATCCTTCAACGGAGGCTTTCACGAAACCTGAGAAAAGGTCCGGGTTTTTCGTGAACGTGCCTTTGAGCGCGTATATACCATCTTCCGGGAAATTCAGGCCGTGATCGCTGAAGAAAAATGTGGTAAGCTCGTCCGGGTTGACGCCTGAGTTCAGTATCGTGTGGTACTCGTTGTACCACATCGCGGAAACCGCGTCCACTCCGCCCGCGAGAAAAAGATTTACAGTATATGACTGACGTACCGTTTCAACGTTAAGGCCGTATTTTTTGAGGAACGCCTTGGGCTGGAGGGACAGGTCTCCTTCCCATATGCCCACCTTCTCCCCGTTCAAGTCACCGGGTTCGACTATCCCGTCACTCTTCCTCGCAACCAGCATCAACCCCGAACGCTGGACCATCTGCGCCAGATTTACAAGTTTTGCCCCGCCGGAACGCTTCTGTACGGCCTGCGTAAGCCAAAGGACCGCAATGTCCGTTTTTCCTTCGACCAGATAGTCCGCCGCGGAATAATTGGGCCCCGACGGAAGCATCTCAAGGTCTATCCCGTATTTCTCATAAAACCCTTTTTCCCGGGCGACATAATATCCCGCGAACTGCGCCTGTGGGCTCCAGTGCGTCATGAACCTGACCTTGGTAAGCCCGGCCTCGTTACCGCCCGCCAGGAACGGAACGAGGATCGCCAAAATGACGCACGTTGTTATCTTTGGATTTCTTATCATGCGATAATAGTTTACACTATGTTGCGGGCAAATAAAATGAGGCATGCGCTGAGAGGGCCACGGATATCTGTAGGGGCGAACGGCCGTTCGCCCCTACATTGTGTGATCTGTTACTGGTTCTTCTCGTGTATAAGCGACATATAGAACGCCATGAACGCTATCATCATCACTATCGGGATGTACGACTGAACCGCCGCGTTGACTATTGCCAATATAACCCGCGTCACACCTTCACCTAACGGTATGGTCACAAGGCCCGCGATGAATCCCACGATAAGCGAAATGATCAGGCTGATGACGAGAAGCACGATAAAAAGCCCAAGTGTCCTGAAAAAATTGCTCTTAGAGACCATGACGCCTTTTCTGAGGGCCATGACCGGCCCCATATCCTCGACGACTATGCTGTAAACCGGATAAAGAAGAAACGTGATAATGCCGAGCGCCACGACCGTTATAATGACGGCCACGATGCTCCTGGTGGCTATATTATCTCCCATAAGAAGTATCCCGGCACTCGCGAGAGCGAGAAGCAGCACCACTCCTATAGCTATCAGGAAATATATAAGAAGAAGCCCCAGTATGCGAAGGTAGAAAGTCTTTCCGTAATTCACGAACTGCGCGATACCGGAAGAGCCTGTCTTAAGCTGATCTCTTACCAGCCCCATAGCACCCCCCTGAAGGAACACGAACACCAGGAAGAAAAGAACGCTTGAGATCACCGAAATCGCTACGATCGCGGATTTGCCCGCGTTGGCGGGATCGGTAAGCGGCAGGCTTATTATCCCTATGATAACGTTGAACACGAAAAATATGAGTATCAATGTCATCAGTTTCGACGCCTGTACGAACCCCTTTTTTACTACTTCCATAATACCCATTTCAGACCTCCTTAAAGATAGGGATTACCTCCGAACCCTGAAAATATCTTCTTCACTACAGTATACTTGCCCGGCGGGTACGCGTCAAGCCGGAAGCGTAAAGAGAAACCAATATCGTTATTCGTTTATCGTTGTTTGTTTATTGATATTATACTAACTTTTAAGCGGCTCAAAAAAACGAGGAACCAACAACGAATAACGATAAACGATCATACTCCGCGCCTCTCCTCGAACGCCCTCTGGAGGGTCGCCACATCGGCATACTCAAGTATAGCGCCTACGGGAACGCCTCTGGCAAGCCTTGTTACCTTTATATCGGCGAAAGGCTTAAGGACCTTATGGAGATATAATGCCGTGGTCTCCCCTTCCGTCGTAAAATCGGTCGCGATTATGATCTCGCTGATACCGCCCTTTTTGACCCTGGCGACAAGCTCGCCTATCTTAAGTTCGTCCGGCCCCACGCCCTCTATGGGCGAAAGGGACCCGAGAAGGATATGATAAAGCCCGTCATAAAGCCCTCCTTTCTCGATGGCTATGACGCTGGAGGGCCCCTCAACGACACACACCTTGGACGTGTCCCTCGACGCGTCCGAACAAATGGAACAAACTTCCCCGTCACTCAGATTATTGCATGTCTTACAGAACCTGACAGTCTTTTTTACTTCCATCACCGAATTCAGGAGAAGCTGTATGTCCTCACGGGACGCGCGGAGAATATAGAACGCGAGCCTTTGCGCGGACCTCGCGCCTATCCCGGGCATTTTGCTGAATACCTCTATCAGCCTGTTCATGGCCGGGGGGAAAGCTTTGTTCATCTGACCTCCTCCGAGATGTCGCGGACCACCTCGCCGCCGAAAATATCCATGGCTTTGTCTATCACCGGTTTCATCGCTTCTCTGGTCTTGGACTTTTTTTCGGGATCGGCGCCTTTATCTTTCCCCGGGCCTCCCAGGAACTCAAGTACCTTGAATTCCAGCTTGGGTGATATACCGAGTATACCGGACAAGGCCTCCTGGATGATCTTGCGGGAATTTTCGGCATCAAGTATGTCTTTATGAAAAGCTTTGTCCTGGCCGAAACCGATAACGACCGCCGACGGACCGAGATCCATAAGTTTGCCTTCACTGAGAGAAGTATATACTGACATCTTCTTGTTCTTTATATAATTCATTACCGACCCCCACCTTACGATGTTCCCTGAACCGTCGGCATCATGAGCGCCGAAAAGCCCCGCCACGTTGACATTCTCCGGTACGTGGCCCGCCGGACCACCGGGCGTTCGTGTGTCTTTTTTGGGTGATATATCGCGACCGGATTGTGGGATCGCCATCTCTGCCTGAAAAGAATGCGGAATACTTTTTTCTTCAAGCCGGCCCATGATATCGGCAAGGGACAATATCTCGCCCCGTTTTGCCAGTCGCACGAGGGCGATCTCCAGCGGGGCACGCGTGAACATCGTCCCTTTCATGAGAACAAGAGCGCTTGAGAGGTTCTGCAGTATATAGAGTATCTCTTCGAGCGACAACTTTTCTTTCTCTTTGTTAAGCTCCGCGGCCTCGTCCTCCGAAAGCGCCATATCCATGGTCGGCACACCCGCGGTCTTGAGTATCATAAGGTCCCGGAAATGGCTTATAAGGCTGTTCGCGATGAATACGGGGTCCTTGCCACCGCTTATAAGTTCGTCCAGTGTCCCGGCGATATGCTTGATATCACCACGGATGAGAGCATCGGCAAGGCCGAATATACTGTCATTATGTATCATCCCCAGAAGGTCCACCACGTCAGGGGCTGATATTTTTTTCTCAGAAAAAGACACCATCTGGTCCAGCACCACAAGCGCGTCCCGAAGGCTCCCGTCGGCGCTCCGGGCTATCAAAAGAGCGGCTTTCTCATCGATATCTATCTTTTCCTTTTTCGAAATATCCTTAAGCCTTTCAAATATAAGGGCCGGCTGTATCTTCCGAAAATCGAACCTCTGGCAACGCGACATTATCGTAGGAAGGACCTTGTGGGCTTCCGTGGTCGCGAAAATGAATTTAACATGCGGCGGCGGTTCCTCTAATGTTTTGAGGAGGGCGTTAAAAGCTTCCGCGGTAAGCATATGCACTTCGTCTATGATGTAGACCTTGAATTTCCCCCGCGTAGGCAGGAATTTAACGTTCTCCCTGAGCGTCCTTATTTCATCGATGCCTCTATTGGATGCGCCGTCTATCTCCAGTACGTCCATACTACTGCCTCTGGCCGTCTCAGCGCACGCGGCGCACTTGTTACAGGGACCGTCCTTCGTCGGTCTTTCGCAGTTCAGCATTTTCGCGATAAGACGGGCGACCGTCGTCTTTCCAACTCCCCTGGGCCCGCAGAATATATACGCGTTGGCCACTCTGGACCGGACGATGGAGTTCTTTATCGTCCGCGTCACCGCTTCCTGCCCGACAACGTCGTCGAACGAGTCCGGCCTGTATTTCTGCGCAAGCACTTTGTAGGTCATTATAGTATGCTCCGTTTATCGTTTATCGTTGTTCGTTCATCGAAAAACGACAAACGAAAAACGAGAAACGAACCTGTTAGGTCTTACTAAAATATTCTCTCATCCTCTCGTACATCCGCTCCCCGTCAAAATATGCTCCCGTAAGCCTGCCTCCGTTACCCTTGGCACCTTTGACCAACCCCGGCCCCTGGCCCATGGGCGAAGGCTGGGGAGCGACCCCTCCCTTCGCCACCATATCGCTCACAAGGCAGGACCTTTTCCACACAAGAAAACATTCCGAGATCGCCGATGCCGCGCCATGCAGGACAGAAAGAACGTTTTCATCACTATTAGGGACACGGTAAAGCATATAATTATAAAGACTTTCTTCGGTCATCGCGGCATCCCCCGCGGAAGTACCGCTCGCGACTGTCACGGGAATATTATAGGTAGGCGGCAGTGTATATACGCATGACGCTCCCTGCGGGAAAGGAATATTGTTATGCGAATATCCTCTCTGCCACAACCTCATTCCGTTCTCGACCGTTCCGGCCACAGCCCGCGCGCAATCAATATGGTCCTGCGAAACACCTTTTACATCGAATTCATTCATTATCGAGGAAAGGGTGATGACCGGTTCCCGCCAATCCCCCGCGATAAGCACGCCTCGCGAACCGTCAACATAAACATTATCGACGCGCACTTCTTTCTGCCAGGCCTTCCAGGCTTTTTCTATCGCCGAAGATATGTTCTTCGCGAATTTATCCTTTTCTTCTACGGTGGAAAAGACCGGTTTTGCCTCTTCCGCCCGTGCGCATAGAACGGGAGAAAGACCGGAAATGCATGCCACTAGTAAAATCGCCTTTATGAACTTCATAGTTGGTTTTTCGTTGTTCTTTTCCCGTACTACGTACCACGCGCTACGCACCGCACACTTTTAATGTTTATCTTCTCATTTTCTTATCTTTCTCCATATATCCTGCAGCACTATCCCCGGACAGTCTGCCACGCTCAGGCTCGACCGGAACTCGCGGTAATAATGGCCTTCGGGGTACTCAAAATGCCACGGTTTGCAGCCGGAAAGATAATGCACTACCGCCGGTTTGTAACCTTCCGCTTTATCATAGAACGGCGAAAAATTATATCTCCTGTGAAAAGGCTTTATTTTTCCGCTGAACAGTATGTTCAAAAGCTGCTGGTCCTTCGTTTTAGAGAAAACATCCTCCCCGAACTCCGATACCAGGGCCTTTACCTTTTTACCGAGGCCCGCCCATTCCGCAGGCCGCAGGGAAAAAAGGCCCGCGTTAAAACCCGGACTGTCCCAATCAATATCTATCTTTTCCCTCAGCATTTTCCTATGCTGCACACGGAACATGTTCTTTACGACATTTACTTCCGGGACAGCGCCTACCATACCGCAGGGTACATCAAAAAGCTCGTCAAGTTTGTCCAGTACCACCATGTCCGCGTCAAGGAACAGCACTTTATCGAAAGAAAGAGTGACCGCGTCGAGTTTCAGGAGCGTTGAATCACCTATATAGCTGAACTTGCCTGTCCCCTTTATCTTTAGACAAGGTTCCCTGGAGATCAGTTCCGCGAAAGCACCCGCTTTCCTTTTTTGTCTCTTCGTAAGCCCGTTCTCAAAGACCACTAAGGGGACTTGCGGGTTCGTCCGGGCCAGGCTCCTCAGAAGCGCTATGAGCGCCGGAAAGTAACGTGAATCCGCCGCTGTCGCAACGCACCGTGTCTCCACTATATCCTTATTTGGTCCTTGGTTGTTGGTTGTCAGTTTTTGGTTATCAGTTCGTCTAAGCTCTAACAACTAAAAACCAACAACTAACAACTATACAAATATCGACGCCGCTCCGAATATCCCGACGTTCTTTTTCAGCTTCGCCGGCACTATTGGTATCTTATCGGCAAAAACGTTTATGGTATGTTTATGTGTACTTTTCCTTATTTCGTCAAAAAGGAGGTCGCCTATGAACGACACACCCCCTCCTATCACTATTATCTCGGGATCGAGAAGGTTTATCATGCTTCCCAGCCATATCCCGAGAAGGTTCCCTTCCTGTTTGATCGTTCTCAAAGCAAGTTCATCGCCTTTGGCCGCCGCGGACGCTATCGTTTCCATCGTTATCTTATTAAGGTCACCGTCCACCATTTCCACCACGAGGCTTTTCACGGCCGAAGGTACTTCGAGTTCCCTTTTGAGGCGTTTGACCGTGTACGGGCCCGACGCCAGGGCCTCTATGCATCCCCTGTTGCCGCATCCGCATTTGCCGTGTTCGTCATCATAATTTATTACGACATGCCCTCCTTCTCCCGCCTGGCCCCTGTTGCCGTGATACAATTTCCCGCCGATTATGATCCCCGTCCCGATCCCTGTGCTTACCGTCACATAAAATATGTTCTTGTATCCTTTGGCCGCCCCCCAGACCATCTCGGCAACGGCCGCGGCGTTCGCGTCGTTCTCTACTTTTGTATCTATCCCAAATCTTTCTTTGACAAGCTTCGCGAGCGGCACTTCCCTCCATCCCGGGAGGTTCGGAGGATTATGCACTATCCCTACACGGGGATCAAGCGGCCCGGGCGCACACACACCTATGCCCTTTATCGAGCTTTTATCCAATTTGTTCTTACTGAGCAGGTCTTCTATCGAGGCAAAGACCTGTTTCAGTGAAACATCCTGGCCTTTGTCGGCCAAAGTCGGCAGTACGACCGAATCCTTAAGCTTACCGTCGGAAGTAATAATACCGGCCGCTATTTTTGTACCCCCCACATCGACGCCTATGATATATTTCTCCATGGATATCCTCCGCTCAATCGCCTTCCGCCTCGGCCGCGACCCCCACGACGGACTTCAGCTTTTCTATCTCCTCTTTAAGCCTGTCATATTCCGCAATTTTATTCTCGAGGAATTTTCTGGTGATCACGGCTTTTTCGGACATGCCTTTTGGCGTAATGATATACAAATAACCCATTTTATTGTGTGATTTTTTGAACCTTTGAAGTTTGATGATACCTTTTTCAACGAGAGACCGCACAAGAAAATTCACCTTGCCGAGGCTCACGTCGAGTTCCGCCACCAACTCGCGCTGTGTGGCTTCGGGATTGTCCTGTATGTGTTCCAGAAGTTTTATGGTCTCGCCGATATTTTTCATGTAAGCCTGCGATTTCTGTTCAATCGGTGAACATTGTACTTCCACGTCCCGGCCATGTCAATATCTCTCATTCATCCCGCAGGGCCTGACATGGGTGCCATCCTGCGCGCCTCCGCGCTACGCTTGTGCGGTGCTCGGATGCCACCCAACAGTTGACGGACGGGTGACGCGAGCGGTCCCGAGGAAGCGCACAAGTCCGCCGCAGCGGACGCGGAGAACCGCAGGGACCCGAGCGACAGGACCCGTCCGCCAACCCACCAAAGAAACAGAGCACTAAACAATAGGGTCAAAATAGCAATTTCAAAAACGCGAGGATTAGGTTCTGGACGAAAATTATCACGGGGTCCAGCATGCCTGTGAAAAGAAGAAGTATAAGGATGAGAAAACCGTAAGGTTCGAGGAGCGCCAGCGCGATCTGCCCTCTCAGCGGAAGAAAACCCATAAGTATTTTGGAACCGTCGAGCGGCGGTATCGGGATAAGATTAAAAGCGCCGAGCACGATGTTTATCCTTGCCGTGATATAGACCGCGGAAGCCAGAAGCGTATTATCATGGACCGCGGGTATCTTTAAAAGTGCCATCATGACAGCGGCAATAAGTATGTTCGCGAGACAACCCGCGAGAGACACGCAAATAAGCCCAAGACGGAATGGCCGGAGCCTTGAAAAATCGACCGGCACAGGTTTCGCCCACCCGAAACCTACCAGAAAAAGGGCGAGCGTCCCGACGAGATCGAGGTGGATGACCGGATTAAGCGAAAGCCTTCCCGAACGTTTTGCCGTGTCGTCGCCGAAAAAGTAAGCGATAGCGCCGTGAGACACCTCATGCAGTATCACCGAATAAAGAAGTGGCACCGCAATAAGCACGAACGCCATCGGATTTTTTAAGAGTAAAGCCCCTAGTCCCATTTTAAAAACCTGTTGGTCGTTCCCGCACCCGCCTGGCGGGGATCAATACCAAAAACGTTCTTTTTCAGATTTTCGTGAAGTTTTTCTTCAAACTCCTTCACTTTTTCCCCGGAATAACCCAATTTTCCAAAAACGCGCAGGACCTGCTGGGTACCAAGATCGTCCTTTATCGGCACCTTGTCCTCTGTCATTTTAAGGCGTTTCAAAAGGTCCGGAAGATCATCCTTACCAAAAACCTGAACAAATGTCTTTATGAACTCCCTGCCAAAAAAGTGATGAGTAAAACCCAGGTATCCTTTATTCTCCCCCGGCGAAAGGACCGCGTCCCTCCCCCAGATACTGGCGTCCACATCCAGCTGGGCAAGGCCCTCCATTTTCATGACCCTTCTTTTATCGAACTTGAACAAAGGCGCCTGCGTTTCGATGTAATAGGACGCGCCCTCTTCCTCCGCGAGATAATCGATGAACCCTTCTTCGATGGAACGGACCCTTGGGTCCGTCATATTCCCTACGGCTATACCGAAAAGACCATGCCCGATCTCATGGAAAAACCTTATTGCCTCCGGGACGCTCAGCGCCTCACTCCTGTTATCAAAAGGAAGAGAGTCCAAATATATGTTGGATATTTTCTTCACAAGGTAGACCCTGTTAAAAGCCTCACCGTTCCTGGTCTTACCGAACGTTACGTTGAAAATGAAATTTTCGGGGACATTCCCGAACACACCGGTAAACCCCGAAAATGCCGTGTTAAAAACCTCGGCGACGGTGCTGACCAGCTCTTTTTTTTGCGCGATATCCATGCGTTTAAAAGCTTCTGCCGGAATATTGACGCTGAAAAAATTACCCCTGAAATTGAATTTCATGAAATAGAATGGCACCGCTTCCTTAAGCACTCCCTCCCTGTCGGTAGGCTTAGGCTGGTAACTGAAATGGATATTGATCACCTCGCCCGTCGGACCGGGCACGGAGAGTGTTTCGGGGACGGAAGGCGCCTCCCCGGCGGAAGAGAAAACCGGGAGAGCGAGAAAAATAATAAGCGCGAGGATCGGTCTCATGATAGACATTATACACAGGAAGGGGCGAAGCGCAAAGAACTCGTATTGAGTATTGGGTAATGAGTATTGCGTTCTCAACTTAACTCAATACGCAATACTCACTACTCAATACGGACTTTTGCTCTATACGCTCTGCGCCGTCTTCACTTGCTCTTCCGGTTTCACCGAGTATCCTGTGAAGTCCGTCCTGTTCTCCTGTATTGCGCTCTGTTTCGACACGACTTCGTCGATGCTCACGCCTTTCGGGCTGTTTTCTCCCGATACCGCAAGATCACCTGTTTCTTCTATAAGGTTGCCACTCTCATCATACTCGTAAGTATGCAGAAGCTCGGTCCTCTCCCTGTCGGCATAAGCGCGCACGGTCTTAACGGCGTCAGAACCGTCGTTATACTCGTATTCGAACGCTCTTTCGCTCTTGGCGTTGGCTTCTTTGAACGACACGGTCGTGAGCCTTCCCGCCGCGTCATATTCGTACACAGCCGTGGTTTCCTGGCCCGTGAAATCCCCGGGAACGTATCCGGCTGACGCGTACGAACGGACGACGCTCGCCTGAACAGAATCTGTGTAATATGCGTACACAAAAGACCTTTCGCCTTTCGCGTTGACGGATGAAAGCCTTGTAACGTCCGCCCTCGGGCATCCCATCCAGTTCCATGACTGGCCCAGTGATTCGTTGATGTAATGATAATATTCGTTACCCCAGTTGTCCCCGCCGGGAAGTGTCCGCGACTTCATCCTTCGGATGTTCTCGGCATCCCCGGGATTATAGTAATCGACGCTGCTCCCGTTCCATCCTCCGTTATATTTGACGAACCCCGAAAAATGCGGCTTTAACGGATCGCTCAGGTCGATCGAACCCCATTCCCACTGGCCGAAACGCTGGTACTGGTCCTTCAGAACACTGTAAATATAAGCCCGGCCGTCCCGCACTTCTATGATCTCCCTTCCGTATCCGCGGCTCTCCCAGTTCTCGTTGAGATAATATTTCCCAAGGTCTGCATCCGCCATCTTGAGCCATGAATCTTCGTAATAAATATTATCCCACACCGTCCTTTCAGGGATCAGATCACCGGCCGCGTCGAACTCCATCGTATAGACCGGGTCCGCGAAGTCCGGCACCAGAGTATCGGTCGTAAAGCTCACGGAATGATATGCTCTTTTCACGCTCGGGGTATCGCCGCCCCAATAGTACTCGTATTCATACGCTTTCGCGCCATACTCATCCGCCTCTGCCTTCACTTCCCTGAAAACACGGCCAAGCCCGGAGGGATAGTATGACTCATTGATATAATATTTGAATTCCGACCCTGTCCCATCCGGGCACGGCACACGCGAAGTCCTCAGACAACCCGTCGGATAATAGGTATACACCGCCCCGGAGAACCAGTCCTTCGCTTCCTGAAGTTCCGTCGCGTTAAGGATATTCCCTTTGTCGTCCCAGAAGAGCGCGCCGTCATAACCGGCATTGGCAAGCGTGTCGAGCTTGCCGGAAACATACGTCGGGTCAAGCTCTCCCACGATAACAAGTTTGCCGTTAAGATAGTTAGGCGCGTTGAAGTAGCGCTCGGTATCGTTCGCGGCGGCATACAGGCCGAGGGACGAACTGTGAAAATCAAGGTTCTCAATATCATTATCGTGCCATTCGGAAGAACTGTCATAATAATGGAACTGATAGATATCGAGCGCCGCATTGTCGCCTTCCGCGAGAGCGTTGTCGGGCAGCACCCAATTCTTTATCATGTCGCTCTTTGTAAGGCTTCCCACGGTAACTTTCGCGTCTTCGTCGACATCGTGTATCTTATCGATGAACTTCCGCACAAAATTCGTCATTTCCGCCGTCGTCACGACGTTCTTATGCCCTTCACACGAAATCTCCGGTTCATTCATGACATCCCAGGCGTAGATAGCGTCATAATCCGCGAGCTGGCTCACCTCACGGAAGAACCAGTCGAAATGCTCGAGAAGCTCTTCCGTCTGCGAAGAGTTCTTTATCATGTTAACGTGTTCTTCGGCCTCTTCCGCATCGTCTTTATCGGCCATGCGGTAATCGAAAAGTACCGGTATAAGCTTTATGTCAAGTTCCTTCGCCGTTTTAAGGAGCACCGCCATGTCCTCTATCACGCAGTCGGTGAACCCCGTAAAATTGTTGTTCGCGTCGAACGTTAACCCGCACCTCATATCGCCGAAAAGAAAGATCCTCACAGTGGTCCCTTCCCATTTTTTGAGCGCGGCATGCAGCTCTTCGTAACCGGTAAGCTCTTCGCTGCCTTCCCGCGTTACACGCGAATAGCCGGAATGCCAATCGTCCGAATGCCTTTTCCCTATGCCCTCACCGTAACGTATCCACGGCATGCTTCCCATAAGGATAAAATCCCGGCTTTCCGGCACCGCCACTCTCCGTTCGATGAGGCTGCCGTTAATGTCGTAATGGTCCGTTTCCTTGATCTTGTCGGAACCCTCTTCATACTTGAACGTGATATATGAACCGTCTTTATTGGTCTCCGTCAATAGACGACCGTGTTCTCTGTACGGCTCGTCGAACGAGAGCAAAAGAAGAAGTTCCTCGACGTCCCCGGAGGTATAGTTGTTTGCAGGAACAGCGTTGTCGTATAGATAGTCCAGAAGTCCGTCAATGCTGTCAATACTGTTCGAAACGATGTCCAGCTGCGTCAGAAAATATTTAAGCCCCTCATCGGCAAGTTTCCCCGGGCAAGTATATATCAGATCGCTCAAAAAGCAGGCGGTATCGACTTCGGGATAGAAAGATTCGTCCGCGTATTCATAAATTTTGCCGGACGCTTCCTCCGACCTCGTGAAATACCCTTCTTCCTGCGTTTTACCGAACATCGTACGCACCCTTCCCGAAGGATAATACGTAAAAGGGTATGAGTCTTCCTTTTTACCCGGCTCGCCGATCGCGAAATGCGGCGCGACATCGTAGATGCTGAATTTCATTGGGTCAAGCTCGTAAACTGTATTCACCCTCAGTGAATCGCTCGCGATATCGGGATACTTTTCTCCGACTGAACTCGCCAGCGCATCAACTTCTTTTTCCGTATAGCCGTGCGAAAGAGCGTTGTCCTTAAGGAACGTCACCAGCTCGTCGCGCGTCGTAATGCCGCTCGCGCCGAGATCGATGGTAAGAATCAAGTTTTTCATATTCCCATCGGGCGCTTCGTTCTTTAATACCTGCAAAAGATATTCGGCGTTATTGATCTTTATGGGACTGGACCAGTCCACGCCTGTCTCGATGTCAAGTTCTGACGCGCTCATGTAAACAAGTATCCTTTTCACTTTAGAACCGCAGGACTCGAAAAGAAGATACACGTTCTCACCGCCCCGCCCGAGCTTGAAAGCGCCCCACGGATCATTTAACGGCGGCCAGTCCTCGTAAAATTCGAGCGTAAGAGTGGTGTTACCGGCGCTTCCGTATATCTTTTTATACTCAAGGCCCCCCGCAAGCACTGTAACGGGCAGGGTTTTTCCCGGTATGTATTCCCTGGACCTGCCGGTATCCGCGGTAAATATCTTCGTCCTGACAAGGGCCCCGTCCGCGTCATAGAAATACTCTTTCTTATCCTGGACCTTCCCGTCAGCGAAATACCGGGTTTCGCTGACAAGTTCGCCGTCCTTCACGCCTTTTCTCACAGGGTCATCAGCCAGCACCGTATAAACCCCGGAAAAAACTTTTACCGTGCTTATGCCTGTCGCGGCGTCCCGGTCGTACGTCGAGTATTCTTTTTTCACGGGATCATACCCGAGAGACGTCCTTTCCCCCGCTTCGTCATAATATTCGATGACCTCTCCCGACGGGTGCATGCATCTTTTGACGTTGCCGGAAACATACGAAGTGTAAGTATAAGCTTTCGCGGTCCTTATACCATTGGCGGTACGCCACGCGATGTCGCCGTACGCGTTCATCGCGAACATCCCGCTCGTGTCCCGGTAATCCGACGCGACGATCTCTATCACGCGGTCCTTATAGTCATACCTTTTGATGACGCTGCCGCCGCCCGGGACCTGTTCCACCCAGATAAGATCGCCGTAATCGGAGACCTGGAAAGCGCCGTACCCGCCGGCGATAAAAGCGCCTTCGGCCACCAGAACGACGTCGATGCCGTCATAAAAATAAAGGTTCTTCCGTCCGTCCGGAAAATGTTTTATCCACGCAAGAAACCCGTTCTTGTCGTTGATGTTGATTACTGCGTCCTGCGTATCGTCCTGTATGAGCCTTTTCACCGTGGAGGAAGCGCGGTCGTAAACGTATATGTCCGTACCTTCCCAGAGAGGCCCGCCCTTCCACGCTACGTCGCCGCGGGCGTTGAGGACAGGGTCCCAGTCGTGCACTCCATACCCGCCTATCGGTTCCAGGTTGATCCTGACGTCATTGGCGATATCGTAGTGCATGATATCGCCGTTGCTCTGCCACACGATATACCCGTTATTGATCTGCGGGTCCCATCCGATCCTGTTGCCGTCGGCCGACAGGTTCTTCACAAGCCCGTCGGAGCCTCTCCTCATATAAACGTTGCCGGCATAACTGATATTATCCTGCCACACCATGTTCCCGTTGTCGTCGACCGCCACGCGCCTGTACCTGAAACCGTCGTTCGTGACCTTGGTCGTCGAACCGGTGGCGGTATCATACAGATAGACCTCGCCTCCGCATGAACTTGCCTGATAGTTTATCCAGACTATATACCGCCCGTTCGGGCTCATGCGCGGGGCCAGGTTGTCCATATGCCACGCGGAGAGGCCGCCGATAGCCTGGCTGTGGTTCTCGAATATCTGCGCCATCTGAGGCGTTCCCGAGATCTTATAATAATTGATGCTGTATCCGTCGCCGAGATCGCTCACCCAGACGACATCACCGCCCTTACTGATATAGGAATAGGTGCTGTTCATGCCGCTGTCGATAAGGCGGTTCAAGGTATTGTCCGTACCGCGGTAGTAAAAGAACTTCGAAGAACCGGTGTTCATGTCGTTCCATACCACATCACCGTTCGAACTTATCGAAAGGCGCCAGTTCCCGTCGGCATTGGAATTGGTTATGGAATATTCTATGTACTTGACGTCGCTGTACGGCTGATATGACGCGAGCTTGCCTTCCTGCGAATAACAATACCTTGCGGACGGTTTTGAGAACGCGGTATCAGTATATGAGTATTTAACGCGGACCTTGTCCGTTCCGTCATAATAAAGATACTTGAACGACCTTTCCCCTTTTTCGTTCGCCGCGGAACGTTTTACTTTATCCACACGAGCGTTCCCCTGCCCGTTCCAGTCCTCGTCAAGATAGTGGTAATAGGAATTCCCGTCGGCGTCCGGCTGGGACATCGTCCGGGATTCAAGCCGACTTGAAACAACATAATAGGTATACGTTGTAACGACCGGCTCGTTCTGGGTCAGGCTGTGGTTTTTCTTGACTATCGCATTATAACGGGCCTCGGACAGGAGTTTCCCGGAAATATCATAGGTATATACAACGGCCAGCTTCCCTTTCTTATCGTATTCATTGATTATCTCGGCTTTGTCGGTCCCTTTGAAATATTTGGCATAAAGCAGCCTCCGGCCGTCACTCATGTAAACGTTCTTTACGCGACCGTATTTAAGAAGTCCGTCCATAGTGTAAAACCCTTCATCATAATAGACATATTTTTTTATACCGTCCCGCGGAGACAAAAGTACCTTTTCCTTTATATTCCCCGAAACATAACACGTGTAGGTGTTCACAAGCACCCTTGCCGGGCCGTATTCCTCTATCACGGACGCGACATCGGTCTTTCCGAAATATTTTTTAAAGTAAAGCATCCTTCCGTCGCTGAAATATACCCGGATGATCCGCCCGCGAGATATCCCCTTGCCTAAGTTGTAGAATTTTTCGTTGTAGTATTCATATTTGACGATGCCGTTCTTGACGACAGCGGGGATCATCGCCTTGACACGACCGGTATTGTAATACAGAAAACTGTCCGCGCACGCTTTCCCGCCGGTGAACGTTACGATACCGAGGGCCAGTAAGATAACTGCGAGCGAGCCTGATATGTTCTTTAGGGTTTTCATGACAACCTCCTTTTCCTGCGTCACAGATAATGTACCGCAGGCGGTGGGATCTGTGGTTACGGGGAGGTAAAAGAATTGTGAAAGTTGTATGACGGGCGGAACGGGACCTGGCACTCGGTGTCCTGCGCGCATCCGTGCTTCGCTTGTGCTGTGCTCGGACACACTCGTGCCACCCGTTCCGTAGACTGGTAGTATGTGAGCTGATTCGCGTCACCCTCCCCGCAGTATGAGAGCGGAGCATGAAAACAGAAAAGTGGTAAACCAAGAATAGCGTGATCCCGGCCCGATATTTTCCGCCAAACAACCAAAACAGGCATTCCGTGGGTGGCGGGGGTAGCGCTCGAGCACCGATTTTTTATCGGCGCGCAGAGCGCTGCCCTCGACAGGCCCCACGGGATCCCAAATAGTTACTATATATCCAACTTATACCCAACGTCCCTGACGCTTTTGAGGTACTTGGGCTGGGCGGGTTTATCCTCGATCTTTTTCCTCAGGCGGGAAATGAACGTGTCGACCGTTCTTGTGAGAGGGGTGGTCTCGAAGCCCCAGATGACGTCGAGTATATCGTTCCTCGACACCACTTCGCCTTTGCGATTGATGAAATATTTGATGAGATCGATCTCTCTTTTCGTAAAAGTAATCTTTTTCCCCTTCTTCACGGCCTCCATCCGGGAAAAATCTATTTTTACGTCGCCGATCGTGAAAGTCCCCATGCGTTCTTCCTTGGCATGGCGGTGCAGATCGACGCGCCTGAGGCACGTGTTCACTCTCGCGATAAGCTCTTTCACGCTGAAGGGCTTCGTCATGTAGTCGTCCGCGCCGAGCTCGAGGCCCTTCACCTTGTCGGCCTCGCCGGACCGGGCGGTCAGCATTATTACCGGCAAAGTGATCCATTTCTTTTTTATCTTTCTGCAGAGTTCAAATCCGTCCATTTCAGGGAGCATGACGTCGAGAATGGCAAGGTCCACGTCCCCGCCGAGAGCAAGTTCAAGCCCGTTCTTTCCGTCCCTCGCCGCGGCCACGGTAAAACCCGCTTCCTCGAGCGCGTCCCTCACTACGTTAAGTATGTGCTTTTCATCCTCGACTATGAGTATTTTCTTCATGAATAACCTCGTTTATTTGCACAGCGCAAAGCGTGAAGCGTTAAGTAAGTTATACTACACTTTAAGGAGAAAGGAAAACATGTGTCGTTTTTGTTCTTTTTCTCCTTTATCCTTTCCCTTTATCCTTTTCACTTCGCTCTTTGCTCTTCTTGACGCTTAACACTTGGCGCTTGACGCTCTGCTCTACGCTCTCGGCAACTCTACCCTGAACGTGCTCCCTTCTCCCGGGACGCTTTCCACCGATATCCGCCCCTTGTGCACTTCGACTATGTTCTTCACGAACGCCAGCCCAAGGCCGATCCCCCTTTTGTCCCTCACGGCCTTATCGTTCACCCTGTAGAATTTTTTGAATATTTTTTTGAGATGTTTAGGGGCTATCCCGATCCCATGGTCCTTAACGGTCAGCACTGCTTTACCGCCGTCCCCGAAGAGCCGCAGTTCTATCCTCTTGTCGTCACGTGAATATTTATCGGCATTCGAGAGAAGATTCACCACAACCTGCGTAAAAGCTTCTTCGTCGATGTTCACGCGCGGCACAACACCTTCCGCGATAAGATCGAGCGACAGGTTTTCCGACGGGCTTTCATTCCTGTATATCGCCACGGCCTTCTCCACGACCGGCTTTATGTCCATCTCCTTGAGATCATACGGCTTCCGGCGCCCTTTCCGCGAAAAATCGAGTATTTTGTATATGTACCCGTTCAGCCTTTCCGCCTCGCCCGCTATCGCTTTATGGTATTCGGAGATCTTCTCGGGAGACTTCACCTTCCCGTCGATCAACATCTCCGCCGACGCCATTATCGCGGCAAGCGGTACTTTAAGATCATGCGTGATACTCGACACGAATTCCCGCCTCATCCTGTTTATCCTGACCGTACTCACTGCGTTGGCGATCACAAGCGCCGCAAGAAGAAGAACAAGCGCCCCTGAAAGCCCGTATTTCAATATAACGCGGGCCATCTCGGCCCTTTTCTCCTCTTCAAAAGCTTTTTTGATCGCTTCAGTTCTTTTCTCGTCCTTTAGAGGATCGAAAATGATGTTCTCTACGGGCTTCCCGTCCATCTCCGTCACCCTGAAATAGAACCCCCACCCGCCCCAATCCTGGCTGACCTTAACAAGAAGCGTGTTCCATCCTTCTTTCAACGTGACGTCGACCACATCATTATCCACCGAAGCGGGCCGTTTCACAGGGTTGTCCCAGACCTTTTCACCGTCAAGCCATATCGCCACTCCATCGTCGCTCCCAAGGCGGAACTGTATACCCTGTTCGGCGGGAGAGTATATATATGTAAGTGCATAGGCCCTCGCGAACGACTGCGGCATGAAAATGTTACTGAGATTCACGTATCCCCTGTCATCATACCCATAAGGCCTGAGCCATTTAAGAACGCGCCCATTGTCCTCATACGTTCCCGCGAGATCGGCCTCATCAACAATCTTTTTTTCCGCCGGTGTCATATCGGCATTGTCACGGAAAGGCCCTATAAAGAACCAGTCTTTTATCATTTCTCCCTTGCGGGCGAGTTCTATCCCTTCCGCCCTTTTAAGGCCGTATTGCGTCCAGCTTTCGAGAGGGGCGATAAGCTCGGCTTTCCGGTAAGAGACAATGGCTTTATCATCGTCACCTAAAAGCTCATACGCCAGGCCGAGATCGGTATATACCTTATTATTGTTAGGCTGAAGCTCAAGCGCCCTTTCAAAATCAGGTATGGCTGACGCGGGTTCGTTAAGGCCGTAAAGATATATGTTGCCGAGGTCGTGATAATATGACGGAAGCTCGTGTATCCTGATAAGGTCTTTGATTATGGCTATGGCTTTGTCGTATTCGCCCGTAGTTTTATATCTATTGTAAATGTTCTCGAGATATACCAGAAAGAACGCCGGGTCTTCGCTTTTCAGGGCTTCATCGTAAAGCGTTTTTAGCCGGGTGAATGACTTTTCCGCAAGCTCTTTATCGTCCGGATAATTCGCAAGTATGGAAAGATATTCTCCCATCGCCTGGACACGATTACCGGAATCCTCAAGAAGAACGGCCGAGTCATAAAGCGACCGGCCGAGACTGCCGTTATCTCCGGCCGCGTGACAGTTTGCTGCGAAGATCACTGCTAAAAGAAGAACAAAAAGCGGTCTCATGATGATTATTATACACAGTAAGAAGAGAAGCGCATAGCGCAAAGAATTCTTAACGCAATACACACGACGCAATACTCAATACGAGCCACCGCTCTTACGCCGACAAAAGCGCCGCAATGGCCGTATCATATTCGGGCGGCCTATACTGCGTCATGGGCCTAAAAAAAAGAAGGCCTTTTACGAGGCGTGTGATGTCCCCTTTTCTTATCGCCTCCACATATTCCTCGGGAGAGATATTTTCCAGCTTCACCAGATAGTTGAGATACGTCTTCAGGATATCATAGAACGTGGAATCCTCGCGCGTTTTCCCGTTGATACATCTGACCAAAAGCATAAGTCTGTAAACATTGTTCTGAAAAGAGTCCCTTTCTTCCGCCCCCTGTTTTTGCGCCTCGACGAGAGATCTTTTATCTACCCGTATGAACCTTATTCCTTCGCGCGTTATCCTGGCAAGATCATCCTCTCCTATATCATCCGGGACAAGAAGCACGGCCCTGTTCCCTTTTCCGTCAGACTGCGTTATAGCATTATTGACGAACTCACGGCCGTTTCCACCGACAACGGCTATTTTGAAGAATTCGCGGTATTTCTGGCAATGCAGCGAAAGCTCTTTCTCTTTAAAGAATGCGGACGGCAACAGAAACATGTAATCAGCCTTTTGAGGAACAACGATGTCCCTTGCAGGGACCTTCTTTCTCCTAGCCATTGCCTCGCTCTTTATCCTGAACCATCCCACAATACTTGAGAACTCCTCCTCGTCCAGGCCTTCTTTCATTATCGCGTTCTGCAGTTCTTCTTCCTCGATCTTCCTGAAATCCTTATCACTATCTACCAGCGCCATCTCCCCCGAAAGCTCCATATAAGCCACACCTGTTCCATATAATTTGGAACTCTGGAATTTCCTGGGATAAACATAAATAGTATATATCCCTCTGTCATACGTACCCATGATATTGAATGGAGTATTTGTCGTGTGCAGTGTCCTTACAAGACGTAGAAGCTGATCATTCAAAGATTTTTTGTCAGCGCTTTCAAGCACAAGCGTTCTTACCAGCCATCCGGGAAGAGTAGACACCAGAACACCGGATTCCTCAAAAAGCAGCTCTCTCTCCTCCCGTTCCACGGGCATTTTCCCGCCTAGACCCTGATATTCCACCGCCTGTATGTGCAGATGATTTATGGAGGCGAAAGCGCCGACGCTGTTATATGCTATCTTGAAACTCTTCCTGTCGGCTGTCCGCAACATCTCGAGCATGACTTTAGCCGTCTCTCCTCTGAAGTACTGGTTATGCCCTCTTTCCCGCTCAGGCGTAATAAGAATATGCCCTCGCATGAAAGGATTCGTGTTAACAAGCACATCGCACCTCACCCCGTCCAGAGTAACATCTACTATGACCTCTTCTTCCCTTGCCTTGTTGAACTGGAATTTCGACTCGTCATATTTTTCTTTTACGGAATCCATCTTTGTGACCTGGGAGCCGCGTTTAGCGGCCCTTCCCGGATTATACATGCGCGTGAGCTTGGCTCCGGGCTTGTGGTCTCTTTTTACATCATCAAGATCATAATTAAAGACCCGCCCCTCCCCTTTTCTCTGTCTCAACATGATCTCATCCCATTTTTCAAGAACAAGATCATACACGCTCCTCTTCCTAAAACGCATAACATCCGCGAGGAACCTGTACATCCCGCGGGCATTAACACTCTCACTGGCATCACCCGAACTGAAAAGAAAATCATAGTTGGAGATGGTCTCGCTTTCTATCTTGCCTAAATACGGCTTCATAAAAAGATCAAGAAGGTCATACGCCTCTTTGTCTATGCCCGGGTCCCTACCCAGAACGCGCGTGAGGAGCATTATCACGTAAATATCCCTGCGCAGCCCCCTTCTTTTTTCTTTATCATCCCCTATATCACCGTTATCCACTATCAGATACCGTATACCCCTGGCGCGAAGCCGTGAGAGCGACCGGCCGTACTTTTCTTTCCCCAACTCAGCCGTGAATTGGACAATAACGTCGGCGGGACGTATACCTTTTTCCTCAACTGCCGCTATGACCTTATCCGCTATACGCGAAGGGTCGTCATCCCTGATAAGTTCCAGCCGGAACCTGTCCCCATAAACGTCCCTGTCGGCGGTGAATTCCTGCATGTCGCGGTAAAAACCTCCGCTCATAAAAAGAGTAAGTTCTTTGACCGGCGGCGCGATACGCACTCCTACATCACGAGCGATCTGCGTCAACCTCTCGTCGGTTTTGGTCCTTTCCAGAGCGACTGCCGCCGCGTAGTCCCTTGACGCAAGGTCCGTATCAAGATCCACCGTCCCGAACCGCACCCATCCTTCCGCTTCCTGTATCGTTTTCTTCTCCTCTTCAGTACGAGCTTTCAACATTTTCTTTTCCACGTTAGCTCTCATTCTTTTCCGGTACCGGTAACGCTCGTCCATCTCGTTCGTGACATACTGAAAATTAATGCCCTCCTTTTCGCTTTTTACTTCCGCGGGACATCCCAGCATGACCCCTAACTCGTGGGACAGTATGAACTCCAGTTTTTCCGCCACCTGCCCGGGATCGAATGAAGTGAACTGTATCGGCGTCCGGCTGATCTTGATCAATCCGTTCAAGACACCGCTTTTTATGAGATCCCCTGCTTCCGTGACAACTTCCCTTATTCTGCTGTTATTCCTGAATTTTCCTTTTTCACCGGTCATAAAAGTAAATGTCTGGTCCACTTCTTCAAACCCGAACCCTTCACGTGTCCCGCTCAAGGGAACACAATATTTATTGCCGCACTCGAAGATGTCTCCGGCAACAAATGACAGGTAAAGCCATTTTTTTTCGACTGTCCATTTATCCCACTCTTTTTCCGATGGAACATCCATATGGCTTGCAATAAGCTCCATAACGACTTGCGGCACTTTGACGCCCATTTTTTCGAGAACACGTTCAGAATTCTTTTGATGGTCCACCACTCCCACGATCTCTTCCAACTTACCCTCCAGGACTATACCCCTCTTTTCCATTTCTACTTCCAGATCTATGCCCTTTTCCTTATAAGCTTCGAGCATTTCCGCAGGCTCTTTTCCCTCGACCTTTATTCTATTGTCCCGGGCGAGATCCGTTAATACCTTTTCGACCTTGTCATGGACATCATATCCGAACATACCTCCAATATCATGGACAAGACACAGCACTCTGAGCATGTCCACATGTTTCTCGTCCGGCCTAAAACCTAGTATCCTTGCGAATTCAGGCGCCAGGACCCTTGCATACCTTAGGTCCATCGAGACATGTTTCTTGATCTCACGATAACGCGGATCAAAAAGGCCTAGTATTTCCTCGTCGCTCATTTCCATGATGTCAGTCTTAGAGGATGATCGTTTTTCCATTTCCGTAACCATCGCAGCTGCCGACCAGGGGGTCGCCTCATTCGTCAAAAGATCGAAATCCTTTTCATCCACAAAAACATACACGGCGTTATTACTGGAATGTGCGGAATATTCGACCTGGTGTTCTTTTCCGGTCTTATTATCGACAACTATTGGCTTGGGAAGGGACCTCATTTTCTCTTGTACTTCCGCAGTTTTTTTAACAACATAGAACTCCCTGTCCTCGGGACAGACCAGGCCCGGCGTATCCTGTACATCCACCCTAAGGTCCTTAAGAAGATTTATCACGGTCTTTTTGTAATCGAATCTGGATGCGATAGGTTTTTTTACAAGCCCTTTTTGAGCAGCGAACCGAATAACGGTATCGATACCTTTTTCATGCAGAATATATCTCTGAATGGCCCTTTCGTCCGAAGGTTTATGGTATGATCTGGTGATCGATGACAGGGCCCGGCCGCTATTGATGGACTCTTTTATACTATCTTTCGCTCTCGCCCATTCATCCTGTGTAAATACCTCTATCGGAAATCCTTCCAACGAGGCTTTGTCCGTAGAAAAAACAGCTACATATGTCCTGATCCCGTTCTTTTTATCGTTCAGTCTGCACTTTACGCTGGAATAACCGTTACCCAATGGTTCCGCTTCGTGGAAAAAGAAATTCGCATCGTCAAATATACTGTCTCTATATTTCTCTCCGGCTGCACGCAACGCCTTCATGTCAATTTTAGCCTCTGTACCGAAACATGCCTCAAGAGAGAGTTTGACCCTGCCTATATCTTTGTGCTGAATACCCGTAAGATCGTCAAATGTGGAAGGAACCGCTATTTGTGAAGAATTGAGCTCTTTACCTGCCGAGGTTGAAAGATCCCACGCATTACCGGGAACTATTAAAGTATCGGTAAAGAAGGCGAATATTATTATGATAGATGCTACCTTTCTTACCATGGCTATCTCCAACATAAAGCTTTGTTAGCTCAATAAATCCCCAGAATTATTGTATAATACATCCCTTGTTAAGTCAACTGAAATTAATGACATTGTGTGGTTACATTTTCCGAAAGGTGTAGAGAACCTTTTGGAGGGGGCAAGAACGTAAAATAAGTCCGTTTTTCGTTATTCGTTTCTTGTTTTTCGAGCTTTTCGCTTTTATCTGACAACGCTAAACGAAAAACGATAGACGAACAACGAACTCTCCTACCCGGCCATCTCCGCCTCCAGCTTCTCGATCAAGAGGTCTGCCTGTTTCAGGGTATTCTGGCTGAGCGCTTTAGATGAGACTATTTCGTTACGAAGGGCACGAAGTAACCCGATGAACCTTCTTACGGCCGCGGACCGCTTTTTCTCGATGGCTTCTTCCGGCTCGAGTTCCGCGTTCTTTTTGATGAGTTCCGTAATGTCCTTTTTGACCTCTTTCGCGTCTTTTCCCTTTTCAAGGACATATTTTCTCACACGGGCGTATTCTTCCTGTCCCAGGTCTTTGTTGGCGGCCTGCCTCAGAACATCGACCGCTTCATAATTCGGGATGCTGTTTACAGGCACTTCGTCATTGTATTCTTTTTTAATATAGCGCGGTTCCTCTTTCTCGAGGAACGAATACGACCTTAAAAGCTTAAGAGCGGTCTCTTTGCGAATACCAAGCTCCTTGGCGGTAAAATTCTCGAATTCATTGTATCCCCACTCTTTATACAGCTTGTCCTTCCAGACGGTGTACATCGCCTGCCCGAGTTCTATCCATGAAGTCTTGAAATTCCTCGCCTTCTCGAATATCTGGTACTTCATGGGGTCGTCGCCTGCCCCCTCCATTTTCTCTTCTATATTTCTGATGCTCTTAGTCTTCTTCGCGTCGTCCATTTCTCAAGTCTCCTTTTCTTTTGCCGTATTATAGCATACCCGCATAACGAACAGCATACCAAAAAACAAGTCCCGACCTTGAATTTAAGTTCGGGACTTGAATATGGTACCAAAATTTAACGTTGCTCAATATCTAACATTTTGTACATCCGCGGCAGGATATATATGTCGAAATTTATGAGGACCAGAAATATGAGAAATTCCGCCGCGAGGGCCACCCCTCCGACGACAAGATTGTGCTTTTTTTCCACGAAGACCTTTCCTTCCCCGATCTCCGGCATGTGCCTCGGGATGAGCGGCATATCGTATTTTCTGACGATCCCTCTTATGTTCTTTATGTTTATGACCGGTATCCCTTTTTCCGACATAAGCATTATCACTGCCTTCCTGGGGAACTTGCTTGTGTCCAGGTCAAAGAAAACGCCAGAGGGAATGTATTTACGATAGGACTGGACGCCTACTACGGCGCTGTCGCCGCCCACGTTAATGAACGCTTTGATGGCCGCGCCGGCCGCTTCTTTCTCGTACCTGGCCATTCTGATGCCCGTGCTCTTATTCACGTTCTCCTCATATATAGGCGGAATTCCGTTCCGACCGACTATCTCCATCAGAAACCTTTTTTCATCCGAGGACTTGTCCATCTGGACGTCCCGTTCCCCGCCGAGCGAAGCGGCGATAGACCTGGAAGAGAATATTTTTTTATCGTAAAGATATTTTTCCATATCAAGCCAGGTCATCTCGGGAATGGTCGCGCCCCATGTCGAGGCGCCCAGGGAAGATATTATGATCGGCCTTAAATTCATGGCCTCCGCCGCCGAAAGCACCGCGATGTTCGCGCCCGGGATGGATCCGGAGAACGCTACGGCGACAGTGTCGCCTTCATTCACGCCGGCTTCTTTCAGGTATTCGACCATGACCGCCGCGAAATTTGGGTTGGCGGCGGCAAGTTTCGACTGGAGCACGCCTTCCGTTGTTATGACGGGCGACCCTTTGTCGCGCCCGATAACAAAACCCATCACTCCCAGTTTTTTGATATCGAACGTCCGGCGGCCCATCTTTGCCGAGATCTCCGGTTCCGGCGTGAGGCCGAGCTCTTCTTTTCTTGCAGCAAGCGCGGTCTCCGCTTCAAGCATGATCTTCGCCGCTTTTATTTTATAACCGTACCACTTGTCGGCCCGCGCGGCTTTATGCGCGAAAAATATAACGGCGATGGAAAGAACGCACATAAGAACAATGGTCACCTTATCGAGCTTCCTTGCAAGCATCATAACGGCACCACCCCTCCCGTCACGACCACGAGCAAAAGCCGTATCACCACCGCGCCGGTAAGGGAAAGTGCCGCCGTCGCGAAAACCCCCTGGCGCTGCATCCAGTACGCGAGAAGCCCCGGTATGATGAGGCCGAAATGTATCCCCTGGCCCTCGCTACCCCACGCGGCCGTAAGCGTGTAAACGGACCAGTTAATAAGGTATCCCACAAGGACCGACATCACGAGAAGTTTCCTGCCGTAAATTATCATGAATTTGCTTAACGTTTTTACGATAACGACAGTCGCAAGCGCGACAAGGAAAAGGTACGCCATGTGTCCCGCTTTTGTCACCTGAAGAGCGAGATACCCCGGAACGACAAAACCTCCCAATATCAATCCCAGAAAATCCACAGACAGGAGATTGATGAGAAGCCCCACGCCGACCGCGAGGTATAATAAACTTTCCGTCATATGCTTCCTTCCTTTTAGATGGACGACTCCATCTTTTCAACGAACTCTATGAACTCCATGCCCCGGTCCTTGATGTTCCCGGCGCAAAAAACGAAATTCTTTTCCGACGCTTTCGCACAGCATATCTCAAATGTTTTTTTCGGGCGCGCCATCCCCAGGTGGACTATCCTGTCCCGAGGCACGCCTCCTTTAACAAGCGCTCTCTGAAAAATGTCCCCCGCCTGTCCCGTTACAAGGAAAACATCCACCGGAAGGCCCGCAAAAGCCGCTCCCGTATCTATGGACCTTATGGGCCGGTCGCTCCTCGCGTTAAAAAGTATCATTTTGGTCAGGTCTTCCGGAAGACCTTTCGTCATGCGCTCCCAGATGGTGATGAGCGAATCCGGGTCGTTCACGGAGAACGCGTTGATGAATTCGAACCATTTATTCTGATGAGCGAACTTAATGCTGGTAAGTATGCCCGGGTCGGGGATGGTCTTATACATACCCCTTAGCGCCATCTCTTCGCTCACGCCGAGGTGTTTGCATACTTCCAGGACGAGAGCGACATTCTCCCTTTGCTCAAGAAAAGGAAAAGGCTTCATCATCTCATCGGTTATGAATGACGGGTCTCTTGAAAGCACGGCCCGGGAGCCTTTCCTTTTCGCCTTTTTCTCTATTATTGAAAAATGTTTCCGTTCGGCGGTGAACACCACCTGCCTGCGCGGGATGGAATTACAAAGGGCGATCGCTATCTCTTCCACGGTCGAGCCCATGACCTCCCTGTGGTCGGTCCGGGCGTTGGTGATGATGCCTATATCCGACATGAGCATCTTTTCCTCGGCGACCTTCTGGTAGTTCGGGTCCACGGCCATACATTCGGCGACGAGGACCTCCGCCCCCGAACGGGCCGCTTTCCCGACGGTATCCATCTGCTCGTTGATATTCGGATAATCGCCTCTTTTTATCTCTTCCACTTTCCCGTCAACGGTAATGATCTGTGGTATGGTGCCTGTGGTTTTGGCCATGACCTTGTACCCCGCCTCCTTGAGCGCGAAAGCAAGAAGCCTCGCCACGGAGGATTTCCCGCGGGTCCCGTTGACGTTTATGACCGTCCTGATCTTTCTTCGCCTGGCAAGATGCAGATAGAACCTGCCGCTTTCCCAGGCCACCATTATCACTAAAAGGATGAATGCGTAAAATACTTCCATAAAGATGATACGGCAAATGCCGCTCCCGAAAGAAGGATTATCGTCGCCCCCGACGCTATATTGAATTCATAAGAAAACCAGAGCCCGCCGACGGTAAGGACGGCGCTCGTGAACACCGCCAGAAACATCATCTTCCCCAGGCTGCGCGTATATTGTTTAGCTATGGCCGCGGGAATAGTAAGTAGAGCGATGACGAGTATTATACCGACGACCCTTACAAGCATCACGATGGTCACGGCGATCAAACAGAGAAGAAGTAAATATATAAACATGGTTTTTACCCCTGACACTTCCGCGTATTCCTCGTCAAAAGCGAGAGCGAGGAACTCCTTGTACAACGCGAAAACTATGAGCATAATGACGAGGTCGAGCGCGATAATGAAATAAATATCGTTACGCGTCACGGTAAGTATGTTGCCGAATAAGTAGCTGAAAAGGTCCGGCACGTAGCCGGGGGTGAACCCTATAAAGAGGATCCCTATCGCCATCCCCATCGCCCAGAGTATCCCTATCGCCGTATCCTCGGCGACCTTCCCCTTTTTGCTCACTATGCCTATCCCCAGCGCGGAAGCAAGGCTGAAAGGGACGAGCGAGAGAAGCGGATTTATGCCGAGCCAGTACCCCAGCCCTATCCCGCCAAAAGCGGCGTGGGCTATGCCTCCGCTGATATAACCTATCCGTTTCACGACGACGAAAGTACCGATCATCCCGCAGGCGACGCTCGCGAGCAAAGCTCCCGCCAAGGCGTTCCTCATGAATTCGAACTGCAGCGCTTCGATCATGCTATTTCACTTCCTTTTCATGGTCATGGTCCTCAAGCACCCTGTGAGGAAGGCCATGGGCTATTATATCTACGGGACAGTGGTAAACCGCCTCCATGGCTTCTTTCGTTATCTCCTTGGAATCATGGTAAAATATCCGGCAGTTAAGACACGCTATTTTCTCGACATGTGTACTTACGGCCCCCATATCGTGCGTCACCAGGACTATCGCCATCTCTTTCTTCAGTTTTTCAAGCACTTCATATATGCCGGTCTTCATCTTGACATCTACACTCGCCGTCGGCTCATCGAGGAGAAGGAGTTTCGGCCGGCCCGCCAAAGCGCGAGCGATAAGCACTCTCTGCCTTTCACCGCCGGACAACTTCCCTATCTGCCTGTCTTTAAGGTCCAGTACCTCCATGGACTTCAACGCTTCCTCGGTGATCTTCTTATCTTCTTCGGTGAAACGTCTTAACATGCCTCTTTGGGACAGCCTTCCCATGAGGGCCACTTCCCACACGTTTATCGGAAAATCACGGTCAAAAAAATGGAGCTGCGGGACATAACCGACAAAATGTCTTGCACCGGCAGGCTCCGTCCCAAAAACCTCGACGCTCCCGGACGTCGGCCTGATAAGCCCCAGAATGACCTTGAGCAAAGTCGTCTTACCGCCCCCGTTGGGGCCGATGATACCGATAAAGTCGTTCTCTTTGACAGAAAAATCATTGTCCTTGAGGACCGTCACACCGTCAAATTCCACGGTAACGTTCTTTACACTCACTATTTCTTTACTCATTTCATGCCCTCAAGGAACGCTTTGGCCGCTTTTTTGAGATTATTGATGTAATCACGAGAAAGAGGATCAACAATGACAACGGTCCCCTTGATCTCTTTCGCGATCGTCTCGGCATCCTTTTTGCTGAACTGTGGAGACGCAAAGACCACCTTTATATTACGGTCATTCGCCTCTTTCACAATATCCATGATCTCGCGGGGCGTAAGGTCCTTACTCGAATATTTCGCCACGATCTGCATGAGGCCGAAATCCCGCGCGAAATACCCCCATGACGGGTGGCAGACAAGAAAAGCTCGCTCCTTGAGCGGCTTAAGTTCTTTATCGATATCATCCTTAAGAGAATTTAATTCCTTTACCAGTTCTTCGGCATTCTTGGAATAAAAATCTTTGTTCGAAGGGTCTATCTTTATGAAGGCGTCACTGACATTTTTAGCCATTATAACAGCGTTCGCTGGTGAAAGCCACACGTGGGGGTCTTTAACCTCTTCGCGATGCCCCTCCTCATGGGCGTCATCATGATGGTGCTCTTCCATGTCGATAAGTTCGATACCCTCGGAAGCGTTAAGGACCGACATCTTTTTGTTCAACGCGGCTAATTTGTCCATCCACTGGAGCTCGAATTCTATCCCCGAGCCGACCTCAACATATAATCCGGCCTTACTCAGATCGACCAGCTGGCTGGGAAGAGGTTCATATGTGTGGGGATTCCCTCCGGGCGGGACCATCACCTGAATGGCGGCCTTGTCGCCGCCGATCCTCTCGATAAAATAGGCCATGGGCTCAATGGAAGTGACGACGCCTATCTTCTGCTCCCCAGCCCCATGCGCCGCGGAAGTAAAGAACGCCGCTGTTAGAAGTGCTATTAATATTATATACCTTCTCATGCTCATGCCCCTGCTCTTCGCCATCGTTAACCTACATTACCAAAAGAGACCACGGATGTCAATTGAGGGGTAGCAATCCCGCGGGGCCTGGCGGGGGCACCCTCCTGCGCGCCTCCGCGCTCCGCTTGTGCGGTGCTCGAAGGGTACCCCCGCCACCCGCGGAATGCCTGTTTCGGCTGGCTTGGGGGAAATATCGGACCGCTAGCATGTTATCCGCGGTTCATTACTTTCATGTTTCATCTTTAGCCCTTTAGTCGCTCGTGACACGCAAGAACCAACCAAGATCAAAGGGGTCCCCATGCGAATTTTAGCCTTCTCTCGACAGTTTTTGAGGTAATTACCGCATTTGCGACTGTTCGAAACCTGCACCTAACATATGCGTTTTTTATAATTAGATGGTGCAGGTTAGTTAAGCAAAACCTCAAAAACCGAGAGAGAAGGCGTGAAGAAATTCGCTTGGGGAAGGATCTTGGTTGGTTTTTTCGAGACACAAGTGGCAGTACCCATTCCAAAGTATTATCCGAGCCTCTTCTGGAAACGCATAGAACTCATAGTTATCACAATGGCCCCGATAATAAGCAAAGCCAGCATCTCGTCCCAAAGCACCGCAATACCCACACCCTTCAGGAATATGTACCGGATAATGACGAGATAGTACCGCATTGGATTAAGGAGGGTAAAATACTGGATGACTTCCGGCATGCTGGCGATCGGGTACGCGAACCCGGAAAGAAGCGTCGCCGGAAAAAAGAAAAGGAACACCGACATCATCGCTTCCTGCTGCGTACCGCATATCGTCGAGATAAAAAGCCCGGCCCCCAGCGTGGTAAGAAGATATATGAGCGTGCACAGGAAAAGAAGAGGGATACTCCCCCTTAACGGCACATGGAACCACAAAGTCCCCACAAGCGTGATGAACGTCACCTGAACGAACGCTATGATACCGAACGGCACGATCTTCCCAACGATCAGCTCGATCGGTTTTATAGGGCTGACCATGAGCTGTTCCATAGTCCCTATTTCCTTCTCCCTCACGACCGCCATCGACGAAAGAAGCAGCGACATTATCGACACGATAAGCGCTATGACCCCCGGAAGATAGTAATTCCTCGACTCCAGGTTCTCGTTGAACCAGCGCCTGTCCTGGAGGTCCACGACCGGCGAAATGTCCACCTTGTCGATATATATCGCGGCGCGTTCTTTCAATACCTTATAATTATAGTTCATGATTATCTGACCCGCGTAGCCGAGGATGATCGAAGCGGCGTTCGAATCTGTGCCGTCGATCACGAGCTGCACTTCCGGCGACCTGTTGCCCGCGAGGTCACGCCCGAAACCGCGGTCGAACTTGAGGACCGCCAGGGCCTCGGACCTGTCTATAACGTCGACCTCGTCTTTCTCGCTGTGTATATATTTCTTGATATCGAAGTATTTCGAATAATAGAACTCCCTCGTAAGGTCCCTGCTCTGTTTCGTATTGTCCCTGTCGAAAACGGCTATCGGGACATTGGTGATATCCATGGTGGCGGCGTAACCAAAAATAAGCACCTGAATGACCGGGGCAACGAATATGACCATCTTCATCCTGGGGTCCCGAAAGACCTGCAGGAACTCTTTCACGATGATGGCCCTTATGCGTTCGAACATCCTATAACACCTTTTTCTTGAATTTTTTGACGGCCAAACTTACGGTCACGACGGTAAATATGACCAGGCACAACGCCTCCGGCCACAGGACCCTGAGCCCGACGTTCTTCAGGTATATCCCCCTTAATATCACGATAAAATAACGCGCGGGTATGAAATACGTGATCGTCTGCACGGCCTGCGGCATATTGAATATTTCATAAGTGAAACCCGAAAGGAGGAACGTCGGCAGGAACGACGTTAGTATCGCCATCTGGCTCGCCATGAGCTGGCTCTTGGCGACTATCGAAATATATATACCGAGACAGAGCGCGCCCGTAAGAAAGAGGCTGCTCAGGATAAAAAGGAGCAGAATATTCCCGCGGAGTGGGACATCGAAAATGAACCGCCCCATCAGGACTGCCATAATAAGGTCAATAAAGCCTATCGTAAAATACGGGATGAATTTCCCGATTATAAGCTCAACGGGCCTGACAGGCGTGGAAATGAGCTGCTCCATCGTACCGCGTTCCCATTCCCGGGCCACAGTAAGTGACGTGAGAAGCGCCGCGATGATCATCATGATGATGGCGATAAGCCCCGGGACTATGAAATTCTTGCTCTGAAAATCCTGGTTGAACCAGACCCTCGGGCGGAGGTCCACTCCCGTAGGGTCCGCCACGCTCATTCCCTCGACCGCGTTCTTTATGAGGTTCGAGTTATACGCGCCCACGATGGCGTTCACATAGCCGAGCGCTATGGTGGCGGTGTTCGAGTCACTGCCATCGAGTATCAATTGGACAGGCGCTTTCTGGTTGGACTTAACATAGCGGGAAAAATCCTTCGGTATCACCATCGCCATGGTCGCGTCCCCGTAATTTATCAGACGCTCAAGGTCCCTGTAATTGTCGTAATATCCTGTTATCTTGAAATAATGCGAGTCCTTGAAATTGAGTATAAAATCTACGGACGTCTTCGATTTGTCCTGGTCCCATATGGCGAGCGGCACATTATCGATATCAAGCGAAAGGGCATAGCCGAAAAGCACGATGAGGATGGCCGGAATGGCTATCCCGAGAGCGAGGCTGCGCGGGTCGCGCCATATTTGTATGAATTCCTTATGAGCGACGGCCCTGATCCGCCTTATATTAAGACTTAGAATGTTCTTTATCATAGGTCTCTATCGACGAAACGAACACGTCTTCCAGCGACGGTTCTATCTTTTTTAAAGTGTAGCCGGTAATCCCTGCGTCTTTGAAAAGTGTCTCTATCGCCGGAACGGCCGAGCCCGCGTCCTCGATAACGGCATGAAGTACGGTACTGAAAAGCGCGACCTCTTTGACGCCTTTCACGGCGGACAACCTTTCTATCCATTCTTCCGAGCCCGGCAGGGATATCTCGAACACGTCGTTCTTCATGTGTTCGGTCTTCATCTCATGCGGCGTGCCCATTGCGATCATATTCCCTTTGTATATCAGGGCCATCCTGTCACAGTTCTCGGCCTCATCCATATAGTGGGTGGTCACAAATACCGTCACTCCCTGTTTGGCCATACTCTTGATTATGTCCCAGAAATTACTTCTCGTGATCGGGTCGACACCCGAGGTCGGTTCGTCCAGGAAAATGATCTTGGGCTCATGTATGATCGCGCAGCCCAGCGCGAGGCGCTGTTTCCATCCTCCGGAAAGGCTCTTCGTAAGGTTCTTCCTGAACTCGTCGATACCCGCGAGTTTTATGAGCTTTTCTTTGCGGGCTTCTTTTTCTTTTTTCGGGATCTTGTATATTCCGGCGTAAAAATCGATGTTCTCCTCGACCGTAAGGTCGTCGTAGAGGGAGAACTTCTGTGACATATATCCTATATGCTGTTTGATGTTTTCCTGGTCCTTCATGACGTCGAACCCACCGACCTGACCGCTGCCGGAAGTCGGGGTGAGTATACCGCAGAGCATCCTTATCGTGGTGGATTTGCCCGCGCCGTTAGGCCCTAAAAATCCGAATATCTCGCCTTTTTTCACCTCAAAACTGATCTTGTTGACCGCGGTGAAGGAGCCGAACTTCTTTTCCAGTTTATCGACGCTGACGGCCATGCCGTTATTCGGGCTATTTGGGTTCATACTCACCTATTATGGATATGAACGCCTTCTCGAGAGACTCGACGCCGCGTTCTTTTTTTATCGCTTCCGGTGTGTCACATCTGAGGAGTTTACCTTTGTGTATAAGCCCGACGCGTTTACAGCGTTCGGCCTCGTCGAGGTAGGAAGTCGAATAAAGTATCGTGACTTTCTCTTTCAGAAGTTCGTAAAGTATTCTCCAGAAATCCCTTCTCGATACGGGATCGACACCGTTCGTCGGCTCGTCCAGAAAAAGGACTTTGGGCGTGTGGATAAGCGCGCAGGCAAGGCCCAGTTTTTGTTTCATACCGCCGGAAAGTTTTCCCGCGAGCCTGTCCTTAAAAGGCGTAAGGCCGCTAAAGCCCAGAAGATGGTCTATCTTCGAGCCCCTTTCGGCCCCGGAGACGCAGTATATGTCGGCGTAAAAATCGATGTTCTCTATTACAGTGAGGTCCTCATAAAGGCCGAAACGCTGCGACATGTAGGCTATATTATCTTTCAGCGTCTCGGCTTCCTTCACGATATGCCTGCCGTAGACCCATCCTTCGCCGGCCGTGGGGTCAAGAATACCGGTAAGAAGCCTCATGGTGGTGGTCTTTCCTGCCCCGTCCGGGCCGACAAGCCCGAATATCTCGCCCTCCGGAATGTCGAGAGAAAGACCGTTCACAGCCGTAAGTTCCCCGAATTTACGGGTAAGATCAACGGCTTTGATGACGGACATATCAATCCTCCACTATGATATACGCGTCGGCGGGCATGCCGGGCTTGAGATCGAGGCTCGAGTTATCGACCCTCACTTTGATCCTGTAGACGTATTTGACCCTTTCTTCGGTGGTCTGGATATATTTTGGCGTGAATTCCGTCTGCTGGGATATGAACGACACCCATCCGGCATATTTTTTACCCGGATAGCTGTCCGTGGAAACATGTGCCTTTGCCCCGAGTTTGACCCTGCCGAGGTCCTTCTCGTTGATATACGCCGTGACCCAGATGTTATTAAGGTCTATGGCGGTAAATACAGGCGCGCCTTCCTGCACGACCTCCCCCTGCAGGGCGCTTTTCAGGGTTATAAAGCCGTTAAGCGGGGACGCGAGGTCCGCCCATCCAAGTTGCGTCTTCGCGAGCTCATACGCCGCGGTAAGCTGTTCCAGGTTAGACCTTGAGGTATCAGCCTTGGTCCTTTCGAGGTCCCTTTGCTGGGCTGAAACGGCGCCTTCTTTGTAAAGGTTTTCCGCACGATCGTAATCTATCCTGTCCTGGTCGTACTGAAAGCGTCCCAATTTCAGCGCCGCCTCGGCCTCTTCATATTGCCTGCCGAGCTGGTCTTTAACAAGTACGGCGACGATGTCTCCTGTTTTGATGTACATTCCTTCATCCGTCAAAAGTTTATCTATCTGCCCGCCGACCCTGAAAGATATCCTGACCTCGTCGCCTTCTATATTGCCGGAGACCTTGATGGTCCTTCCCGCCTCACGGTGGTGATACGCCGCGAGGACCAATAGTAGTATAAGAACACCGCCTCCGATAACGGCCATTATTCGTTTCTTTTTTTTCGGAAGAGCCGAAAACTTGTTTATGACGGGTATCTTTTTCATGTCCGGCAGTTTTTTCGCGAGTTCTTTTATTTTATTAAGTCCCATTTTAACTCTCCTTGATATTTTCTCTGCCCATCACCTTGTCCAGCTGGGCCCGCGCCATGATGTAATCATAGATACCCTGAGCGAGGTTCTGCTCGACCTCGGCAAGCGCGACCTCCGCGTCCAGGACGTCGAGATTGATGCCTACGCCGCTCCTGTATCTTACCTCGGAAAGCCTGAGCGCTTCTTTCGCCTCCACGATACTGTCTTTCTGTGAATCGATTATCGTTTTCGCCTCGTCCATATTGTAGCAGGCGTCTTTCACGTCGACGGCGATCCTTTCGACGAGGTCCTCTTTTTGCAGCTTCGACTGGTTATAACGGGCCCTCGCCTCGTCAACTTTGGCCTTAGTGGAAAACCCGTCAAAAATGGCGATCGACGCCTGCACGCCGACGGTCCAGTCGTTGTGCCTGGGATTGAACATATCGTCTATCTGGTTCGAACGATACGTATAACCGCCGTTCGCCGTCACCTGCGGCAGCCATCCGGCCCTCGCGTACTCTATCTCCCATTTAGCGATATCTATACCGAGCGAGCGCAGCGTCATCTCGGGGTTACCGCGGTACGCCTCGGCAAGGAACTCGTTCTCTTTTATCTCTATCAAAGAGTAATCGAGCTTCCCGTCTATTTTCACTTCTTCCGCGAGGTCGAGAGAAAGGAGTTTTTTGAATTCCGCCGTTATAAGCCTTACGTCGTTGTCGGCCCTCACAAGCTGTGGCATAAGGCGCGAGACCTGCACTTTGGACTGAAGGACATCGAACCGGGAAGCGGTACCCTGGTCGAATTTTTTCTTCACCTCGTCATAATGCGCCTTGGCCTGGCTGACAAGGTCTTCCGCGATCCGCTTCGTCTCATACGCGAGAAGTATACCAAAAAAAAGCCGTTTCGTCTCGAATTCTATGTCGAGCTTCGCCGCCCGGAGCGTCTCCTCCTGCGCCTTGAGCTCAAGTTTCGACTGACGGAGCGCCGCGATGTTCGCCCCTCCATTATATACCGTTTCATTAAGCGTGAGAGAGAACAGATTATCGTTCTTGTAGCCGCTGAATATCCCCAGATCCTTCCTGCCGTTCGGCGACCCGGGGAACGTAGGAACGGCGTCGTTAAGCGAGTAGTCAAAACTCGCGCCAAGCACAGGCAGGAACTTGCTTTCCGCGTAAAGTATTCCTGCTTTGGCGTATTTGATCTCCTGTTCCTGTATCTGTATCGCCTTATTGTTCGAGAAAGCGGTACAAACGGAGTCCTCAAGATTAAGGTTGAGCGGCAGCAGTTCCGGCCCTTCGGCATGAAGAGTAAGCGGCGAAAGGGAAACTGGTAAAAAAACGCAAATGATAATGAGTATATATATCTTTTTGGGCATAAACTTATAACACTCTCGAACTGGCGCGCTGCAGGGTACCCACATCACGCACTACGCACCTCGCACTCTGCACACTGTACGCTGCACTTCGTTCTTTTATTGTAGCAAGTTTAGCAGCACTGCGAGATAAAGTCAATAAGTTTAGAGGGAGTATCATTGGAAGTCGGAGCGGGAACCGCGCAGAAGCCTGATACGCCGGGATCATTGATAATGATCTTTACGCTGAAGCTTCGATAACGGATATGATCGCCCTGGAAAGCAACTCTTTTGACTCCATAAAGTCCACAATAGGTGGACGTTCGGCAATATTCGAAAGTATTTTTTCGACCAGCGCGCGGATATCCTGTCCGCTTGAGTTTATTATTATGTCAAAATGGCTGTCTGAAAGAAGCACGTTTCTCAGGCCTTCCTCATCAAGAGCCGTCACTATTTCTCCCTTAAAACCGCTCACGCGCAGTTTAGCGATGAATTTTGACGGGTCCGGACCGTATAAAAGCGCCGTTTTTCCCGCGGTCACCATCTGCATTTTTGAACTTAAATCCCCAGACCCTTCATTATCGATAATATCCCTGATGAATGTCTTCTTTTCTTTCACGGGCATCGTTTTAGACAGTATAGCGGTCACGATACCCTCTCTTTCCAAGCGCACCAGTTCCTCATCGTATATAGCATGGCCGGTAGATATGATGATCGGGAACGTAAATCCTTTTCTCCTCAATTCATTTACAAGCGCTATGCCGCCGAATATAGCATCTCCCGGGGATGAAGGCATGGTAACATCCACTACCGCGACCGTTATGGGATGTCCCAAATCCCTGGCTATAACAGCGGCATCATAACCTTCCTGCCCGCTGTAAGCCGTCCAGATGTTGATACCTTCGTTACCGAACAGTTTTTCAAAGGCCTTGTGCTGCAAACTTTCGTCATCGACAATAAGCATGTTGGGCCATTCGTCCCTGATATTCTCCGGCGCGAGAAGGTGTGCTCCCTGTCTCCTTGAGTTGTCTCCATCTGCAGACCGTCTTGCTCCCGAGACCTTGGCATCGATCGAAGAGTGACCGCGATCGGAAAAATATGTGATAAATATCCTGACGGTTGAACCGTTTTCCCCGTCATTCTCAACGGTCATCCTTCCTCCACAGCCCGCAAGCACCCTTTGGGCCACAGCAAGAGCCGTGCTGTCTTTTCCTTTCCATTCAAGAATAGAAGCGATCTGCGCAGGATCAAAAAGGCAATAATTGTTCTTAAGGGATATGACCGCCTCCCCTGTTCTGGCGTTAAGCTGCACGGATATCCTTAATAGTTTTTTTTCGGGTGTCAACCTCTGCAGCGGCACACCGCTTTCCTTAAGACCTACCATCATTGCATTGTAAAGAACATACCTGAACGCCGACAGCTGCGCCATTATCTTAGGAGACGTCCGCATGTCTATCGTCGTCCCCTCAATGTTCCCGCAGTTGACATTATTGTTCACAAAAATACCTTGTTCACATTTAAAAGCGCCGGCCATCCCCTCAAGCGTCTCAATGAGCCCGACGGACCGGGCGGGTCCTTTCAGAACGTTCATAATGTCAAGAAGCGTCACCCATTGCTTGACCCGTGGTTTTATGGATTCTATCACCTCGCCCATTTGGGATACGATCTCTTTTTTGTCCGCATTTTCTTCCCCACTTCTGGAACTCTCTTCGTCCAAACTTTTTATGTTGTTTTCCATGTCCGACAAAGAGGATATCACTTCCCGGAACGTCTTCTCTTCCTTTTCGACCGGGATATCAGTTCCTTTTTTTTCGTAATCATGACACAGCGTTTGGGCTTCCTTAATACTTTTTACCGCCTTCTCGATCCTGGAGTCAAGGGCCGAGAGGACCGACCGTTCGTGGTCCGAAACTTCCTCAAACATCATGAGCTGACCCAAACCCAATAAACCTCCGACCAGGCCATTAAGGTCATGCCATATTTTGCGAAATATCCTGATACTCTCTTTCCCGGCCATATTCTGTATAAGTTCTTTTTCTCCCTCAACAACAGGGAACATCATCGTAAACTCTGTCCCTTTTCCCGGCGCACTGCTCACCGTGATCTCGCCGCCGTGATCCATTACCGTTTCCCTGACTATCGAAAGCCCTATGCCGCTGCCCGTGCCATCCTTTCGGCTGGAAAAGAACGGGTCCCAGATCTTATCGATCATGTCCTTTGATATCCCGCATCCCGTATCGGATATTGTTACACATACCGCCGGCTGTCCGGCAGCCCCTGTTATCCGCTGTGTGCTAACGAAAAGTTTTTTCACAGTAGAATCTTTCATGGCTTTTGAAGCGTTGATGATCATATTATGGACCGCCTGGCGAAGCTCACCCTTATTGCCGATGATCACGGACCATTCTTCAGCAAGGTCCATATTGACATCGATGCCCTCGGCTCGAAGAGATGTCCTACGCAATTCTACGGCACCAGAGACCACATCTTCCACAAAACAAGGCACTTTCTCTGATCTTGTCCGGGCAAGACCAAGGAACCTGGAGGTTATCTCGATGACCCTGTTATTCTCTTCTTCTACGATCCTGAGACTCTTCTCTATCTCTTCGTTGCTTACCGTTTCCCCTCTTTCAAGCCGCCCAAGAAGATCCTCGACCTCGAACATTAAATTAGAAGCGGGGTTGTTGACCTCGTGCGCTATCGCGACCGCGCATTCGCTTAACGCGTAGAACCTCTCACTCTGGACCAGCCTTGCGATGGCCTCTTTAAGTTCGGACTCGGCTTTTTTGCGGGCGGTTATATCCTGAAGATGCACCAGATATCCTGAAGACAGCGGGGTGACCTGCAGATCGACAAAAATATCGGGCATATCCGTGAGTTCCATTTTATGTGCCGGATATATCGAACCGAGATCTATCATTTTCTCCAGTCTGACAGGCTCACCTTTCCTCACTTTCCCCAGAGCCTCTTCGTCCATTGATCCGATGATCCTGAAAAGGTCCAGTCCCTGCAAGCTTTCCGCACCGGCCAGAGACAATATATCCACAAAACGTGTGTTGGGCGCCATTACCGGTCTACCGTCAAATCCAAACTGCGCGATACCTATTGGAGACCCGTCATATATCTGCCTGTATTTTTCCTCTTCGTTCCTCAACGCTTCTTCCGATCTTTTTCTCAAGATGTTATTGGCCAATATAACGGCGACCCTCTGCAGATAAGATTCATCCTCACTGCTCCATTTTTTTATTTCCTTTATCGTGTCGATCCCGACAAACCCGCAGAAAATACCTTTGCTTTTCAAGGGAACGATCATGCGGGACTTCGCCCCTATCTGATTGCAGAATACGGCCCGCCCATCTGCCTTATTCGGAACATCACTGACACTTGCGCTAATGATTTTTCCTTCTTCCAATCTCTTTTTCGCCCACCTGAACAAACTATTGTCCGTTCTCAGCGATTTCTTTTCCACCGGCTGTATCCCCTGACCACGCCATTCGTTGATAGAAAGGATATTCTTACCCTTATCATCGAAGATAAACAGATAACAGCGGTCGCCGCCGAGCATCCTTCCTGCCCGGGAAAGCGATTCGTCGACAGCCGCGTCGTCCATCCCCTTTTCGGCTTCAAGGAACATTTCCGCTATTCCACACATTATTCTTTCCCTTTCCAACCGGACAGTGAGCATCTCATCATATTTCCGTCTTTCCTGAACAAGCGCGCTTTCCGCCTTCTTTTTGGCCGTGACATCGATTATCATGCCGCTAATGATCTTCCCCTTATCCCCTCCTGTGTCTGGATCCATAAATATCAGAGCAACGGACTCGCTCCTGTCTTTTTTGACCACGGTATACTCTTTGCCACGGGCTTTCGCATCGGGGTCACCAAGCAACCTGTCAATGTTCGCCTTCATAACAGATCTTTCCACAGGGGTTACAAATCCCAGGATATTCAATCCCGCTTTCATATCTTCCTCGGTATAACCCAGGCACTTCAACAGCTCCCCGCTGGCGTTGATCAACCTCCCATCCCCATCGCATGTAAAGATAGGTTGCGGCAAAAGCTCAGTCCTCGCCGGATTGCCCGTCACGGAGTAATCACGTTTTTTTATGTTCTTATAAAGATCACCAAATGTCGCTATACGGGCCCTCTCGACAGCCCTTTTCTCTGGACCGCTGAGCTCGATATTTTCGGGCAGCTTTCCCGGAGAGTCGACGATCGAGTCAGAAGAGAGAACAACATATTTCTCAAATACAGATCTCATGGAATTCGCCTCTTCGTAAGTGAACCCTGCCTTGGCGAATATCTCGTGGATCATGGTCCCGGCATTAAGAAACTCCGGTCTCGGAGGCAGATATATGCCCTGCCCCCCCGCGTGAGGCTCATCAAGCGCCAACCCTTCCCTTGTTTCGGTAATGATCATCACTTGCCCGTCATCAAGAAGCTCTTGGAACTCATCAGCAAGCCGCGACGCGACTATCGGCAGAAAACTCGACACGAACATCATTGAGAAAGGGGCGTTCCCGTAAGTTATCGGCATAAAATTGCCCGCGTTTATGGCCGCGCGTATTTTCTCGTCGTGCTCTTTTTCGCTCTTCCTTGCCGCATCCAGCGCGGCCTGTTCCATCCTTTTAGCGATGCTTCGCCGGAGGATGTCCCCCCTAAGGTCTTTTCCCGCCAGTTCGGCGGCGGTATAAAAAACAAATTCATACGGGACTCTGCCTTCTCCTTTTTTGACCAGGCACCAATATTCCGCCTCACCGCACTTGCAGGGTATAAGGCATATCCCTTCCTCACTATCAGACACTCCACCGCTGAACCCGAATTCGATCCGTACTCCCAATTCATCCGTACGGATATCACTCGTCTCCGCCAATATGTCAACTTCCTCCTCTAGCAATTTATAAACAAGATAATATTCCAACATGGCGATGTCTTTTATCTCAAGGCCGGTCAAGGGCAGAAATATGGAAGTAGGGGCAAGCTCGTTATGGATGACTTCCTCCCGGGAAAATTCCACCCCGTGAAGTACCATGCTGGGAGCAAGAAGAAAAACCATTAAGGCGCACAATATTCTGAACTGTCTTGATCTTTTCATAATTTTACGATTGATTCACTGATGACACCTGTAGAAGATCGTTGGATTCCAGTTGTCGCAGACAAATGTGACTGTTTAAAATAATAACACAATGAGACAATATACTCAACTCGGATTTTTCCAGGTTTTTCATCTTTAACGGAAATTAAAAGATTCCTGCCTAATCCGGAACATTTCTGAGGAGAAAGGATTAAAATCTCGATTTCAAGACTTCCAACGAAAAAATGGAGGAGCGGTAGGAAATCGAGCCCTCAATGAAGGGCGAGATTCCCTACCTACTCCGCAAGCTGTGAGCGAATGAAGCGCACCGGAAACATAGTTTCCAAAGTGCGCGGAATGAGCGAACAGCATACGCCGAAGGCGTATCAGTAAAATGCAAAAAAGGGGAGACCAGAACGATATTTGTTCTCGTCTCCCCTTTAGCATTTTACTGGCGGAGGAGGTAGGATTCGAACCCACGGTCCCCGAAGGGACAACGGTTTTCAAGACCGCCGCATTCAACCGCTCTGCCACTCCTCCGAGATACTTTCCCCGACAAATTTAAAGAAACACAGAGATTATATTAACAACCCTTGCTGTTGTCAAACTTTTCACGCCGGTTATGATCGATGGCACCGATCATTCGCTGTCGGAAGCGTAAAAGAAACTTTCGTCCCTTTGCCAAGTTCGCTTTCGACCCAGACGCGGCCGTCATGCCCTTCGACGATAGATCTTACGATAGAGAGTCCTAGCCCGACGCCCTGCGGAGATCCCGGCAGCGGCGCCACATCGGACTGATAGAATTTTTGAAACAGTTTCGGCAGGTCTTCTTTCTTTATCCCTATACCCGTATCAGCGACGGCGCATTCCACCTCGTCGCCTTTTTCTCGCGCCGACACCGTTATACCGCCTTCCTTCGTGCATTTCATGGCGTTACTTATCAGGTTAGCGAAGACCCTGATCACAGCGTCATTGTCCCCGCGAATGAAGACCCTTTCTCCCGGCATATCCTTAACAAGTGCCAACCCTTTTTTCCGGGCTTCGATATCAAAGATCGAAAAAACATAATCCACTATCTTGCCCAGATCGACATCCTCTTTTTTAATATTTACTTTCCCTGCCTCGAATTTCGCGAGGTCCAGTATCTCGTTCACAATGCGGACCATCATTTCCGCGTTGTTCTCCACCATGTCGAGCAGTTTCTTCTGTCCTTCATTCACCTCTCCCGCCTTCCCCGCCAGGACCACCTGCGCCCCCTCCCTGACCACGGTAAGAGGGGTCCTGAGTTCATGGGCCACTATATGGACCAGTTCTTCTTTCGCTTTTTCTATTTTCTTGCGCTCCGCAACCTCTTTTGTAAGCTCGTCCCTTGAAACCGTAATCTTTTTCAGTTCCTCCACCATTCTATTAAAAAGAAAAGCGAGCTGACCGATCTCATCATTTCCGGATATGTTAACCCGGTAATCAAGGTCACCGCTCGCTAACACCCTGGTCCCGGTAGCGAGCTCTTCTATAGGATAAGAAATAAACCGGTCTATGATGAAAAGAACTATAATGATGACAAGAAGAGTAACGGCCATAAAAATTACCATATGGCCGCGTATACGCCTTATCGGTTCGAACACCTCTTTTTCGTCTATCTTCGCCACCAGCTCCCAGTCCGTACCGGGAATTTCATGGACCGCGGCCAGGACGTCTTCACCACGGTAATCTTTCCCTTTGATCAGACCTTTACTTTTTAGTACCGCCGAAGAACGCGCATCGCTCAAAAACTCTGGATCGGCCGGCAATTCCATCGCCAGAGAACATACCTCTTTGTGGCGCAGAAGCCCGACGACCAGGATATCGTTATTGATCTTTTCCGTGATGACCATCTCACCCGTATGCCCCAGCCCTGTATAATCCGTAAGAACATCCACCAGCCCCGTAAGTTCAATATCCGTCTTCACCACCCCGATCGTCCTTTTATCATCCACAGGGTCCTGGACCGCCGCGGCAATGCTGTGCATCAGGCTGCTCTTTGCCGCATATATCCGCCCAAGATATATTCCCTCTTTCCCTTTCAGAAAAAATTCGTTTTTAGAGACGTCTTCTCCGATACCTTTCCCGGTCGCCGAGGCGATGACCTTCCCTTTCATGTCGACAACCTCTATTTCTTCGACGTAAAGAGAGACGTCACACATATCAGCCAGCATATCGTTAAGTGTTGCCCTGTTCTCCCCGGTATCGCCCCCATCGGACTGAATATCACGGAGGACTTCCCGCAACCTTACCGCGGACGCTATATAGCCCGCCCTTTTCCTGTCCTGTTCTATCAGTTTCTCAATATGGTCTTTTCTGGATTCTACAAGGGCGGCCATGTCGGACAATATCCTGTCCTCCAGGATATCCTTAAAAGTGATATAACTGAAAACTCCTAGTCCGGACAAAGATACCACGAACAGGGGCAAAAGAAGTGCGCCTATCTTCAGGCTTATCGGGAATTTCACTCTAGATTTTTTTATATTTTCCATATCTGTTTATCGTTGTTCGTCGCTCGTTTATCGTTATCCGCTCACGGAAGTTCCAAGTCAACATCGAGAAACGAACAACGAAAAACGATAAACGAACTTTATGTGTTTACTCTGCTCCTCACCCCTGATACTTCTCCGGTATTTTAATTTTATCCGAAGGATTGATCGAACGGACGACCGTGCGCAGATATTTCCCGGTCTCACGGTCCTGCTCCTGAAGGTCCGCTATAAAAGGTTCTTTCAGAAGCTCGGCTTTAGCGTCATAAAGGACCTCCACCTGCGGACGTTTTATGTCCGTGGGATTCTCCTTTACTACCAGTCCAGTTTCCTTTGTGTCCAGTTCGACAAGGGTCCCGGGCGGATACATGCCTATTATCGAAAAGAAAAGGTCCAGAAGATCCGGGTTCAGATGCTTTCCCGCCAGGGATTTCATCTCTTCATAGGTCTTTTCCGGCGCCATTTCCTCCCTGTACGCTCTTTTACTTCTCATAGCGTCATAGAAATCCGCTATGGTTATCATCATCGTGACAAGGTTGACCTTACCCGCGAACAGACGTTCCGGGTACCCCGTATTATCGTATTTCACATGGTGTTCAAAGGCCGTCACCGCGGCAAGGGGATTGATATCCGGCATCTCTAGGATTATTTTCGCGCCATAGACGGGGTGCCGTTCTATGATCTTCATATCTTCCGCCGTCAATTTTTCCTTTTTTCTCAGAACTTCCGCCGGAATGGAAAGCTTTCCCACATCGTGCAAAAGCGCCGCTATGCCTATGTCGGCCAGATGATCTCCTCCCAGCTCCAGCGCTTCCGCCTGAAGAAGAGTGAACACGGCGACGTTGATATTGTGAACATAAGAATACTCGTCGTGGCTCTTCACGGAAGTAAGGATCAGGAGCGACGAGCGGTTCTCGACAAGGTTCGTTTTCACGTTGTTTATGAACATACGGGCGTTCCTGAGGTCTATCGTTTTGTCCTCGCGTATGCTTTTCGCGAATTCCTCAAAGACACGTTCTCCCTGCTCGAAATTCTTTTTGGACAATTTTTCTATGTATTCCGTGATCTCTTCCACGTTGGCTTTTTTATAGCCGATCTCGCCAAAAACTATGTTCCTGAGCCGCGCGTCCTCCGCAAGTCTCTGGATACTCCCGTATTTATCCAGGACCTCCCTCGAAACGGAAAGCACCCTCACCAGCCCCTTCAATTCGTCGCCACTCGCACCTTTCAGAAAACTTATTTTATAAGCGCTAATTTCCTTAAGGTGCTGGATGAATTTTTGTATCTGCTGACTGGCGTCATAGAACGGTTCTTTCTCGAAAGCGATCTCGTCCCCTATTACACCTATGGTTATCTCGTCCCTCAGGTTGAATATGTCTTTGAGCATGTCGTACAGTTTGCCGGAAGCTTTCTCCGTAAGGCTGTGCTTCTCGCCATACATACGGCAAAGCTGCGTAGCGCTTGCAAGCCCTTTCACAAAGGTCTCGACCCTTATCCTCGCATCGTCATTTTGCGCCATTTTTACTCCGTTCGAGGACCATCCTGCACATATTCCTCACCGCTTCCCTGTTCATCCCTGACCCTTTTCTTACAGCGTCCAAAGCTTCCGGCGTCGCGATAAGTCCCAGGCTCACCGCGGCGGCTGACCGGGCATTGTCGCTCGCCGCGGTATTGAAGAAAGGTTTTGCTAAAAGTATCTTCACGAGAAAAGGTACGGAAGAGGCGGTCCTCTTATCGCCGCACGCCCTGATGAGAGGTACAAGATATTTCCCCATGCCTATCCTGAACCTGACCACTCCAAAAAGCTTCTCGATCGTCGTAGTATCATTGGAAGACACCAGCATTTCTATGGCGGCGGTCTTTATTTCCCGGTCCCGCTCCTTCAAGAACATCCCGAATATCAGGCCCCTGTCCTCTTTTGTTCCCGCGTCGAACCCTTTAAGTGCCGAGGCCTTGATCTTAGGGTCTTTGCTCGTAAATAGTTTTTTCACGACCCCGCGGGCGGCCGCCGCATCTATGGACCCAAGGAGATTCAAGAGGTCCTTCATGTCGGCGTAATCCGCGTTCTCTATCCTTTTTGATATCTCGGGGCCTATGTCCTGCCCCACGCGGGAAAATATATCAAGTAACCTGTCTTTTACGGAAATGTCTTTTATGGAGAGGAAAAAATCTATCAGGCGGTATCTTGACACCGCTTCCATACGGGAAAAAACGAACACAAGGTCATCAATAACGGCGTCCGCGGCGCCCGGTATGGCCGTTATCAACTTTTCGACCGTCCCGCTGTCATTCACCAGAGAGATAATCTTTTCGGCACATGACCCTATGCCGGACCTGTTCTTCCTGTCATCGGACAGCTTGTCCTTAAAGAACTCGAGTATGTTCCTTATCGAGGCCGTGTCGGACGCTTTGACTATGGAAGGGAAGATCTTCTCGACCTTCTTTGATATTTTCTCGAATTCCTCCGGTTCTTCCTCGCGCCACAGCAGGTTCAACAAAAGCCTGACCTCTTCTCTTTTTATATTGTCTTCCCTCATAAGCTCTTTGAATTCCCCGACAAGTGGGCCCAGCTTTCTTCTCGTGATCATCGCTCCCGCCGATCCGCTGACCAGGGTATTGATGGTTATCTGATAGACTTCGGACATAAAATCATTGCCCGACTGGGTCTTCACGAGTTCCTGCAGCGAGAGCTGGAGCTGCGATAGTGACGTATCGTCAAAACTTTTCCTCATCATATTGTCGATCACGCTCGAAGCCACGCCTTTGCCCCTGTTCTTCCCGACCATCTTGTTAAAAAGCTTGAAAAGGTTCTCGCTGACACCACCTTCCTGGCTAAGGAGCGCGCTTATAAACCCTCCCAGCACATCATCGGAAAGGTCTTTTGTTATTTCCTTGGCAAGGTCTACGTTCTCGCCGTCGACTTCGCCTTCTTCAAGCACCTTTACCACTATACCCGGCCCCAACCCCGCCAGTATATCGGCAAGTTTCTTCTCAGTCTCGCTCCCTTCTTTACGGTCGCCGCCGAAATGTCTGACGATCTTAAAAAAGGCCTTGCGCATGTCCTTTACCATGCCCTCTTCCTCGCCGCGGCCGGTCGCTTCCTTATACACGTTCTTAAGCGCCGAGACCGCCGCGTCCGGGTTCTTCAAGACCCCCCGCAATATCTCGAGTTTCGATTCGGAAAGCTCACCGCCCGCGGCCCCTTCCGCGATGTGGCATATGGCCGGCCAGACGTCCCATTTCCTTTCCTCAACTTCTTCCGTCGCGCTTCCTAAAAGGTCCGTATAATCCAGTATTTTTACATGAAGGTGCGGAGCCGCAGGCATAATTCCCAGTACGCCCCCTTTTTCCCTGAGCACCGCCGGATTGTGCTTGACCGCATTAATGAAGTCCGCCAGTTCCGTAAGCTCCACTTCCTTTTCTATCTCCAAGGCGGCGACACCTCTTCGGTGAAGAAAGGCCGCCACTTCCTTAAAAATATCGCTCCTTCCTTTGACATAAACACTGTTCAAAAGGATATTATCCTGGGTCATGCCCATTTCAAGCCTTTCCTCGTCGCGAAACCAGTTTTCAAGTGATTGTTTGAGGTTTTTTATGGATAACATGAACACTGGATGGTTGGAAGGATAAAGCATGCCATTCTTTATAGCGGTATTAAAGCTCTTGATCAGAAAATCGAATCTTCCTATAGTCTCTTTCGATAATTCGTCAGCCATGTTACAATCATACTATATAAACTACACGGTAACAAGTTCGGGTAGTATTTACACTTTTAAATAAAATATGTTATACTCTTGGCGTATGAGCAAACGTAAAAATCTACTATTATCGGCCGCGCTGCTTTCAGCGTTGTCTATTTTCGCCGGGCCTTTCGCTTTCGCGAACCCCGAAGCCTATATTGAAAAACTTTTCGACCTCAGGACCGCGATCACTGATCAGGGGAAAAACCTTCCTGGCGACATCAAAAAGACCAACGGCGAAGATATGCGTACGCTCGAGAGGATATTCGAGCTAAACACTTCCGCGCTTACCACGATAGAGGCGTATTTCCGGATATTCAAGGTGACAATCACCAGCGGGAACGACACAAAACCCGAAGCCGTCAATATCCTTAACGACTGGCTAAATTTCATCGCCAATCAATGCACATATGACACGGAATATCTGAACGCCGCTCTCAAGGACACCAGGAACAAGGACGTCATACAGAACCTTAATATCTCCAAGAAGAACATCGATAAACTCGCGGAGATAGCACAGGAAGGCATAGCCGAGAACAACAAGATGATCAAAAAATAGCCGCTATTCTATCGCGGTATGGCTTTTTTCGAGCAGGGTATCCTCTTTATTCACTTCTTCTGTTTTAATTTTATCAAAACCGGATTCGGGGTTCAGCGTATGCGAGAAAACCGGAGGGACCGTAAGCTTCATATTCCCCGTCTCTGGAATGGACTCTTTGACAAGCATGCCCAGTTTTCCCTCAAGTCTTTCGGAATATTTCGAGTTTGATAATGTCTTTTCAGCTTCGCCCGCGGCAGACGCGCCAGAACTTACATCCGTTCTCGTAATATCCTCTTTTTTCTCAGCCATGAACAGCAAAAATGCCTGCTTATGTTCTATGCGGGCAAGATATTTTGCCGGAGATAACGAATGAAGAGAGTTTATCTCGTTAGCTTTGGCTCCTCCCAAAGCTACTGTTAGCATCAATGTTCCTGTCAGCAAAACCAATACTCTCTTCATCGTCATCTCCATTCTTGAATATACCTTTGCCACAACACAAGTATACCATGTGGATTAGTTTATGAGAAAGTAGGCAGACTATCTTTTTTATATCTAACTGGGTTTTTAAAATTCTATAGAGCGTCAAGCGCTAAGCGTAAAGCGTTAAGCGCCAAATAGGTTCGTTGATCGTTTTTCGTTTATCGTTGTTAGATAAAAGCGAAAAGCTCTAAAAACGAGAAACGAATAACGAAAAACTAACTTGGCGCTTATCGCTGTTTTAGGCTAAATTGAGGACATTCCTGACACCATCATAGATACCTTGGTAGATATCTACCGTGGCGATCGCGGACGTTTTGACGAACGATACAAAGGAAACGGTATGGAAGAACGGCGAGAACACCGCGGTTATAATAAAAAGATTGAAGACAAAAATTATCACAAGCGAGAGAATAACACCTGACTTCGCTACATCGGGCTGCTTCATCCTGAGGACTTCCACCGTCATGGCGAAGTGAAAAGCGAGCGTGACGCCCACGAGAAAAAGAAATATCGATGCAAGGTCCGGTATGCCTTTGAACGAAAAAGACACGAGCGCGAAAACCGGGGCAAGCAGTATCGTGTATATCGGGACGAAATAAGGGCTGAGCTCTATGAAGATATTCGTTTTGGACGTCACCACACTGCCGCCGGTAGACCTGACATTAAAGGACTCGACCCTTCCGCCGCATATCCAAGTGGCAAGCACGTGGACGGATTCATGGCCAAAAACATAAAGAGAGACCGGCTTCGCGATAAAAATGTGATACAAAAGATACGCGAGGGCCCCCCGTTCAAATATCACAAGAGAACTCGTAAAACTCGCTATCGAGGATATTTCCTGACAGAAGGACTTCGCCACCGCTATGGCAAGGAGAATAAGAAGTATCCCTATCACGGTCTTAAAAAACCGGATGATGAACGCCATTATTCTATCCTTATTTTGAACGGCCTATCGTTTCCGAACCGAAATACGGCCTGAGCGCTTTCGGCACGGCGACGGACCCATCCTCTTTCTGGTGTATCTCGAGCAGCGCTATCACAAGCCTCGCCAGCGCCACACCGGAACCGTTGAGCGTATGGACGAAACGCGGCTTCTTCACCCTGTCGGAAGGCTGGTACTTTATGTTCGCCCTCCGCGCCTGGAAGTCTCCGAAAACCGAACAACTGGACACCTCGAGCCATTTCTTCGAGCCTGGGGCCCAGAGCTCGATGTCGTAACATTTATGCGCCGCGAAACTCATGTCGGCGGTCGAAAGAAGCAGTATCCTGTAAGGCAGCTCCAGTCTTTGTAATATAGTCTCGGCGTTCGCGAGAAGTTTTTCCAGTTCGTCCAGAGAATCTTCGGGCCTTGTGAACTTGACGAGTTCCACTTTGTCGAACTGATGCACACGCGTAAGGCCTTTCGTGTCCTTGCCGTAAGAACCCGCTTCCCTCCTGAAACAGGCGGTGTACGCGGTGTAATAGACCGGCAGGTCCTTTTCTTCCAGCACCTCGTCAGCATGGATGTTCGTAAGAGGCACTTCCGCCGTCGGCACCAAAAAAAGGTCTTCCTCGCTTATATGGTACATGTCCTCTTCCAGCTTGGGCAGTTGTCCGGTACCTCTCATGCTTTTCCTGTTAACGAGGAACGGCGGGAATATCTCCTTATACCCGTGTTCCTTTGTATGGATGTCCAGCATGAAACTGATGAGCGAACGCTCAAGCCTCGCCCCTTCGCCGGTATATAATGGGAACCCTGACCCCGATATTTTCGCCGCCCTTTCGAAATCAAAAAGGCCGTGGAGCGACCCGATCGCAAGATGGTCCCGAGGATCGAAAGAGAATTTAGGGATTGCGCCGTTTTCCTTCACTATCTTATTGTCAGCCGCGCTCTTCCCGACGGGAACACTCTCGTGAGGCACGTTCGGTATTATGTCCAGAAGATCTTTGTATTTTTTTTCGATGTCCCCGAGCTCCACGTCAAGCTTTTCTATCTTTTCGGATATGGCGTTCACCTCTTTTTTGGCGGCTTCCACATCCCCTCTGTTCTTTATGATCTCGCCGATCTTTTTAGACGCCTCGTTCTTGAGGCGCTTCAGGTCCTCGACTTCCTGTATGATCTCCCTCCTCTTGTTGTCCAGAGAGACAAAACCGTCCATATCAAGGTCGCTATTCCTGTTCTTAAGCGCCCTCTTCACGATATCTAGATTTTCTCTTACAAATTTCGGATCAAGCATTTTCGCGTCCTTTCTATAAGTTCAACCAGTTATATCACGACTCTTAAGGATATGCAAGATGACGGCGTATATCGTATGTCGTATAGCGTATGTCGCGGGTTTAACGAACTTTCGTTCAAGCACGATATACTACATACGACATACGCTGTACGCACTATCCTTTTACGACCCCCATGGGCCTCATTCTCGCGACCTTCTCCGATATCCCAGCCCCCTGAACGATATCAACGACCTCCGTCACGTTCTTGTATGCCTCCGGTACTTCCTCCTGAAGCGTCTCGCGCCCCTCCCACATGACGATTATCCCTTTCGCCTCAAGCTCCTTCGCGATAGAACGCCCGCGTGTCAAGTTTATCGCGGCACTCCGGGAAAGAAGGCGGCCCGCCCCGTGGCAGGTCGAATAAAAGGTCTCTTCCGCCTTTTCCGTCCCCACAAGAAGATATGAACATCTTCCCATATCGCCTGGTATTATCACGGGCTGGCCGATGCCCCTGTATGCCGCCGGAAGTTCTGCGTGCCCCGGGGGAAAAGCCCTCGTCGCACCTTTCCGGTGCACACAAAGGAGTTTCTGCCTCCCTCCCACATCATATTTCTCGATCTTCGCGATATTGTGCGCGACATCATAGACAAGGAACATCCCCAGCGACCGCGCGTCCCTCGCAAAAACCTTCTCAAAAGCTTTCCTCGTAAGATGCGTTATGCGCTGCCTGTTCGCCCACGCGAAATTGGCGGCGGCCCTCATAGCGCCAAGATAATCCCTGCCCTCTTCGCTTTTAACAGGCACGCAGGCAAGCTGTTTGTCCGGTATTTTGATGTTGAATTTAGCGAGGAACTTTATCATCTTTTCGGCGTAATCGGAACACACCTGGTGCCCGAGCCCCCTTGAGCCGGTATGGACCATCACGGTTATCTGGCCTTTCCTTATACCGAGAATGTTCGCGATGTCTTCCCTATATATCTCATCAACCACCTGTACCTCGAGAAAATGGTTCCCCGACCCGAGCGTCCCGGATTGATCGCTCCCTCTCTCGTGAGCCCTCGATGAGACCTTCGAGGGATCGGCACCTTCCATAGCGCCTCTTTCCTCGCAATGTTCCACGTCCTCCGGCCATCCAAAACCTTTCTCGACGGCCCACCTGGCGCCACCGGTAAGTATGCGCTTACCTTCGGCGGCGTTGAGTTTCACGTCACCCGTCGACCCCACACCGCACGGCACCGTCCGGAACATCGTATCGACAAGGTCTTTAAGACGCGGTTTTACGTCTGATTCCGAGAGATCCGTCCTGATAAGCCTGACGCCGCAATTTATGTCGTATCCTACTCCGCCGGGCGTGATCACCCCGCCCGCCTCGATGTCCGTGGCCACAACACCGCCTATAGGAAGCCCGTAACCCCAGTGGATATCGGGCATAGCCATCGACGCTTTAACGATACCCGGAAGATGCGCCGCGTTGGCGATCTGCTGGGGCGCGTTGTCCTTGACTATGTCCCTCAGCATTTTTTCATCCGAGTAGATGATACCATCGACCCTCATCCCCGGCATGTAGCTTTTGGGTATCCGCCACCTGTAGTCATCGATCTTTTCCAGTTTACCCGTAAAAGCGGTAGTCATTTCCCCTCCCCACACCACGCACTACACATCGAACACCACCGTGACTTCGTACCCACCACCTCTCTTCTCTATCCTGACGTCATGATACGTCGCGGCTTTGATCTCCGCTTTTCTCTCTTCCCGTTCCGGAAAAGCTAATGTCGACGCTTCGCCCGTAAGTTCATTATCCTTTAATGAAATGATCTTGAAATCACGGAAAAAGACTTTTTTTTCGTAAGAAAGATATAAAAGCTCGTTCAGCCACGCTATTAAAAGCCCTTCGGTGTCCGCCGCCTTGACGTTCACCATCTGGCGCTTGCCACTTGGCGCTTGACGCTTAACACTTGACGCTTTATCCTTTATATTAGCCATCATATCGAACATGGCGAAAGCGGCGTTCTCAAAGAGTTCCGGGGTATTTTTACCGAATATTCTCGCGGCAAGATCAGCTGTGTGGGGTATTTCTTCGTATCGTTCCATTTTCATATCGACATTACATCAGACAGCTTGACAAGTCAAGCTGTCTCGATACCGTGTACCGTCGATCCCTCGACGCACTCCGGCCTAAAGACCAGAGCTTGCTCGGGGTCAATAAAAATACACCAGTGTCACGGCAAGGACCAACACGGCGAACACCGGCCAGTAGAGAAGTTTTGGGATAAGGCAGTGCTCGTATTGTATGAACCATATTCTCTTCCCTGAGACAAAGAGGAACGCCTGCACCGCGCTAAGCAGCAGAATAAAGTACGTGATAAAATTAAAATTCTCGATAAAGATCAATCCCCCGGCATTGAACTGCTGGCGGAGGTCTATCTGCGTAAGAAGTGTGGAGAAAAAGAACGAGACCACGAGAGCCACAACCGCGAGCCCGGTAAGCCCGAAATTCTTTTGTTTTTCCGTGTCCCTGGAAAAACTTAAAAGAACTATGAAAAGCATGGCTATGACGATAAATATCGGAAAGAATTTCGAGACAAGAGGTGTTATAAAATTCCTTTTGATCATGATATTGTAGTATATCTCAGGGGACCTCATTTCCTTTTTATCGCCGTGCAGACCGAAATTGGTGTTGGTCATCCTCATTTCATGGCTGAAAAATGTCCCAAAAAAAGAATATCCCGGCAACGCAAGACGCCTCTGCAGGCCCGGAAGCATGGCCGCATTGGCTGTCTGGTATCCCCCGATGTCGGGAGAGATAAAAACGTTATTAACGAAATCTTTGTGCCGCAGCCATACCGATACGTTCGGGTGGTCGAAGGGGTACTGTGAATAGTCGATCGGCTGGCGGATAACGGCCTCAAAATACCATCCCATCACCTCTTCTTTACCCTCATTAAAATGGTACGCTTCCGAAACAGAAAGCGTTTTGGATTCCGGCAGAACGAAACCCCGAGGAATACCATCATGTTCATCCTTGGCGTATCTCTGCCATATATAACCGGAGATCGCGATATCGTTCGCCGTCGAGAACTCAAGGCTCTGGATATGTATCCCCGTCGGGATAAAGACCGGCTTTTTGCCGCCCGCACTCTCCAGGACCTTGGACGACGAGCTCACGAACTTATCGAGGGAAACGGCGTCATTCACAACGTTCTTATTTCTTTGATACTCGCTAAGCGGAACGGAAAGAGCCTGATACCAGGTATAACACGCCGCAGCGAGACAAAGCACCGCAAATACCGTCGATATCCCCCAGAGACCGTATTCTCCCGTATCCCTCCGCCTGAGAAGAAGTGCAGCCAGGGACGTAAGAAAAACCACCAGGCCCAGCGCGATCCCAATTTTCTGGCGGCTCAGCGCCTTACCGTCGAACGGTATGGCTTCTTCAATGAAATTGATCACCAGCGACCATCCCACGGAAGGGACAGGGCGGTAAAAATACCAGAATGACTGTCCCGTCCTCGCGGTCGCGTAACCCGCGCCGCTCTCGCCGTTCACGGCCTTCTGCACGATAGAGCGCTGTCTCTCGTAATTCTTGTTATCGCCCTTTCCCGATTCTATAAGAGTGAAAATATTCGAGTTCGCGGAAACAATGTCCCTTACCTGTGAGTAAAGAACGGACCCCGTCTTAGATAAAACCATCCCGAAATCTTTTTTTCCTAAGGTCAAGAGGTCCATTTTTTCCCTGAGCCACGAAAGCGACAGCGCGACATACAGCACGCCCTGCGGCGCCTCGCTATTTTTGATCCCGACTGCGCCATGGACCGGCATCGAGAATACCGCCACATGGTTCTTAACGGCGTCATCGAAATATGCCTCCGACCAGCCGGCCTTGTTCAAAAGAGCGTTCTTATACCATTTTTCTTCCGAGTAGTCATAAGATCCCGCGTCTTGTACCGGCCGGACCTTGTTATCTTTCCGCTCGTAGCATACGGACCGCGGGGCCTCGCCCGTCCCATCGCCTCCGGAAGGCGTTATATACACGATACCGCTTCTAATGATATTCGGGTCCGATTCTGCTATATCTTCCAATCTCTTGCTTATTCCCTTATCGTTCAATTTGCCCGCCGCCATGTCGTCCTTGACCGACACGACAGCCGTGCTTATGCCGGAAAGCCCTTTCTCTATTTCTTCCGACAGACGGTCCGCTTCCTGCTGAACGCTCTTCTTTGCCAGGCAAAGGACTTTTTGTTTATATTTCACATGGCCGTAAAGCGAGACCGAAACAAATAAAAAGCTTGTAACGCAAAGTGCCGCCAGACAAATGAACACCTGACGGGAACGGTCTATTTTCTTCATGATCGCACCTCTTTATCTGTGGGAAAAGAACCGGCGGCGGGGCCTCGGATACAGTCTTACCGGTGTTTTTTTGCCGGACATTTGTTTACTGCCGTTTCCCGAAGAATTCTCAATAAGGCTCTCGGCCGGCACATCGGGATGTTTTGAGACAGGGAGCTGTTTCCTTATTATTTTTTCTATCTTCCGGATGTCCTCCGCCTGGTCCGGCGTCGCGAACGACACGGCGTGCCCTTCATGCCCTGCCCTGCCGGTACGACCTATGCGGTGGACGTAATTTTCCGCGTCTTCCGGTATATCATAGTTGATAACAAGCTCTATCCCTATGACGTCTATGCCCCTCGCGGCGATGTCCGTCGCGACCAGCACCCGGTATCTCCCCGATTTAAACCCTTCAAGTGCCTGCCGCCTCTGCCCCATGGTCCTGTCTGAATGTATCTCCGCGGCACTATGCCCGATATCCCTTATCATCCGCGTCACTTTCGCCGCCCCCCTTTTCGTGCGGGAAAAGACCAGTATGGACCCGGGATATTTTTCGAGCATTTTTTTAAGAAGCTTCTTTTTGTCATCTCTCTTAACGATAAAAAGCTCTTGGCTGACCATGGAAGCCACCGTCCCGGAAACGGCTATCTCTATACTTACCGGCAGCTTCATGTAACGGGCGGCGATCGTCATTATTTCCGAGGGTATCGTCGCCGAGAAAAGCATGGTCTGTCTTTCCTTGGGAAGGCCTTTAAGCACTTCTTCTATCTGCGGCTTAAACCCCATATCGAGCATACGATCGGCTTCGTCAAGAACAATGACACCTATATTAGAAAGGCGCATCGTCCCGCGGCTCAGATGATCGTTCAGCCTGCCCGGTGTCGCGATGATCACACGGGCATTTCCGCGAAGTGTTTTTATCTGTTCTCCCATCGAAGCGCCGCCTATGATAACGGCGGTCTTTATCCCGTGCGCGTGCGATATCCTGCGGAAAGACTCGTCCACCTGTACGGCAAGTTCCCTCGTCGGCACGAGTATAAGCGCGCTCACATTTTTCTGCGCGAGACGCTGTATTATCGGTATCGCGAAAGCCAGCGTCTTTCCGGTCCCGGTCTGTGCGATACCTATGATGTCTTTGCCCTCGATGGCAGGCGGTATGGCCCTGCTTTGTATGGGCGTGGGGACCTTTATTTTTGTCCTTCCGAGCGCTTCGAGTATCGCTGGAGCGATCCCCAAAGAATAAAAATCCATATGTTTTATTTCCTGCTCATGGTGTGTCATTATTCACTTTTCCTTTTGATCGAATTTTGGCCCGGGGATCATTTCGCCGGTTTGTCCGGCACTTCCACTCCCGGAGGGGTCTTGTGCCAGGGATACCCTTTGACGGCGTCATTATATCCCCTGTCGAAGAGACGCCTCATTTCTATGGGGTCGAACATCTCTTTTCCTTCAGGCGCAAAATCGGGGGGTATAAAAGCGAGATTATAATCGTTCTCCCTGTGCTTCATGTACACATACATCCTATACACGTCGCCGACCGCCTGCGCGTCGACGATCGTATCGATGGCCCGCCCCGCGATAGGCGCGAGCTCGTCTTTTACTTTCATGTAATTCGCCGACATATAGCCGTTCCTTATTATGTAGAGCTTCGATCTTACCTTTGACGGATCGATGCCGTCGCTCTTGGCGACCTTACCCATATGCTCAAGGAGTTTATAGGTGCTGAAGACCTGCGTCACCGTGCCGCCGTCCACGTGCATCTCGTCATACTCCTTACCGTCCGCGTTCACCTTAAAATACACCGGAGGGAACGTCACAGGTATCGAGGCCGACGCGAGTATAACCTTGCGGAAAAGCTCGGCGTCGCCCCTCACGGCTATGGCGCCCATGTCCCACACAACGAACTTCTGAGCGTCAAGATTGACAGTGCCCACAAGAAGCCTCCGGCCGTGTTTATGTTCTTCCGCTATTTTCGCGAGAAGTTCTTCGTCCGCGACGCGCTCTATCATTTTCGCGAGAGGCCGGGAACTTGCAAGTGAGTCACCAAAAAGGACCGCGAACGGCCCTTTGGGCGACATGACGTCTTTCGTGGACATCGTCGTATAATATTTCTCCAGCTCGGCGTCGTAGTCCTTGCCGAGGAACGCGAACGGGGCGATTATCGCGCCGGTGCTGACGCCGGTAACCACCTTAAATACCGGACGTGAACCTTCCGCGGACCAGCCTTTCAAGAGTCCCGCCCCATACGCGCCGTTAGCGGCGCCTCCCGAAACGGCAAGTACCGGATATATCTTTACACCGTCCGGGCCGACAGGGAACTCTCCCGCTCTCTCGTCTTTGACCGATGCCACCAGGCTCTCCTGGAGCGGGCTGTCCAACACCCCGCTGACTACCCTTATTTCGGACATATCGTCGATCTGGGCCTTTGTGACAAGGTCCTTTGGCACCGGGTGCCTCATGGTCGCGCAGCCCGAGCACATAAATGAAACGAGAACTATCCCCGTTAAAAACACCATATTCTTTTTTATCCCGATAGTCATGGTCCCCCCTTGTTATTGTAAAGTTTTGACTATTTTAGCAAAAATAAGCAAAACAAGCACTGTAAAATTCACTATCGCCACAAATAAACATGTTTTGGGTATACCGAGGACAGGAATGAGGAACGCCCCGGCAACGAACGCCCCAAGGCACGAACCCAGAAGGTCCACACCGTAACTCAGCCCTGCCGTCCGCCCGACCGCCTTTTCATTGCCAAGATATATTTTATTTGCCAGGGGAAACTGGAACCCGCCGATGAACCCCGCCAATACGGACACCATTGGAAACAGCAAGTTAGGGCCTGCCCACGATAAAAAAACGGGCTTTGGGCCGGCGAGCCATAAAAAAATTACGGGGAGTACCAGCGGATAGAAAGACACCGCCCCCTGCATCCGGATGAACGCCCTCATATCGTCCCGCAGGCGAGGCATGATCTTTACGCTCCACCACCCGCCCAGCGTCAGGCCGATCATGAACGAAGTAAGTATAAAACCCAGCTTGTAGAAGAGATAGCCATATATTATCTGGAACGCGAGAAGGACCACTATCTGGAAAGTTATCGCGCTAAACCCCATTGCCATGACAGCCGCCAGGATGGTTTCCTTACGAAAACTTTTACGCGTCCGCCGGAAAAAGCCGGACAAAAATATCAAAACGCAAATACCACAAGCCGCTTTCCATATCAAACCTTCGTTCACGGCCCTCAGGATGTTCTCCATGACAGACTCGCCGAAGCGGGTCATCCAGAACACCGCATAATAATAATAGGCGATCGGCCGGAAGTCACGGTTGATCCCGACAAGGTTTTCCCTTTTCACGGCGCTTTCGGTATAGCCGATCTTTTCCGGGGACAATTTTGAAAAAAGATAATATTCACGGACATATTTTATATCCAATTTCCGCTCCGCGCCCCTCTCCGCAAGGACCTTGTAGTCATAAGTAAGAAGCCCCTTCTTCGGCGACGCGAGGAAATACGCCGTTTCTCCCGGTATTATTTTGACGTCGGCAAAGACAAGCCCCATCGTGAGATAGATAGACCTTAAAAAATCGCCATGCTCCCTGTTTATGTAGCTTTCCGAGGAGGACACGGCAAAAGATATCACACCGTCATCTTTCAATATCCTTTTCACCTCTTTAAAAAACTCCATCGTGTAATACCTGTTTATCTGCGCCGTGGACGGATCACCCAGATGGATGACAACGCAGTCATATTTCTCTTTCGTCGTACCGACAAAGGCCCTTCCGTCCATGTTCACAATAGACACCCTTTTATCTTTCAGAGGCTCAAAATACGCCACGGGAAGATAAAGCCGGGCCATCTCAATGATAAGCGGGTCAAGTTCCACATAATCCGCTTTTTTGACCGGATGTTTGAGTATCTCTTCGACGAGGCCTCCCACCCCTCCGCCGATCAAAAGCACGTTTTCCGGGGAAAGGTCTTCCAGAAGGGCGAAATGCACCGCCTCTTCCGCGGTCAGTTTGTCCGGCACGGTGTAAAGATGGAGACCGTTATCAAAGAAAGATATCTCTTCCGCCGTCCTCGCGACGGCGATATTTCCGTAAATGGAATTGCGTGAGGCTATAAGTTCGTATCCCTTCCACTGGTTCTTAAGCGAATACTCGCGCAAAGCTTCCCATCCTTTTAGGGGCCATGCCGCTATCGCCGCCACCAGCATCATTCCGGCAAGCGCCATCAAAAATATCCTTAAGGCCCTCCTTCCGGAAAAACACTGCAAAGAAAGAGCGGCAAGGATGTTTAAAACACTTAAAATACCGAGAATCTGCACGGGGTCCAAAAGCCTTACCAGTACGAAGCTCGCCAGTATCCCGCCGACAATAGAGCCCACCCCTTCCAGAACATAGACCTTGCCGATCCTTGCCGCCCCCGCTCCCGGTCCCTCATACATCCCGCACGCGAGAGAGAACATAAAACCCAGAATAACGCATGCCGGGGTGAGTATCACAAAACTGGACACGGCCATCGGGACAAAAGGAACAAGAGCCCCGGTCGTTATATTAAGGAATATCTTTACCGACCTTATCGCGAGAATGCTTAGCGGAAGAAGGACCGCGAGAATGACCTGGCATACGGAGAACACATCGGCCCTGTGTTTTATTTTATCGGTAAAACGCCCGAGGGCCGAACTTCCTATGGCCCCCCCGATGAGCCAGCTCGCGAGGATGAACCCTATGGAAAGCTCGTTCCCGTAGAAAACGGTCAGGAACTCCCTCATGAAGATGATCTGGGACGCCATGGCCGTGAAACCGATAAGAACGACCGAAAATGATATTGTTTTCTTCATTTTATTTTCCCATGATTATGAGACTGACGCCGAACAACATGAGAAGTACAGCGCATACCGCCCTGAAAATGAAATTCGCCCTTTCCGACCTTAATATCCTCTCGGGGACCTGCGCGATAATGCCTGTGAAACACCCCACAACGATGAGCCCCGACAAAAATGTCCCAAGACCGAAAGAGAGAGCGTAGGACATGCCGTCCAAAACGTTCCTGGATATAAGCGTTATTTCGGAAAGGAGCGCGACCAGCGGCCCGCAAGGCGTTATCCCGAGCATAAAACCCAGGATAAAAAGCCCGCCGAAACTGTACGCCTTGTTAAAACTACCGGACGGGCACCTGCACGAAGACATCCTCCTCTTTACCAGCATCATCACACCGAAAAGAACGCTTACTGCGCCTCCTATCGGCCTGAAGAACGATGCTCCTTGCGAGCCGATGAACCCTTTCAGTAAAGCCGCGGACGCGCCCGCCAGGCACCCAAGTATGAGATAAGCCGCGAGCCTGCCGGTGAGGAACACAAAAATGTCGCCCAATGCCTCGATAAATCTTTTTTTATTCCCGGCGACATAGGTCACGATAATAGGCGTGCACACCAGAAAGCAGGGCCCGGCTATGCCGAAACTGAACCCTATAAGGAATACCTGTAAATGGGTAATAAGCGTGTTAGTCACTCGTCATTTCCAGATGCCGGGGATCTTATACCCGCAGAAACCGCACTGACCGTCCTTTATATTGTTCTCCAATACACGGTAACCGATCCTTCTTACAACCGCTTTTTTGCAGTTGGGACAGTACGTGTTCTCATAACTGCTACCCGGGACATTTCCAACATATACATATTGCAGCCCTACTTCTTTGGCTATACGATACGCTTCCTCGAGTTTCGTCACCGGTGTGGGTGGCAGGTTCGCTAGATTGAAAGAAGGCATGAACCTGCTGAAGTGAAGCGGCACTTCGGTCCCGACGTTATCTTTTATCCACAGGCACATTTTCCGTATTTCTTCCGGGTCGTCGTTCTGCCCCGGTATTATGAGATTAGTGATCTCAAGCCACACGCCCTCTTCTTTTATCGTCTTTATTGTATCGAGTACCGGCTGGAGCTCCGCCAGCGCCCCCATCTTACGATAAAATCCCTCGTCGAACCCTTTCAAGTCCACATTGACCGCGTCCATATATTTCAAGAGTTCTTTCAAGGGCTCCTTATTGATATAACCGCATGTATGCATACCGTTCTTTAATCCGCGCGCTTTTGCCAGTTTCGCGATATCAAGCATATATTCGTAGAAAACGGTGGGTTCGGTATAGGTATATACGATGAACGCGGAACCCGACTTTACCGCCTCGTCGACGGCCGCTTCCGGAGGCAAATTGTAATTCAGTGTTTCATCGGGCCTGGATTGAGATATCTGCCAGTTCTGGCAGAAGAGACATCGCATATTGCAGCCGGCGACGGCGATAGAGAACGCCCTCGATCCCGGCAGAACGTTAAAGAAAGGTTTTTTCTCGATCGGGTCCACATGGACGGCGACCGGATTACCGTATCCCAGAGTGTAAAGCGCTCCGTCTTTATTTATGCGCGCCGTGCACAGGCCCCTTTGTCCCGCGTCCAATACGCATTTACGGGGACAAAGGACGCACTGCACTATTTTGTCCCTTATTTTTTCCCAATACATCGCCGGGTACGGCTTGGCCTTATACCCCAGTTCCGCGTAACCATGGTCCGGGAAAGAGACTGCCGCGAGCAATATAAAGGAAAGGACCGCAATAAAGACCCGTTTTTTCATACAAATCCAAATTTACACTATTTCCGGGCCCAAACCAAGATATTTTGTGAAGCACAACGTACAGAGTGCAAAGAGAGCGTCAAGCGTTAAGTAAGTTAGTTTTTCGTTGTTCGTTTATCGTTTTTCGAGCTTTCTCGAATAACGATAAACGAAAAACGATCAACGGAACAACACCTGGAACTTTCCGATCTCCGCCTTCACGTTCGCTTTCGTGACCACGGGTGAGATAGCGCAGATCGCGTCCGCGCCGGCATCAAGAACTTCACGGGCATTATCGAGTTTTATGCCACCGATAGCGACAAGAGGAAGAGAAACTGTTTTTCTTATTTTTCTGATCAGTTCTGTCCCGACAGGCTTTCCCGCGTCGGTTTTCGTCCCGGTCTTGAAAACAGGCCCTACGGCTACATAGTCCGCGCCCGCGTTCACGGCCTCTATCGCCTGTTCAACCGCGCGGACCGTGACCCCTATGATCTTCCCCCTGCCCAGTAGTTTTCTGGCGGCCCTGCAGGATAGATCGCCCTGCCCCAGATGCACGCCGTCGGCACCGACGCTTAAAGCCACATCGACACGGTCATTGATCAGTAAGGCAATATCCCGGCATATTTTTCTTAACGCGCGGGCCTCTTTGCAAAGGCTTTCCATGTCCGCCGCTTTATGGCGGTATTGCACAAACTTTACTCCCGCCGCGACGGCCTTTCTGATATCGCTCATATTACCCGCGCGGCTGAGCGACGCGTCGGTTATAAAATAATACCCTTTCACGCGTACACCTTTTGCATGCGGTCGACCGTCTTTTTGTCCAGCGCGTAAATATTATCGTAAAGCGTCTCTTTAAAAGTCCCCGGCCCTTTCGCTTTTTTTACGGCAAGCTCAGCGGCTATCTCAAAACACACAAGGCCCGCGGCCGCGGCACACACCGTGTCTTTCTCCACGGCGGCGAACGTGCCGATGACCGACGACGACATGCACCCCGTACCCACGATATGCGACATCATAACGTGGCCGTTCCTGATAATAAAGGTCTTCCTCCCGTCCGTAACGATATCTTCCACGCCTGTGACCGCTACCGCGCATTCGCGCTTTTTCGCGAGTCCCCGGGCGACATGTTCCATGTCCTTAGCGACATGGGATGAATCAACACCCTTTGTCCGGACGTCCTCGCCCGCGATCCTCGCTATTTCCGAGGCATTACCCTTGATAATATCGACATGTGCTTTATTCAAGATCTCAAAACAGCTCCTGTCCCTCAGCCCGGTCGCCCCCGCGCCACAAGCATCCAGCACTACCGGTATGCCTTTTTTGTTCGCGGCCATGGCGGCGATCTTCATGGCTTTGACAAGATCCACGGTAAGTGTCCCGATATTCAGGACGAGCGCCGACGCCAGCCGTGTCATGTCCGCGGCCTCTTCGGGAGCGTGCGCCATCACCGGGGACGCGCCGAAAACCTTTACCACGTTCGCGCAGTCGTAGATCGTCACCCAGTTGGTCAGGTGATGAACGACGGGCTTCTCATTTCTTACCCGTTGAAGGAGTTCATACGCTTTGGTCTTTTGTTTTTTCATATTCTTCTCCGCGTTCCGGTTCGTTGATCGATATTTCTGTTAAGTTTTATCACATTTTTACATTCAATACAATATATCTGATCCCGAGATCTCTAAATCCCCTGTTCGGTATGTTCCGTACAGGGAGGATCCACACCGGGCGGAGGGGCCCTGGTAGGAACATACCGAACAGGGGATGAAATCACTCCGCACTCCGCACTTCGATATGATATACTATATCCATCATCCAAAGAAAGGCTGGAAATGATCACTCCTGAACAGAAGAACAGGATATTCCTCGCGATGTCGTTCGTCCTGGGCATAGCGCTCGCTTCTTCTATCTGCGCGATAAGCTCAATATACCAGAAAAAAACATCCGAACGGTTCCATATAAAACGTTTATATCCGCACGACGGACATCATGCCAATCCCCTGCTTCTGATAGAAAGACCGGAGGGAGGCGACAGGCGTTTCATGAAGGCAAAATCCCGCATTCAGCGGTACATCTATAAGGCCTTCAGGGACGGCGTCGCAAAAAGCGTATCGGTATATCTCAAGGACGCGGATACGGGCATATGGATAGGAATAAACGCAGACGATAATTTTTCGGAGGCCAGCCTGATAAAGGTCCCGCTAATGATGGCTTACTTAAAGAAAGCGGAAAATTCACCCGGCGTCCTGAAACGGACGATAAAATACTCTGCCCCTACCGCATCCGCCCAGCAGAACATAATCCCGCGGGCCGGCATACAATTGGGCAAAACCTACACTGTTGAAGAGTTGCTGCGTTACATGATCGTATATTCCGACAATGCCGCCGCGGACCTGCTTTACCGGGACCTTGACCCGCGGCTTCTTGACGAACTTTATGCCGACCTTCAGCTGGATTACGTCAAAATAAAGACCGACCACCTGATATCGGTGAGGAACTACGCCTCATTTTTCCGAGTACTGTACAGCGCGACTTATCTGGATAACGATATGTCCGAAAAGGCGTTGGACCTCCTCCTCCAGACGGATTTCCCGGACGGCATAGTCGCGGGGGTCCCGCCTAACATCCCCGTCGCCCAGAAATTCGGGGAAAGAGCGTTCATAGATAATCCGGAAAAACAGCTGCACGACTGCGGTATCGTATACCTGCCGGACCGCCCTTATCTTATCTGCGTAATGACGAGAGGCGAGGACTTTAACGCCTTAAAAGACGTGATAAAAGAGGTTTCAAAGATAGCTTACGAAGAATTATCGATCAAACCGAGCGGCCTTAGTTCCGGCAAGTGAATTTCCCGCGCAGGATGTCATGACCCTGACGCTATCTGCTCCCAGACGATCTCGCCCTGTAAAAATGCGTGCTGGTGCCGAAAAAATTTTCCGCCGCGCCCATAATGGTCTCGGAAAGCGTAGGATGCGGGTGTACGCATGATTCAAGGTCGGACGCGAGAGCGCCCAATTCGACCGCGAGAATGCCTTCGGCGATCAATTCACCGGCGCCGACACCCGTTATACCCATACCCAGAACACGCTGGCTCATCGGGTCTATGATAAGCTTCGTAAGGCCGTCAATGCGGTTCATTGTAACGGCGCGGCCGGAAGCCGTCCACGGGTACTTCGTGATCTTCACGGGTATGTTCTTTTCTTCCGCCTCGGTCTCGGTCAAACCACACCAGGCGATATCCGGATCGGTAAAAACGACCGCGGGTATGGCGATCGGCTCAAAATCGGTCTTCTTGCCCGCTATCGTCATGGCCGCGACACGTCCTTCATGGGTCGCTTTATGGGCCAGCATGGGTTCTCCGGTCACGTCCCCGATCGCGTAAATGTTCGGATCAAGCGTCTCTCCGCCAGGCCCGACCCCGATAAAACCCCGCGAGGTGACCTTCACCTTTGTGTTCTCAAGCCCGAGACCTTCCGTATTCGGTTTACGTCCCACCGACACAAGAACCTTATCAAAATCCTCGGCAACAACGTTGCCCGTTCCTTCCTGTATCGTAACGGCAAGCGCTTTTTCCTTCTCTTCGACCTTGACGATCTTCGCGTTCAACCTTATGGAACTGAACCGGCTTATTAGCCTCTTTTTCAGTATGTCCGTAAGATCTTTGTCTACCATCGGCAAAAGGCTAGACGTCATTTCCACGATCGAGACCTTGCTTCCCAGTTCGCGATAAACGGTCCCGAGCTCAAGCCCGATATAGCCGCCCCCGACGACCAGCAATTTCCCCGGAATATCGCCTATGTCGAGAGCGGCCGTCGAATCGATCACCTTTTCTGACATGGACACGTACGGCAAAGTAGCGGGCACCGACCCGGTAGCGATGATGGCCCGATAGAACGGAAGATCTTCTTTCCCCCCGTCCGATTTTGTCACCTCAACCCTTCCGCTATCCAGAAAACGGGCCCGTCCCCGGATATAATTTATCTTGCGTAATCTGCATAGCTGGCCCAAACCGCCGGTCAGTTTTAAGACAATGTCATTTTTCCACTCGCGCATTTTTACCAGGTCAATATTCGCCCCTCTGAAACTGATACCCATATCCGCGGCTTCTCTTGAATCCGAGATCAGTTTGGCGGCATGCAAAAGCGCCTTTGAAGGTATACATCCCCGGTAAAGACACACTCCCCCCGGGTCTTTGTCTTCCCCGATAAGCGTGACCTTAAGCCCCAGGTCCGCCGCCATGAACGCGGCGGCATACCCACCTGGACCGGCGCCTATCACAAGTAATGTTGTATCCTGGGACATGGCCACTACCAACCTCCCTTTCCCGATAAGAACGGCTTTTCCTCCGCGTAAATATCACGCAGCTATGATATTTAGTATATCTTCAAAAAATAAGTTTTCAACTCTACTTGCCGTCATTATTTCGTTATGACGTTCTTTTTTATTTCTTTTTCTTTCCCTTCTCCAAGGAGAGTTTCTCTTCTATCTTCTCTCCTCGTCTGCCGCCGCTCCATGCCTTGCGTCACGACACCGGTGGCTTCTTTTGTGACTTCGATCGCGGCCGACCCGACCGGCGGCTTGCTCACAGCGGTTTTCCCCGCGCCGGCCTGAGCGGTAGTCGCGGCTTCATCCGCGGCAAAAGCCATACCGGCGATAAACACCATAATAACCAACACACTGATAATTTTCTTCATCCTTCTTCCTCCTGTTTTTTGATCTATATGATACGCTTTCACATGTTTCTATTTCGCGAAAATGGTATACAAAGAAACGACCATCAGGAACGCCCCGAACGCTCTTCGGAGAACAAGATTCGAAAGGCTTTCCGCCATGTTCGCGCCGAGAAGACCGCCGATAACGAACCCTATACAGATAAAGATCGCTATGTAAAAATTCACATGGCCGCTTTGATAATACTTCATCACGGCCAGAATGCCTATCGGCAAAAGCATGATCGCCAAAGTGGTCCCCTGCGCCTGATGCTGCGTCAACCCGGCCAAAAACACCAGTCCCGGTATCAGTATCGTCCCGCCGCCTATTCCGAACATGCCGGACAATGTGCCGGCGATAAGCCCCAAGGCAAGATACAAAACAATGTTCATCGACCCTCCTTATAAGAAATCAATACCCCATTTTTCCGATGATCTTCTTCGCGATATCCAGCATGGCCTGGAATTCGGCCTTTATGGTGTCCAGTCCGCTCCGGACATCCCACATGTTCGTGAACATGACGAAAGCAACGTCCGTGTCCGGGTTGTAATACATGAGCGTAAGATACCCTTGATGTGCGCCGGCGTGGCCGTAACCGATGCCGGGAGTATACGCGGTGCCGAGGCCGTATTCGGTGCCCTTGCCGTCCCCCATATCCATTCCCTTTTTCATCATTTCAACGGTCTCTTTTGTAAGCCCCGCCTCGCCCTTGAACAGCCTTCTGCACCAGTCGGCAAGGTCGCCCGGGGACGAGATGATGTCGCCTTCCGCGGTGTGCGCCGACATGTTCGACTCGGTGACGTCCAGGGCCTTCCCGTCGGCCCATACATATCCCCTCACGAACGGTTTCGGCAGGGTCTGCTCCACGCCTTTATACGGAATGTACGTATCAAGAAGCCCGTTGGGGATCAGCAGTTCCGCCTCGATAAAATTATCATACGCCTTCCCGGAGACCCTCTCTATTATCTTGCCGAGCACCATGTAACCCGTATCGGAATAATGATAAGACGTCCCCGGCTTGAAAAAAGACAGCTGGTTCTTCGCGTCGATACCCACAAGCTCGTCGAACGTGAAATTGTGTTCCTTGTCGATCGCCATCATGTAGTCGAGATAATCCTTCCCGGCGTAAGGCTCCCCGCGCGAAAGATCGTTCTCCGGGATAATATTATTGGATATATCGAACACGCCGGCGCGGTGCATGAGAAGGTGTCTAATGGTGATGTCTTTTTTATAAGGGACGGCGTATTCGGGAGTGTCCGGCACATATGGGATGTCTTTGCCCGGGATATTGTCCGTTATCTTATCATCGATGTCGAGCGCCCCTTGCTGATGAAGAAGCATTATCGCCGCGGCCGTGAACGTTTTGGTAACGCTCGCTATACGGAAATGATGACCGTTCGTGACGCCGCCCATACCCGTAGATAGAAAATAGTCCCCCCTGGGCGAAAGTACCTGCATCGCGAGCCCGCCGGTGAATCCAGGTTTATCGCTTTTAAAAGCCTGCCATCCCGAGACCAGTATCCCCGCGAGGTCCAATCCGTTAGGTCCGGCCTCCTGCCCAAAGCTCTTCATTACGGGCGTCCCCGCCAGCGCGATGGTCAGAATGAATACAAATATGGTTTTTCTCATCATGGAACGGTCCCGTTCATGGGCCCGATAGGTTTAGTATATCACAGAAGAGAGCGTTAAGCGTGAAGCGTCAAGCGTTAAGTAAGTGCGTACAGCGCATATCGTATATCGCGAGCAAGTGCATAGTGCGAAGCGTCATTCCCGCGAAGTCCCGAGCGAAGTCGAGGGGAATGCTCTGATCGGGAATCCAGTGCGGGGGTCCTGGCACGGGCATGTCCTGCGCGCATCCGCATTTCATTTGTGCTGTGCTCGGACATTGCCCGTGCCACCCGCGAATGCGCTGCTTAGATCGTTTTGTGGTAAACATCGATTAAGTATCGTGCTATTTACGGATTATTACTTTTGTTTTTTCGAAATAAGCTTTACTGCCTGTTTTTCTCTATCTAATTCCTCTGCCAGTTCCCTTTCCGTAGGCAGATATAATTTATATTTTGAAGCAAACAGCTTTTTATTTCCTTCCATTACCGAGTACTTTACAATAATTTCATCCTTCTCGGAACAAAGAACGATCCCGATGGTAGGGTTATTGCCTTCGGGTTTTACTTTATCTTCAAACAACCGCACATACATATCCATCTGCCCGATATCCTGATGAGTAAGCCTGCCGGTTTTCAGGTCGATCAAAACAAAGCATTTAAGCAGATAGTTATAAAAAACCAGATCTATAAAGAAGTGTTGTGTTTCCGTGGAAACACGCATCTGTCGGGCAACAAAAGAAAATCCCCTGCCTAATTCCAAAAGAAATTTCTGCAGCTGATCGATCAGCGCCCTCTCCAGCTGGTTTTCGCGCAAATGAGCCATTTCCCGCAGCCCCAAAAACTCCAGCACATATGGGTCTTTTATCTGCTCTTCGGGACTAACACTTCGCTGTTTCGATATTTGATCCGCCTCGCGCCTAACAAGGAGATCCTTCTTACTTGCCAATGATCTTTCGTAATAAAAGGAGTTTATCTGCCGCTCCAATTGCCTGGTACTCCAATGCGACTCGGCACACTCCTCAAGGTAGAATCTTCGCGTCTTTTCGTTGTCTACCCGAAATAATAATCGGTAATGCGTCCAACTCAATTCTCGACGCACTGCGTCGAGAATTGGGAATGTCAGATAAAATTTGCGCATATTCCATAAATTACTCGGATCAAACCCCTTGCCAACATCCTTGGTCAATTTCGCGGAAAGATTTTCCAACAATTTTCGTCCATAATCGGCTCTTTTCTTTCCCTTTTGCTCTTCCTCAACAATTTCTTTGCCGATAAGCCAATATGACCGGACCATTTCAAAATTAATAGCGCGGGCGACACTGCTCCGCGTGTTTTCGATAATTTGTCTAATGCGGACATAGATATCCCCTTTCCCTGAACCCAGCCGTTTGCTCGATCTTTTTTTCATAAACTCCATCCCCCCTACTATAAGAGACAACCTGAGGAGGGATTTTCTTTCAAAAATAATTCGTATTGCGTGATTTTAGCATTAAGCGCAAAGCGTCAAGCGTTAAGGGGTTAGGAGGCCGTCATTGCGAGGAGCGTAGCGACGAAGCAATCTCTACCACGCTCTGGACGGGGACCTATACAAAATTCGAGCGACGGGTCACGAGCCACTGTTCTTCGGGGGCACGTTCACCCTTAAATCGCACCTCAGAAGCTCCTGTTCGTCGCTTCCTCAGTACCAATTTTTCTATTCGGAAAATTTGAGGGACACTTGCGAGATTAAAACGGCAAACGGTACAAGGTTTCTTACTGACTTCAATTCTCGGGCAGATCGATCCTCGTACGAACGGAGTGGGCCTTATAAGTATACTGCGGTTTTTCTTTCTTCCCGCTTTTCTTTTTTTGTTCCTGATCAATACTTATTTTTTCCTGAGGAGAAAGCTTGTAGATCTTACCGACCGGCTTGTTCTCTTCCGCTTCTCCCGTGCCGAACTGGCCTGATAATTCCTTTTGGGCCATGCTTCCCTGCTGATCATCTTGCTGCTTAACGTCCGGCCCTTCAGCCCGGGCCGATGATACGATCACCAATGCGATCATACATCCGATAACTAACGACCTGGTCTTCATTTTGATCTCTTTCCTGTTTAAGTACCGTTCATGAACCAGAACTATTGGATAGCATTTTATCACACCGGGGCGGGTTGTAGCAACTGGGCCTGCATTGCAACATTTGCAATGCCGTGGGTCCTGACAGATATGTCATTCTGCGCGCGAAAGATCGTGCTCGAATGACATATCTGCCACCCACGGAATGCCGTTTTTGTGTCGGGGGTATTAATTCGGTTAGCTACTATGCTTATTTTGGTTTGACACCTTTGTGACGATTGGAATCCATCCGGCAATTGGTGGGTGGTGGGGCACGTTCACCCTTAAATCGCACCTCAGAAGCTCCTATTCGTCGCTTCCTCAGTATCAATTTTTCTATTCGAAAAATTGTGGGTACATTTGCGAGATTGAAACGGCAAATGGGGCAAGGCCTATATTGTTACTTATGATAAAGGCTAAAATATGGCAGTTTATCTAGCCCTACATAAGTGAACATCCAGTAATTAGACCTTCTTGCTTTTTGGGAAAGTTGATATTTATTGAGATTCTTTTTAGGAACAAAAGGATAAAAACGAATTTCTTGTTTCTTGTGTCCGTTTTCTATCCATTTAAAATTTAATATGAGGGGTGGAGTAATAAAACCTGATTTTAAAACCTTGTCCATAATCTGCCATCCGGCACCAAAAACTATATTTTTTGGTTTATTGGCATTAGTTTTAACCTGCGCACGGAAGGAACAACCGGTACATTGAACATCATATAAAGGATAATTTGTAGGTAACCCCATCAGTTTCTTGCCGCAATTTGGGCATGGAACCAATTTGATTACCTCTTTTTCTCCGTAATCACCCGATTTTTTATTAGCTGTCATAGTTTTTTATTTCGAAAATAAATTTGCGCTATCAAACACGCTGCACTATTTACGATTTTGTGAAGCAGCAAACAATGCGAAGCTTCACCATTGCTCTCCTATACGGTCACTTTCTCATACAAATACTTCTGAAACTCAATAAAAGTAGTACGGATATTGTCGACTCCGCCTAATATTTCTTCTGCATCATGAATGGCCTGATACTTTAGCGTCAAAAGGTCGGGTAGTTTCTCTTGGTCAAGTTCTTCCACTCCAGATTCGATATATTTCGAGAGCACGAACTCGAGAAACTCCTTCTGCTTATTGTCCAGTCCTTTAAAAATCTTCGTCTGCGCCTGCGCAACCCTCATTTCCCGAGTAATCGGCTTTATGGCAAAAGAAATATACTCAAGCACGTCAAATAAGTCGCTCTTTTCGGCATTTATTAATTTTTGCAATGAAATAAGCTCATCTTTGCCGTATCCGGCATCAAATAGCTTTTCAAGTAATACTTTTCGTGTGATGGGATTAGACCAGATTTTGCGCAGTTCATCTTCACTCTTAAAAAAATCCGGCATAGCACCAAACATTCCCTTTAAAAAATCCTCTGCTGATACCGGTTTACCGTCAGCACTCCAGAAAGAGGTCGCGATCATATGCTGAATCTCGCGCTCTTTGCCGTCACGCAATTTTATCCTAATCATGCTCCTTGGTTCATATTCAGGCGACGGCGGTTGCTTTATTCCTCTATTTGGCAGTTTGGATGCTTTTTCGGATTTTTGCGTCGTTTGGTCTATCGGCTCACCATCCCATTCTGGGTCGGAAAAATGATGATACGCATCCACAAAATCATAAATAGTGAAATACTCCTTCCCGTCAAAGAGACGAGTACCGCGCCCTACTATTTGCTTGAATTCTATCATGGAATTAATCGGCCGCAAAAGTACGATATTGCGGATGTTTCTGGCATCCACTCCGGTGGAGAGCTTTTGTGAAGTAGTTAGAATCGTGGGGGTGGTCTTCTCGTTATCCTGAAACTCCCGCAAATACTGCTCACCCAAGGCCCCATCATTGGCGGTAACCCGCACGCAGTAATTGTGTTCATTACTTTCTTTATGCTGATTTACCAGATCACGTACAGCCATTGCATGGTCCTGTGTGGCACAAAAGACGATGGTTTTCTCGCTCTGGTTAATTTCGGAGAGAAACACCCGGACCCGCTTGGCTTCTCTTTCCTTGATTTCTATGATTCTATTGAAATCCGGTTCTGTATAAAGCTTACCTTCCTCTATCTCGCCTTCCACAATCTGGTCATCAGAGGTATAGATATAATCATCCATAGTAGTCTTAACCCGCTTGACCTTAAACGGTGTCAGAAAACCATCGTTAATACCTTCTTTAAGCGAGTAGATATAAACTGGATTACCAAAATATTCATATGTATCCCTGTTGTCTTCACGCCGGGGTGTAGCTGTTAAGCCGAGTTGAACAGCAGGAGAAAAATATTCCATAATCCCGCGCCAGTTGCCTTCGTCGTTAGCTCCTCCGCGATGACACTCGTCAATTATAATGAAATCAAAATAGTCTTTAGGGTATTCCCCAAAATAGGGTTGGTTGTTAGGCCCGCTCATAAAGGTCTGAAAGATAGTGAAAAAGATACTTCCGTTGGTCGGCACTCTGCCATGTTGCCGTATTTCGTTAGGATTAATACGAACCAACGCATCTTCATGGAACGCTGAAAAGGCGTTAAATGCCTGATCGGCTAAGATATTTCTATCGGCAAGGAACAAAATGCGCGGCCTGCGGGAACCGTCACGCTTTAAGTTCCAGCGGGTTTGATAAAGTTTCCACGCTATCTGAAAAGCAATAAAAGTTTTTCCGGTACCCGTGGCCAAAGTAAGCAATATGCGGTGTTTCTCTTCGGCGATAGCGGACATCGCGTTATTGACCGCGATCTCCTGATAGTAGCGCACGTCTTTTGTGCCGCCGACATCTTCAAATGGCACTTGATTGAACTTATCCCGCCACTGATTTTGAGCGGCAAAGGTTTTATTCCAAAGAGCGGCAGGCGATGGAAAAGCCGCAATCAAACCTTCCTTGCCGGTCTTCATGCAAACCTGGTAAATCTCTTTGCCGTTACTGGCAAAAGCGGTATCAAGATGCATCATTCCGGCATAGTTCTTGGCTTGGGCAACACCCTCGCCGACTTGAAGTTCATCGCTCTTGGCTTCGATGACCGCAAGCTTACGACCTTGATATACAAGCACATAATCAGCAATTAATGGCTTGGCATGACCACCGCCGGTTTGTATTTTCCCGGCTGTAATCTTGTATTCCCTGAGGATCCTGGAGCCTTCCACCACACCCCAACCGCCGGTTTTCAGCTTTGGATCAATGTATTCCGCTCTTGTTTCAGCTTCGTTCATATTTTTTGACTGTCATCCTCTATAAAAATATTCAGGTATTCACGATATACATATGACTGCCCGTATTTAACATCTTTATCTTTCGGCGTCAGTATCTTCTTTTCAATAAACCGGTTGATAACGGTTTGCGCTCCGGCACGAGTAAACTTTGTCCAATCCTGGACAAGCTTCACATTCACAATCGGCTGCGCATATAATTTAGGCAGCACCATAACCGCGCTTTCAGATGCCCTTTTGCCCAGCGATTGTATCTTAGCCATGTCCTTATCCCGCAGAACCGTAATCTTGCCAACAATATCTATCGCTTCATTAGTTATCTCAATAACCCCTTCAAGGAAAAATTCTATCCACTCGGCAACATTTCCGCTATGGTATCCGTCAAGCTTTTCGTAATATGTCTTCTGATGTTTTTTGAAATATGATGATAAAAAAAGAACGGGTTTTTCTAAAAACCCTTCTTTCCATAAATAAAACGGAATAAGCATGCGCCCGGTCCTGCCATTGCCATCCAGGAACGGGTGAATAGTCTCAAACTGTGCGTGGAGCAACCCCGCCTTTATTACGGTATGTGTGGCGTCATCATCGTGCATGAATTTTTCCAGATCATTCAGCGCGCGATTCATTTCATCAACCGGCGGCGGCACAAAACGCGCATTGTCGGGGCGTGTACCCCCTATCCAATTCGGGCTTTTTCTAAATTCTCCCGGGTCTGAAAAATGAGTCTTCCGCGCTCCGCGCATCAATTGCTGATGCAATTCACGGATAAAACGCAATGTTAAAGGAAAATCGTCCACGGTAACCCGTTTGATGCCATAATTCAATGCCTTGATATAATGCAAAATATCGTCAACATCTTTAGGCACATTCGCGTTTACCTTTACTTCAGCCTCTATAGCGTCGATCATTGTTGCCATCGTGCCCTCTATCTGGCTTGAAGAAGCCGCATCTTTACGCAAATACATCAGAAGAAAAAAATCGGCATCGGGCAATAACTTGGTAATTCCGTCAAGCTTGCCTAATAACCGTGCCGCTTCGGTAGCTTTTTTTAAAATCTTGGGTGAAAACTCAAATCCCTGTTTTGGGGGAAAGGGGTGTGGAACAAATGCCTCAAAGCCTTCCTTTTGAACTATTTTTTTGCCTATTTCGATCGTTTTCATGTTTGTTTCCTTTTAATAAGAGATGTATACAAAATATACCACTTTGTATACATTATGTCAACACTTGTATACAACTTCTTTCCCCTATAACTCCCCAGCAAAGGCTTTATGAAGTATTGATTTTTTTAGTTCTTCCAGATTAACCAGCTTCTGTCGATAGATCGCTTCTAACTTTTTGGTTTCAGCGGAAAGAGAATCAAGTTTGGCAACGATAGAGCGCTGTTCAGTTAGCGCAGGAAACTCTATGGGTATTTTCTTTAACCAGCGAGCCTTAATCCCTTTTACAGTAGCTCCTGTACTCTTTGCATGTATTCGCTCCTGTATAGGCTTAGAGAGAAGTAGATATTTTAAAAAAGTTTGATTCAACTTATTTGGCATAGGCTGAAATATTATTATCCGTTGCGAAAAAATGACTTTTTCTTCCGTGTCAAGTTGAGCAACATTTGCAAGAGGGGCTTCAGTTGTAAATAATACATCACCGACTTTTGGAATACCTCGAGTCATCCATGTCTTATAAATATTAGGACGCACATACTCGCGAGGCTCTATTTGCAAATATCCATTTTTAACATTTTTCGCAGTAATTAACCGCATGCCGCTTTCGGTTTTTTCAGGGGTTCTCCCACGATAGTCTATAAACTTAATATGGTCTTCAAGGTTGCATCGTTCCCATCCATCCCCCGGATTGGTGAAAATGTTTTGCAAATACGATTCAAAAAGTTCGCGGGCGTTTTGCAGATTCTTTTCGGCGTTTTCTTTGGCCTTAGCGGCTTTTTCAAAGATACTATCAAAAATTGAAATTAGCCGTCGCTGATCCGAAAGCAATGGAGCTGGAATCTCAACAAGGCCCAAATTGCTCCTACTAATCCTTTGGCGAGTTGCACCAGTAACCGCTTTATTAATCTCGCTTTGATATTCCGGAGACAGCGAATAGTAAATAAACCATTTAGGCAAAATATTTTTCTTAAATCGCATTATGGTGCAATCAACAGCAGTAATCATCTTTTCCTTCGTATCAGGAATAAGAGTTGCCCTTCCTACGGGATCGGGTAACCGGGAAAGCAAACAGTCGCCCGGCAAAACTTCTGTGCATCTCAGCCGTTTATAAGTGTTCTCTGAAATATAGCGAGCCTTTTCACTTCTATTTAAAAACTGTCCGTTTCCAATATTCCCTGTTTGAATAAGACGAATGCCCTGCGTTGATTGGTCTTTCTTTTCAATCCAATCACCATCGGCAAAAACCTCACACACTTCTTCAAGTTTCTTTGTTGGCCAATTATTTCTCATGGATTAATCTTAAAATGGCTTTTAAAATCCCTTCACTCTTTTCATCCAACCTCTTCATTTCTTCCAAAATTTCCCTTGGTGCACGTAAAACTGTATCATTCTCCCTGTTGGGATTCTTTACCGACAGATCAAAAGTCTCCTTATCCACATCGGCAACATTCACAGACCATGAGTTGTCTGAATCATCTTTAGTTTTCTGGAGTTTTACAAAATCGGCAAGATCTTTCTCGTTGAGCGGATTAGTCTTGCCAAGGTTCCGGTCAAGATTAAGCTGATAAAACCAAACTTTTCGTGTCGGAACACCTTTTTCAAAAAAGAGCACCACGGTTTTAACACCTGCACCGGTAAATGTTCCTCCGGGCAAATCGAGCACCGTATGCAGATTACAGCTTTCCAGAAGCAATTTACGTAAACTCACCGAAGCATTGTCAGTATTAGACAAAAAGGTATTTTTAATGATTACGCCTGCTTTACCTCCTGCCTTCAGAATTTTAATAAAATGCTGGAGGAAAAGAAATGCGGTCTCACCGGTTTTAATGGGAAAGTTTTGCTGCACTTCTTTGCGTTCTTTACCGCCAAACGGCGGATTTGCAAGAACAATGTCATAGCGGTCTTTTTCCTGAATATCAGCGAGGTTCTCGGCCAGCGTGTTAGCATGCACAATATTGGGGGCTTCGATGCCGTGTAAAATCATATTCATCGTACCGATGACATAGGCAAGTGACTTTTTCTCTTTGCCAAAAAAAGTTTTTTTCTGCAAGATACCCGCGTCTTTTGTAGTCAGGCTCTTACCGATTTTGAGATATTCAAAGGCTTCGCACAAGAATCCTGCCGACCCTACAGCGCCGTCATATATCTTGTTCCCGATTTTCGGCGCGACGACTTTTACTATCGTTTTGATAAGCGGCCGGGGCGTATAATACTCGCCGCCGTTTCTACCGGCGTTACCCATGTTCTTGATCTTATCTTCATACAAATGAGACATCTCATGTTTTTCGGCGTGAGAACGGAAATGAAGTTCATCTACAAGATTGATGACTTCGCGAAGATTATAACCGCTTTGGATTTTGTTTTTGAGTTCATTGAAGATTTCGCCGATCTTATACTCAATGGTATCGGCACTTTCAGCGTTGGTTTTAAACTTTTTCAGGTAGGGGAAGAGCTTATGGTCAACAAACTCTTTTAGATCGTCACCGGTGAAAGCTTTGTGGTGGTCAAGCTTGCCGTCCTTGCCTTTAGGAACAGCCCAAACTTCCCACCGATACTCCGGACTGATAATACCTGCATAGGTCTTGCCCACCAGCTTTGCCGCTGTTTTTTTGTCTTTTTCAAGATCATCAAGATATTTCAGAAAAAGAATCCAGGATGTCTGCTCCACATAATCCAGTTCGCTTGAGCAGCCGGCATCTTTACGAAGAATATCATCAATATTTTTAAAGGTTTGTTCAAACATTGTTTTCCTTTCTTGCTTTCCGGACGGTTCTGAATACAAACCCACATCCGTCCCGCGCTTGTGACGCTTCGCACCGTTTGCACTTTCGTTCGGCAACCTGTCCCCGAAAACCAGTGACCCATCGCTTCCGCCTTCGCCTATTTATTTTATATTATCCGGCTACGGCTGACAAGCATGACTCGTGACCCGTTGAGCTTTCAGGTGAAGCGTTTTCCACTATTCCGCCAAAGAACGGCGTCATAGGCTGAAAACGCTTCAAAAAATACCAAAATTGATGGGCGGGTGACGCGAGTGGTCCCGAGGAAGCGCACAAGTCCGCCACAGCGGACGCGGAGAACCGCAGGGACCCGAGCGGCAGGACCCGCCCGCCAACCACCAAAATTCGCACCGCACAAGCATGGCGCGGAGGAGCGCAGGATGATGCCGCTGACAGGCCCCCCGCACAACTACCATCCGTCTCGATAATTTTGCGCCGAGAAACAGGACCGGCGCCTCTGGATTCCCGATCAGAGCATTCGGGAATGAAAAATAATCGGGTTTTGGATCTATTACGCGTGGCTTGTGTTGGGTATTTCGGTGCATGCACATCATCGTTGCCAATAGTCCCTTATGGTAGCGAGCAGTTCGTCTTTCATTTCCGGAACGGGGCCCACTACCCTGATGGGCTTCTGCCCTGCCTTAAAGACCGTGCGACACGGCAGGTCCATCGTGGGGTTTCTTTTGTCAGCGCCGGTCAGTTCTCTCACTGTGCTTTCCTCAACACCATAGACCACATTTCCGATGTTGGCCCAATAGATGTTCCCGGAGCACATGGCACACGGTTCGACCGTCGTCACCAAGGTACATTTCCACAAGTAGCCGGGGTCATACTTCGCAAATGCCAGCCGCGCGATCACTGTTTCGGCATGGTCCATCAAACTCACGTTCCCCTGTTCCATCAGCACCGTCTCGCCATCCGGCGCCACAAGCACTGCGCCAAAGGGTGGGTGACCGGATCCCACTGCTTCCTTGGCGGCCTCGGTGGCCGTCCTCAGATGTTCCAGGATCTGCTGATGATCGAGTGGAAAATCCTTCAGGTCCGAAGAGGACTTCCAGTCCCCGGGTCCCATCCCTGTGCAGGCGCCGGGGATCAAAAGCAGGAACGCGAGCGAAAATGTCATTGCGATATTCTTCATTACGATCTTCTCCTTATCATCTACTGCTGCAGCCGGCCTTTGTTGGCCTTGCCGGTGTACTGGCTGAAAAGGTCGTCGAACTCGTTGTACCACTGGTCTCCCGACAAGGCGGAGGCGTACCCCAGATCGAAGAGTTCATTCATGTACCGGTTGTCGAACTCGGTGCTGCGCGGAGGGTCGAAATCATAAGGGATAAAGGCCACTCTAAGGTCCATCCCATCCTGTTTGGCCGCTACCGCGAACCGATAAAGGTCGCTGTAACTTTGCCACGTCATGAGCGTCGAGAACGCCGATCCCGCGATGTCCCATATCTTGGGCTTGACCTCGCGCGGCATGTCGGCGATCTTCCCGTTCCTTATGAGATAAACATGCGTCTTAACGTCGTCTTCCCTTACGGGCCCCTCAAAAAGAAGAACACCGAACATCTGGGTGGCAACACTGCCGTCCACATGCATCTCGTCATAAAGCTTTCCGCCCGCTTCCACCGTCATCATAACAGGCGGGAACGCCGCCGGGATCGACGCCGAAGCAAGCATGACTTTACGGAAAAGCTCAAGGGCCTCCGGCGTACCGACCGAGGCTATGGCCCCCATGTCCCAGATGACAAGACGGCGCGCGTCAAGATTGGTCGTCGCGATATACAGCCGGCGACCCAGCGCGTGCTCACGCGCCACGTCCTTCATAAGGTCCATCGTCATGTTCTTTTCTAAAATACCCATGAGAGGTGCCGTGTCCACGATAGAAGGACGCTCGCCGAAAAGGAATTTTGCGACGTTCGCCGTCACGATGTCCGCGGTCGATACGCGCGTATAGATATTCCGGATGACCTGATCGTACGAAGACCCCGCGAACGCGCAGGGAGCGATGAGCGCGCCCGTGCTCACACCCGTAACGATATCGAAGTCGGGCCTCGTACCGGCCTCTGTCCATCCGCAGAGGATACCCGCCGCGTAGGCCCCGTTGGCGCCACCGCCCGAGATGACCAGCACGTTGGCCTCTTTTCCGGTAAAGTGGGGCCGTGAAAGCTTGGACCTGAATATTTCCGTACGGAGGTCCGAGGCTTTAGGCATGAGCGGGTCCGCGATGATGCGGATGTTGTCCATCCCGGGAATACGGGCTTCATTTATAAGGTCCACGGGAACGGCGTCCCGCGTCCTGAAACATACATACCCTTTGACAAAGTACAGCCATGCCGTCACAAGAACAACGGCCGCCACACAAATCAAAAAGATCTTTTTATGAGTCATTATGCGCACCTTTCAAAAATCCCTCTCTGGTACCAGCAGGAACAGTTTACACTAACAAGCGTATTATATTACACTTTAGGCATTACGTGTAGGAATGTATCTGACAAGAACCTATCGTAAGTACGCGAGCCTCTTGGCCTCGGGAAAACGCTCGATCGCGTAACGCAGCATGGTCCTGGGCATGACTGAACTGTATTTTTGGAGGAATTTTTCTTCGGCGGCGAGGTCCTTTTTTCCGACCTCTCTCAGCATCCATCCAGTTGCCTTATGGATAAGGTCGTGCTTGTCGGGGATAAGGATAGCGGCGATCCTGAGAAAGTCCGTAAATTCGCCATGCGCAATAAAATGGAAAGTAGCAAGAACCGCGATCCTTCTTTCCCAGACGGAACGGGACTTCGCCAGCGCGTAGAGTGGCGCCTTGTCTCTATCCATAAGGAAATCACCCACGATGTGTTTCGCTGTGACATCGACAAGGTCCCAGTTATTTATATATTCCGTATGGGCGAGGTAAAGACGGTAGATCTTTTCTTTTCCTCTATCATCTTCTTCGTAATATCTCCGGATAAGCATGAAAAGCGCGAGCATCCTCTCTTCATGTATGGGCGATCTTAAGAGTTTAATTATGTCTTTCAGCGGCAGGCCGCGGAATTTCTTTTCCAGCTGTCTCAATAGCGGAACAGTCAGCCCGAGGAACACATCCCCTTCCGCGTATTCTCCCGGCCCGGTCTTGAAGAACCGCTGTAAGAGCCTGGCTTTTTCTTTACTACCGTGTTTTTTCAGCTCTTTACGCAATCCGGCAAGGCGCATCGGGGAGCTCACTCCATCCGTTTCGTTATTTCGATGAGGTGGTATCCGAAAGCTGTCTTGACGGGTCCGTGGACTTTGCCAACTTCGGCGCTGAAAACCACCGTATCGAATTCGGGCACCATCTGACCCGGGGAGAACTCGCCGAGGTCCCCGCCCTGCCTTCCGGACGGGCATTTGGAGTATTGCTGGGCAATTTTCGCGAAATCGGCGCCTTCTTCTATCTGGCGCTTCAGGTCCTCGCAAAGCTCTTTGGAGGGTACCAATATGTGTCTCGCTTTGGCTTTTTTCATATATTACTCCTTATAGTTTTCATTTAAAGGTGTTCCGCGGGTGGCGCCATTTCACGAAAACCCTCCAATTGATGGACGGGTGACGCGAGTGGTCCCGAGCATTGCACAAGTAAAACGCGGAAACGCGCAGGGACCCGAGCGTCAGGCCCCGCGGCACTACCGCTCACTTCCCTCTCTTCTCCCGCACTAACTCCAGCACGCTCACCAGAAGATACATCATGATGGAACAGAAAATACCCTTCGCCAGGAAATACCATCCGATGGATTCGTTCTCGAACTTTCCCTCGAAAACCTTGTTCCCGAGCAGAAAAGAATATACGCATATGAGCAGGACCACGACCGCCGCGACCGATACAAATGTTTTAAGGCCTTTCATGATACCCCCCTGGTCTATCCTTTACTACGCACAATACACTCGTATTATTTTAAGCCCAAAAGGAGCGAGGCGCAAGAGGTATTGGCGGGGGGTGCCGAAGGCGACACAACTTTAGTGGGATATGCCCCAAAAGGAAAGGGGGAAAACTGCGTTGGACTCGGCGCCTCCGTCCCGCTAACATCTTTTTAGCTCGTCTATCGCTCGCTAAAAAGATAGCGGGACTCCGGTCGGCCACTCGCCGCCTCGGTTGTGCTCGTCTCCTTGCCAGCTCGGAGACTTCGCTAGATTAAAGCCTCGGCGGCTCACTTCTCGTCCAACGCGGCTCACCATTCTCGCCTCTAATCGGTCTAAAAAGCCTTCCACATAATAAAGCCTGTTTGTATCATTCCTGACAGGGCCTCTGAAAACTGTTTTAGCTCGGTCCCCGAGCCGTTAGAAACGGTGAGGGGTAAAACAGCTTTTCAGCGGAGCGAGGTCTGCCGCTAGAGCAGACCGAGCGTCCCTGGAAGGAACGATACAAACAGGCTTGAAACAAGAAAGCCCCTCCAGTTTCCCGAAGGGGCTCAAATGGTGAGCCGCGTTGGACTCGAACCAACCACCCACGCCTTAAAAGGGCGTTGCTCTACCGGATGAGCTAGCGGCCCGGATCCCGGATTCGTTACTCGTTTATCGTTGTTCGTTTATCGATGTTAGACTAACTTTCCGCACTTCGAGAAACGAGAAACGAATAACGAAAAACTAACTTCTAACTTGATATTTCCTCTTCCTTCTGCTTAAGGACATCGTCTATCATCTTCGTATACTTATCTGTCAATTCCTGCAATCTATCCTTGGTGGCGAACTTGTCGTCCTCGGTGATAAGGCTCTTCTTTTCCGCGTCCTGGACCTTCTCAAGCTCCTGGTGCCGCGTGTTCCGTATGGAGACCTTTCCCTCTTCGGCTATCCTGTGAAGAGTTTTCTTGAGCTCCTCGCGCCTTTCCTTCGTAAGCTGGGGAAGCGATAGACGTATCGTCTTGCCGTCGTTCGCCGGCGCGATGCCAAGGTCCGAAGCAAGTATCGCTTTCTCGATCGCCTCGCCGGCCGCTTTATCCCATGGCTGTATCACGATGAGCCTCGCCTCGGGCGCGGTTATTTGCGCAAGCTGACGGATCGGCGTTGAAGTGCCGTAATAATCCACCCTTACATGCTCCACAAGGCTCGGATGGGCCCTGCCCGTCCTTATCGTCGTGAAATGTTTCTTGATGGAATCGACAGCTGTCAACATTTTGGCCTCTGCTTCTTTGGCCCACTTCTTGGTTAATTCTGTCATTTCCATAGCGTTTCTCCTTTGTTCTAACAGATGACCGTGCCGATCTTCTCCCCGCGAACGGCACGTTTAAGGTTCCCGCCTTTCTTTATATTGAATACCTGTATCGGCAGATGGTTGTCCATGCAAAGGCTCACGGCGGTAGCGTCCATCACTTTGAGCCCTTTCTTGAGGACGTCCATATAAGCGAGCGAAGCGTATTTTCTGGCGTTCTTGTTCTTCACGGGATCGCTCGTGTAGACGCCGTCGACCTTTGTGGCCTTCATTATCACCTCGGCCCCGATCTCGGCCGCGCGAAGCGCCGCGGCGGTGTCCGTGGTGAAATAAGGGTTGCCGGTCCCGCATACAAAAATGATGACCCTTCTTTTCTGAAGGTGCCTTATGGCCCTGCGGCGGATATACGGTTCGGCAAGTTCGTTCATCTCGATGGCCGTAAGGACCCTCGTGTCGACACCGTGTTTCTCGAGAGCGTCCTGGAGCGCGAGACCGTTAAGCATCGTGGCGAGCATGCCCATGTAATCCGCGGTGGCCCTGTCCATCCCTTCGGCCGTCACAGCGCGAAGGCCTCTATAGATGTTCCCTCCGCCGATGACTATGGCTATCTGGACGCCGGTCCTATGGACCTCTTTTATCTGGGCGGCGACGGAATTATTGACACGCGGATCTATCCCGTAACCAAGGTCCCCCATAAGTGCCTCTCCGCTCAGCTTAAGCACTATCCTTTTATATTTTCGCCTGCATTCCGCCATAAGAAAACCGTTCCCCGGTGATTTACCCCTCTTCTCCGACCTCGAACCTGATGAACCTTCTCACCACGATGTTCTCGCCTATAACGGCGATAAGCTGTGTCAGGAGATCTTTCACCCGTATGTTAGGGTCTTTGATATAAGGCTGTTCCAGGAGACACACGTCAGAAAAATACTTCTCCATTTTCCCGTCGACGATCTTTTCCACCACATCGGCCGGTTTGCCGGTCACCTGGCTCCTGAACACCTCTTTTTCCTTTTCGATCACTTCCGCGGGGACCTCGTCCCTTGAGACATACAAAGGATTAGAGGCCGCTACCTGCATCGTGAGCTCCTTAACGAGCCTTCTATAGTCGTTGTTGCGTGCGACAAAGTCTGTCTCGCAGTCGACCTCGACAAGGACGCCTATTTTGTTGCCGGTATGTATGTAGCTATCGATAACGCCCTGGCTGGCAACACGTGAAGCTTTTTTCGCGGCCTTGGCTATACCTTTTTTTCTCAGTATGTCGACCGCTTTATCTATATCCCCGTTCGCCTCTTTAAGGGCCTCTTTACATTCCATCATTCCCGCGGACGTCTTGAACCGCAGGTTTTTCACAGCATCAAGAAAACTCATATCTTCTCCTTTTTTGTCCGGCATAGCTATCACTCTTAGAATTTACCCTTCAGGTTTATGTCCCCTTCCACGTTGTCCTCGTCGGACGCTTCTTCATCGGCCTCGGCGGGAGATTCTTCCGGTGCCGGCGCTTTCTCTTTTTTGGAAGGTTTTTCTTCTTTCACTTCTTTCACCGCTTTCGCCTCTTTCGGTTCTTCCTTCTTCTCCTTCACGACGGCTGCCGCCGGCGCGGCCTTCTGCGCCGCCTCTTTCGGAGCGGCTTGCGGAGCAGTTTCCTTTTTCATGACCACCGCGCTTTTCCCGGAGAACTCCTCTATGCCTTTCACTATGGCGTCCGTAAGCCTGGTGCAGATGTAGTTAATCGACCTGATCGCGTCGTCGTTGGCCGGTATCGGGTAATCGACCATTTCCGGATCGCAGTTGGTGTCGATAATACCGACGATCGGTATCTTCATTTTCCTGGCCTCTTTCACCGCTATCTTTTCGGCTTCCGAATCGACTATAACGAGCGCGGCGGGAAGATCGGCCATGTCCCTGATCCCTTTCAGGTTCTTGAGAAGCTTATATTCTTCCTTCTCGAGATGGACTTTTTCTTTTTTAGCGAGGTCTTTGTAATATTCCTGCTCTTTTATGCCTTCGAGATGTTTAAGGCGTTCGATGCTTTTCCTGATGGTTGAGAGGTTCGTAAGGCACCCGCCGAGCCAGCGTTCGTCCACATAGAACATGCCCGCGCGCACGGCTTCTCTTTTGATTATCTCTTTTGCCTGTTTTTTCGTACCCGCGTAAAGGACCTTTTTGCCTTCCCTGGCAAGTTTATACAGAAGATCTTCCGCTTTGAGCAGCGCTTTTTCGGTCTTCTCAAGGTCTATTATGTATATGCCGCTTTTTTCCCCGAAGATATATTCTTTCATCTTGGGGTTCCACTTGCTGGTCTGATGCCCGAAATGGGCCCCGTTCTCCAATAGTTCACGCACGACGTTAGAAGCCAAAGACATGGAACTTTCCTCCTCTTTTCCGCAAACCGGCCCGCATGGGTAGCGCGATTCATCATCCCTTGACACAAGGGGCATCACGCCGCAAGGCCTTGTCTGCCTTAAATTTCGATCTTTTGGTACCTCACCCAGAACGCCTATTATATTAGATTTATGCAGAATTTCAAGTGTTTTCGTTCGCGAACTGCATCTCGTAAAGCTTTTGGTACAAAGGGTTTCTGCCAAGAAGGTCTTTGTGTGTGCCGATATCGATCATCCTACCGTCATTTATGACAACTATCTTATCGGCATGCATGATAGTGCTCAGCCGGTGGGCGATGACAATAACGGTCCTGCCCATCATGAGCTTATTTATCGCTTCCTGCACAAGTTTTTCGCTTTCCGTATCAAGCTGGGAAGTAGCCTCGTCAAGTATAAGTATCGGGGGGTTCTTGTAAATGGCCCTGGCTATGGCGATCCTCTGCCTCTGGCCTCCCGATATCTTGAGGCCCCTTTCCCCTATGATAGTATTATATCCTTCCGGGAATTCTCTGATAAATTCGTGGGCATTCGCCGTTTCGGCCGCGCGCACGAGCTTTTCCTCGTCGACTTCAAGATCGCCGTAGCTTAGATTAGCCTTCACGGTATCGTTAAAGAGAAGCGTTTCCTGCGTCACCATCCCTATTTTGTTCCTTAGAGAAGCGACCTGCATGTCCCGTAGATCGATGCCGTCGATACAAACCCTGCCTTTATTGGGATCGTAGAAGCGCGGTATAAGGTTGACCAGCGTGCTTTTGCCACCTCCGGACGGCCCCACCAGGGCGACTATTTCACCCTTTTTAACGGTCAAATTTATGTCGTTAAGAACATAGTCGCCTTCTTCTCTGTACTTAAAAAAGACCTTATCGAGCGATATCCCGTCGCTAAAAGACTTGAACTCTACGGCCCCGGGTTTATCCTGTATGCTGACGGGAGCGTCCAGTATCTGGAATATCCTTTCCGCCGCGGCAAGGGCCTGCTGGTTTATCGTATAAACGGCCGAAAGGCGCTTGACCGGTTTCATCATGGAGAATATCGCCGCGAGGAACGCCGCGAACGCTCCGGCGGAGAGCTCCCCGCTTATTATGCTTTTGCCGGTCATGGCCAGGATAATGGCCACGCAGATCACCGCCGTCGTTTCGGTAAGAGGGCTTATTATCTTCATCCTTTTAACGGCTTTCATGTTAAGCCGGTAGTACATCTGGTTGTGTTTCTCGAATCTTCCGCGTTCATAATTTTCCATATTGAACGCTTTGACGAGCTTCATGCCAGCGATCGTCTCAAGGAGCATATTGTTTATGTCCGCTATCCTCTGCTGTGTCTTATAACTTATGTCCCTAAGCCTCTTAGACATCTGCCTGACGGGTATCATTATGAGCGGGAACAGGACCGTGCCGACTATTATGAGTTTCCACGGTATGCCGAAATATACTTTTACCCCCAGCACCACGCAAAAGTACACCAACAGCTCGATAGGTTTGTAAAAAGTATCGGCCACACCTGTGCCGATGGCGTCGCGTATGACCGTCGCGTCATGGGTTATGCGCGCCATAAGAACACCGGTCGGGTTGTTGCCGAAAAAATCCATGGATTGCTGGACAAGTTTTTTATAGATGGCGTTTTTCACGTCCCGTATCACACGCTCGCTCACATCGGACATAAGGTACGTCTGGAGGAACATGAACACGCCTTTAAGGATGAAGATGACCACGATCGCGGCCGTCATGATATATAAAAGCTCCAGTTTCGGCATGGCGTTGACGGCGGATACAGCTTCCTGCAGGATCTGTGGGGCGCTAACTCCGTCAGGTATTTTAACCGCCTTGCCTGAGATTATGACATCTATAAGGGGTATTATCATGGCGAGCGGGGACGCCTCGAAGAGGGCCGACACTATCATGCATAGGATAGCGAGCAAAAAAATGACCCAGTGCGGCTTTATAAAACCTAAAAATTTGAAATAATCCTTCATGTGCCAGCCTTATTGACGCGTTTTGGACCGTGAGCTTTAGATTTTAACATATCCTTATCCCGTTGTCGAGAAGAGCGTTAAGCGTAAAGCGTCAAGCGTTAAGTAGGTTTTAAACATTACTTTCCTTGACGCTTAGCGCTTGGCTCTTAACGCTGCATCCCCCTTGCTTCGGTCATCCCCCCCCCAAAACCTACCCCTTCTCAAAATCCTTGCCCCTGGCTTGCTGTAGTGATATAATCACTCGAAATGTCCACTTTAAGCAAAAATATACCCAAGATCCGTGTGGGCGTTATAGGAACAGGCCATTTAGGGGCCTTCCACGCCAGAACTTACGCCGCGATAGCGGCGAACGGAGGGATAACTTTCGATGGCGTCTGTGACACGAAAGAGGACCTCGCCAAAGGGATAGCCGCGACCTACAATACCACCTGTTACACCGACTTTCACGACATGCTGGACAAGGTCGATGCCGTAAGCATCGTCGTGCCGACAAGCCTCCATCACAAGGTGGCCAAAGACTGCCTGAACGCCGGGCTCCATGTCCTCATCGAAAAACCCATAACCAAGACGCTGGAAGAAGCGGACGAGCTCCTGCGTATAGCCAAATCGAAAAAACGCATAATACAGGTCGGACATATCGAAAGGTTCAACCCCGCGGTCCGCGCGGTGGAACCGTATCTTAAAAAACCGAAATTCATAGAATGCCAGCGTCTCGGGTCCATAAAGCAAAAAGGCCGCGTAAAGGACGTAGGCGTGGTGCTTGACCTCATGATCCACGACATAGATATAATCCTGGGGCTTGTGAACTCAAAGGTAAAGAACATCGAGGCTTTTGGCCTGAGCACTGTGTCCAACCATGAGGACATGGCCAACGTACGGCTCAGTTTCCAGAACAACACCATCGCCGATATTACCGCGAGCCGTGTGACGAAGGAAGAAGTGCGAAAGCTCCGTATCTTCCAGGAAGATTCCTACATACTTCTCGATTACATGAACCGCGAGGCTTTTTTATATGAAAAATCCGGGAAAAATCTGGACAAGCAAAAAATACGCATACACCAGAAAAACGCGCTGGAAGACGAGCTCCGTTCATTTATCGAGTGCATCCAGAACAAGAAAAGGCCGGTAGTCTCGGGACTTGAGGGCAGGCAGGCCTTGCGTGTCGCGCTCGATATACTCGACAAGATAAACACTAACAAGGTGAGCGTCCTTCCTTGATAAAAAACTTGTTCCGGCCGGCATGAAAAATCACGAAAAGAACATACTCATAATTGCGGGCGAACCTTCCGGCGATGTACGCGGCGCGGAACTCATCGGGGAACTCAGAAAACTCGCCCCTTCCCTCTCTTTCTGGGGCATCGGCGGCGACCGCATGGCCGACAATGGTGTAGACCTCGTCGAGCACGTAAGGGACCTTTCGATCGTCGGCGCGTGGGAAGCCCTTAAAAAGCTCACCAGGATACGGACCCAGTATAGAAAGATCATCGCGACCGTCGGAGAAAGAAAACCTCTCGCGGCCATTCTCATAGATTATCCCGGGTTCAACCTCATGGTGGCAAAAGAGCTGCATTCCCGTGGTATCCCTGTCGTTTACTACATCATCCCGCAGGTCTGGGCATGGGGCAAGGGAAGAACGCGTTCGATAAAAAAATACGTCGATAAACCGGTCGTCCTTTTCAATTTCGAGAAAAAATTCCTTAAAGATTTTGGGATAGATGCCGAATTCACGGGGCATCCTCTTATGGATAAAATACCCGCCGATCTCGACGCCGGGAAAGAGAACGGGACCCTTACTGTCGCTCTCCTTCCGGGTTCGCGGAAACACGAGGTAACCAGCCTTTTTCCTGTGATGCTGGACTCCGCCGAGCTTATATTTGAAAAACGCAAAGACGCGGTTTTCACCGTCGCGGAAAGTTCGAACGTCGAGAGCTCACTCTACGATAAGCCTCTGTCGGACCATCCGCGGCTCAAAATAAGCAGAATAAAAGATAACACGATATCGGCTCTCTCGAGATCGGATTTTGTGATCGTGGCGTCGGGAACGGCGACTCTTGAGACCGCCATAATGGAAAAACCCATGATCATAATCTATAAAGCGGCACCCATCACTTTTATCCTGTACAAACTGGTGGCGGATGTCCGTTTCCTCGGGCTCGTGAACATTATCGCGGGCAAAGAAGCCGTTCCGGAACTCCTGCAGCATAACGCCACTCCCGAAAAGATCGCCCGGACGATGTTCGGTATACTTGACAATAAAGCGACCCTCACAAAAACGGTCGATGATCTCAAAAAAGTAAAAACATCCCTCGGAGAAAAAGGCGCTTCCAAACGCGCCGCCGAAGCGGTCAAGAGATTCCTCGAAGAGAAAGAGTTGTTATGACCGTGTAAAGTGCAGGTCCGTTTTTAGTTTATCGTTGTTAGTTTATCGATATCTGACCAACTTTTAAGCGATTCGAAAAACGAGAAATGGTTCAACAAGCTCACCATCCCGAGCGAAGTCGAGGGACGATCAACGAAAAACGGTCTCTATAGGACAACGACCGCGATACCGGCCGCGTCGGCGAGCTTGAGGAACTCGTCCTTTTCAAGAAGGTACATCTTGCCGCTCTCTATGGCGAGGGCCTTATATCCGTTCTCGGTAAGCCTTTTCATCGTCTCGGGCCCGACGGTGGGGATGTCCCACCTCATGTCCTGATGAGGCCGGCTTACCTTTACCATCACGCAGCCTTCGCCGGCGATACCGCTCGCTCTTTCTATCGTGGGGTCTGTCCCTTCCATGGCCTCGACGGCCACGACGGACGTGTCTTTGACGACGATGGTCTGCCCTATATCCATACCGGCGATCTTTTTCGCTATATCATATCCGAATTCTATATCGCTCTTAACTTGTTCATCCGGCAACACCTTGCCAAGTACTCCCCGCTCGGGGAGAAGATGAGCGAGGTAGGCGGTCGTGTCTATCACTTCCACGCCTATCATGCCGAGCCTTTTGGCGCCCTCGTTCATGATAGAGTAGTCTTTCTTGTCCTTTAAACGGCTCATGATCTTCGCGCTTTTCTCATCGTATCTCGCTTTATCAAAAATAACGTCCTTGTTTATTTTACCCAGGAACGCCAGGCGCTTTATCCTGTTCGTAAGGAGAAGGAACATGAACTGTGTATACTGGCCGATATCCAGCCAGTATATCTTCTTGACCAAATTATTCAGCTCGGCCGACGCCATATCCTTGGCGGCGAAAACTATCACTTCATCCCCGCGTTCCCGCGCCGACCGTATGAACTCTTTCGGAAGAACGCCGCCACCGGCCACCAGTCCTATCCTCTCCATGAGAGATCCTCCAACGGTATCATGCCGATTCACCGCTCTTCTTTTTCCGCACCGTCTTTTTTTGCCTCACGATTCTTTACTTTATCTTTGTCCATCACACTGAACATGAGTTCGGCCTCACAGATCACTTTGCCGTCGACAAGCACTTCTCCACGTGTCTTTACAATAGTGTCCCTTATTATTTTAAGGACTTCCACGTGTAGTATCAGCTGGTCCCCGGGAACGGCGGGTTTCCGGAACTTTACGTTATCTATTGTCATAAAGAACGCTATCTTTTCTGACACCGGGTCCTCTATAAGCGCGAGTATCCCCCCCGCCTGGGCCATAGCTTCGATCATGAGCACTCCCGGCATGATAGGCTCTCCGGGGAAATGTCCCTGGAAAAAAAGCTCGTTCATCGTGACGTTCTTGACCGCTTTTATCCATTTCCCCACCTCGTAATCTATCACCCTGTCCACTAAAAGGAAAGGATACCTGTGTGGTATACGGTTCATGATCTCTTTGATATTCAACACCTTATCCCCCATTGTTATCTCCTTTATGATGTTTTTATTTTTCCCGCCGAGACATACCGTTCGCGTATCATCCCCGCCATTTTCCTGTTAAGTTTATGCCCGGACCTTTTTGCCGTCACCTTGCCTTTTATGGGAAATCCCGCAAGGTAAAGGTCACCGACAAGGTCGAGTACCTTATGCCTGACGGGCTCGTTCGCGAACCTGAGCGTGTTGCCGACAGGCCCCTTCTTGTCCATAACAAGCGTATTATCGACCGTCGCGCCGCCGCCGAGCCCCAGCATCAAAAGGAACCAGACCTCTTTTTTGAGGCAGAAGGTCCGCGCCGGAGCGATCTCTTTCTGAAAAGACTCGCTGTCCAGTTCTATATTGAACTCCTCTTTCCCGATAGAGGCGCAGTCATAATCTATAAAATACGAAATATTGAGGCCTTCACCCGGGGTTACGATCAAAGAAGAATTGCCTTCCGCGACTTCCAGAGGTTCAGTTATCCTTATGAATTCCCTCCCGGACGACTGCTCCTGTATGCCGGCCCTCTTAATAACATCGACGAACCCCGCCGCGCTCCCGTCAAGCGCCGGCATCTCGGGCCCCGTCACTTCCACCGTAAGATTATCTATATCGAGCCCCCAGAGAGCCGCGAGAAAATGTTCCACGGTCTGGATCTGGGCGCCTTTAGGGCCTATCGTGCTCCTTCGTACGGGGCCGTCCCCGTACACTCCCATCTCTCTTATCCGTATGGGTGCGGAGCGCTTCGCGTCCTTCCTTATGAAAATTATCCCCGCGTTCTCTTTCCCGGGGATACAAACCACCTTCACGTCTTTTCCGGTCTGGAGACCTCTCCCGGAAAGGACTATTTCATTCTGGACCGTTCTTTGCTTTAATGATCGATACATTTTAAAAAAAGCAGGCGGCATAAATCTCATCTTCCCGATATTTTATGCCGCCTGGTCCTATTGATCCCCGTTAACGGTCACTTCTTAGCGGGGGCCTTCGCGGCAGGTGCCGGGGCCTTCACATTAGAAGCGCTGTTAAGGGTCTTGAGCACTTCGTCCGTGATATCATATCCCTCGCTGGCATACATGATATTGCGGGAATCCAGAATATAGTCGTACTTGTCCCTTTTGCCTATATCATCGACCACTTTCTGTATGTCCCCGATGACTTCTTTGAACATATCGTTCTTTTTATTAAGAAGTTCCTGGCGGATGTTCTTATCAAACTCGTTCAAAGCGCCCGCCTTTGCTTCCATTTCTTTCTGTTTCGCTTCCTTTGCTTTATCGTTCAAGAGCTGCGCCTCATCCTGCATTTTGCGGAGTTCTTCTACCATCTTATTCCTTTCCTCCGTACGCTTGGCCGTAACATCGGTGAGGTCTTTATCGTATGTCTTGCTTTTTTCATACTCGTAAAAAGCCTTTCTGAGGTCCACATACGCCATCTTGATCGGTTTGTCCGCGGCGTGAGCCGGACAAGCCAGGACCATCCCCAACACAAATCCCGCGCACACCAGAACGCTCAATATGCCTTTCTTCATCTTCATCACCCTTCCTTATTCGTTGTTCGTTGTTCGTTTTCTTTAAGCGTGAAGCGTTAAGTAACTTGACGCTTCACGCTTACCGCTTTACGCTTTCTCTAGAACCCGTGGCTTACGCTAAAATAGAACTGTCCGTTCTTCTCATCATCATAATTCTTGTCGAGCGGATATCCGTAGTCCAGTTTTATCGGGCCTATCGGTGTTTTTACCCTTACACCGATACCCACACCCTGCTTATACCCACCGGTATCTCCGCTCTTCGTGGTGAAGATATCACCCATATCGGCCCATACGTTACCGACATCATAAAAAACAGCGCCTTTGAGAAGATTCTTGAAGATCGGGAATGTGAGCTCCGTGGTCCCAAGAACGATAGCCTCACCACCCAGCGCCGTGTTCGACCCGGAATCCCTCGGCCCTACGGCTCTTTCCTCGTATCCTCTTATCGTCGTGGCTCCACCGGCGAAATACCTTTCGTATATCGGCACTTCGTCACTTTTGCCGTAATTATCAACAACACCCATCGCCCCCTTGACCTCGATGACCACACCCTCGATCACGCTGTGAAAATAACTTCCGGCCAACCATGTTTTCCAAAAGTCTTTGTCTGCCCCAAGCCAACCGCCTGCGTCCTGAAGCGAGAGATCTACCACATACCCTCTTGACGGGGAGTATTTATTGTCTCTTTTGTCGTAATTAAAGCTCAGCGTGGCACGGCTTATCCAGTTCGAACCCTGTTCCTTGCGGAGCGCTTCACTGGCGTCATCCGGGATATTCGATATTTTAACCTCTTCAAGATTGTAAATAAGCCCGCTGTTAAGGTCCTCTATGATCTCCTTCCCGAGCCTCAGGCTTCCGCCCGTTCGCGTCTCGTCATAACCATAGCCGGACTGGCCGAACCGGTTATGTTCCTCTCTGTAGAGATCGAACCCGAAAAGATACGGGTAATCGAATATCCACGGGTCCGTCCAACTGAGAAAATAATTAGACCTGGCGCTTCCCAATTCCGCCCTTATCGTAAGGTCCTGTCCCGCGCCCGTGAACGTCGGAAAATCCAAAAGATCGAAATTCTTCTGGCGTACCTGCACAAAACCCAGAAAAGCGTCTATGGAGCTGTAACCGCCGCCGAACGTGAATTCTCCGGTCTTCGTCTCCTTGACGGTGACATTGAGGTCCTTCACGTTAGGCGTGTCCGTGGGGACGGTCTCAAAATAGACGTCCTCGAAGTACCCTAGATTATATATTCTCTCTTTACTGCGCCTGAGTTTCGCTCCGTCGTATTTTTCGCCCGGGTACACCTTGATATCGCGGCGTATGACCTTGTCCTTGGTCTTTTCGTTCCCGACGATATTGACCATTCCTACATATATCTCTTCGTGCGCCTGGATGTTATAAACAAGGTTCATCCTGTCCGCCGCGGCGTCATACTGGTGTTCGAGATCGACTTCCGCGTTCATATATCCCTTGTCGTAATAGAACATCCGAATGTTCTCCAGGTCTTCTTTCATTTTCTCATAATCGAACGCGTCCCCGGATTTCATCTTTATTCGTTTGAGCAAGTCCTCCGCCGGAAAAGCGAGCGCCCCTTCCACCGTTATATTACCGACAAGGTATTTTTTCCCTTCGTCCACCACCATCGTAAGATAAATATCCTTACCATCGGGAGAATAATCCATCTTGCTGGAGACCTTCGCGTCAAGGAAGCCTTTACTGCGATAATAAGTGGCCACCCTGGAAATATCCGCGTCCAGTTTGTCCTCGTCATAAGCGCCTTTCTGTATGAACCAGAAAGCCGTTTTGAGCGACATCAGTTTTTTCAGCTCGTCCGTTTTGATGCTTTTATTCCCCTCGAAATTTATTTTTGTGATCCTGAGGGGGCCCCCTTCGTCTATGACAAAGACAAGCACGGCATTGTCGCCACTCGCGTCCTTCTCTATTTTGTAGTCTACTTTCGTCTTGAAATAGCCTTCTTCCGTGTAAGTTGTCCTTATTGCGGCCACATCCTGTCCCAGCCTGTTGAAATCCAGAAGATCCCCCTGCTTTACCTTGATCTTTTTCATAAGGTGAGGGGTCCTTATATGGGCATTTCCCCTGAACTCTATTTTCGTGATGGTCGGCTTTTCCACGAACGTAAAAATAACGACTATCCCTTCCTCTTTTTCTTCCGTCTCAACGAACACGTCGCTGAAATAACCCATAGCGTAGAGCCTTTTTATTTCCTTGTTGACGGCGGATTCTTCAAAGATATCGCCGGGTTTGAGCTTTATCCTGTTAAGGATCGTGGGAGTACTTATGGCGTGGTTGCCTTTGATCACGATGTCCACCACCCTTTTCGCCCCCAGAGGTGTCTGCTGGCCTTCCGCATTAAAAGAGAACGCCGCCGCCGAGAGAAGCGCGAAGACCACCAAAACTCCCATTGATCTCATTTTCATTAGAACCCTTCCCCTTCTTCAACTCTCGAAAGATTGCTGAACTTTGTGTATTCGGAAAGGAACGCGAGTTTCACGGTCCCGACAGGACCGTTCCTTTGTTTCGCCACGATGACTTCCGCGATGCCTTTATTTTCCTCGGTTGGGGTATAATACTCTTCCCTGAGAAGCAATATCACAAGGTCCGCGTCCTGTTCTATGGCCCCCGATTCCCTGAGATCGGAAAGCATGGGCCTGTGGTCGGTCCTTTGCTCAACGGCCCTTGAAAGCTGGCTTATGGCTATTACCGGTATGTCCAGTTCCCTGGCGAGGGCCTTTAGTGACCGGGATATTTCGGATATCTCGTTCTGACGGCTTTCGACTTTCGTGTACCCTCTCATAAGCTGGAGATAATCGACAACCAACAGCTGGATATTATGTTTTGCTTTGAGCCTTCTGGCTTTGGCCCTTAATTCCAGGACCGATATGGCCGGAGTATCGTCTATAAAGACCGGAGACTCCGAAAGTTTCTGTGCCGATTCCATGAGTTTAGGCCAGTCGCTCTGCGAGAAAAAACCCGTCCTGACCTTGTGCGCGTTGACGTGGGCGACCGAGCAGAGCATTCTCTGCACGAGCTGTTCTTTTGACATTTCAAGGCTGAAGAACGCGCACGGTATCTTTTCCACCACTCCGGCATGTTCCAGGATCGAGGCCGCGAGGGCGCTTTTACCCATCGAAGGCCGTCCGGCGATAACGATGAGGTCCGATCTTTGCAGGCCGGCCGTCATTATGTCCAGATCATGAAAACCGCTCGGTATGCCGGTGATGTTCTCTTTTCTCTGGTACAGACGGTCGATCGTCTCGATGCTCTCTTTCACTATGTCCTTGAGCGACACTACGGCGACTTCCCTGTTCTTGGAGGAAGTAATATCGAATATCAGGGTCTCAGCCTTGTCGAGAAGCTCGTCCGCTTCGCTCGAAGGCTCATAGCTCTCGGAAACGATCTGCGTGGCGGTGTTTATAAGGGTCCTTATAAGGTATTTTTCGCGGACTATTTTAGCGTAATGCCCGACATTGGCCGCGGTCGGCACGCTCGCGGCGATCTCTGCCACAAAGGCTGGGCCGCCGACCTCGTCAAGCATGTTCATTTTCTTGAGCTTTTCGATCACCGTAACGATATCGACGCCTTCGTTCTCGTCGTAAAGCGCGACTATCGCCCGGAATATCTTGCGGTTGGCTTCGGAGTAGAAGGAATTTTCCTCGACAAATTCGACAGACCTGGCAATAGCTTCCTTGTCAAGCATCATGGAAGCAAGGACCGCTATCTCCGCTTCGGCGTTCTGCGGAGGCACTTTTTCGATAAGCTTTTCGGGAATCATTTTGGAAAATTAAAAATGGAGCTCCGCGGGTATGCCCGGCGGTCCCTCTGTTATTTTTTAACTACCCAGATCCTTACTTCCGCCTTGACCTCTGGATGCAACTTGATCTCGACGTTATAAACACCAAGTGCTTTTATCGGTTCTGCCAGAACGATCTTCTTGCGGTCGACATCGACACCTTCGGTTTTCAGGACATCCGCTATCATTTCGGAAGTAACAGAACCGAAAAGTTTGTCACCCTCGCCGGCTTCCATCGAAATGGTCGGGGAAAGATTTTTGAGTTTACCTGCCATAAGCGCGGCTTCTTCTTTCAGTTTTTTCTCCAGCTTCTCCCGTTCTTTCTTTTTCTTCTCAAGAAGCTTGAGGGCCCCGGCAGTCGCTTCTACCGCCAGCTTTCTGGGGAAAAGATAATTTCTGGCGAAACCGTCCTTTACCACCACCTCTTTACCAAGAGGCCCAAGTTTATCCACGTCTTCTAAAAGTATTACTTTCACGGCGCACTCCCTTTTTTATCTTTACGAAAGGCAATAACCCCATTATTCGCGCTCTTTTTATACCTTTGGACACCATACGCTGATGTTTAGCGCAGTTACCGGATATCCTCGAAGGGACTATCTTCCCCCTGTCTGATATCTGGTATTTCAGGAATTCCACGTCCTTATAATCGACGGCCTTCACCTTGCCTTTGCACAGCTTACAGGCTTTTTTCTTGAAGACCCGGAGCATCTTGCCGCCTTTTTTGTCACCCGGTTTGCCCGGCTTACCACCGAACTTGCCGCCCATTTTGGTATTATTGTTATCCCTAGGTTTTCTCAGCATCATATTCCGCTCCCTTGACTATATTTTAGAATGGTATCTCTTCTTCCCTGGAGGGGGAACCGCCCGCGGCGTCCTCATCCAGGTTCACGCTGGCGCCTTCCGTCCCGGACGCGCCATACCCTTGTGGCCCTTCCTCTTTCTTACCTCGGCCTCCCAGGAACTGGATACTGTCGGCTATAACTTCAAGCGTATTTCTTTTCTGGCCGTCCTGGCCTTCCCACGACCGCGACTGAAGCCTTCCCTCAACAAGGACCGGCCGTCCTTTGGTAAGATATTCCCCGCAGACCTCGGCTATTTTCCCCCATACGACGACCCTTACGAATGACGCCTCTTCTTTTTTCTCGCCAGCTTTGTCCTTGTATACCCGGTTGACCGCAACGGTGAAATTCGCCACAGCCGTACCGCTGGGGACATACCTCAACTCCGGGTCCCTTGTCAAATTCCCCATGAGAAACACTTTGTTCAAGCTCGCTGCCATTTTGGCTCCTTATTTCTCAAGTTTATCTATGACCGACCGGAGAATGTTCGCGTTGATGCGGTAAAGACGCGATAATTTCTCTATCACGGAAGGCATCGCAGTAAAGACTATTTCGTAATATATCCCTTCCTGTTTTTTCTTTATCGGAAAGGCCAGCGCTTTTTTGCCCATGGATTTTTCTTCAACGACACTGCCCTTGTTCTCTCCGAGTATGGACTTTATCTCGCCTTTTACACTGTCGAGCGAGTCCTCTTTACCGGGATCGATAATGAAGAGCCCAGAATAAGATCTTACTTTTTCCATATTTATCCTCCATAACCTATAATATTTTGGTAAATAGTAACATATATCGTTGATTATATCAAGTATTAGTTAAAACGGGCCATAGCGTCGCCAATGCCGTTTTTCACCCATATTTCAACACATTCCACCGCCTTCGGTATCATCTCCTTCAATATTAGGCGTTCTTCCCGGGAAAAAGGCGCAAGCACATATCCCGACCTGTCTTCCGGCATACCGTCCCTGCCGATACCTATTCTTAAACGGTCGAATTCCGGACCTATTTTCCCGATTATTGACTTTAACCCGTTGTGCCCGCCCGCGGACCCCTTACCTCTCGCTCGCAAAGCCCCGAACGGCAGGTTGATATCGTCCACTATGACAATGATCTCTTTGGGATGAATGGAACTGGAAGAACAAACAGCCTCGACCGCATCACCGGAAAGGTTCATGTACGTCAAGGGTTCCAAAAGCATTATTTCTCTTCCCGCGAAACGCCCTATACCGTATCTGCCATGATAACCCTTTTTACCGACCCGTATGCCGTGTTTTCCGGCAAAAGCCTCGAGGATCTTGAACCCTATGTTATGCCGCGTGTTCCTGTAGCGAAAACCGGGATTGCCTAATCCCACTATCATCTTCATTTAGCCTCGGCAGCAGGAGCCTCCCCTTCAGCGGCGGCTTCTTCTTCCTCTTTCTTACCTTTCTTGATAACTTCCGGTTCTGCGCCCTCTTCGGCGGTAACGGCTTCGGGAGCGGCCGCTTCTTCCATGTGCGGCGGGTTGACCGACACGACCAGCTGATCGGGGTCCCCTAATATTTTCACTTTGTCCGGAGCGGTAACATCCTTGATATATATCGCATCGCCTATTTTTAGTTTCGTTACTTCTATTTCGATATGGTCCGGTATATCCATCGGAAAACACTCCACCTCGATCTCCCACATCAGCTGGTTAAGAACGCCCCCCTGGGAGACCACTCCCTCGGCCTCGCCTTTTACGCTTATCGGCACGCCGACCTTTATTTTTTCGGTGAGAGAAATCTCGTGAAAATCGACATGCAGGAACTTGTCGTTGACCGGGTCCGTTTGTGTTTCCTGGACGATCACCGTTTTTTGCGATTTTTTCTTTCCATCCGCGATATCCAGCGTGATGATCGCGTTCTCACCCGCTTCGGTATGGAGCGCGCTCCAAAGTTCCTTGCTGTCGACACTGAGTGAAAGGTTATCTTTTCCGCTCTTATACACAACTCCCGGGACCAAGCCGGAGTTCCTGAGCTTTTTGCAAGCGCTTTTTCCTTTTTCCAGTCTTATTGAACTTGTCACTGAGATTTTTTCCATTTCTATCACTCCTTTTTACCATTATTGTTAGCATTAAGCGTAAAGCGTTAAGCGCTAAGCAAACTTGACGCTTGGCGCTTATCGCTTGACGCTTTTATTCAAACAACGCACTTATGGTCTCTTCGTCATGAATCCTTGTTATGGCTTCCGCTAAAAGCGGGGCGACCGAGAGCTGGACAACCTTACTGCTCTTTTTCCCGTTCAGAGGTATCGTATCTGTCACCGTAAGCTCCTTGAGGTCCTTCGACTTTTCCAAACGCTCCAGAGCGGGACCGCACAATACCGGGTGCGTTATAGCCGCGTATATTTCCCTGGCGCCGTTCTTTTTAAGCGCGGCAGCCGCTTCAACGAGGCTTCCCGCGGTAGCGACCATATCATCCACTATTATGACGTTCTTATCCGCGACATCTCCCATTATGTGCATCACTTCGGCGGTTACATCGCTGATCCTGCGTTTATCGACTATCGCGAGCCCGACACCGAACCTTTTCGCGTAAGCACGTGCCATCTTGATACCGCCGACATCCGGCGAGACGATAACAAAATCTTTAATGCCTTTATTTTTGTAATGATCAACGAATATCTTCACCGCGTAGAGATGGTCCACGGGTATGTCGAAGAACCCCTGCACCTGGCCGGCATGAAGATCTACAGTAAGGACCCTGTTCGCCCCGGCACGGTCAAGAAGGTTGGCCACAAGTTTCGCGGTGATCGGCACCCTTGGCTGGTCCTTTCTATCCTGCCGGGCATACCCGAAATAAGGAAGGACCGCGGTTATCCTTTTCGCGGAGGCCCTCTTTATCGCGTCTATCATCACGAGAAGCTCCATCAGATTATCGTTCGCGGGGCTGGAGGTAGGCTGGATGACGAAAACATCTTTCCCCCTCACGTTGTCGTCTATCTTGACCCTTATCTCGCCGTCGCTGAACCTTGAGACCATGCATTTGCCGAGCGGTTTATTCAAGTTAGCGCAGATATTCGCAGCGAGAGACGGATTACTGTTACCGCTGAAAATCACTAATTTGTCCACGTTACACCTTTCCTTTAATGATTGTTAGCGTGAAGCGTCAAGCGCCAAGCGTTAAGTGCTCTATCCTTGACGCTTTGCGCTTTACGCTTGACGCTAGCTCTTTTTAAAAAGTCTTGCCGGCACGCCGACTACCGTTTCACCGGCGGGAACGTTCCTGTTCTTGGTTACGACACTCCCCGCGCCTACTACCGCACCCTCACCGATCTCTACAGGAGCGATAAGAGTGACCCCCACTCCGATGAACGCTCTGTCCTTGATGACGGTCTTATTTTTGTTCTTCCCGTCATAATTCGCCGTAATGGTCCCCGCTCCTATGTTCGCGTTCTTCCCTACGGTCGTATCGCCGAGATACGTATGATGTTTCACTTTGGTGTTCTCGCCTATCTCGGTCCTCGCAAGTTCCACAAAATTGCCTATTTCCGAGCCCTCATGTAATTTCGTTCCGGGCCTGAGCCTCGCGAACGGCCCGACACTGCAGCGGCCCGCTATAACGACATTTTCATGTATCACCGTACAGGGATATATTACCGTGTCTTTCCCGATGACCGCTTCTTTATCTATGTACGTCGTCTCCGGATCTACGACCGTCACTCCTGAGTCCATCAGCTTTTCTATCGTTCTCCGGTTAACTATTTTACTCACCGCGGCAAGGTCATTTCTCGAGTTCACGCCTATCATTTCTTCCGCGGAACACGGCTCCGCCAGAACTTTTTTACGTTTGCCGGCGATCACACCGATAATGTCCGTGAGGTAGAATTCTCCTTTTTTCTCGTTCTTTTTTATTTCGGAGAGATATTTTCCAAACTCCTCACCGTGAAAAACGTATGTGCCGACATTTATCTCGTCGATCTTCTTTTCTTTTTCCGTAGCATCGGCCTCTTCGACTATCGCCTTCACATTCCCTTTTTTGTCCCTCACGATCCTTCCATAAGAATAAGGGTTTTTCACGCGGCAGGTAAGAACAATGCCCGCGACCCCGGGACCTGCATGAGCGGACACAAGCCTCCTGTAAGTATCCGCGCTAATGAGCGGCGTATCGCCACACGCTACAAGAACACTTCCTTTTATTTTTTCCGCGCCTTTTATCGCGGCTCTGGCCGCATCGGCGCTCCCCAAAAGCTTTTCCTGGGTGACGAACTTTATGTTCTCGTTCCTGAACCGTTCCTTTACAAGGTCTCCTTTATGTCCAACCACGACCGTTATATCTTTTATCCCTGCGTCTTTCAAAGAGCGCACTATCTCGCCCAGTATTGTCCCGGACCCGATCTTATGAAGCACTTTCGGCACGTCGGACTTCATCCGCGTACCCTTCCCCGCCGCAAGAATTATCGCCTTCACGTTCTTCAATATGGTCCTTTTTTGTTACCTATAATCGAAAACCTTTCTTGTTTCTATTTTCTTCTGATTGCGGTTTTCGATCACTCTGCCAAAATTTTCCTGCACAGCAGGAAAATTTTGGCTGGCGGGCAAGGATTCGAACCTTGACGCGCAGCTCCAAAAGCTGCTGTGCTACCATTACACTACCCGCCAATTCAGAGCGGTTAACCCTTTATCACTCACGGGATTAAAGTTCTATGTCCTTGGACTCATCCAAGGCGGCGTCATGGATCGATCCGCTCACTATCTTCTCCGCCCCCGAAAATCTTTTCGATACCTCATCAAAATCGGATTCGCTGGCGGGCCTATAGGCGGACCCTTCTGTTTCCTTGCGTTTCATCTCTTTCTGGAATTCATCAAGTATCATGTCCTGCAGATATACCCTGCATTCCTGCTTTATGGGGTGTGCTATATCCATGTGCTCGTTCTGTCTTTTGTCACCGACGTGAACTTGCTGCTCTATACTCGAACCGCATTCATTGCAGAAGCGACTGCCTCTGGTGTTCTTAAAACCGCATTTAGGACAGGGGTCCATCATTTTCCGCGAAGGCATGGCCACGAATAATCCGCTGTTGCCTTGTATGACCTTGACGTTCCTTACGACGAACCAGTCGTCAAATGTCATGGTCGCGTACGCTTTCAGCCTTTTGTCCTTGCTTTTGGTTGGGAAAATCCGTATCTCGGTGATCTTCATGATGTATCTTCCTCCTTTTCCCGGGCCTTAGACAGTCACGACTTGGAACACTTTCCAATTATCTTTTTCCGGAAAGACTTTAAGAAGCTCTTCTCGCGCTTTGTCCGCCTGGGCGGGCTTAAAAATACCGAAAACAGTAGGTCCGCTGCCTGACAAAAGCACGCCAAGCGCCCCTCTTTTTTTAAGCTCGAAAAAAACTTTCTCAAGTATTGGAAAATCTCGTAATGTTATATCCTGTAAGTCATTACGGAGATTTTTCGCAAGTTCTTCCGTGTCCTTGTCTTGTAAAAAAGCGGCGAATATTTTATCAACCGCCCCCCCCTTTGTCAAGCCCAAAGGCGCCTTTCCCGAGAGAGAGACCTTGCCATAGACATCTTTGGTCGAGACCGGGAAAGGTGGTGTAATAAGTATATGTGAGATCCGGGCCTTCACATCTATTTCTTCAAGTATTTCACCCCGCCCCCTCCCGAAAGCGAAACTTGAGCCGCCCAGAAAGAACGGAATATCAGATCCAAGCCGGGATGCTATCTCAAAAACGTCATTTCCTCCCAGGGGCGAACCGGATATCTTGTTTATGGCCAAGAGCAGTGCCGCCGCATCGCTCGACCCTCCGCCCAGCCCCGCCGCTATGGGTATATGTTTTTCGATATGGACCCTGAAATCCCTCAGGACGCCCGTTCGGGCGTTGAACGCCTCGATCACCCTCATCATAAGGCTTCCTTTATCCGTGGGGACATCGTCATTATCGCAAGTTATCCTGGAAGAGCCTTTGGAAAATTCGACGGACAACTTGTCAAAAATCGACACCCTCTCGAAAAGCGTCTCTATCTCATGGTACCCGTCCGGACGTTTGAAAAGCACCTTTAAATAAAGGTTGACTTTGGCAGGGGCACTTAACTCCATGTGGTCACTTTTTTTTACGGGCAATAAGGGCTTCGGCTTCTTTTACGATATTGGCGACGGAAAGACCGAAATACTCATAAAGTTCTTCCGGGGTACCGCTAACCCCGAATTTTTCCCTTATCCCCATCATTTTCATCGGCACAGGGCAATTTTCCACAAGTACTTCCGCGACGGCACTGCCCATACCGCCGTAAATGGTATGTTCTTCCGCGGTAAGCACGGCTTTCGTTTTGGACGCGGACTTTATGATGACTTCTTTATCAATGGGCTTGGGTGTATGGAGATCGATGACCTCCGCAGAAATGCCTTTTCCTTCAAGTATTTTGGCGGCTTCAACGGATTTTATTACCAGGTGCCCGCAGGCTACGATCGAAAGGTCTTTCCCTTCTTGCAGGACTTCCGCTTTGCCTATACGGAAAGGAGACTTTCTTTCTACGAACGGGACAGCGGACCTCCCGAGCCGCAGATAAACCGGCCCTTTTATGTCTACCGCCTGTTTTGTGGCAAGAAAAGCTTCTTCAGCATCGGCCGGAACGACTACCGTCATGTTCGGAAGAAGTCTCATGAGCGCGATCTCCTCCAAAGCCTGATGCGTGGCACCGTCCTCGCCTACGGAAATACCGCCGTGAGTACCAACGATGTTCACGTTCAGGTTCATATACGCGACCGATATCCTGATCTGGTCCCATGCCCTTCCGCTCGCGAAAGCCCCAAAAGTACACGCGAACGGTATCTTGCCTGATAAAGCCATCCCCGCGGCCGCGCCAATCATATCCTGTTCCGCGACACCGTGGCTAACGAACCTCTCTGGGTATTTTTCTCGGAACCAGTGAGCCCTTACAGATTCCGTAAGGTCGGCGGAAAGGACCACGACGTTCTTATTGGACTCCCCCAGCTCCAGGAGCGCCTTGCCGAAACCGTCTCGTGTAGACATGTTCTTTGTCTTATCTATTCCCATGACTTCCCTTCGTTTATTAACTTGCTTGCATCCCCCTTGCTTTCTTCGAAAGCACGCAGGGGGGATTAATTCGGCCACATAATTTACGCTCCCTTCGGTCGCGTAAATTATGGCCTCATTAAAAATACGCGCCCGATGACTGTACTATTTCTTCAAGCGGCATTTTATTCTTGTTAAGATCATAGATGTTCATCGAGGTGACCCGAAGCTTCGCATTAACGAGCTGGTCGTCCATCTCCACAAAATCAAAATCCTTGAATTTGTACCCCATGACCACTTCCTGGATAATGCGGAGTATCTCTTCTATTTTCTTCTTACGAAAAGCGCTTTCACCGCCGGTAACACCCTGATCGAATATCTTGAACTTTATAAGGAACCCTTTCTTAGCGTTCGCCGACACAAAATCCCCCTCGACCGACCGGTAATCGTAGAGGTTCCGGAGTTCTTTTTCTTCGCGGAAATCTATCTTTATCCTGTTAGCGATCTGGGCCGCCAGGAACTCCTCCATGCTTATGTCCTTAAGGTAGAAACGGTTCCTCCAATACCCGATATCGCCCAGTTTCGCGGGCTGGCTCCTGAAGAACTCGTTAAGAATGTTCTCCCGTGTCGTCCCCTCAAGACCAAGTTTATTGAAGACCTTTTCTATGGACCGTTCTTTACGGGCCTGCGGGGTAAGGTTCATACTGAAAAGCGTGCGTTTAAAAGACTCGTTCCGCGAGATGTTCTGGTACATCCCTTGTTTCACGTCATACACATATTTGATGATAACTACCTGCATCTCCGGAAGCCTCGCGTCCTGCGCGATGACACAGTAGAACTTTATGTCCGCGTCGGTCGAAAGCGTGACCCTCGAAGCGATGAGGATAAGGTTGCTTATGTGGTCCCACGCCTCGGTGCTTATCCCCAGGTTTATGTCCAGGAGCCCTTCCATGGGATAATATATTCCCAGCGTTGACCCCTCCACCGCGACGTCCACATTCATGCCGTATTCCGCCCTGCAAACCTCTTTCACCGCTTCGGCAAGCTTTTCCCTGGGATATGTCGGAGCACAGCCGGTCACGACAAGAAGCGCGATCATTGCAAAAGAAACGCACACGCTCCCCGCCACGGCCTTTTTAAACATCTTACTACTCAACTTTGTCTCCCCATATTACATCCATCGAGGCCCCACCTTTTTCGCTGGCGGTCTCTTCATACCCGTACTCCTTGAAAATGGCGATTATCTCGTCATATTCAAGCTCTTCCCGCTCAAGAAGTTCCTTCGCGAACCGGTCAAGTATAGGTCTTGCGTCAGCGAGGGTCTTCTCCACCGTTTTAAGGCACTTTTCGATTATGGCGTTCGTATCTTTGTTAAGAATGGTCCGGAATTCTTCGGACAGTTGTTCGTGCGGTATCACCGTATAATCGCCGATAAGCCCGGATTCTCCCATTCCATACCGCCAGACCATATTGTACGCATGCCCCATCGCCTGCGCGAAATCGCTCATCCCGCCCCCGCCGACACCCGTCGTGGTAGTTCCAAATTTCTGTTTTTCCGCCGCGTATCCGCCGAGCGATATCATGATATCCGCTATGAGATGTTCCCTGCTATGGGAATGCATTTCCTCTTTTTCCGGAGACCATACCACTCCGAGCGTCCCTCGCCTCGGGATTATGCTGGCCTTGAAAACGCTCTTCGTAGGCGCCTTAAGATACGTTACTATAAGATGCCCCGACTCGTGGTAGGCCGTCATCTCTTTTTCACGCGGCGTTACCGTCAGGCGGTGTTTGATCCCAAGGTCGACACGTTCAAAAGCCTCGCTTATCTCTTTGAGGCCGATAGTGGCTTTTCTGTTCCTCGTCGCAATAAGCGCGGACTCTTTAATAATATTAGCTATGTCCGCGGGGCTTTTGCCCACGGCCCGCCTGGCAAGCCTTCCGACGTCAAGGTTCGGTTCGGCCTTGACCTTCTTTAAATAGAAACTGAAAAGCTCCTGCCTGTCCTCCTGGGAAGGTTTAGTTATGATTATTTTCCTGTCGAACCTGCCAGGCCTGAGAAGCGCCTGATCAAGGTGTTCTTCCGCCGCGTTCGAAGCGCCGATGACGACGACATTCCCCTCATGCCCTTTAAGGCCGTCCATCTCCGCGAGAAGCTGGTTAAGGGTGCTGTTTGTCTCCTGCCCTCCCATGAAACTGAAGGTCCTGGCTCTTCCTATCGCGTCGATCTCGTCTATGAAAATTATACATCCGCCGTAACCATAAGCGAGCATGCGCGCTTTCTGAAAAAGTTTCCTCACCCTCGAAGCGCCTACGCCGACAAAGACCTCGACGAATTCGCTTCCCGACATCGATATGAAAGGCATGTTCGCCTCGGTAGCGATCGCCTTGGCCATGTACGTTTTACCGCATCCCGGCGGACCTAACATCAAAAGCCCCTTGATAACGCTTCCTCCCATTTTATCAACGCTGGCCCTGTCCTTTATAAGCTGCATCACTTCATAAGCTTCCTGCTTGGCGTCGCGCATACCGATAACATCGTCCCACTTGATCATTACATCTTTGCCTTTGATGGGGGCTTTATCAAGCTTCGCGAAACCGCCCTGCATGAACGCGAGGTACATAAAAACGAATATGCCGGCGTGGATACCCGCCACGATAAACTGTATCGGCAGGGTCGCGATGGTCATCTTTCTGTAGAACGACTCGAGCGACATGAGCCCTATCACAGAAAGTACCAAAAGCGCAGCCACTATGAACCCTATCAGTATTTTGCCTTTATGTTGGCGAACATACATTTTAAAGATTCTTTTGTTCATTTGGTGCCTCCTCCGGGACCCTTTATAGACCTTTTTCCAGTTCGTCCAGCTCCGCCAGCGCCCGCTCGAGTTCCGCTTTCTTGGGAGCCACGCCATGCCATTCCGCTTTGTTCTCGATAAAAGACACCCCTTTTCCTTTTATCGTATGGGCGATCACTATTTGCGGACGGTCTTTAACGGTGTCCGCCTCGTCGAAAGCTTTATTAAGGGCGGCGAAATCGTGCCCTTCCGCTTCGATGGCGTGCCATCCGAAATGTTCCCATTTCTTTTTGTATGCCCCCATGTCCTTGACTTCGCAGCAGAACCCGTCTATCTGAAGTTTGTTGAAATCCACGATACCGCATATCCTGTCAAGCTTGTAATGAGCGGCCGTCATCGCTGCCTCCCATACCTGGCCTTCATTGGTCTCTCCGTCACCCATCAGACAATAAATCCTCGGCTTAATACCGTCCATCCTGTCGGCAAGCGCGAAACCGACCGCTATAGAAAGGCCCTGCCCCAGCGATCCCGTCGACACCTCGATGCCGGGAAGACCGAACTGCGGATGACCCTGGAGGCGCGACCCCATTTTTCTCAGGCTCCAAAGCTCTTCACGCGGGAAGAACCCCAGATCAGCAAGCACCGCATAAAGAGCCGGACACGCGTGCCCTTTAGAAAGAATGAACTTGTCTCTCTCCCTGCACCTGAACGAATCACAGCCAAGGTTCATACGCTGGTAATAAAGGCAAAGAAGTATCTCCACGATGGAGAGAGACCCTCCCGTATGGCCGCTCCCCGCCTTCTCCAGCATGGTCAATATATCCTTACGAATATCTACGGCTTTTTTCTTAAGCGCTTTCATGTCGGTTATCTTCGCCACTGTAGTTCCTTCGTTTTTCGTTTATCGTTATTCGTTGGTCGTTTATCGTTGCGAATCTCGAAAAACGAGAAACGATCAACGAAAAACGAACTTACTTAATGTTTTACGCTAGCTTCGAACTTATCTATCTTCTCTGTCAGCGCGCCGTTCGCGGGATCTTTTTCGAGTGCTTTCTGCCAGACCGAAAGAGCTTTATCTTTCTCACCGGAGGCAAAATTAACGTCCCCCAGGTGTTCCAATACCACCGGATCATCAGGAAGAAGTCGTACCGCTTCTTCCAAGTAACCCAGGGCTTGCCTTATGTCCCCTTTTTTATAATACGCCCACCCAAGGCTGTCCAGATACGCACCGTTTTCCGGCTCAAGCTCAACGGCTTTTTTGATCAGCGTTATCGCGCGGTCCAGTTTTTTGCCCTCCTCCGCGTACATATATCCGAGATAGTTGTAAACTTCGGCAAAATCCGCACCTTGCGAAATACACGCTTCCATGATCTCAACGGCCTTTTTCGCGTTACCGCTCTGTTCCCACGCTACACCCAGATAAAATCTGGAAAGGGTGTCTTTTGGGTCTTTCTTGACCGCTATTTCATAATATTCGATGGCTTTTCTGTAGTCCCTTTCGAGTATCGCTACGTATCCCAAGCTCCCGTAGATCACCGCTTCGGATATGTTCCTGGCCAAAGCTTCCTCCAACACTGCCTTTGCCATATCATATCTGCCATTGATGACATAAATACTGAATATTTTAAGATACGGCTCGGGAGAAGCGGGCTCCATCCGGATGAGGATCTTGAACTCATCTATGGCTTTTTCCAATTTGCCCTGTCGGAAAAAAATATGCCCCAGCCTGGTATAAGCCTCTTTTTCATTCGGGTCAAGCTCTACTACTTTTTCATACTGCTTAACCGCTTCTCTCAGGTTACCGGTCACTTCATATATGAACCCGAGGACCATTTGCGCGTCGACATATTTCTCGTCGAGCGCTATGGCTTTTTTCAGGCTCTCCTCGGCCTTGCCAAGTTCATCCGCCTTACTGTAGATGATGCCAAGATTAAAATACAGGAACGTATCGTTCTGATTTATCTTGACCATCTTCTCATAAATATCAGCGGCCTCCTTGAATTTACCCCTAAGAACATAGAGGTCCGATAAAAAAGCGAGCGCCCTAAGATTTTCCGGGTCCTGCTCGAGAACTTTAGCGTCCAGGACTTCCGCTTTATCGTACTCGCCCTTGGCGGTATACACTATCGCCAGCAGAAGATATGCCTTCGCGTTCTCCGGCTCAAGAGCAACAGCCTTTTCGAGGATCTCTCTGGCCTTTTCCATATCTCCGAGCAGGAGAAGGTCCGCTCCTATCTTTGTGTACACGCTCGAAACATCCTTGCCATACGCAAGGGCCGCCTCGTATTCTTTTACGGCTTCTTTCGTTTTTCCAAAAATATCATACAGATTCCCCATGATAAAATGGGAAATCGCACCGGAAAGTTCCTTTATCTCAGGGTCTTCCGCCTTAGACCAGTTTACTGTGATCTCCCCCGCCGAACCGTTGAGGGAAATAGCTCCCACCGCTCCGGCGGGAACAAGAACACCGATCACACAAACAACGAAAACTATCGAACGAACGGACCTCATGCCTTTTTCTTGTGGCGGTCTCTTCTCATCCGTTTTTTTCTTTTATGTCTCTTGACCTTTCTGATCTTCCTTTTTCTTCCGCAAGGCATCTTACTTACACCTCCGTTTTCGTTTATCGTTGTTCGTTGTTCGTTGTTCGAAAGGACACAAAAGCTCGAAAAACGATAAACGAGCAACGAATAACTAATATATAACTTTGTTCAATGGATATTCTATGATCCCCTGGGCCCCCGCGTCTTTAAGAGCGGGGATAAGTTTTTTCACGTCTTCTTCGTCTATGATCGTCTCAATGTCGACCCACCCTTCGTCAAACAAAGGAGCTATCGTAGGCGTTTTCATGGACGGCAGGACCGCGATTATCTTTTTGATATCGCTTTTCTTCGCGTTCATTTTAAGCCCCACTTTTCCTTCGGCGAGGATAGCCCCTTTAAGAAGCATGGATATCCTGTCTATCTTATCTTTCTTCCATTTGTCCTTATACGCATCTTTATTGGCGATGAACTGGGTAGTAGACCCGCAGATGGTATCTATTATCTTCAAATTGTTGGCCCTGAGGCTTGAACCGGTCTCGGTGATCTCCACGATGGCGTCTATTCCCATCTTCGGTTTTACTTCCGTGGCACCCCAGCTGAACTCGACTTCCGCTTTGATACCGTTGTCCTTCAGGTACTTCTTCGTCACGTTGACAAGCTCGGTCGCTACGATCTTTCCCTCGAGGTCCTTCACGCTTTTGATACCGGAATTTTCCAGTACGGCGAGGACCCATCTCACGGGCTTCATGCTATTTTTGGCGTAAACCAGCTCCGCCACACGCGTAACGGCGGAACCGTTCTCTTCGATCCAGTCGTTTCCGGTTATGCCCGCGTCAAGTATACCGTCCTCGACATAACGGGACATTTCCTGGGCGCGGAACAAGACAACGTCTATCTCATCATCGTTTATGGAAGGGAAATACGACCTCTCCGAGACTTTTATCCTGTATCCGGCTTTATCAAAGACACGCAGAGTGGCTTCCTGGAGGCTCCCCTTTGGGATGCCCAGTTTCAGCGTTTTTTTCTCCATTATTCTCCTTTATCCGGAAAAATCCCCGCCTCCGGACGAACGAGACAATTGTATATCACATAAATAATATAGTCAACTGGATTGTCGTGACGAGTATTGCGTATTGAGTGATGCGTATTGCGGAAACGAAAACACAATACTCAATACGCACGACGCAATACTAGCTATTGGGATACTCTGACAGGCTTCGAGCTTTCCGCCCATTCGAGCGTACGGATAGGGAACGGTATTACGATGCCTTCCTGGTTGTACCTTTTATGCAGGCGCTTGATGAACTCGTGTTTTATCAGATGCGTGTCTACGAACTCTTTCCCCCTCATGATAACGGTGAAATCTATACTGAAATCATTAAATTTATTGTAGCGGATGAACGGCTTAAAGGACTTGATCCCGCCTTCAACGTTTTGCATGATCTCTTCGGCCACCTCGATGGTGACGCGTTCCACTTTTTCAAGGTCCGACCTGTAATCCACACCCAACTCCACCAGAACGGCCAGCTCTTTGCTCGGGTAATAATAATTAAGAACACGGGTGTTCACGAGTATTTTATTGGGGATGACCACCATGTTATTCGGCAGCATTCTGACCCATGTGGACCTCCACCCGATCTTCTCCACATACCCTTCTTCCCCCGTATCCAGTTTTATGAACTGGCCGACAACTATCGGCTTATCGGCTATTATTTGGAGCCCGGAAAAAAAGTTCTCGAGCGTAGGCTGAAGCGCAAGCGCCACGGCAAGGGAACCCACACCAAGTGACGCGATAATGGGGGTGACCGAGATGCCCAGTTCCCCAAGTATCATTAAAATACCTATGCCGAGTACTATTACTCTTACCACGACACGCAGGACCCCAAGGGAGCCCTTCATATCGCCCATCTTTTCGGAATACGTGTGTATCCAGGCACTCAAAAGGCGGTCAAAGAAAATGAACGCCGCGATTATGGTAATGCCTATAAAAACGGCGTTCACCCATCCCAGAAGCCTATCGCTCCCTCCGAACTTGAAAATATTCTCAAGGACAAAAACACCGCTGGTACATATCAGCAGGACAAGGGGGAAATCCAACGCGTACAGGATGATGTCATCCAGCTTTGTGGTAGTTTTCGCGGCAAGTTTACGGATCTTCCTGTAGAAAAGTTTTTTAAGGAGCTGGAACACTGCCACCCACAGAAAGTACAGGACCGGGATGTATGCCGCCGGCGGGATGGTCAAACCAAAGAGTGTAAAGTTCTTCATGCTACTCCATATTTCAAACACCAGTTTCGTTTACCGTTTTTCGTTGCTCGTTTTTCGAGCTTTCGCATTTTATCGAACAACGATAAATGAACAACGGAAAACGAAAACAAACTTACGCTTTTCCCGCGCTCCCGAGGACATTTTCGTTCTTGTGTTTATACATCTTCACAAGCTCTTCACGGGCAGGCCCGAGATATTTACGCGGGTCGAACTCTCCGGGTTTCGTCCCCAGGACTTCCCTTATCTTGGCCGTCATGGCGAGCCTTCCGTCCGAATCGATATTGATCTTGCAGACCGCCGATTTCGCGGCTCGCCGGAGCTGGTCTTCCGGCACTCCGACCGCGTTATCCATTTTTCCGCCGTATTTATTTATCATCGCGACATACTCGGGCATGACGGAACTCGCTCCGTGAAGGACTATCGGGAACCCCGGTATCCTTCTCTCCACTTCTTCCAGGATATCGAACCTTAACGGAGGAACGGATTCGCCCGGCTTCAATTTGAATTTATATGCTCCGTGCGAAGTACCGATGGATATGGCGAGAGAATCCACCCCTGTCCTCTTGACGAACTCTTCAACTTCTTCCGGCCGCGTGTAGTTCGTTTTCTCATGGCTAACCTCGTCCTCTATCCCGGCAAGGACGCCGAGTTCACCTTCGACCGTCACGCCGTGTTTATGCGCGTATTCGACGACTCTTTTGGTCAAACTGACATTGTCCTCAAAGGCGTGGCCCGAACCGTCTATCATGACCGACGAGAAACCCGTTTCGACGCAGGAAACACAAAGTTCATACGTGTCGCCATGATCAAGATGCAGAGCCACCGGAAGACTAACGCCGGCCTTCGCCACCATTTCCATCGCGCCTTTCGCCATGTGCCTCAAAAGTATCTGGTTCGCGTAATCCCTCGCGCCTTTGGACACCTGCAGCACTACGGGCGATTGCGTTTCAATACAGGCGGTAATTATCGCCTGGAGCTGTTCCATGTTGTTAAAGTTATAGCCCGGGCAGGCGTATTTGCCTTTTACCGCCTTGGCATACATCTCTTTGGTGCTTACAAGACCCAACTCTTTATACGAGACCATGGCCGATCCTCTCCTTTTGAATAGAACAATTGTTTTGAAATCACGGTCTAAAAACGCGGATTTTTTGTGAGAAAGTATTTTATCAAGTTTTTATGAGAATACAAGAAAAAAGAACGGGCGGGTCTTGGACCCGCCCGTTCTTTTGACCATAGATCATGGACCTGTTTTACACCAGCCCGTGCGCCATCATGGCCTTGGCGACTTTCATGAAACCGGCGATATTGGCACCGTTCACGAGGTTGCCCGGCGTACCATACTCTATGGACGCTTCTTTCGCGGACTTGTGGATATTCACCATTATCGTGTGGAGCCTCGCGTCGACCTCCTCAAAGGTCCACGAAAGGCGCTGGGAGTTCTGGGACATCTCGAGGCCCGAAGTGGCGACACCGCCGGCGTTCGCCGCTTTGCCCGGCCCGAAAGAGACCTTGTTCTTCAGGAAGACCTTTACCGCATCCGGAGTACAAGGCATGTTGGCCCCTTCAGCCACCGCGATACACCCGTTCTTGACAAGCGTTTCCGCCGCTTTCCCGTCCAGTTCGTTCTGCGTAGCGCAGGGAAGAGCGACCTCGCACTCGACATCCCATATACCGGAGCTGCCTTCGGTATATTTGGCGCTTTTGTGCTCTTTCACGTATTCCTTGATGCGCTTGCGCTCGACTTCTTTAAGCCGTTTCACGGTATCGAGGTTCACACCGTGCTTGTCATATATGTAACCGTTGGAATCCGACATGGCCACGACTTTCGCGCCAAGCTGTGTCGCCTTCTCATGCGCGTAAATAGAAACGTTGCCTGACCCGGAAACGACGACCGTTTTTCCCTCAAAAGATTTCTTACGGTCTTTAAGCATTTCCTCGCAGAAATATACGCAGCCGTAACCCGTGGCTTCGGTCCTCGCGAGCGAACCGCCATAAGGAAGACCTTTTCCGGTCAAGACACCGTTAAAAAGCCCTGTCAGTCTCTTCCATTGTCCAAACATAAAACCTATCTCCCTGCCGCCTGTGCCGATATCACCGGCGGGCACGTCGGTATCCGCGCCTATATGACGGTAGAGTTCCGTCATGAAACTCTGGCAGAACCTCATGATCTCGGAATCTGATTTACCTTTCGGATCAAAATCGGACCCGCCTTTGGCACCGCCCATCATGAGCCCCGTAAGAGAGTTCTTGAATATCTGTTCGAACCCAAGGAACTTGATGATGCCGATATAAACGGAAGGATGCAAACGGATCCCTCCTTTATACGGGCCGAGGGCCGAATTGTACTGTATCCTGAACCCGCGGTTCACCTGCATTCTTCCTTTATCATCCTGCCACGGGACCCTGAAGATTATCTGCCTTTCAGGTTCCACGATCCTCTCAAGAAGATTGGCTTCTTCGAACTCCGGATGCCTCTTGATGACCAGTCTCAGCGATTCGAGCACCTCTGTCGCCGCCTGATGGAATTCCGGTTCGTTCGGGTTCCGTTTTTTGACCGTTTCGATCACGTTTTCAATGTAATCTTTGCTCGCTGCCATTTTTACCCCCTTATTCTTCGTTATTGACTCAACATTGCCCATATTATACCTCCTTACTGAACATTAACTGCCTGTTATTTTAACCGAACCTGCTCACTCTGCAGGCTATTTATAAAATAAAAAAAGCGTTCCTCTCCCATAATGCGGAAGAGAACGCCTTTGTTCTTATCCTACACTCAATAGATCCCTGAAGTATCCGTAACTTACCCGTTCATGGACCGCAAATACTCATCAATCGCTTTGGCCGCCTGTTTACCGGCCCCCATTGCGGCGATGACCGTAGCGGAACCTGTCACGATATCCCCGCCCGCGAAAACATCCGGAAGGCTTGTTCTGCCTTTATCGTCTGCTTTAACATTACCTTTTCTTGTTAGCTCAAGCCCTTTCACGGTGCCGAGTAAAAGCGGATTCGGCCCGTTCCCGATCGCGATGATGACCGTATCCATTTCTATCTCGAATTCCGAACCTTCTATCGGAACAGGGCTACGCCTGCCGCTATCGTCCGGATCACCGAGCTTATTTTGCAAGCAAACAAGTTTTTTCACATTGCCTTTCTCATCCCCAACTATTTTCATGGGGGTCGTGAGCAGATGGAATTCTATACCTTCTTCTTTGGCATGATGTATCTCGTCAAGCCTCGCAGGCATTTCTGCTTCCGTGCGTCTGTATACTATATGGACCTTTTCCGCGCCGAGACGTAACGCGCACCTCGCGGAATCCATCGCAACGTTCCCCGCTCCGATCACCGCGACTTTTTTCCCTACATTAACCGGCGTATCATATTCCGGGAACCTATAGGCCTTCATAAGATTGACACGTGTGAGGAATTCGTTGGCCGAATAGACACCGTTCAGGTCCTCGCCGGGTATTCCCAGAAAATGCGGCAAACCCGCTCCGCTCGCGATAAAAAATGCTTTATATCCTTTTTTCTTCAGGTCATCGACTATGCCAGTCTTGCCTACCACATAATTCAATTTAACTTCCACACCAAGTTTCTCGATCTCATCGACCTCTTTCTGGACTATCTCTTTAGGAAGCCTGAACTCGGGGATCCCGTAGACCAGAACACCGCCCGGTTTATGGAGCGCCTCGAACACCGTCACACTGTATCCCATCTTCGCCAGATCAGCCGCGCACGTGAGGCCCGCCGGGCCGGAGCCGATGACGGCGACTTTCTTAGTATTGCGTATGTCGTATTGCGTATTGCGTTCTTTAGTCGCACTCTTTGAACTATGTTCTCTTTCCCAATCAGCGGCAAACCTTTCGAGGGCACCGATGTTGATGGCTTTTCCCGCTTTCATGAGGACACACTGTTTCTCGCACTGGTCCTCCTGCGGGCAGACCCTTCCGCAGACAGCCGGAAGATTATTGGTGTTCTTGATAACGGTTATCGCGTCCGTGAAGCGTTTCTCTTTTATGGCCTTGATGAACGCGGGTATGTTTATATCCGCCGGGCATCCTTTGACACAGGGCGGATTTTTACACTGAAGGCACCTCGCGGCTTCCTTCACGGCCTCTTCTTCGCTGTAGCCGTAAGGCACCTCGTTAAAGTTCTTTATTCTGTCTTTCGGATTCTGTTCTCTCATATATCAGTATTGCGTATTGAGTATTGTGTATTGCGTTTGTGATATCGTCATGGCGAGCGTTCTTTGCGAAGCAATCTATGATAGAGATTGCTTCGGCACTTCGTGCCTCGCAATGACATAACACCTCTTTTGTCACTCTCCCCGCCTTGCTATCCCGATCCGACACTTCTCCTGGTGCCTGTCGAGTGCCGCTTTCTCTTTATCCTTATATCTGGCCTGTCGCACCATAAGCTCGTCAAAATCCACAAGGTGGCCGTCGAATTCCGGGCCGTCGACACAGGTAAATTTTGATTCTTTATCGTAAAGTACTCTGCACCCGCCGCACATGCCCGTACCGTCTATCATTATGGAATTAAGCGAGACCATCGTCTTCACGCCGTAAGTCTTCGTCAGTTTTGAGACCATCTTCATCATGATAATGGGCCCGATGGCGAAGACCATATCGTATTTTTCTTTTTCCAAAAGTTCTTTGAGCACGTCTGTCACAAAGCCCTTGCGGCCATACGACCCATCGTCCGTGGTGACGTATACTTCATCACAGATTTTCTGTATCTCTTTTTCACAGATGATAAGGCTTTTTGTCCGGAACCCTATTATGGCCGTGACATCGTTCCCGCCCTCACGCATGGCTTTGGCTATCGGATACGCTTCGGCAGTACCTACCCCGCCGCCTACGCATATGACCTTACCTATATTTTCGGTTTTGGTAGCGTGCCCGAGTGGCCCTACCACATCCTGCACATTGTCACCCTCGTTAAGAGCGCAGAGTTTTTTTGTACTTACACCAACGGCCTGACAAACAACCGTTACAGTCCCTTTTTCACGGTTGAAATCGTATATAGTAAGAGGGAACCTTTCCCCCTGTTCGTCGATCCGGAGTATAACGAACTGTCCGGCCTTCGCGGACTGGGAAATATCCACCGCCTCCATCTCAACAAGGCACATCTCTGGATTAAGCTGTTCTTTTTTGATTATCTTGTGCATTTTTACCTTTGTCATTCCCGAATGCTCTTATCGGGAATCCATCACATCTTATTTCTCTGTTCAGATCCCCGCTTCCGCGGGGATTAATTCGGCCGTATGACTTACGTTCCTTTCCGCCTTCGCCGAACTATTTCATATCATTTGGCTACGGCGGACAAGTCAGTCGCGTAAGTCATGGCCTCATTAAAACAAAAAAGGCGCTCCTCTCCCATGATACGGAAGAGAACGCCTTCGTCCTTTCCAAAAAATGCCACATTATACCGCAATAAATGGCTCGATAATTATTACCGATTTTGTGGGTTTAGTCAAGGGGAAATTCCATCGGTTTTCGTTTATCGTTGTTCGTTATTCGATAAAAACCAAAATCTCGAAAACGAATTCAAAGCTCACCGATATCCTCGTTCCACAGCTCTGGATTTTTAGAGATAAAACCCTCCATCATCTTCGCGCATTCGTCAAGATCGAGGTCAACGACTTCTACTCCGCGCGACTCCATGAACTCCCTCGCCCCGGCAAAAGTCCTGGATTCGCCCGCTATTACTTTCTTTATTTTGAACTGTACGGCCGCTCCGGCGCATAGATAACACGGCATGAGCGTCGAGTAGAGAACGGCACCTGCGTAAGACCCTATCCTGCCGGCATTCCGGAGACAATCTATTTCCGCGTGGATGACAGGGTCTTTTTCCTGTACACGTTTATTGTGCCCTCTTCCTATTATTTTACCGTCCTTGACCAGCACGGACCCTATCGGGATCCCGCCTTCCTTAAGCCCTTTTTTAGCCTCTTCAATCGCGGCTTGCATGAATTTATCCATAATGTCACCCCTTCACAACGTTCACCTTTGTCATTCCCGCTAAGAACATGCGGGAATGACTTTGTTCGCACTTCACAATTTTTTGCGCGACCTTTTACAATATCTCCTCATCCTCCGCCCGCCAGGCGGGATCGACGATACAAAGGAATTTCAGGTCCGTTTTCCCCGTGTTCGCTATATGTTGTAACGCGCGTGGAGGAATATAAACAACCTGGCCGGGGTGGACCTTCTTCGACTCTTTATCGATATGCATCGATCCCTCGCCTTCGAGGATATAATAGACTTCCGACGTCTTCAACCTGTGAGGCACCGATACTTCTCCCGGTTTCAGAACGGCATGCGCCAGACTATAACGTAATTCTATATCCATCTTGTCCGGATGCAGGAATTCCCTGAGAATTGTCCCGTCACCGGCGGTGAACTGGGGAAGTTCCGCGAGGTCTATTGTAAGCATTTATATCTCCCCTTTTTGTATTGTGTATCGAGTATTGGGTATTGAGTGCTTAAACGAACTCAATACCCATGACGCAATACTCAATACTATTTCAAGAACACGTACCGCAAAATAAAAAGAACAGAAAAAACAGTGACAAGAAGCGGGACTTCCTTATATCTTCCGGTCACAAGTTTAAGAATGGTATAGAAAATGAACCCGAAAGATATCCCTTCGGTAATGCTGAAAGAGAACGACATTATTATCATCGTGAGAAACGCGGGTATCGACTCGGTATAATCGTCCCATTTTATTTTGACGACGTTCGACATCATGAGTATCCCGACGATGATGAGCGCGGGCGAGATGATCGGATAAAGCGTGCTTTCGCCGCAGACAACCCCTGCGGAGACCATTTTCACGATCGGGTAAAAGAAAAGCGCCAGAAGAAAAAGGCACCCTGTAACGATATTGGCGAGGCCTGTCCGCGCGCCTTCCGCGACGCCTGTCGCGCTTTCTATGTAGCTCGTCACGGTGGAAGTACCCGCGATAGTGCCCGCGGCGGTCCCGAACGCGTCACTCAAAAGCGCTTGTCTCGCGCGCGGGAATTCGCCATTTTTCATGAACCCCGCTTCCTGGCCGATCCCGATAAGCGTGCCGACGGTATCAAAAAGGGCGAGAAAGAAAAGAGTGAATATGACGCCTATCATGTCCGGCTTAAGAGCGCCGGCCACGTCCAATTTAAGGAGCGTCGGCACAATGGAAGGGGCGCTGCCCATAACCCCGTCGAATTTCGTCATTCCAAAAATAAGCGCGACGGCCGCGTTAATGAGTATTCCCCACAGTATCGCCCCTTTCACCCGCATGCTCAACAGAATGGAAATGGCAAGTATACCGCAAAGAGAAAGAAGAACGCATGGGCCCTTTATGTTGCCGAGGCCAATAAAAGTCCCTGGCACCTGCACAATTATGCCGGACCACTCGAGCCCGATAAGCGCGATGAGAAGCCCTATACCCACGGCGATCGCGTTCTTTATCGTCCCCGGAATAGAATTGATCAATTTTTCTCTTAATCCCACAAAAGCCAACAATATAAAGATCATGGCCGCGACGAAATTCGCGCCGAGCGCGGTCTGCCACGGAACACCCATCCCTATACATACAACATAAGCGAAATAAAAATTATGTCCCATCGCCGGGGCGAGAGCTATCGGATAATTGGCGAATATCGCCATTAAAAAAATAGCGAAAGCGGAAGAGAGACAGGTCGCCGTAAGCACGGCCCCTTTGTCCATCCCGCAGACACTGAGCACTACCGGCTGGACGAATATGATGTACGACATGGTGATGAACGTCGTAATGCCGCCGGTCACTTCTCGGCGGACATTAGTGCCGTTCTCGGTGAGTTTGAAAAGTCTGTCGAGCACGTATTCCTCCGTACATCGTATTTAGTATATCGTATGTCGTATAGCGTATATCGCGGGTTTAACGAACTCTCGTTCAAGCACGATATACTACATACGACATACGCTGTACTCCGTTTATTCTTCCTTCAACTGTATATACTCTTGTCTCACTCTCGCGACGCTCCTGAAGATGTTCGTCCTTATATCCATCTTCGGGGCGAGCCGCCCCGCTTTTTTGATAAAATCCTTTATGAACTTTCTCCGCGAATCGACCGCCGCTGGGCATTTACAGGTAAATGATGGAAAATCGTTCTCTCTGGAGAACTTCGCTGTCATTTTTTCGTCAACATAACAGAGCGGCCTTATTAAGGTGAGCTTCCCTCCGAACATCTCCTGTTTCGGGTTCATGGCTGAGAATTCTCCGTTATAGAGAAGGTTCATCAGCATCGTCTCCACAATATCGTCCTTGTGGTGCCCAAGGGCCACTTTTCCGCAGCCGAGTTCATCCGCTATCTCAAAAAGTGCTTTTCTCCTGTTCCACGAACACCAGAAACAAGTGACTTCCCTTTTTTTGTCGACTATCTTTATTTTTCTGAATACGCTTGTTACACCCAGTTCTTTGAAAAATCCTTTAAGGAACTTTATGTGTTCTTTGTCGATGCCGGCATAATCCGACGTAATGTGGGCCGCGAAAAGCGTGAACTTGACCGGCGCCCACGTCTGTATCTTGGAAAGGAGCGTAAGCAGCGCAAGAGAATCCTTCCCACCGGAAACGGCGACAAGTATCTTATCGCCGTCCGAGATCATGCCGTAATCATGGATGGCTTTGCCGATCTTTGAGTTTATCTTTTTTCCGGTCTGAGTAAGTTGTCTCATAAGTTCGTATGTAGTACAGCGTATTTCGTATATCGTATAGCGCATGTCGAAGGGTTAACGAACTCTCGTCTAGGTACGATATACTACATACGACATACAATATACGTTAAACAAATTTCTCAAAATACTTCTCTATTTCCGCGTTGGACTTTAATTTGTAATAATTCTCGAGGACTTTTTTCTTTTTCGCGCCGGAAAAATGAAGAAGCTCGCACTTTATGTCCGGGAACTTCGAAGCGGCTACACTGAAGCTTTCAAAGCCCAGCTGCAGAAGAAGAGGATAATATTCCTCAAAGGAAGCGATCTCCCCGCAAAGGCATACTTCCTTTTTGGCTTTTTTGCCGGCCTGTATCACGATCTCCATCAGCCTGACAAGCGCGGGATGCATGATGTGATATCTTTTTTCCACGAGACGGTTCCCGCGCGACGCCGCCAGGACATATTGCAGAAGATCGTTCGACCCCACATTGACAAAATCCACCTCGCGAAACATGTCCCGTATCATCATGACCGCCCCTGGCGTCTCTACCATGACACCTTCCTGCATACCGCGGGCATTGAACCCCGTTCTCTCTTTTTTGAGCTCTTTCCGCGCCTCGTCGAACAAAGACTTGAACACCTTTATATCGTCAAGGTCCGATACCATGGGATATAGAACGCGCAGGCCAGAACCGGTATTGGCCCTCAAAAGGGCTTTGGCCTGTGTAATATAAAGCTCGGGAAAGGTCTCGACCGCTATCGCGCCGCGAAGGCCCATATCTATATTAATGTCCCGAGGGATATTAAGATACGGCGGCTGTTTGTCCATGCCTATATCAAGAAGACGCACCGTCACGGACGTCCCCCGGGAAGACTCGATAAAATGCCTGTACATATCATACTGCTCTTTTTCCGTCGGAGGAGAGTCCCGCTTCATAAAAAGGAACTCCGTCCTTAAAAGCCCGATCCCGTCATGCGAGAACCCTTTTACGATCTCAAGTTCCTGTGGAGTACTTACATTCAGCTTAAGTTTTATCTTTTTTCCGCCGCTCACCTTTGTAGGGAGCCCTTTTTCCATTTCACATATCTGTTTTTTCTTCTTTATATTCGTTATTTTTTTATCGTAATAATCCAGCGTTTTTTTGTCCGGATCAACTATCACTTTGGCGTGCGAGCCGTCGACGATCGTTATCATGCCGCAGTCGAGCTCTTTCGCGACCTCGACACCGAAGACTATCGGCACGCCGTAAGAACGGGCAAGGATCGTCGCGTGACCGGTAAGACCTCCTTCTTCGCTCACAAAAGCCAGCACATGCTCCCGCGGTATCTGAAGGACCATGGAGGGGGTAAGCCTCTTCGCGGCGACCACCACCGCCTGCCTTTCGCCGATCGGGCATTTGAATTTGCCTCCGCCCGTGCCGAGGGCTTTTATCAGCCGGTCGCGCGTATCGACAAAGTCATGCGCGAGTTCCTCAAAATGCCCTTTCTGGGTCTTGTATTTCTGTATATATTCCCCGAACACGTCGCTTACCACATGTTCGGCGTTCATCTTTTTAGAGACAATTATATCTTTTATTTTTTTGATAAGTTCCGCGTCCTTCAGTATAGTAAGATGCGCGTTGAATATTTCCGACGCTTCCTGGTCAAAGAGCTCTTTGGCCCTTTCGATCATATGTTCCATTTCCTTCTGGGCCTTTTCAAAAGCAAGATCGACCCTCGCGATCTCATCGGAAACATGCTCCTCCCCGATGACATAATGCGGGAGCCTGGTCTCTTCTTCCGCGCCATAAAGACAGACCATCCCCTTGGTCATCCCCGATGCGGCCGATATGCCTTTAAGTATTTTCATATTGCTCCAACACTCTAAACAACAATAGACCGCTGTGGGGTACCTCGAGCGGGAGGATCCACCTGTGGCGGGCGAAGCGCCTCCACCACACCGGTCCTATTCCTGTTTTCACCAATTATCCCTTAAATCCAAGATAAACCAACGTACGGCATGCGCGTTCCAGAACAAGCATTCTTACATACGCCTCTTCGAGCGTTTTACCCACCGATACCGCTCCATGCCTTCGCATGAGCACCGCACGGGCGCCTTTTTTTATTTCGCGCGCTATCGCCTTCGCCAAAGCTTCGGACCCGGGCTTGATATAACCAATCACCGGCACGCTATCTCCCAACACGTATTCGGATTCATATGATACTTTTTTGAGACGCTTCAGTTTTATACCCGCGGCGACGATGTACGGCGAATGTACATGGATCACCGCACCGACATCTTTTTTGGCGGTGTAACAGGCTAGATGAAAAGGCGTTTCCGTGCTCAGCGCCGGATCTTTTTTCGCGGCACCGGTCATCGGCACAACGGCGTAATCCGAAGCCTTGCCGCGCGACATATCGGCCCCTCTTCTCTTTATTATTATATTACCTCTATTATCCCGGACGCTTATATTCCCGCCGCATCCGACGACAAGCCCGCTCTCATGGAGCATTTTGCCGTATTTTGCTATTTCCTTTATTTTATTCAAGTTACAGCGCCCCTTTTTGGATAAAGTCTATCACAGGGCATTTGGCGAGTCAACGAAGTAGGACTGTATTGAGTATTGCGGATTGGGTATTGAGCGCTTATACGAACTCAATACGCACAACGCAATACTCAATACGATCTCACAAAACCCTTGTCTATATTATGAAAAATATTATAATACTACCCATCCAACCCTACGAGGAGGAACAATGGTCCTGAACATCATGAGAAGCAAAAAATTCGCAAGAAGAACGCTTCTGGCGATCCTCATACTCATCATTCCAGCTTTCGTCATATGGGGCGCGGGCGAGGCCTCTAAAAAACCAGTGCTCATAGGCGTAATAGGAAAACAGAAGATATATCTCGAGGGATTCCTGAAAAGTCTGGATGGCGCTAAAGTGAACGTCCTCCTGAACTTCTACGCCAATTCTGACACGTTCAATAATATCTTGCAGAACAGGATACTAATGAACCGGCTGGCGTGGGAAAGGCTCGTACTTCTCGCCGCCGCCAAAGCGGAAAAGACCAACATTACCAATAATCAGGTCCTCGCGCTCATCACACAACACCCCCTTTTCCAGCGAGGGGGCGGGTTCGATAAAGAGGTTTACCACTATATAATAAAACGGTCGCTCCAGATGGACCCGCGCCAGTTCGAGGAACTAGTAAGGGAAAATCTCCGGATAAATTCCTTTTTCGCGGACCTCTTCAAAAGCGTCACTATCTCCGACAATGAACTCCTGGAGCTATACAAAAACATGAATGACAAGGCCGACATTTCCTATTTTCTGGTTCCGAAAGATATGTTCACCGGCGGACCGCAGCCATCCATGGAGGAACTTCAGTCCTACTATGATAAAAACCATTCGGAATTCATGACGGCCGCGAAGATAGACCTGGAGTACATGAAAGCCGACTACAAGGACCAGCAGGGATTGCAGGAAGTCGCGAAAAAAATTAACGGGTTTTATCCGACGCTCCAGGCGTCCCCTGAAAAATTCCAGGACATCGCCAAGGAAAACGGCCTCACATACGAAAGGACCGGGCTCCTGACACAGGACAACATTATCCCCGGCGTGAAATTCTCACAGGATATCTATGACATGGCGTTCCGCCTTGAAAAAGGCGCCGTAAGCCCGCCCATCGCTTCTTCGGGCAGCGATGGGTCTGTTTATATATTGCGGAAGGTCGAAGAAGCCCCGTCCTCACTCATACCGTTCGAAGAGGCCAAGAACAAAGTCACCGAGATCATTACGGACAAAAAACTATCGGAGCTTGCCGTAAAAAAGGCCGAAGAGCTTTATAATGATATAAAAAGTGGGAAGATCACGTTCGTGGCGGCGGCCGAAAGCGTCAAAAGCAAAGTGCAGGACGCGAAAAACATCGGCATCAATAGTTATATTGAGAACATCGGCCCTGCCGCAGGATCTTTTAACAACATATTGAAAGCCGGTGACGGAGGGCTCACGCCTCCTTTTGCCTCTCCGAAAGGGTCCGTTATACTAAGAACTGACAAAATAATACCCGCCGACATGGACACTTTCGCCAAAACGAAAGACGCCTTATACAAGCAGCTTCTCGACGCGAAAAGGACCGAATTTCAGGAACAATGGTTCAGGGAAAAAGCGCCAAAAGCGGAATTAAAGCAGGACCTGGATAAGTTATAAGAGCCGTATATCGTATGTCGTACATCGTATATCGAGGGTTTAACGAACTTTAGTGCAAGCACGACATACTACATACGATATACGCTGTACGAAAGATCATTCCAGGAACTTTTTGAGCTCGTCCATGAAATGTGACACGTCTTTGAACCTGCGGTAAACGGAAGCGAACCTGACATAAGCGACTTCATCAATATTGTAGAGCTTTTCCATGACGGTATTACCGATGTCGGTGGATTTGACCTCTTTATCGGCTTTTTTCTGTATCTCCCTCTCAACCTCATCTACTATCTCTTCGATCTTGTCCATGCTGACAGGTCTTTTTTCGCACGCTTTCATGATCCCGATCCTTATGCGTTCCCTGTCGAATACCTGACGCGTACCATCCCTTTTAACTACCATGAGCGGCACTTTCTCTATGTATTCATAGGTAGTGAACCTCTTCTCGCATTTGAGGCACTCCCTCCGGCGGCGGATACTCGCGCCTTCGCCGCTCGACCTTGAGTCTATCACCTTGTCCTCAGTATTACCGCAATACGGGCATTTCATGGCCTATCACATCCTTGCCAGTTCGACACCGGCCTCTTTGAGAAATTCCGTCGCGAACTCATCCGGGTAATCGCCTTCGAAAACGACTTTTTTGACGCCGGTATTTATTATCATTTTCGCGCAGATACTGCACGGCTGGGTAGTAATGTAAAGCGTCGCGCCTTCCAGGCTGACCCCGTGCCGTGCCGCCTGTAAAAAAGCGTTCTGTTCGGCGTGGAGCGCTCTGCACAGTTCGTGCCTCTGGCCCGAAGGGACTCTCAGCTGTTCTCTCATGCACCCCTTTTCCTCGCAATGCGTTATTCCCATCGGCGCGCCGTTATAACCGGTCGCGAGTATCTGTTTGTTCTTTACAGCCACGGCACCGACGTTCCTTCTCAGGCACGTGGACCTTGTTGACACCAGCTTGGCGATGCTCAGAAAATATTCGTCCCACGTGGGGCGTAGCCGTGGCTCGTGGCTCGTCGCTCGTGGCTCCTTCTTTCTTTTCCCTTTTCGTCCCTCGTCCTTCATCCTTCGTCCCTCGTTTTCTTCCCTTATCTCAGCACAGTTTATCCATTTCGTTTATAAATTCCTGATAGAGCGGGAACGCCCTCAGAAATTCGCGTACTTCTTCTCGTATACTGCTGAGTTCGGCGTCGTCACCGTTGGCTTTTATCGCGGAATCTATGAAATCTGCTATCTTGGCCATTTCTTTTTCTTTCATTCCTCGTGTCGTGACGGCAGGCGTACCAAGCCGTATTCCGCTCGTGACGAACGGGCTTTTCGTATCGAAAGGTATAAGGTTCTTGTTGACCGTTATGTCCGCCTCGCCGAGACAGATCTCGGCTTCCTTGCCGCTCATCCCCTTGTCAGAAAAATCGACCAGCATGAGATGATTATCGGTACCTCCGGAAACTATCCTGTACCTTTTTTTTATGAGCGCTTCGGCAAGGGCCTTGCCGTTCTTTACCACCTGCTGAGCGTATACCTTGAATTCCGGCTGCAGCGCTTCCTTGAACGCCACGGCTTTCGCGGCGATGATGTGCATAAGCGGGCCGCCCTGGATACCCGGGAACACTTCCGAATCTATTTTTTTCGCGAACTCCTTCTTGCACATGATCATGCCGGAACGGGGCCCGCGCAGCGTCTTATGCGTCGTGGTCGTGACGAACTCCGCTACCGGCACCGGTGACTGGTGGATGCCCGCGGCCACGAGGCCCGCTATGTGGGCCATGTCGACCATAAGTATCGCCCCTACTTCGTCGCATATTTCCCTGAATTTCGTAAAATCTATGGCACGCGGATACGCCGAGGCGCCTGCGATTATCATCTTCGGTTTGTGTTCAAGAGCTTTTTGCCTTATTTCGGTGAAGTCCAGTTTCTCCGTATCGCGGTTCACACCGTAGAAGGACATCTTGAAATATTTTCCGGAAAAATTCTTCTTGTGACCGTGCGTAAGATGCCCACCGCAGGCGAGGTCCATCGCAAGTACGGGGTCACCTACATTCAGCATGGAGAAATATATCGCCATGTTGGCCTGCGAGCCGGAATGGGGTTGGACGTTCACGTGTTCCGCGCCGAAAAGTTTTTTCGCGCGTTCTATGGCGATGTCCTCCGCCACGTCGACGAATTCGCACCCGCCGTAATACCTCGCGTGAGAGTATCCTTCGGCGTATTTGTTCGTCATCGCGGACGAAGCGGCCTCCATAACGGCACGGCTCGTGAAATTCTCGCTCGCTATGAGCTCTATCCCTTCGTTCTGCCTTTTCGTCTCTCTATGAACGGCTTCAAATATTTCGGGATCGGTCTTTTTTAAGTGTTTCATTGTTATTCCTTATTGTTGCGTATGTCGTATATCGTATGTAGTATATCGTGCTTAGACGAAAGTTCGTTAGCCCCCGATATACGATATACGCTGTACGACATGCGTTATACTATCATTTATAAAGTTTCTTTTCCAACTCGATTATCTGTCTCACACGCCTTGCGTGCCTTCCTCCGAGCGCTTTTGTCGCGAGCCAGATCTTCACTATCTCCAAAGCTTTCGACGACGGCGCCTTTGTCGATGAGAGAACAAGCACGTTCGCGTCATTATGCTCCCGCGCGGAAACGGCGTCCTCTTTCGAGACGCAAAGAGCGGCCCTTACCCCGGGAAGCTTATTCCCTACAATGGACATACCAATGCCCGATTTGCAGATCAATATCCCTTTTCCTGCTTTTTTTTCTGAGACTCTCCTGGCTGCCTCGTACCCGAAAAGCGGGTAATCACAGGATTCCTCGGAATATGTCCCTACATCTTCCGTTTTATATCCGTTTTTGCCGAGAAAACCTTTTATCTTCTCTTTAAGCAGATACCCGCCGTGATCGGCGGCGATGACTATCGCTCTATTACGTGACCCGTGACCAGTGACCCGTGGCTCGTTCTTCATCCTTCGTCCTTCGTATTTCGTATTGCGTATTGAGTATTGGGTATTGAGAACGCAATACGCACGACGCAATACTCAATACTACTTAATAAGTCCGTCTATCGATCTCTTTATAAGATTGAACGTGACCTTGTAAAAACTATAAGATCTCCCTATTGGGTCCGGTATCAGGATGTCCTTAGCCCCGGGATTGAATTCGCCCAGCATGAAGATCTTCCCGGCGGACAACGGACATAGCCCTATCACCGCTTCCCTGTGTTCAGGCTCCATGACAAGTATCACATCCGCCCAATCGATGATCTCTTCTTTCAATTTCGTGGACTCATACCCCGCCGCGTCTATCCCCTCTTTTTTCAATACTTCGATCGTCTCTTCGGACGGTTTGCCGCCGTTAAGCGCTATCGTCCCGGCGGACCTTACTTCTAAAGGAAGGTTATTTTGCCTGACACGTTCCTTCAAATACGCTTCCGCCATTATGCTGCGGCAGCTGTTGCCGGTACAAACGAAGAGTATCTTTTTCTTTTCACCGGTCATTTTTTTATTTTTTTGTTCTTCTCTTTAATGCTTTCCGCGAGCTCTTTTTTATGGGACTCCAGCCTCGCCTCGACCTTTTTGTCGAAAAGAGAGATCATTTCGGCGGCAAGTATGGCGGCGTTCACGGCTCCGGCTTTCCCTACGGCTACGGTAGCCACCGGTACCCCCGAGGGCATCTGCACCGTGGAAAGCAGCGAGTCAAGGCCATTAAGTTTCCCCTCCATCGGGACGCCGATAACGGGAAGTGTCGTATGCGCCGCCACGATGCCCGCCAGATGCGCGGCCCCGCCGGCCCCCGCGATAATGACCTTAATGCCCTTCTTCCTGGCGGACTTGGCAAATCCGCTTGTCATGTCGGGCGACCGATGGGCCGAAAGGATCTTGATCTCACACGGTATGCCGAACTTATCAAGCGTCTTACCGGCCTCTCTCATCACTTCCATGTCCGAATCGCTGCCCATGATGATACTTACAACCGGTTTCTTGCTCATAATGAACTCCTTGCTTCGTCGTGCGTATCGGGTATTGTGTATTGCGTGCTTGGACGAACTCAATACTCAATACGAACTACTGTCTCTCGAGCGCCCTTGCTCCTATATCTTTCCGATAATGCATCCCCTCGAACTGTATCTTCCTGACGGCGCTATATGTCTTGTCTATCGCCTCTTTTATGTCGCCGCCCATCCCGACGACGTTAAGCACCCTGCCGCCGGATGTCACAAGTTTGCCGCCTTTGATCTCGGTACCCGCATGGAACACCATGGCCCCTTCTTTTATGGCGTCGTCTATCCCCTTGATCTCTTTGCCTTTATCATACTTGCCGGGATATCCCGCCGCGGAAAGGACCACACACACACAGGCACGATCGTCCCATTCTATCGTTTTGCCGTTAAGGTCCATCGACGCGGTCGCACTGATAATATCGACAAAATCGCTTTTCATTCTCGGGAGTATCACCTGTATCTCCGGGTCACCGAAACGCACATTGTATTCCATCACTTTCGGGCCTTCCTTGGTTATCATGAGTCCCGCGTAAAGGATACCTTTGTAAGGCATGCCCTCTGCCTTCATCCCCTCCAGTGTGGGCTTGAGGATCGTCCTCTCGATCTCCGCGTAAAGATGTTTATCCATGACCGGCGCCGGCGAATATGCTCCCATACCGCCTGTGTTCGGCCCTTTATCGCCGTCGAATATCCTCTTATGGTCCTGGCTGGAGGCAAGTGGTATTATTTTCGTCCCATCGGTCAGTATAAGCACCGACAGCTCCTCACCAAAAAGACATTCTTCCACTATTATCTTGTTGCCGGCGGAACCAAAGACCTTTTCCTCGAGTATGGCCCTCACGGCTTTTATCGCCTGCGCGACGTCCTCGGCAACGACGACACCTTTCCCTCCCGCGAGGCCGTCCGCTTTAACGACTATCGGCGCGCCGACCGACTGGATATATTTCTCGGCTTTTTTGACCTGTGTATCGTCGAATATCCTGAAAGAAGCGGTCGGGACGTTGCATCGCCCCATGACCTCTTTGGCGAATATCTTGCTCGTTTCCATGCGAGCAGCGGCGTAAGAAGGCCCGCACACTTTTATTCCGGATTTCTCGAGGACATCGGTAATGCCTCTCGCGAGGGGCGCTTCCGGCCCTACCATAACAAGGTCTATCTTTTTCTCTTTGCAGAAATTCCGTATGACGTCATGGTCAAAAATATCAATATCGACGTTCTCGGCGATCGCGGCCGTCCCTCCGTTGCCGGGAACACAGTACAGTTTTTTCGTCTTCTTGCCCTCTTTTATCTTCCAGCACAGCGCATGTTCCCGCCCGCCGGAACCGATCACTAGTATGTTCACTGTTAAGCTCTCCGTTCGTTTTTCATTGTTCGTTTATCGTTGTTCGTTTTTCGAAAAACGAGAAACGAAAAACGATAAAACGGCTGTCTTTAAAGTATTTCCACTTCCCGTTCCCCGCGCACAACTTCCCCGATGACCCAACTTTTTAACCTGTGCCCCGCAAGTATCTTCCCTGCTTTTCGGGCATCTTTCTTTTTAAGGATAAGCACCATGCCAACCCCCATATTGAAAGTTCTGTAAAGTTCTCTTTCTGCGATATCGGCTTTATCGGTTATCATCCTGTACACTTTCGGTATGACCCAGCTTCCCCTGCGTATCACAACGCCGCATTTTTTAGGAAGTATCCTCGGTATGTTCTCATAAAAACCGCCGCCTGTTATGTGGGCGATGCCTTTCACTTCGAGCTTCTCTATTACATCCATCACCGGCTTTACATAAATATACGTGGGTTTAAGAAAAAGCCCGGCATTTTCTCTGAGTTCTTTCTCGTTGAACACTTTTCTCACGAGCGAATACCCGTTGGAGTGGAACCCGCTCGAAGCTATGCCGAGAACGATATCTCCGGGCTTTATGTTCCGCCCGTCTATCACTTTTTTCCTGTCGACTATGCCGACGCTGAAACCGGCAAGGTCATAATCGCCTTTTTCGTACATCCCGGGCATCTCGGCCGTCTCCCCGCCGATAAGCGCGCAGCCCGCCTGTTTACAGCCGTTGACTATACCCTTCAGAACGTCTGTCCATATCTTCCCGTTAAGTCTCCCAGTCGCGAAATAATCGAGAAAGAATATCGGCCTCGCGCCTGAGCAGAGACAATCGTTCACGCACATCGCGACAAGATCGATACCGACCGTATCGTTCTTTCTCGAAACGATAGCGACCTTCAGTTTTGTCCCGACCCCGTCGGTCGACGCGACGAGAAGAGGGTCTTTGATCCCCGTCTTCGCCGGGTCGAAAAAAGCGCTGAAACCGCCTATCTTGTCCATGCTTCCCTTGACACGGGTGGTCCCGGCAAGTTTTATTATGTTGTCAATAAGGCTGTCGGCCTTTTCGATGTCGACGCCGGCCTGCTTGTAAGTGACGCGGTTTGTCATTTTGTCCTTTCGACCATAGTCCCAAGCGGCATGTAGCATAGTAACAAGTATCTTCTATGTCCTTTGCTACTTGGCACTCGGTACTTGGCACTATTCTTATTTATCACTCAATCCGATACTTTTAAACACTTCATCTATGTGTCTCATATGATAACCGAGATCAAAACAATCCTTCATCTCTTTGGCGGAAAGATATTTCTTCACCTTTTCGCTTTTCTGGAAAAGCTCCTCAAAACTCTTTCCTTTCTCGTGCGCCTCAAGGGATATTCCTTGTACGATGTCGTACGCGTCCATCCGCGTAGCGCCTTTCTTGATCAGCTCAAGAAGTATCCGCTGGGAATATACAAGGCCCTTTGTCGCCCCGATGTTCTCTTTCATCCTGTCCTCGTTCACCACGAGCTTCTTGATAAGGTTCACGGCCTTGTCCAGCATATAATCGAGAAGGGCCGTCGAATCCGGGATTATAACGCGCTCAACCGACGAATGCGAGATGTCCCTCTCATGCCAGAGCGCAACGTTCTCGAGCGCGGCCATGGCATTGCCCCGGAGCACCCTCGCAAGCCCGCATATACGCTCGCATACCACAGGGTTCTGTTTATGCGGCATGCTGGACGAACCCGTCTGTCCCTTGGCAAAATATTCCTGGACCTCGCCTATTTCCGTTTTTTGAAGGCCTCGTATCTCAAGGGCTATTTTTTCGAGTGTCGCGCCGGTAAGCGCGAGCATGTTAAGGTAGAAAGCGTGTCTGTCCCGCTGGAGGACCTGCGTGGAAACGCGCGCGGGCTTAAGTCCCAGCTTTTTACAGACATATTCTTCAACAAATGGGCTCACGTTCGCGAAAGTCCCCACGGACCCCGATATTTTTCCGTAACCGATGGTCTCACGCGCGCTTTTCAGCCTCTCGATAGCGCGTTCGACCTCTTTGTAAAAGACCGCCATTTTGAGACCGAACGTTATAGGCTCCGCGTGCACGCCGTGAGAGCGCCCCATCATCGGCGTTTTTTTGTATTTCAAGGCTTTTTCTTTCAACGCTTTTTTGAGCTCTTCCGCACCCTTGATCAGTATATCGACCGCTTCTACCATCGTCGCCGAAAGAGCGGTGTCCAGGACATCGCTCGAGGTAAGGCCAAAATGCAGGTATTTCGCCTCTTCCCCAACATATTCCGATACATTCTTAACAAAAGCCACCACATCGTGATGTGTTTTTCCTTCTATTTCCTGTATCTTCTTTACGTCGATGTTCGCCTTTTTCCTAATGGCCTTGACCGCTTCTCTGGGTATAGTCCCTTCTTCGGCAAAGGCTTCACAGGCGAGTATCTCCACCTCAAGCATCTTGCGGAACTTGTTCTCGTCGGTCCATATTTTGGCCATTTCGGGCCGGGTGTAACGTTCGATCATATAAGCACCTTTTGGGTTCGTTTTAGTTAATTATAGGAGTATTTTTTATAGCATATATAATATCGGGTGTCAATGGAAGTTGATGTTTAGGGGTGGGTATTGCGTCGTGCGTATTGCGTTAGCAAACGAACTCAATACCCAATACGCGATACTCAATACGAATACGGCAATACTTACGCCGCGATCGCGACTTTTTCGACGTTAAGGAGGGTTTCTTCTAATTTTTCGGAGTATTTGATGGTGATGAACATATCGCCGGTCTCGAAAAGTTTTTTGCAGATATCTCGCCAGTTCTCTTTCGTGTTCATCCGTCTCATGTCGCCCGACGTCTTCTCATCGCCAAGAAGAGCCACGAGATCGGCTATCCGGTTTATCAGGCCTTCTCTCACGTCATCCTTCTCATAGTGGTTTCGTTTGAGGTCCATAAGAGCGAGGGCCAATATAACATGAGTGGCGACAAGAGCCTTAACAAGAGGGGCAGCCGATGTTTCTTTAACAACATGGACATTGTCCTTCAGGTCGGCTGTTTCCCCTTTGATCTCTTCAAACTGTGTTTCCGGAACATAGATAAGAGCGTGATCGTTGCGGCCCTTGATGTCTTTTTTCGCCTCTGCCAGAGTTTTTTCAACGCTTTTACTGTCGGACGGGTCATAAAATCTTATGATAATGTTTTGCATACCGTATTCTGCCTTCATCCGGTCGAGGAACGCCGTCCTCTCTCTCATCATGTCCGCCTGTGTTTTGCCAAGCATGTCTTCTTCTCCAGGCGCCAATTCCGGCAGGACCACTATCCTTTTCTCCTTAGGGAACCTCACCTGCGATTTTATGTCGATGATCATCTTTTCGGCTTCTTTCTTTGCCTCTCCGTTCCACAAAGCGTTAAAACGCGCCCCAAAAGCCGCGTCTTTCCCCGCCGGCGCATTGTCCCCGGATACCAGATCCGCGCGAACCGCACCCAGCATGGCCTCGAAAAGCAGCTCTAATATTTCATCGCCGCCTTCCTCCGGCAAGATGCACACCAGCTCACAGTTGATCCTCTCCTCGGTCTGCTTAAAAATGTCTATCAGGGCCTCATCGGCGGACTTTTTATCAATAATGGCCTTTTTATGGGACGTCTCCTGTAAGATCATCAACGTAAAATAAAGACTGAATACGTTCTCTTCGTCCAGCACATACTCGGAAAGAATGTGCAAGAGAACGCTCGGGTCCGCCCCTTCCTTTTCAAGGACATTTGTTATCACCGCCGAAATATCATATTCAACCCCCTGCCTTGCCAGAATGGTTTTTACCATATACTCCGTATATGAAATCTTTTCTTTCGCGCCCGTTCTTATTTTCCCAAGGAAATCTCCCTGCGCTACTTTCGAAACAACATCCACCACCCCTACAAAAATCTCCTGATCCTTCACGAGGCCCCTCATCATCCTTACATCCTCATCCGTCAGCATCGCTTCTTCTTCGGGGGAACTGCCCACGCCCGCCTCGTGCCGGAGCTCGTGCGTTATGCCGACCATGAGGAGGGCTCTGACCACTTCGTCCCTCGTCCCTCGTCCTTCGTCCTTCGTATCTTTTGCGATCTTGTCGAATAGGATGCGGTTTATACCGATAAAGTTGTCTTTTTTGTGGTTCTCGAACATGGACTGTGATCTGTCAAGAAGGGCTATCGTGATGGGTTTGGAAGTGTCTATGCCCTTGAAGCAGTCCGGCCCGCGGACCTTGCTGGATGTTCGAACGGCTTCTTCGAGTAGTTTTTTGAAGTCCTCTTTTGAGAAATACGGCCCAAGGTTTTCCATATCGATATTGAATTTAACGCCCCCGACACCAGGAACATCCACGATGATCTCTTCTTTTATCTCTTCCCGTTTTTTCTCGATCAATTCTTTCGGCACCGTTTCCCCGCTTTTATATTCTTCGTCGGTTATGAATAATTGCATATAGTTGGAAGCGTTCTTCCTGTCCTTTCGTTCAAGGACATTTTCGATCAAGGTGACGTTGCCCCATACTTTTCCGAAATATTCCTTATTTTCAGTTTTCGGATAAAGATCCGATACTTTTTGAAGGAACAAGGGGTCATTTAAGGCGTTTTTATCATAATGTGTCACTACATGTTTATCGTTCTGCACATCAAAATAGGATCTAGTCACCAGCACGTCGTCCAGCTTCATGGCAACACCGCCGGCGTTATAATCGATTATCGTCGCGCCCCTCAGGTACGGGCCCAGCTCATTGTTCGAATAGCATCTATTGATCTCGTCGCGTTTCTTTTTCAAAAATCTCACAGTGACCATCATGTTCTTCGTCGGATCATCGGGATCGTATGCCTGGTTCTTGGCCGTCTCACTCCCTTCCTGCGCAAGCAGGGCCCACATGTCCTGCGCACTGCCTTCCTCAATCTGGCTGAGACCTTGATAACTGTTATTGCGCGCGTAAACGTCAAACTCGGTCTCGTTAAGCCATATCCCGAAGAGGTCCTGCGGAAGAACACCGTATTTATCGCAATATTTTTCCAGGACATCCACTTCTATTCCGGCCGGAACGCTCTTTCCGCCCTCCGCAGCGTTCTCCTGCCATATCACATTCATCGCGGCCAGAATGTCCCGAACAGTCACTTTCCCGGAAAGGTCCTCAAGGACTTCTTTTATCGCCTTCCAATCCGTTTCCTGGAACACTATTTGGGAGCTCGAAGTGATATACGGGAACACTTTCTCGTCAAAGGGTAATTCTTTGCTTTTCGCGATATGATATATAAGTTTCAGATATCTCGTTCTAAGGACCGGGTCCTGCCCCTTGAGTATCTGCAGACTCTCATCGACATTGACGTTATTTATTTGCGGGATATTTTCGGCGGGTCCTCTTTCTGTTACAGGCACAATACCCTGTCCCGATGATCTTTCTAACGCGCTCCGTTTGTCAACCTGAGCATATGACGGTCTTTTCTCCATAAACGGCTTCTGATTTTTAGCAATGATCCTTTCGGCGATCATATAGCCGAACATGCCAAGACCCACCATCCCCAGCGCGATAAGGCCTTTCATCCGGACCTTGTCTTTGATCCTGTCTTTCAACAGTTTTAAAACTTTTCTGACCTTTTTATAGACTATGTGCCAAACGCCCTGTTTTCCCTCTATATACGAGGAGAGTTCTTTGTCTATTTTCCCGAACACCTGCCGTTGAAAAGCCCTGATAAAATAATGAGGATCTTTCGTTTTTATGTATTTTTGGGCAATGACAAGCGCCGCCCTTTCAAGTTTTATCCTTCCGATCTCGCCTTTTCCATCTCCTTTTTCCTTAATAAGGACCAGTTCTTTTCCCTGAAGTTCCAGTTTCAGAAGGCCTTTTTTAACAAGATATTCCGCTATCTCGTGGAAAACGGCCACCCGATGAAGTTTTAATAGTTCATATACGGCTATAGTGTTGCCCCACGTGAAACCAAAAAGGTCCCCTATGGTATTTTTCTCGTCCTTCCTGAACGTGCAGAAACGGGGTCTATCTATCTTTTGTATTGAATTGAAAATTTTAATTATTTGCCGGGTCAAAAGATCATACTGGGTCTGTATATTCGCCGCGTCATACGCCAGGTCGTCATCCCCGTAAAGCCTTGTGATCGTCGTTCCCGGATCAAAAGGCTTTAGTTGCAGAACGTCTTCCATTCCACTCGGACACGTAACATAGGCTTCATTTCCTTCGACCCTGTTCACTTTTGTTCGTTTGCCGATAAGGGCAGATCCTTTCGCCTGTTCCCTTAACACTTTGTTAACCTGCGGCACTTCCCTAATAGCATCGAGCATGTCCTGCACAGTTGCATATCTATTACTGGGATCCAATTTTACGGCTTTCATGACAACATCGCTAAGTTTCCGGGTTATGCCTCTTTGCTTATACGGCGGAATGATCTCCTCTTCCACATACAGGCTCTCCTCATAATCCGTATCCTCATTTTTCACAAGTCTTTCCCCGGTAAGCATATAATAAAGAAGCGCTCCAAGCGAATAAACATCGGCCTGTTCGCCGACATTATCGTAATTAGCGCACTGTTCGGGGGCAACAAATCCAAGCGTTCCCATGGGCATGCGGGCCTCTGCCACAATCCCCAGTCCAGAGGGTTTGGCCAATCCAAGGTCGATTATTTTTACTTTCCCTTCGGGCGTAACAATAACATTGGTGGCTGTGATGTCCCGATGTATGCCGACTAATTCATGGAAATTCTTTATTATTTCAGCTGCCTGAATAAAATAATCCAGGGCTTCCTCTACCGTAAGCCCTTCTTGTATTTTTTCGTCGATGTTCTCACCTTCAATATATTCAAGGACCATATATTTGCACCTGCGGGGAAGGTCTTCCTTGTCCTTTTTTTCTTCAAGATTATATATTTCCACAAGGCCATTCAGCCTTTTTTTGCGGAACTCATTATCTCTCACACTCAAAAGGATGGTCCCTTCCGTGTCGAACATATTCTCTCGTATCTGTCTTTCCTCAAATGTCGCTTTTTTGTCAGACTTAAAGATCTTGAGGACCCTGTAGACCTTGCTTTCCGTTTTTGATATGTCCCGGACTTTGTATATATAACTTGTACCACCTTCTTCCTGTACTCTCAGATTACTCATTCTTTCCACTCTGTACTTTCCGTCAAAAACCATGCCCACCTTAAGTTCGGGAGAATAGACCGTGTCGATCTGGATTATATCCTGCAAGTCGGACAGTGAAAAATTAACAGTACAATACGCGTTTACAGCCTCTGACTTTCTATCAAATCTCATGTCCTTGAAAAGATCCTTAAAGCGGTATTCGCAGAATGTCTTTAGATGCTGTTGTATGACTCGCACCATTCTGTCTTTGTTCGCCGCAACCTCCGAAGAGAATATCTTATAGAGGAATTCATCAATCTCAATTTTCTTTACGGTACCAAAACTCGGTTCCGGCGAAATATCCAAAAATGAAAGTATTTTTTCCGCGGCACTTGTACTGAGAAATATCTCCTCATGCGTGTTCAAGGTTATATCGAACCCGCTCGCCGCAAGAAGGAACATGGCCGCCTCACCATTGTCAACGGCATTTTGTGTAAAGATCTTGGCGGGTTTCCACTTTTCACCGGCCGCATCCGACGCATCCGCTATCGTGGAAAGAACTATTCTCGCCGATATTTTTCTGATCTCGTCTATTTCCCTGCTTCTTTGACGGTGAGTAGTCTTGTCCCACGAAATAAACCCCTTTTTCCGTGCGGCCATCTTTTTTTCAAGGTCTCTGACGGTCCTGCTTATTCTGGAATGCTTGTCTATCTCTGCGATAAGGCCGTTCACGGCGGGACCGGGGTCTTTTATCCCCTCCAAAGTAGCTATCACGCTGCGGTATCTGTTAAAACCCATTTCGTGAACTATATTTGCCAGTCTTGTCGCCGGTACAAATGACGCCAGAGATTCGATAGCAGCTCCTTCATTTCTATTAATACTAAGGATATCTGCGATGGTTTTGTCGTTAAACTTGTCGGCAAGTTCTTTGGCTTGCCTTCCTCCTTCTATCACATATATTTCATTAAGAATTGCCCACGCTATCTCCGCGTTGCTCTTGAGCTTATTAACGGCTTCCGCGGTAATATCCCGTTCCAGCAGGTCCCTGAACTCCATCATCGTAGAGAGTACTTTGGGCACATTCTGCTTATACATATCAAATATTTCTTGAATAAGAGCGTCATCATAGTAATTGACAAGCTCCTTTACTTCCTCCTGGGATAACGACACTGCACGGAATATCTCCGCAATATCCACATCCTTCAGGCTGTTAAGGATACCGGCCAATCTTTCCGCCCCCAACAATTCCCTGAGCATGGGCGCAGTATTTTTATTGCACCTTTTTACCATTTCCGTGACGGTTTTTTTGTCAAGGTACTTGATAAGGGTCTTTGTTCCGGCCTTATCCCTGCCGGCGGATCTCGCAACGATCTGTGTAACAAACGATATATCTTCCAAATTGTTCAGAAGTTCCGCAGTTTCTTCTTCGGCAGGATCAAGAAGGAGAAGTATTTTTTCACGCACGTTTTTATCCGCATTTTTAAGAAAATCTTCTTTTTCGGTAATATCCATAGCCCGGAAAAGGCCCGTTATTTCATGGTCTCCGCATAAGGTAAGTTCTTTCTGGGTGTTTATAAGACATTTGAACCTTGTTTCGGGATCCAGCCCTTTCAGAATACTCAAGGCCTTTATCCTGTTTATCGTGAAGAGTCTTTTCAATAGCGGTACCTGCAGGTCCCTCTCGATTTCGTTGAAAACCTCTATCAGTTTTTTCTCACTAAGTCCGGCAAGGATACCTGCTCCCACGGCACTGCCGGAAACTTCCACTCCAAAGGCGAGCCTGTCCGCTCTGATGTTCTCGAGTGTTTTCACCTTGTGCCTTTTTAATATGCTATCTTTCGCCCACCGCACCCTGGCTTTCTGAATAACACGATATATGCGCACAGCTGCTTTTACAAAAAAATGCCTGAGTAAGGACCATACACCCTGACCATGCTGGATGGTCTGTGTCACTGCCCCATCCTCGCGATGAAATATCTCCCTTGCGAGCGCCCTCAAAAGATAATGTGCAGCGCCGGGGCCCTTGGAAGCCACGGCAGATGCTTCTCCGCCCAACGCGACCCGTTTTTCAATACCATTCAGTTTTATGGTAAGCACTCTGCCATCAAGTGCCGGAAGCATATCACCCGACAAAACAAGGTATTCGCATATCTCATGGAAAAGCGCGACAGGTTCGTTCTTAAATACACTATGGACAGCTATTAGCTTCGGGCACTGGGGATCATCTTCTGTGGGGAATGAGGCAAAACCAAAAAGATCTTTTACTCGGGACTTATAGCTGAAGAACGCGGGCGGCGCGCGTTTTGCGACGCTCATCACCGTTTCTATCAAAGGATGGTTCTCTTTTGTAGCGTATTGTTTGAGGTCTGTCTCGATACTGTCCAAATTCACCTCAAAAGCCTCCAAATCTATCGGCGCCTTTCTCTCTTTCACCTCAAAACTTACCGGCCTTCCGTTCACAACGTTGATCTTTTCCATGTGCGCCTGTTTGCCGATCTTGGAGATGGCATCTACGCTTTCAGGTAAAGGAACTTCTGCCGCGCGTTGAGAGGTCATTCTTATTGCCTTTATTTTGTCCGCATAGGTCAAATTTTTCCAATCGCTTATTCTGTGTTGGCGGTTATATTCCTTTATCGCCTGTTCCAACTTGTCCGCGGCTTTTCCCCTGGTTATTGCGTACGCCGCGGCTGCAAGCTGACTTCTAAGTTCATCATTGAACCCCTTCCAGCCGCTGATCCCAAGCTGCGCATTATATATTCCGATAATTTTTTTCAATTCATTGCCCGCCCTGGCCCAGTCATCATTTTTTCCCTTATCCATGGCGTTTTTATTAAAATAGTGGTGCACTATACCTGAAAGGACCGCGCCGATAACGGTGGATAGAGAAAATGAAAGATGCGTGGAGAGGTTTGCCAAACCGATGATCACCGCGTTCGCCGCGGCGACGATCAAAGCGTCCTTAAAAATATCTTTCACAGGCGGCGCACGGCCGTCCTTCTCCAGACCAAAAAAGTGAAGTGCGATAAAAACTCCGCCGGTTATCGCAAGTCCGCACAAGGCCGGCAATCCCGCCAAGTAACCGGCGATCATGCCCAACCCCCAGAACGCCTGCTCTATCGGGACCTGAAGCCACGCGTATTTTTTGCCGAGCAGCTTTACGAGCCACGGCCAGCGGCCGCCGATCGGCCCTTTTGTTTCACTCTCTGTGATATTTTTTCCCTCTATGTCTTTCGTTTTCTTTTTGACCACTCTCTCGACCGGCACTTTCTCTGCCATGGCAAGTCCCTCTTCCCTCATTCGTGCTGCAGCCACTTGCTTAAAAACATCGATCTCTTCATCTCCTCTTGCTGCTCTTGCGAAAGACTCGCAGCTCGGGCTCGCTATAGCTATCATCGAGACCGGCACGTTCACGAGTAATTTTTCATATTCCGCCGCGCGTTCTCCATTAAGAATTTTAATATACGGGCACACGTAATCCGGCTCATTCTTGAATTCTGGAGTTATGGATATATATGAAACACCTTTCTCTTTCATGAGGCGCGCGAGGTTCTCGGTGTGGAATCCGCCGGTGATGAGAACAGTAACATGAGGCCTGTATTGCGTATTGGGTATTGTGTATTGAGTATTGCGCAGGAACACTTCGTCACGCTTGAACGAATACTCATAGAACTTTTCCATTTTCTTCACGCATTCGTCGAGGAAGGCCATGTCGGCATCCGGTAGGGGCGAATAATCATTCGCTCCTACGGTTTTTGCATTTATGAACGTTATAAATTTCTGAATATCGAAATCACTTTTATGTTCGGCATAATAGGCGTGGTCGCTGGAAGTTAGCTCAAGGCTCAACATGCCTTTCATTTTCTCAAAAACCCGGGAGAGAGAAAGAAGTGTCTTCTGGTCGGGTGTTTGGGCCAATCTTTCCCGGATGCGATTCTCGAGGGACTCCATTTCCTTAAAGAGCTTTTCCTTGTCCATGGCCTCGTACTTAACAATATAATCCCTATACTTTTCTATCTCGGGATAGACGGCCATGTCCACGCCGACACATAGCGCCTTGTGGATAATGTATCCGTAGAATTCCTCGTTCGTTATCCTGTTAAATCTGAATTTGACGACTTTCTCGACAAGCTCCTCCGCTTCCATTTTTGAAAGATCTCGCTGAAGGATGTCTATGATCTTGTCGCGTTCACGATTCGCCTTCTCAAAATCTATCTCGCCCTCGGAACCGATGACCTGAACAAGCGCGTTTATGTTCAGATATTTAACATCACCCTCATTGCTACTTGGCACCTGGCACTTGGTACTAATAAGGTATTTAATATACGTCTGTAAATCTATTTTGTTATTTTTATAAGCCTTATATTTCGCATCGAACCTGATGAGCTCCTTAGTAAAAATTTCGGCTTTCAGGCCGTTCAGAATGGACGAAAGATCCCCCAGAAGGCGGTTTATCCTCTCTTTCTGTTTGGCAAGCTCACGATAAACATTAAGGTTCGCTATATAAAGGTCCGCATCCTCCGCGCCACGCACTTCTATCTCTCCAGGATTAGTGATAACATATAGTTCCGCACCGCTTACTTCGCCGTCCTTCACGAATGAATCGGTGACTTTTTCGCGGATGTTCATGTCCTTGATGTCCGTAAAAAGTGAAAAATCATATTTTCCTTCGCCGCCCTCGAGAACCACGTCCGTGATATCGTAAGTACCGTGAAGATATTTGATAATATCGGCGATCGCGTGCTGGGCGCCGTAGTTACAGTGGGCGTCTTGGATGTGGATTATTGTATTGCGTATTGGGTATTGCGTATTGGGTCCGTTGGTCGATAGCTGCTTATCCGGTTGCCAGGAGTCTTTGACCTCGCCGAGATAAGCAGGAAGCTCGAATTTATCGAAGGAGAATTCTTTTCCCTGGAAAGTATCCGTAGAAGCGAGAATGTCCTGGAACTTGGCCGTCGAGATCATCGGTCTTTGGGCAAAAGCATAATCCTGGCATAAAGTATTGATAGTAAAAGCCACAAGCGTAATTAACGCTGTGGCTCTCAGCCAACTTTTATATACAGAAATAGTATTGTTATTACTCATTATTGTTTGATTTGGCTTATCTTGAATTTTGTTGGATTAACAACTATTGAGTTATTATACAGCACGCCTACAGAAACGTCTATGTAAAAATTGTTACCTTTTTTTAACCTAACATAATCGCCCGCCTCCCCATTATCAAGCGAATTCATGATTAATAGCTCCGCTGAAAACCAACCAATATCAATGGGTCCCTGCCAGCCTTAGGTTTTCGGGTGACGTCGTTTCCCGAAAACCCCCATGTGATGGACGGGTGACGCGAGTGGTCCCGTTTCATGCCACACACTGATTGACGGGCGGGTGGCACGAGTGGTCCCGAGCGTCAAGCCCCGTCCACCATACACAAATCACGTAGGGACCCGAAAAATACCAAGCCCGGAAACAAACCCTTGTAAGTACCATGTGTATTTGCTATAATCACCATCATAAGACTTATCGCGGGGTGGAGCAGAGGTAGCTCGTGAGGCTCATAACCTCAAGGTCGGAGGTTCGATTCCTCCCCCCGCAACCAAATTAAAAAGGCTTACCGTACGGTAAGCCTTTTTAATTTCCATAGGGGGAAACCCAGGTTTCCCCCTCTAGGCGTTCGCGAATTTGCTAAGCATAAACCAAAACAAATTCGCTCACTGTCACCCCCTTCCTGGGTGTCATACTTTTATATTATTTTCTGTTTTTTAGGAAGGGAGAGAGTAATATCTCTCCCTTCCTATCACCATCCCTCTCTAAAGTTGTAATTTCTAAACTGCCAATTGTGGTCTATTCTCGATTTTCGATCATCCCGTTCCGTTCCTTTCCTTTGAAACCATATCCCTCTAAAGTGGTATTATCGGAATTCACCGCCGGTTTTGACTAATGCTCTCTTTAAGGTATACTCATTTTCACCTATGGGAAATGATTTTTCTGAAAGAAGAAAGTATGTACGGCTCGCTCTTCGAAGTAGGATCTTATACTATATTGTAAAGCCTGGAAAAGAAACAGACGAGCCTCCGGAGAAAAACCCGGCCACCGGAAAGAACATCGGCGTAGCAGGCGTCCTTCTCTGCCTCAATGAAAAACTCAAGGTCGGGACGATCGTCGACCTTGAGATATACCTCCCGGGAAGGGACGTCCCTATCCGGACGCGCGGCGAAGCGCGTTGGTGCACGCCTTGCGAGAGCACGGAGGAACACCCTGGAAAATTCGATGCGGGGATAAAGTTCCTTTTGATAGACAAAGATTACGTGATACTCTTATTGAAATACGTCTGCGGGGACCTTGAAGATATGCTGAGAGAACATTTTGAAGAGACGACATGAAAAATGATCCTTTTTCCGAAAAAAGAAAGTACGCGCGTCTTGCCTTAAGAAGCATCGTTGTTTTCCGCGTATTGGACAAGAAAGGCAAGCCGGCATCCGAAAGGTCCTGCGCCACGGGAAAGAACATAGGCGCCGCGGGAATACTTTTTATCTCCCCGGAAACCCTCGCTCCGGGGACCATGTTGACAATGGAGATATCTCTTCCGGGGAACAGCGCCCCGATAGATCTGAAGGGAAAAGTAAAATGGTGCATACCGTCCCGTGATGGCGGCAGCGGAAAATTCGATATCGGGGTCGAGTTCACGAACATCGGGAAAGAACACCTGCGTCTCCTGGTCGAATACGTTTGCGGAAGTCTCAGCGGGGATATCCTTAAAAACCGGCTCTCCGACCCTCGCGATGAATAAAAAAGTGATCTGCCTCGGGAACATCAATTTGGATCTTATCATGAAAAAATCCGGCCCCCGGAAAGGCGCGCCTCTTTTCCAGGCCCGGCTGGGCGGCTCCACCACTAACACCGCTGTTCTCCTTAGAGCGCTGGGCGTCCCTGTTGCATTTGTCTCCGCGGCCAGCCCGGATTTTCTGGGCTCGTCCCTTATCGCGCTGCTGCGGAACAAAAAGATAGACACTTCGCGCGTACTCCGCGAAAAAACGTTCAAGACGCCTCTCGCTTTCGCGTCGATAAACCGAAAGGGCGATTCCTCTTACGCTTTTTATGATCCCGTGTGCCCTCATTTCGCGTCCGCGGCAAGTCTGCTCCCGGACGAGTTGCTCAGGAATGCCCGCGTGTTCCATATCGGGTCTTTTTTTTCTTACGCGGACGCTACTCATGAACTCGTCCTTGAGTGCGTGAAAAAGGCGAAAAGGCGCGGCCTTTTAGTGACTTATGACCCGAACTGGCGTAAAAATCGTATCGGGGACACAAAGACCGCGCGAAAAAGGATACGCGCGATCCTGCCGTATGTGGACATCCTGAAACTCAGCGAGCATGACGCGCTCGGTATGACCGGTCAAAGATCACTGGATAAGGCTATCGGCGGCATAAACAGTATATTCCGCGGCGAAATGTTCGTGACGCGGGGAGAAAAAGGTTCGTTTTGCCTGAACGGCAAAGAAAAAATATCATGCCCGGCTTTTAAAGTAAAGGTCATCGATACCATAGGTGCCGGCGACGCTTTCACGGCCGGCCTTATTTACAGATATCTTTCCCGCGGAAAAGAAGTTTTTCTAAACGATAGAAAAGAAGACCTTGTTTTCGCCTCGGCGGTATCGGCGCTTGTCTGTACGCACGAGGGAGCAACAGACGGGCTTAAGGGTGTTGAACAGGTTCGGGATTTTCTTGAGCGTCATTGCGAGCGTTCTTCGCGAAGCAATCTAATCTTATAGATTGCTTCGTCACCATACTTAAACCATATGAATTCCTCGCAATGACGCCAAGAATGCTATCCGTTATCACTTACCGCTTTTGTAAACTATCTCGCCTTTTTTCACGATCCCCAGTTTTTCACGCGCTTTTTTTTCCATATAGTCGGGGTCCTGCTTCATCCTCTGTATCTCTTCTTTGAGGACCTCGTTATGGTGCACAAGTATCTCCATTCTTTTCTGGGAATCCCTGTTCTCTTCCCGGAGTTTCTGCAACTCTGAAAAACCGGGCAAAAAGATAACGATAAATATCCCAACGAAAAAAGCGGCGTATAAAGTTACTTTCTTCCTTTCCATGCGGGGTCTCCGTAGACCGCTTTCGCGCCGAGGGTCTCTTCGATGCGTAACAGCTCGTTATACTTGCACACACGGTCCGTCCGGCTCGTGGACCCGGTTTTTATCTGGCCTACTCCGGTAGCTACGGCGAGTTGCGCAATTGTTGTGTCCTCCGTCTCCCCGGACCTGTGCGACATGACCGCCGTATATCCCGCCTTTTTCGCCATCTCTATCGCCTCAAGCGTTTCCGTCAGCGTCCCGATCTGGTTCACTTTTATAAGGATCGAGTTGGCGACGCCTTTTTCTATCCCTTCCTTGAGCCGTTTCGTATTCGTCACAAAAAGATCGTCACCGACAAGCTGGATCTTTTTGCCAAATTTATCGGTCATTAGCTTCCATCCGTTCCAGTCGTCCTCGGCGAGGCCGTCCTCTATGGAAACTATCGGATATTTTTCTATCCATTTCCCGTAAAACTCGACCATCCCGGCGGAACTCTTCTTCGGATCGGCCTCAGCCTCAAGCATATACGAACCGTTCTTGTAAAATTCGCTCGACGCGGGATCAAGCGCTATCTTGATGTCTTTCCCGGGTTTGTATCCCGCGGCCGTTATGGCCTGTAGTATGACCTCTATCGCCTCTTCGTTCGATTTGAGGTCCGGAGCGAAACCGCCCTCGTCACCGACCGACGTGGAAAGCTTCATGGAATGGAGTATTTTTTTGAGATTATGGAAAGTTTCCGCGCCCATCCTGAGCCCCTCCTTAAAAGAAGGCGCGCCGGTCGGCATTATCATGAATTCCTGAATGTCGACGTTATTGTCGGCATGCTCGCCGCCGTTAAGTATATTCATCATGGGAATCGGGAGTATCGTCGCTTTCTTCCCGCCGATATACTGGAAAAGCTGCACACCTTTGTAAGCAGCCGCCGCTTTGGCCGCGGCCAGCGATACGCCGAGAATAGCATTAGCGCCCAAACGTCCCTTGTTCGGGGTCCCGTCAAGCGCGATAAGCGCTTTGTCCAGTTTGCCTTGATCGAGCGCGTCCATCCCTTTAACTTTTTTGAATATCTCGCCATTTACATTACCCACGGCTTTTGTAACACCTTTGCCCATATAACGGGACTTGTCCCCATCCCTGAGCTCCACCGCCTCATGCGCGCCCGTGGAAGCCCCGCTCGGCACAGCCGCCCTTCCGAAAGAACCATCCGCAAGAAGCACATCGACCTCGACCGTAGGGTTTCCCCTCGAATCCACTATTTCACGCCCGACAACTTTCTTTATCTTCGTAGACATCTTATCTCTCCTTCTTTTTTTACAAATATGGCACATCGGCCGCGGGAACCGCGCCCCTACTGCCGAACCACTTCCTCCCACAACTTAAACGGTATTCCGCGGGTGACCGGGAGGCCTTATCCGAGCACAAATTTTTGCGCGCAGGATGAGGCCTCCCGGGCAGGACCCGCGGGATCACTATAACCCCTCTACCGTATAGCGGCTATTTTAACTTTTCTTCCGTCTATTACAAGTCTTTTTTGCGCAAAAAGGCTCACGGCCGCCGGATAAAGCCTGTGTTCCACCCTGTGAATCTTTTTCTCCAACGTCTCCAAGGTATCATTTTCTCCCACTTTCACGCACTCCTGAAGGATTATCGGTCCGTCGTCCAGCTTGTCCGTGACAAAATGGACGGTGACACCGGTGACCTTCACCCCATGCTCAAAAGCGTCTTTAATGCCGTGCGCTCCCTTGAACGCTGGCAGTAGCGCCGGGTGTACATTCAATATGTTATTCCTGAATTCTTCGATGAAATATCCGCTTAGTATCCTCATGAAACCCGCGAGCACTATCAATTCGATTTTATACTCGCGAAGTTTCTTCACAAGATGTTTATCGTATTCTTCTCTTGACGCAAAACCCTTCTTTTCCAGGACAAAAATATCTACATCCTTTTCCCTGGCCCTTTTCAGCGCGTAGGCGTCAGGGTTATCGCTCACGACAAGCACTATTTTCCCGCCGCCAAGTTCATCATTTTTTTCAGCGGCCATGAGCGCTTCAAGATTGCTCCCATGTCCTGACGCAAGGATGGCTATTCTCATCACTACCTCCGATCGTATGCCGTATATCGTATTTCGTATGTAGTATATCGTGCTTGAACGAAGTTCGTTAAACCTACGATATACGCTATACGACACACTCTATACTTCTTTTATGACTCTCGTCGGGCACTTGTCAGCCACGGCCTTTACGGCTCCCTGATCGGACTGTTTTTCGAAACAAGCCCCGGCAATATTATCTTTCACTTTAAACAGTTTTCCTTCCGACAGTTTCTCGCATATCTGGCACGCAATACACCCGACATTACAGACTTTTTTGGTCCTTACGGTATCATCTCGTGAATTGCACGCGACATAAAAAAGTTTTTCGTACTTTTTTTCTTCCATGCTGATTATGCCCCTCGGGCAAACATCGGCACATCTGCCGCATGCCGTGCAATTTTCCATAATGATCCGGGGAAGGCCGTTTATCATGCGCAGCACGCCGGGCGAGCAGACCCGTTCGCAGTCCCCGAAACCCATACAACCGTATTCGCACTCCATGCCGCCGCCGAATATCTCCATGGCACCGGCACAGGTCTTTACCCCCGCGTAATCGGCGCTGTTCTTTTTATTATCCCACTCGGCCGCGCAATGCACAACCGGTATCCTTTTTTCGGTCTTTACCCCGCCCATATTTATCATGCTCCGGACAATTTATATCTTTTGGAGTTCCTTAATATTTCCACTTTTTTGTTGATCGCGTCCACGACGGCCTGTGAGGAAATGGTCGCGCCTGTTATCGCCTGTATCTGGCGTGGACTTTCCGGTTTTGTGCCCCTCACACACTCTATCGGCCCCTCCGCCGAAAGGCCTTTGAACTGCGCCCGGAACCTGTCGGTTGTAATTTCCGCGCCAAGCCCTGGGGTCTCCTGAGATGCAAGGACTTCCACGCCTAATATTTTTACAAGGTCCGGGGACACTCCCGCCAAAAGTTTTATCGTGCTCTGATAACCGTTGCTTTTGGCAGTAAAGGCATACCCGGAAAATTCACCGGAAATATTTGTCACTTTAAATACCGTTCCGTCATCCATATTCTCTATTTTTTCGGCATCCGGGAAAATATTCCTGATGGCCTTAGCTGTCTTTTCTTCTATATTATCCTCTTTCGCCTTGAGCTCGAAATGATCATAAGCAATGATGGACACCACTAAAACAACGGCACCGGCAAGAAGCGCCGCGACGATCTTCACGGCATCACTCACCATTATCTTCACAGATACCGGTTTATTTTTATGTGCCATACCGCCTCGGCCTTGTTACCCGGTCTATAGCCGGGGTAAGCGCGTTCATTATGAGTATGGAATACATCACTCCTTCGGGAGGCCCTCCCCACGATCTAATGATCATCGTGATAAGCCCGCACCCGGCGCCGAAGATCCATCTACCCTTCTGTGTAACAGGTGTGGTCACGGGGTCCGTGGCCATGAATAAGGCCCCCAGCAGAAATCCTCCTCCTAAAAAGTGGAAAAGAGGGGGCATGTATCTTGCCGGGTCCATAAAATGGACGATGCCAGAAAATAGCAGCAAAGTCAGCATATATGCCATGGGGACCCTGTAGTCTATGATCTTTTTGTAAAAAAGATACCCTCCCCCGAGCAAGAGAGCAAGCGCCGAAGTTTCTCCCAAAGACCCCGGTACGTTCCCCAGGAAAAGGACCGTATACGGCGCCTGGGCCAGGCCGATCTTCGCCAGACCCATCGGCGTCGCCGCGGTCACGGCATCAAGCGTGACAGGCTGGACCCATGTCCTGAGGGCCACGGGAAAGACCGCCATCAAAAAAGCCCGCGCGAGAAGCGCCGGGTTGAACAGATTGTGCCCCAATCCGCCGAAAAGCTCCTTGCCTACCGCTATCGCAAAAACCCCTCCCAGAAAAACCATCCAGGGCTGTATGGTCGGCGGCAGAACGAGCGCAAGAAGAAGACCCGTTACCACGGCGCTATGATCATTTATCTTTATTTTTTTCTTTCCGATCTTACAGATAATGTACTCCGTTAGGACGCACGCCGTGATAGAATTAATGATAACGAGAACGGCAGGGACCCGAAAGAAATAAATACCGGCAACCACCGCCGGAACAAGCGCTTTTAGCACCCCTTTCATCATGTATCGTGTGTTCTTGTCCGCGAAAATATGCGGGGACACGGTCAATTTCAGTTTATTCATTTCTTTATTCTCTTTAAAGTTGTTTTTCCCATCTTTAAATACTGCACAAGCGGTATCCTTGCGGGGCAAACATACGCGCAGGCACCACACTCAACGCAGTCCGACGCCCAAAGGTCTTTGACCCTGCTCCAGCAAGACGCCTTGACGCTCTTCATTATCTCCGTCGGCGACAATCTTACAGGACAGACATCCACACACTTTGCGCATCTTATGCATTCTTTTTCTTCATAAGTCCTTGCCGCGTCCCTGGAAAGAAAAATCACGCCTGTCGTGTTTTTAACGACAGGCACCTCTCTGTTCGACTGGGCCACCCCCATCATGGGGCCTCCCATGATGATCTTTTCGGGCTCCTTGCAAAATTCCAGACCGTATCTTTCGATCATCTCTTTCACCGTAGTGCCTATTCTGACAAGATAGTTCGCCGGACTTTTGAGACAATCTCCCGTTATAGTCACTATCCTCTCAATAAGAGGTTTATTAAGATGAACGGCTTCGTATATGGCGTAGACCGTCCCCGCACTCATCACAAAAAACCCCATGTCCATAAGCGGTTTTCCCGGCGGCACTTCGCACCCCAGGACCGTCTTTATTATCATTTTTTCCTCGCCATAAGGATATTTTGTCCCCAGAAGGGCAAGGCGCATCTTTCTTACAGCGGGATCTTTGGAATTTTTTATCATCTCCTCAAAAGCGAGATAAACGTCTTTTTTATCGGCATCGATCGTGATGCACACGTTCCCGGCACATACTATACGCATAACAATGAGTATGCCTTTCAATATCTCTTCCGCCTTCATAATCATGAGAAAATGACCCGAGTCGATAAAAGGCTCGCATTCCGTACCGTTGATGAATAGCGTCCGTATCTCTTTGTCTCGCGCCATACTGAGTTTAACATGCGCCGGAAGGCCCGTTCCCGTTATCCCTGCATCCCTTATTTTTTGTATGATCGCTTCCGAAGGAACACCCGTCACGTCTATCTCCTCATACGATCTGGCCTTTATGCTCTTTTCTCTCCTGATGATGACCGATAAGATCGGGCCGAGATCCGGATGGGGTTCTTTTTGTATGTCCTCGACCGTCCCGTTGACCGTGGAATGGGCCGGGCTCGATGCGAAGTCCTCGCTTTTGCCTATGATCTGGCCTTCTTCGACTTCTTCGCCTTTTTTGACGAGCGGTTCGTTCGGAATGCCCGTGTTCTGGACCAACGGCAGAACTACCTTTTCCGGAAGAGGCGACCGGACCAAAGAACTTCTTATATTCGGGCTCTTTCGCGTTGAGAATGATATCCCTCTCCGGAAAGTAAATTCTCTCATATGGTTCCTTCCGCCTGAAAACGGTATGTTTTTTAAATTATACATGGGTACGTTGGATTGTCAACGCCGCCAATTTATGTTGACCCTTCATGTTCTTTGTTATATTATTGGTTTTGAAGGCCCTGCGTTAACAACTATTCGAGGCAGACATGCTGTTCGGACAAAAAAACAAAAGATCATACTGCTGCGAAAAGTGCCAGAAGTACTGGATCTGCGAAACAAAATGGTACAGGGGTGAAAAGGGCGAGGAAAACGTCTGCTGCCCGCTCTGCGTGAGGTATGCTTCATGCGGAAAAAGCCTGTCCCCTTTTGCCTGGCAGAGCAGGTAAGCCTGGCCTTCTGGCTGAAGCCAGATATGCTTTTTAAATAGGCAGGCGAAGACTGGAGCCCGCGGAGGGAATTGAACCCCCGACCCAGGCATTACGAATGCCTTGCTCTACCAGCTGAGCTACGCGGGCACGCGATTAGTATATCACAAGGGCTGTTTTTTTCAACATCGCCGTAAAATTTGAATACCCCCATCATATAAGGTATAATCTCAACGAGCCACGGGCCACGCTTGTCCGACGCAGCCTTGTCAAAGGCGGGAACCCCGTGTCACGAAACAATGAATATATCTTTTCTTAAAACAAGGTTCATTTTCTATCTCGTTCTTCTTACCGCGCTCGGTTCTTTTCTTTTCAATTTTCTTTTGACAAGGCAGAGCGCGATAATGTACAAATATTTCATCGAGAAACCCAAGTTATACAACGTCGAAAGGGCGGAACGCCTTTCGAGCTCAATATACCAGAGTTTCAAGACAGAAGTGCCCGATCCCGGCGACCTGGAAAGCATCCGCGTTTTCATCAAAAAATACAACGAGATACCTTTCCTCAGCGTCAATTTCATCTACAAGGACAAGTCCGGGGCGCTCAAAAGCATATTGGAGGACGTGAAAGAGATCAACATACTCGACGCTGAATACGTCTTCCCCATAAAACAGGGCCCCGAGTCCATAGGCACGCTCCTTGTTTATGACATAAATAAAGAATACGAAAGAGGCCTTAAGGAATATTCCCACATGAAGAACGTCACCAGGATATTTTTCAGTATCCTTCTCTTTCTTCTTCTCTTTCTTCTTCTCTACCGCGAGTACAACGCAAAGATCGAGCAGCAAAAACGGCTGGCCGAATTCCAGGCCGTTCATGACGGATTAACGGGCCTTTATACCCATAAATATTTCCAGGAACAACTTTTGAAAGAGCTCAGCCGTTCCGAGAGATACAAACGCCCGGTCTCGCTTATTTTATGCGATATAGACCATTTTAAGAATTTTAACGACGAGTTCGGCCATCTTGCCGGCGACGAGGTCTTAAGGACCGTGTCGCGGATAATGTCCGACAACGTCAGAACATCGGACCTCGTCGCGAGATACGGGGGCGAGGAATTCGCGATACTTTTATTTGAAACAGGCACCCGCAAATATCCCGACGGCGGGCTCAAAAAACTGCACGAAGAGGCGACTGACGCCGCCAAAAGGATAAAGGCCAAAGTGGAAAGTACGCGCGTAAACCTGACGGGCGACAGGTCCGTGGGTGTGACTATCAGCATGGGTGTCGCTTTCTATGACGGGCATTCGGATTACAGGCCTGAATACCTCATAAGCGAGGCGGATATCTCCCTCTACAAATCCAAGAACAGTGGAAGGAACCTTATAACGGTCTACTCTCCGGAAACAAAAGAGTATACGCAGATCCAGTGAGTTAGTTGTTGGTTGTTGGTTTTTAGTTGCTGGTCTGCCCAGAGAAAAGCATAAGCCCTTCAAACCCTGCTAACAACCAAAAACTGACAACTAACAACTAAAGATACTTCTGCTCTAACAAATACGTGGTGTAATCCTTTATCGCTTTTTCGAGAGGCATGAACTTGTGGCTACACCCTGCCCTTCTCAACTTGCTCATATCGGCCTGGGTGTAATACTGATATTTCGGTTTTAGACTCTCCGGCATTTCGATATATTCGATATTGGGCTTTTTTCCAAGGGCCGCGAACATGGCTTGCGCGAGATCGTTCCAGCTCCTGGCCTCACCTGTCCCGAGATTATATATCCCTTTTCTTGACGGATCGCGGAAAAAATCATACATAACATCCACGACGTCCTTAACATACACAAAGTCCCGTTTCTGGCCGCCATCGCTGTATTCTTTCCGGTAAGACTTGAACAAACGTATCTTCCCTTTTTCGCTGACGTCCTTGAAATTTTTGCATATCACGCTCATCATGTCGCCTTTGTGGTACTCGTTGGGCCCGAACACGTTGAAGAACTTGAAGCCGGTCACCATCTTCTCATATCCGTTGGACAGGACCCAGAGGTCAAAAAGCTGTTTGGAATAACCGTACATGTTGAGAGGTCTCAAAGTGTAAGTGGTCTCGTTCTCGTCGCTGTACCCCTCGTCACCGGCGCCATACGTCGCGGCCGAAGAAGCGTACATAAAATGAGCCTTGCTTAAAAAGGCCCATTTGGCCAGGGTCTTGGAATATTCGAAATTGTTCTTTATGAAATAATCCGCATCGATAAGAGTGGTTGAACTGCACGCCCCTATATGAACAATGCTTTTGGGTCTCGGGAGTTTGTTCTTCTCAACCAGGCCAAGAAGGTCGTCTTTCTGCACATAGTCGCGGAATTTTTTGCCGACAAGGTTCTTCCATTTTTCGTCGTTCTCCAGCTGGTCCACCACGAGTATATCCTCTATACCCTCCTGGTTCAGTTTCCGGAGAAAACAACTGCCGATGAACCCCGCGCCTCCCGTGAGTACGATCATTCCTGCTCCGTTTTTTGACCGGGCTGCTCCTTAACAAGCTCCCTTATTTTTTTAGCGTTCTTGTATAACCAGTTGGCGAAAGCCTCTTTTTTCAACCATTGTGTGGCATCCTGCGCTAAGGTACCGAAAAGTACTGCCCCGTCCGCTACTCTCTTCACCGTGACCCCGGACTGGGCGCCTATTTTAACGTTCTTCTCTATTTTAACGTGGTCCGCGACCCCTACCTGCCCGCCCATCATGACGTTATCGCCGACCGTAGAACTGCCGGCAATGCCGGTCTGCGCGGCGATGACGACGTTCTTTCCCGTCTTGACGTTATGCGCTATCTGGACAAGATTGTCGAGCTTTGTTCCTTTACCGATCACCGTATTCACAAATGTCCCGCGGTCGATACAAGTGTTCGCCCCTATCTCCACGTTGTCCTCGATCACCACCGAGCACATCTGCGGTACTTTGTACATCACACCGTCCTTGGGGAGAAATCCGAACCCGTCGGCCCCGATGACCGCGCCCGAGTGAATGATCACGTTGCTGCCCACGTTCATCATGTCGTAAATAGTTACATTAGGATATATTTTCGTACCGGCCCCGATGATGACGTTGTCCCCTATGACGCTGCCGGCACCTATATAGGAATGGTCTCCTATCTTCGTGCCTTTACCGATAACCGCGCACGGCCCGATCGCCACATCTTTGCCCAGGACCGCGGTGCTGTCCACTATCGCGGCGGGATGTATGACGCCCTTGGCCGGTGGCCTCATTTTCTCGAGAGCGTTATAAAGGACGGTCAACGATACTTTCATGTCCTTCACACGCAGGACCGTTTTAGGAAAAGTGGTGATATCCGCTGCGACCATAACACAGGCGGCCTTGCTTTTCGCGGAAACCGCCATGCTCTCTTCGTCGACGGCAAATGTAAGGTCCCCTTCTTTCGCGTAAGCCGGGGAAGACATGCCCGTTATTTTAACGTTACCGTCCCCCTGGACAGTGCCGTTCACTACTTTGGCTATTTCGTTCACGGTTATCATATCGTTCCTCTTTTGAATGATGATGTTCGGATTTTCATTTTACAACACATGCTTGAAGGGGTAAAGCACAAAAGAAAAACCCCCGTAATGAATACGGGGGTTCTCTTTTTTCATCACAAATATCTTTTACAGACTGGATGAAAGGCTCTTGCCGCCCCTAAAAGTAACGACTTTCTTCGCCGATATCTTTATGGACGCGCCTGTCTGCGGGTTCTTCCCCATTCTGGCCTTTCTGATCTTCATCTGGAAAGTGCCGAGTTCGGGAAGGCGGACGACTCTCTCGTTCTGGCCACCCTTGGAAAGCCTGCCGGTCATAGCGCATATGAAAGAATCATACGCTCTTGACGCTTCCGCTTTCGTGCTGTATTTTCCGACTTTCCACATGGATTCGATCAATTCTGCCTTATTCATCTACAACCTCCTTCTTGGTTTTGATAAGATGAATGGTCTTTCCGCAAAGACCGCTAAGAGAAATATACTCAAAATACTTCCCTTTGTCAATACAAACCAGAAAAATAGAGCCTTCCAGGGCTTTGAGCCTTTCTCTTTGACATTTCATGGGCAATTGGGAACATTAAGATGTCCTTGGGCTGATCCAACCGCGCCTTATCATCCATTTTGTGGCTTCCAGGACCGGCACAACCGATATCGCCAAAAGCGCGGCGACGGTCCAGTCAAAGAGCGGCAGCCTGTACGTTCCGAACGGCTCATGCAGAAACGGAAGATAAATGATCATGGCCAACAGGACCAGCTGGAACACGATGGCCAGATTCAACCAATTATTTGCAAAAGGTTTATGAATTACAGATTGCCTGTCCGAACGGTAACTATACGCTTTAACAAATTGGATCAGGATCAGCGAAACGAACGTCATCGTCATCGCTTCTTCCAACTCCATTCCGGACTTTAAGGCCCATACGAATATGCATATATTGACCATGGTCGACCACAATCCGCCGACCAGCATCAATATGACAACAGGGCGCGTGAATATACCCGACCCCTGACGGCGCGGCTTACGCCGCATCAGATCCGGTTCCGGCGGGTCCACCGCCAGCGCCAGGGCGGGAAGACCGTCGGTCGCCAAATTAACATATAAGATCTGCACCGCGGTCAAGGGAATAGGCATTCCCCAAAGCGACGCTCCGGCCATCAATCCGATCTCACCTATATTCGATGAAATTAGATACATGAGATATTTTTTAATGTTCCCGAAAATGTGCCGGCCTTCTTCGACAGCGGCGACAATGGACGCGAAATTATCATCGGTCAGCGTCATGGCCGCGACCTCTTTGGTGACATCCGTACCGGTGATCCCCATCGCTATCCCGACATCGGCTTTTTTCAGCGCAGGCGCGTCGTTAACACCATCGCCGGTCATTGCCACTACATGGCCCCGTTTCTGGAACGCCGTAATAACACGCAATTTATGCGCCGGGGAGACGCGGGCATAAACGTCTATCTTTTCAATGTCCCGTTCCAGGTCCTCGTCCTTGATCCGGTCCAACTCTATCCCGGTAACGACGCGGCCATGCCGCAATATCCCTAATTCACGGGCGATGGCTTCGGCTGTCAACGGATGATCGCCGGTTATCATTACCGGCTTGATGCCCGAATCCCGGCAATTCCGCACAGCGGCCTTGGCCTCCGGGCGGGGCGGATCGATCATCCCGACAAATCCGAGAAAGATCATATCTTTTTCTGCATCTTTTTTGAGAGCGTCAGGTTTATACGCCACGGCCAATACGCGCAAAGCTTCTTTTGCCATATTCGCGGACACGTTCAGGAACTCCCTGCGTACAGTATCATCCAGGCGCTCGATCTTGTCCCCTTTCTGATACATGGCACAATGGTTAAGAACGACCTCGTCCGCTCCTTTAGAATACGAGGCATGCCCGCCGCCTTGAGCACACAACGTCGTCATGCGTTTACTTTCGGAGGTGAAAGGGATCTCGTCTACACGCGGGTTCTCTTTTTCCAAAGATACCTTATCAAGGCCTGCCTTGGCTCCGGCGACAATGAACGCGCCTTCGGTCGGATCGCCTTTGATCCCCCACCGCCCATCCTCGTTGATCATATACGCGTCCGAGGCAAGGATAGCCGCTCTTAATAATGTGACCATATTCTGCGATGGCTGGACTTTATCACCCTTGAAAGAGAAACTGCCTGTCGGATCATATCCGGAACCTTCCACATCATATATCTCTCCCGGCACGAATATCCTGCGGATGGTCATCTCATCTTTTGTCAGCGTTCCGGTCTTATCGGAACATATAACGGAGGTACAGCCGAGCGTTTCCACTATCGGCAGGCGGCGGATAAGTGCATGGCGTTTCACCATCCGCTGGACACCGATCGCCAGTGAGATCGTTACGACCGCCGGCAGGGCCTCAGGAACAACCGCTACCGCGAGCGCGATACCGAAAATGACCATATCCAGGAACGGCTGTCCGCGAAAAAGGCCTAGAGCGACAATGATAGCCACGATAACACCGGCCGCTTTCGCGAGATTTTTCCCTACCTGGTCCAGGTTCTTCTGTAACGGCGTTTTGGCTGTCTCGACTTCCTGAAGCATCCCCGTTATTTTGCCAAACTCGGTGTTCATTCCCGTATCGGTCACTACGGCGCGCCCGCGCCCATAACTGACCACTGTACCGGAAAAAACCATGTTATTACGATCGCCTAAACCGATCTCGCCTTCTCCAAGAGCTTCCGTTCTTTTCTCGACAGGAACGGATTCTCCCGTCAGCGCCGCCTCCTCGACCTGCAGATTAAAGGATTGTATTACCCGGGCGTCGGCAGGGACTTTGTCGCCGGCTTTCAGCAGTATTATGTCTCCCGGCACAAGCTCCCTCGCCGGAACTTTGTTCTCTTTCCCGTCGCGTATGACATTGGCCGTCGGAGCGGCCATTCGCCGCAGAGCTTCGATAGCGCGTTCCGCACGATATTCCTGAACAAAACTGAGGATGACCGCGAATAATACGATGGTCGCTATGGCTATAGCTTCCGTCGCGTGGCCCATAAAGGCCGAAAGAAGCGTCCCGACCAATAATATCTGTATCAGAATGTCTTTAAATTGCGAGAAAAACAATGCCCAGGGGGAAATCCGCGCTGAAGCCTTTAACTCATTTGGACCGTACTCGGCGGACCTCCTCCGGACTTCCGCCTCGCCCAGTCCGGTATTCATGTCTGTCTTCAGGGTCTCGGCAACAGCTTGAGGTGATACTCTATAAATATCAGTGGATGCCACGCTTTTTCTCCTGTTTGGGTTAATGTTCCTTCCCATTATACCATCGCAAGAAATTATGAAAAGAGAATTTGGACGGCAGCGGGATCACATTTCTTCGGCGGGCTCAACGTCGTCAGCGAATTTTATCTGCTGTTTTTTCCTGTCGATCTTCGCAAGGTAACTATACACGCATGGCACGACAAAAAGAGTGAGGAGCGTTGATACTATGACACCGCCTATGATGGTTATCGCCATCGGAATGCGGGTCTCCGCTCCCGGCCCAAGAGCGAGCGCCGGAGGCACCGCGGCCGCGATGGTCGCCATAGAGGTCATCAGTATCGGCCGGAGCCTTATAGGGCACGCTTTGAGCAAGGCCGGATGCACGCCGAGGTCCTGTTTCTCCCTCTGCTGGTTCGTAAAATCCACAAGAAGTATCGAGTTCTTTTTCACGATACCCATGAGAAGGATTATTCCTATGATGCTGAATATGTTCAGGGACTTGCCGAACATCCAGAGCGTTATGAACGCTCCCGATATGCTGAACGGGAGCGCCATGAGCACCGAGAACGGGCTCCAGTAACTGTTGAACTGAGAAGCCAGCACCATGTATGCGATGAGTATCCCGAGCCAGAAAGCGAATATGAGGCTGGCGAAGGATTCTTTGAACGTCTGCGTGCTCCCGCTGAACACGATATGATATCCCGCCGGCAGTACTTCTTTCGCTATTTTCTCCGCCGCTTTGATAGCGTCGGTCTGCGACTTTCCCGGGGTGACATTCGCGAAAACAGAAATGGCCCTTTCCCTGTTACGCCTCGTTATGGTAATAGACGTCGGTTTTTCCGTGATATTCACCACGCTCTTTAATTGGACCAATTCTCCCCTGTTGTTCCAGACCCATAAGCGGTCGATGTCCTCTCTTTCGGCCCTTTGAGAAGGCATAAGCCTGATCCTTACATCGTAACGGCGCCCTTCCCTCGTGAACTTGCCTATGCGCTGCCCCCCTATCAGCGCGTTCACCGTGTTGCCTATAGTCGAGACACTCACCGCGCGGTCCGAGGCCTTGTCCCTGTCAGGCTGTACCTGTATCTCGGGTATCTCCGCAAGATAATCGGTATCTATGTCCGTCATAAGACCGCTCTCGGCCATACGTTCGCGTATTTCCCCGCTGAAAAGGGCCAGTTTCTCCCAGTCCGGGCCCCTTATGGAAAACTCTATCGGAAAACCTCTCTGCCCCGAGAAACCGGAGAGTGAGAGGTCCTGTATGGTCGCTTTGAGATCCGGTATCTTGTTAAGTTCCGCGCGGAAAAGCACCATAAGCTCGCCCTGTGAAAGCCTGTGCTTGTTCGGCGGAACGACCGGCCTGTCCTTGGGGTCCTTTAACGTGACAAAAATAATGCCTGAGTTGACCTCGCCTCCCGAAAATCCCCCGACGGCCGCGAAATAACCTTTGACCTCGGGCCTGCTCATGATGAATTCTTCGGCCTTTCTGAAGTGTTCGTCCGTAAAAACTATAGATGACCCGACCGGCGTCTGGAGACGGCACATGAACATACTCTGGTCCTGCGACGGCAAAAACTCCTTGCGCAGGAACCCGACCAAGAAGATCGAAGCGATAAAGAATATCGTGGCGGCAAAGAGCACGATGCCGCGGTGTCTGAGGGCCCTCTCCAGCCATTTGTGATAACTCTCCGCCATACGTTTAAACCCTTCGTCCACGCCCCTCCCTATGAGCGTGTGTCTCTGGCCGACCTCCAGAAATTGCGAGCACCTCATGGGCGCGAGCGTGAGCGCTTCAAGAAGAGACAACGCCACCGCTATAGAGATCGTCATACCGAACTGGAAAAAGAACCGGCCTATGATCCCCGACATGAAAGCCACCGGTAGAAATATGGCTATGAGGGATATCGTGGCCGCGAGGGCCGCGAAGGTTATTTGCCTGGCGCCTTTTCTGGCCGCTTCCACTTTTTCCAGGCCTTTTTCACGGAGACGCACAATGTTCTCAAGCACCATGATAGCGTCATCGACGACTATCCCTATCGCGAGAGAAAGCCCGAGCACGGTGAACGTGTTCAGCGTAAATCCCATGAACAAGATGACCGTAAAAGTACCCAGAACGGACGTAGGTATCGCAAGCAGGATATTCAGCGTGGAACTCCAGGAACCGAGGAACAGCCAGCACACGAACGATGTGACAAGGACCGAAAGGATCAAAGTGAATATCAGTTCGCGGATGGAATCTTCGCTGAATTTCGTGCTGTTGAAATTGACACGTACGTCCAGTTCCTTGGGTAAGTTTTTTTTGATCTCTTCGAGGCGCTTTAATACGTTCCTCCCGACCTCTACTTCGTTAGAACCGCGTTGTTTCTTTATCCCCAATCCAACGGTCTGTTTTCCCATCGAACGCGCTATGCGCCGCACATCGGAAAGCCCGTCCTCGATGGTCGCCACGTCCTTCAGGTATATCGGTTTGTATATCGGCTGCCCGGACCTTCTCGGTATCAATATGTCCCCAAAATCGACCGTATTGGCGGCCTCGCCCATGACACGCACGTTGAACTCTTTCGCGTCCGTCTCGATGCGCCCGGCGGGGACCTCTTCGTGCTCCTGTTGCACGGCGTCTATAACATCCTGCACGGTAAGCTGATACGCTTCAAGTTTGTCCGCGTCGACCCATATCCGAAGGTTCCTTTCAAGGAACCCGCCCATGAACACGTCTCCGACCCCTTTTATCGTGGAAAAACGGTCCTTTAGATGGTCCTGCGCGTAAGACATTATGTCCCGAAGCGGCATTGTGTCAGAGGACACGCCGATGAACATGATCGGATGGTCTTCCGGGTTCACCTTCATTATTATCGGCGGATCGACGTCGTCCGGAAGCTGCCTCCGCGCCTGGTCGAGTTTCGTCTGTACATCCTGCACGGCGGCGTCTATGTCCCTGCCGAGCTCCAGCTCCACGGTAACGGACGCGCTTCCCTGGCGTATCGAAGAGGATATCTCCCGCACCCCTTCTATGCTCATCAGATAATCTTCCACCACGTCGACGACGTCTGTTTCCATGATCTCCGGCGCGGCGCCTTCCCATGTGAGATTTATGGAAACGATCGGGAAATCAACGTCCGGAAGCTGGCTGACCCCCAGACGATTGTAGCTGATAAGCCCGAAAATAATGAGCGCGGCCATCACCATCCAGGCGAACACGGGTTTTTTAATAGATATGTCAGAAAGAAGCATGATTATTCTCCGGTATACTTTCCCCTATGGCGACGAGCAATTGCCAATACAGGCGTTTTGTCTCATACAACGCGTGAATATAATTCCTCTCGGCGTCTCTTAATGATTGTATGGCCGCGAGAACATCGAGGTTGTTGACCAGGCTGAGTTCATAGTCTTTCCTTTGCAGACTATAGTTCAGTTTGGCGCTCCTAAAGGCTTTTCTCAACGCGTCCTGGATGGCCATGGCGGTACTAAGACGCGCGTAAGAGTCTTTGATATCATAAACCGCCCGCCGTTTAACATGCTGGAACTCCAGTTTGCTTTCATGCGCTTTCAAAGCGGCCTCTTTGGAGTTCCCGAGAGTTTCCGTCCCCTCAAAGATAGGGACGGTGATGTTCAGCATCACGTCCCAGTCCGTGCCTTTGTCAAACCCGGTCCGCTGTACATAATAATTGCTTTCAAGCGACACCACGGGAAGGAAATCGCTGTCCACGACATCGGACCGCATTTCAGCGACCTGCCACTCATATCTGGCGGCCTCGACATCGGGCCGGGTATACGCTTTAGACAGATACTGGTCTTCCGGCTGTAAGAACGTCGGAAGATTATGCAGATCGACGATCTCTTTCACAGGCCGGCCGACCAGGAACTCCAGGAGCTGCCGAGCGAGCACTTCCTGGTTCCTCACGTTCTGTATGGCCGCGTCCGTGCTGTAAAGCTGTACTTTCGCGTTCACCACTTCGCTGACCCTCGACCTTCCGAGTTTCTCGCGACCGTGCAGTTCCCTGATGCGGCTGATGAGCGCCGCTTTTATTTTCTGAAGGGCCCTAATGTCCTCTTTTTTCTCGCTGAGGAGATAGAACGCGTCGGCGACATCCACGAAAAGCAGCTGTTCCGCGCGTATTTTTTCATCGACCCGCTGTTTTTTCTCAAAATTGCTTCCCTTTATCGCGGCGATCGCTTTAAACCCGTTGAACAACGTCTGCGTAACGTTGAAACTCCTCGTGGAACTCCTCGAGGGCTTAAGTGACGAAAATGTCGCGGTCGTCCCCGGCGCAGGCTCTTCTTCCTGCATGTCAAGCGAAAGGAATGACACATGCGGGACCATGATCGAAAGCGCCTGGAGAAAATGTGCTTCCGTTTCCTTTATAAGGTCGGCGTTGATGGCGATATGCTCGCTTTGTTTCAGCGCCAGTTTATAGCAGTCCTCCAGCGATAACGGTTCCTCCTGCGCGGCAGTTTCCACATACGCCTCCTTAGGGACCATTTCGGCAGGCTCAGGTACTGCACCCGCGGGCATGCAGGCATTTGCCAGAAAGATGATCGTTGTTAATACCTCTATCTTCCTCTTCATCATCTATTTCCTGTTCTTTCTTCAAGGTGGTGCTGAATATGCGTAAGTATCTTAATATAATCTTCCCGTTCCTTCTGCGATATCATGCCGAAAATTTTCATTGTCGCTTTCCGTTTTTCTTCCACAACGGTATTGATGACCTTTTTCCCTTTTGCCGTAAGATTGATTTTTACGATCCTTCTGTCTTTCAGGTCATGCTCCCGCGCGACATAACCGTCCCTTACCAGTCTCTCAACGAGCCCCGTCATCGCGGCCGTGGTCACGTGCATGGACCGGGCAAGGTCCGTCATTTTCAACTCTTCTTCTCTGTTGAGCACGTCCATTACAAAAAGCTGAGGGACCGTTATCTTCATTTTATGAAAACTGCCCGCGTGCTGTTTAAGGAATTCCCTCGCGATCGTCGGCATTATCTCGAGCACCTTATCCGCAAAACCGGAAAGCGTGGTTCCTGACATGCTCAACCCCCTTAATAGTTAAGTATCTAAAATATCAGACGTGTTGAATATACCACCCCTCTCCGGCTTTGTCAATCAGTTTTACACGAAGACGGTTTCGTTCTTGTTCCCTTGTACCAGAGGAGACAGAAGCCCGAAGGGTCCCTGCTCTGGGACAGCGACGGAGCGAGGAAGTGTCATAGTATGTAAGCCCAGAGGGGGAATTTTCGGATGCGTTGGGCAGAAACCGAACGAAGTGAGGTTCCTGCCCGGGGTGTCGGCAGAAAGAAGTTTTGCCAAGCTGTGCAGCAGAAACCCCGAAGGGGTTCCTGACCGAGGACAGTGACGGAACGAGGAAGTGTCCGGAAAAATCCATTTTCCCGGACACGACGAGCGAAGTCACGGTCAATTTTCCGGAGAAAATTGACCTGCCACGAAGTGGCGTCCCCGGGCAGACTCGAACTGCCGCAACCGGCTTCGGAGGCCGGTACTCTATCCAACTGAGCTACGGGGACGCAAAAGAACTTTAGGGGGTCATTATATCAGAAAAAACGAACGTTTCCGAGAGTTAATACACACCGCGCATATCGACTTCCTGCATATAAGAAGAAAGTATCTTTTTGAAATCCCCGAGGGTCTCTTTCGAGTAGGGTTTCACTTTGGCAAAAGCGGGATCGCACGTAACGAACGGGCGGAATTGCTGAAGGCAATATCTTTTCGCCCCTTTTACAGCTTCCGCTATTTCACGGATATCGGACGCGTCAACCATGCCCGGCACGCAGGTCGTCCTGAACTCATAAGGAACATCCGAAGACATTATGAGACGCGCGCTTTCCTGTACTATATGTGATATGCCCTCTATGTCCGCCACAAGATGGTATTTGGGGAATGACGTCTTTATGTCAAGAGCGACATAATCTATTTTTCTACCTTCGAGCAGGCTTTTCAACTGCGGCGGATTGGAACCGTTGGTGTCGAGTTTGACTTTTAATCCCAGGTCTTTTACTTTATCGATGAATACCGGCAGGTCCTCATATATGCTGGGCTCCCCGCCGGTTATAACAAGGCCTTCTATGATGGGTTTTCTGTACGAAAGAAAACTGATCACTTCTTTCTCGGGGATGGGCGGAAGATCCTTCCTTACAACAAGGTCCGGGTTCTGGCACCACCCGCACCGGAAATTACACCCCTGTACAAATACCACACTGGCAAGTAGCCCGGGATAATCAACAAGAGACAGCTTTTGCAGCCCTGCGATTATCATCCGCGGTCACCATGCTCTCCAGGTTGAATTTTTTTCTGTCCTTGAATTCTTCGGTCTTTCCCTTGTTCCATGACTGCACTGGCCGGAAGAACCCTGTGACCCTCGAAAAAACTTCCACGTTGCATTTTTTCCCGCTCATATAGTGACCTCCTTCTCTATCTTCTCTTCATGCGTATGATCGTCATAAGGACATTCGAAATGTTCCCCCGCTATGTATCCGTGGACGGAACAGATCGTGAACGACGGCGTTATCGTATAATACGGCAGCCTGTACGTTTCCGCTATCTTCCTGACAAGTGTTTTGCACACGTTTATATCTTCTATCCTTTCTCCGAGGAATATATGGAACACCGTGCCGCCCGTATAAAGGGTCTGTACCTCGTCCTGGTGGTCGAGCGCCCATAAAAGGTCTTCCGTATATTTCACCGGGAGGTTGGAAGAATTCGTGTAATACGGTTCTTCCGCCCCCTGTGATATAATACCCGGCAGCATTTCTTTATCCAGCTTGGCGAGACGGTACGACGTCCCTTCCGCGGGAGTGGCCTCCAGATTATACATGTGTCCCGTCTCTTCCTGGAACGTCACAAGCCGGCCACGTATATGGTTCAGGACCTCAAGCGCGAAAGCTTTTCCTTTTTCTCCGGCTATATCCACGTTCAGGAGATTAAGGCACGCTTCGTTCACTCCCACGATCCCGATGGTCGAAAAGTGGTTCGCCCAGTACGAACCGAACCTTTTCTTAATATCGGCAAGGTAATGCAGTGAATACGGATAAAGGCCGTTAGCCGTCAGCTGTTCCAGGACTTTCCTCTTTATCTCGAGCGATTCTTTCGATATCTCGAGAAGCTCGTCAAGGCGCGCCATGAACTCTTCCTTGTCCTTGGCGAAATAAGCGATACGCGGCATGTTGAGCGTTACTACGCCTATGGACCCCGTGAGCGGGTTCGCGCCAAAGAGGCCTCCGCCGCGTTTCTGGAGCTCGCGATTATCGAGCCTTAGGCGGCAGCACATGCTCCGCGCGTCATCCGGGCTCATGTCGCTGTTCACAAAATTAGAAAAATACGGTATCCCGTATTTCGCCGTCATTTTCCAAAGACCTTCGAGATCCGGATTGTTCCAGTTGAAGTCCTTGGTTATATTATAGGTAGGGATCGGAAAAGAGAATATCCTTCCTTTGGCGTCCCCCTCTATCATGACTTCGCAGAAAGCTTTGTTAAGCAGGTCCGCCTCGTGCTGGAATTCCCCGTACGTCTTGTCCTTGAGCTCTCCCCCCACTACCACCGCTTCGTTCTTGAACGTTTCGGGTATCACCAGGTCCATCGTTATATTGGTGAACGGCGTCTGGAACCCGACACGCGTAGGCACGTTGATGTTAAATATGAATTCCTGCATATACTGTTTTACTTCGCCGTAATCCAGTTTGTCATAATAGATGAACGGGGCAAGCAGCGTGTCGAAATTCGAGAACGCCTGCGCGCCGGCCGCTTCCCCCTGGAGCGTGTAGAAGAAATTCACTATCTGCCCAAGCGCGACCCTGAAATGTCTGGGCGGTTTGGATTCCACTTTGCCATAAGCGCCACCAAACCCTCTCGTCAAAAGGTCTTTCAAGTCCCATCCGCAGCAGTACGCGCTTATGGAACCAAGATCATGTATGTGTATGTCCCCGTTCAAGTGTTTTTCTGCCACGTTCTTGGGATAGATGCGGTCCAGCCAGTATTTAGTGGAGACGGCCGTCGATATATAGTTGTTCAACCCTTGAAGAGAGAACCCCATATTGGCGTTCTCTTTCACGCGCCAGTCTTTCTGCTGGATATAGCTATCCACCATGCTCAGCGCGTCGCTTAAAAGCTCCTTGGTCTGCCTGAGCTTCGCGTGCTGGTCGCGGTACAGAATATATGCTTTCGCCGTTTTCGCGTGTCCATTCTCGATGAGGACCTTTTCCACAAGGTCCTGCACGTTTTCAACGGTCGGGATCCTTCCTCCCTTGTACATGACTTCGAGGAATGAAACGACCTGCCTGGTCACCTTCTCGGCCCTTTCTAAATCTTCCCCACCCACCGCTTTCGCGGCCGCGAAAATCGCCTTTTCTATTTTACCCGGATCGAACGTTTCAAGCCTGCCGTCCCTCTTACGAACGTACTGTATATCCGTTGGATATTTCCCCGCCATGATGCCTTCCCCCTTATTCTATTGCGCTTTTTCGTAAGCTACCAACCAGCCCAAAAAATACCATATGTTGTTGTTTTTGTCAAGCAGTACACAACATGTAGTAAGATTCAAAAAAGCCAGCTCTTTACCTGTTGTTCGTTTCTATTGCAGAATCTTACATGCCTGAACAGAAAATCAAATTACACTAATATTTCTTTTTTGTCAACGTGCGATAGATCTTATTATCTTTGTCCGCTTTTATTTTCCCTTGACAACAATATTTTTTAGTACTCTTTTTTCACGATCAGCTTATTGTGATCAAAATAATACCGAAGATCACCAGGAGCGTACCGCAGAGTTTCATCCTGTCGATCTTTTCGCCCAGCAGAAAATGCGCCGCGAAAAGTATCAATATGTATTGTATGCTGCCTATCGAAAATACCAGGCTGAGATCTCCCTCCGCGAGCGCGACAAGCCAGAAGGCGAGCCCAACCACCATCGCGAAGAACCCGATCCATATCGACGGCATTTTTATGACGTCGCTTACAAGCCTGACAATAGCGCCTGCGCTGCGTAAGCTGTAAGATTCTACGGCGTTGGTACTTTTCTTCAAAAGGACCTGCCCTACGCCGACCCATATTTCCGCCAAAAGCACAAGTATGATTATTTTTACCACGGGGCTATCCTTCTTCCTGGGGCCTTCTGCTTTGTGAAACAAAATGTATGCCCAAAACTATCAAGAGTATCCCTGCCCACCGCAACAGGCTGACATGTTCATGCAAAAATATTACCGCCATTATCGGGATGAATATGTAACTGGTGCTCCCTACCGGCATAGCGATGCTCAGGTCCACTTTATACAATATCACGATCCAGGTGAAAAAGTTGAACGCGTAAAAAATTATCCCGAGCCACACAAAACCGGAAGAAGCGTTCCTCGTCACGAATTCCACGATATTGCTCAAGGTGACGGAGCTGATCCCTGTCTGGACAAGTCCCTTTTTCATCAATAGCTGCGCGATGGTATCGCCGATATCGTTCAATACTATCAGCGCGAATATTTTAAGCGTCAATTGATGGTTTTTCACTTTTTCTTCGCTCTTTTCGCCTGTTTCAGGGTGGGGTCAAAGTTCTCGAATTTCAGGAGCTGGACGAGAAGTTTAAGGACCGGCCGGAGCATTCTGTTCCTGAGCTTCGCGTAGATATATTGGGGGACCAGGTCGAACCCCAGCCGCTTCTTCGGCTCATAACCTGTATACCCCATCTCATACCTTTTTATTTTATGTTTGATACACCAGTTCATGACGTCCCGGAACTTAATAAAATAAAGGTGGTATTTGTGCGCGACCGTGTAATCCAGTCCTATATAATAATCCATCAGCACCTCGTCCGACACGAGGCAAAAAAGGAATGCCGCCAACCTACCGTCGATCTTCCACAGGAAGAACTTCGTGTGCTTCGGCATGTTTTTGGGTATGTTCTTGAAAAAACCGATGGGCAATATTTCGAACCCCATTTCGTGCTTTATGCCCATTTCGAGGTAAAGCCTGTAAATTTCGGAAAGATCCCTTTCATCCGGAGTGCCCACTATCTCAAGATCGATCTTTACATGGCCGTCGACTTTTTTAAATTTTCTCTTCAGATCATACCGGGTCGCGTAGCTCAAGGTCTTCATGTACTCTTCGAAATCCTTGAACCAGACGTTCATTTCCGTGTTCGGCAGGCTTTCGGCCTTTACAAACCCCTCCTTTTGGAGGGGGTCCAGCACTTTTGTGTATTCGTGCCCGAAATCTTTAAAGGCGATTATCGCGGCTCTTTTTTTCCGCGCTATCCGCTCCAACCGTCGCAATACCGCTTTCAGGACTTTGTCCGGATGCCCGTCTATGCCGATCCTCCCCGGCCCCATGGGTATCCCGCAGATAAGGGTCCTTATGCTGAAAATGTTCGGCATGATGCGCTTGATGGAATTGGATATGCGCCTTAATGGGCCGCTGATGCTGGTGTCCAGCGAATAGTTCATCAGGAAGCATGGGACTGCGCCGACGGGTTTCTTTTTTTTGTACACCATTATGTAGTAGAAAGAAAATTGGTCCAGGCCCGACTCGTCCAGCGTCCTGAAAAAATCGTATCCTTCCAGCGTTTCAGGGAAGATATTTTTCCAGTCATCGGCGGGGATGTCTTCGATCTTTCTTACTACTCGCGTTCTTAATGATAATCTTTCGTGGCGCCTAGATATTTTCAAAGCGGGTGTTCCCTTATTTAAAAGGCCTGTCATTGCGGCCCGGTCTATTGATCGATCTTACGGCGTATTATATTGCAAAATGACCGCAATTGGTATTTTTTTCTGCCGGGGCCTATTCTTCTTTTTTCTTAAGTCTCGCCAGAGTTTGGTGAAGAAGCGAAAAATCCGACGTGTTCGCGAGAACCAGGAGAACATCTCCGCTTTCTATGACCGTGGACCCGGACGGGATGATAAACCTGCCTTCCCGGGAAATAAGCACGATAAGGCATTTTTCGGGGACGCCGAGCTCGCCGATCCTTTTCCCAACGGCTTCCGAATCGTAGGGAACGATGATGTCCGTTAATTCCGCGTCGATGGTCCCCGTTTTTTCGAATTCAATGGGATAATTTATCCTGTTGGTCAAAGGAACGTCCAATTTTAATATTTTTGAAACGGCCGGGATGGACGTCCCCTGGATAAGCACCGACGCGAAAACCACAAAGAACACGATATTGAAAATGGTATCGGCCTGCGGAATACCGGCCATGAAAGGGAATGTCGCCAGGATGATCGGGACCGAACCTCTCAGTCCGACCCAGGCGACCATGGTTTTTTTGCGCATGCTCATCCTGAACGGCAACAGACACAACAGCACGCTGACAGGGCGTGCGACCGCCATAAGAAGGACCGTGAGCAATAATCCCGCTCCGATCAGCGGAACGATATGCGAAGGAAAAACAAGCAGTCCCAGCGTCACGAACATGACGATCTGCATGAGCCACGCCAGTCCGTCATGGAACCGCATGATCATCCTCTTATTCGGGAACTCCGCCTGCCCAAGCATCAATCCCGCAAGATAGACCGCGAGAAACCCGTTGCCTTTCAGGAAAACCGCGATCACATATGTCAACAGAACAAGCGATATCATTATTACCGGATAAAGCCCTTCATGTTCCAGCTTCAGGCGGTTGATGAGAAATATGATGCATCTCGCCATTAAATACCCTGTGAGCGCACCCATCCCCATATCCAGCATGAATCTGGGGATCAATGCGGCAATGCCCATGTTTTTCACGGTCAGAAGGCTGATAAAACCTACGGTCAAAAAAACAGCCATCGGGTCGTTGCTGCCGGACTCGAATTCGAGCAGTGGCTTCAACGGCTTTTCTAGGCTTATCCGTCTTGATCTTAGAATGCTAAATACGGCGGCGGCGTCGGTCGAGGAAACGATAGAACCGAGTAACATGCCTTCAAGAAAAGAAAATTTCAGTATATATATGGCAAAACAGCCGGTTATGACTGCGGTCAGCAAGACCCCGAGCGTCGAAAGCATGACGCCCGGCCAAACGACCGGTCCGGTATCTTTCCAATCGGTATCAAAACCTCCGGAAAAAATAATAAAGATAAGGGCGATAACACCGATGGATTTGGCCAGCTGCGCGTTGTCAAAATAGATACCGCCTATACCCTCAGATCCGGCAAGCATCCCGATCGCCAAGAACAGCAATAATACTGGTATGGCGAACCTGTCGGAGACCTTGCTCGAGACAACGCTCACGAAGATCAATACCGCGACCCATAATAAAATATTCTCTATCGGCATATATGAACAGAATACACTTGGAAAGTTAAAACGGCAAACGGCGAAAGGCTCTATTCGGACAAGCGTAAAACTTCGGGCGGCGATGTGGACCTTTTGACCGGCTGATCACATTACTTCGCCGGGATATCTTTGTCCCACATTGAAAAATCTTTTGTGGTCTCTGGCGGCATCACCGGGTCCTTCTAGTTTTCTCGGCGGGGTGTCCTCTTCTATCTCCCACTTTCTCTGAAAATTGGACTCGAACGCGTCATAGATATGCTGAACGAACGTTTTGGGCCCCTTGTTCTCCGTCACGATAACCGACCTCGCCGCGTAAAGCGGCCCGGCCGACAAAAAGACCAGCGCAAAAACCAGCGTAATGACCTTCTTCATGCGCCCCCTGTGCACTTTTCGTTTTTATAAAATTTTTTACTTGTCGCTTTTCCGCAATCCTCTATTCACCATATATGGCGGCGATGATCATGCCTTCTACGGGGGTCTTGATCAAACCAAGGACCGTCCAATAAACAACAACAGTAGTGGCCACGGTCATAAACGCGTACGTGGCGAACATGCCCGGCAACATCCCCACGGCCCATACACATAACCCAAAGACAAATCCTTTCACCAGCCTGTTACCGCCGGGAATGCCCTTGTTGATCAACGCATAAACAAAAGAAAGTATAACACTTAACACAAAACTGCCGGCCATAAACGCCGCTCCCGGCCCGCCTTCCATCGGTCTCCATACATTGGTCGGTTCCAATTTATACACCCAGCTGAAAACACCTCCACAGGTCACAGCGCCCACGATCGCGTTAAACACGGTCAGAACTACACCTGCCAACACTATTTTCACTGCTTTCATTGCGCGCCCTCCTCTTTGTTTACCTTTTATCCTTAATATAAAGCTCTTCTACTTTCTTCCTGGCCCAGGGTGTCCTTCTCAGGAATATCAGACTGGACTTTATGCTGGGATCTTTTTGAAAGCACCTGATATTGATGATCCTCCCCATCTCTTCCCATCCGTACCGCTCAACCAAACTGTTCAGCATCATCTCAAGCGTAACACCATGCAGCGGGTCTTTTGACAGTCGTTCTTTCATACATCTCCCCTTTTCCGCACCTAAATTCTACACCCTGTCCCGCAAGAAAACAAATGTAAGATGCTCTTGAAATAGACGCACCTTGCCCGGCAACAAGATCACAGAGCGTAAAATATTTTACACCTTGGCTTTTACTTCGAGGCGCCCCGCGGTTCTCTTTTTTCTCCCTTCCAGAAAAGACGGGGCCAGATGGATATGGCAGAAAGCTTCATGGTTGTAAATACTGAGAATGTTCTTGCACAGGGGATACTTGCATTTCCGATGGTACGGCGAGGTCTTTATCTGCATATGTTCTTCCTTTGCGGGTCCTTATCCCGCTCTTGGTCGAAACTGTACACGATCATTATACTCCTATTCCGTCAAGAACGGCACAAGAATCACAGGGGGAGACCGCGGTGCGGGGATCCGGTCCCTCGGGCTTATGAACATCGATAGGGCCCGCGGCTCACTTCTCGTCCCTACCTCTCCGGCTCTTTGCTTCTTGAGATTGTCTCCAGACAGCGCAATTGCAGGCCAAATAACAAAAAAGGACTGCTAAACGCAGTCCTTTTTTGTTATTTGGCGGAGAGGCAGGGATTCGAACCCTGGGTACGCTTGCGCGTACACTTGCTCTCCAGGCAAGCCTGTTCAACCGCTCCAGCACCTCTCCGCTTGATCCTGTTATTTTTTAAAACTTTGTATGGCTTCTTTTTGCGAGGAGTATATTTCGATTATCTTGCCAAGCTGGGTGATCTCAGCCACTTCTTTCACTTTCCCGGTCAACCCGGCAAGCCTGACATCTCCACCTTTCAGTCTCGCTTCTTTGGCGAAAAAAACCAGGGTCGCGATAAGCAGCGATGACATGAAATCCACTTCGGAGAGATCGAACACAAATTCCAGCTTATCTCCTCGAAGCATCCCCGCGAGTTCTTTCTTGAGTTCTTCGCGCTGGCTAAGTCCGATCTCCCCAACCTCCAGCTTGATGATAACGGCGTTTTCTTGTTCCGTTCTTGAAAAATATTTGGCCATTTTTCATACCCCCCGTTGGTCCCATATATTCTACATGTCATCTATTTTCTTGTCACCTTTTTTGTGTTTAAGCCTCTATAGTATACATCTACTGAAAGCCCAAGTAAACTGCTTGCTTTTTAGCATAGTCTGAAGAGGGGATTCGGCTCCTCAGGCTCATAACAGTTTCTTAAGCCTCTTCTGTCGCTCGGCTTAAGAAACTATTCGCCTTCGGTAGGCCATTCGCTGTCGTGTTGGTTGTTCGCCGCTCACTAGTTCGCGGCTCCGATGATTAAAGGCGCGACAGCTCTTTTCTCATCCCCGCCTCTCGGGCATTTTCTCCAAACAGAGGCAGGGAAACCGAAGCGCGAAGCGCTGAGGTTCCCCGAGCTCTCCGGGAATTTTCGAGGAAGGACGGAACAAAACTTGTTTTTGGTTCCGGACTGACGAGAAAATGCCCCTGTAATCGCGCAACACGCGATTACAGCGCCAGTTAATAAAAAACCTACCGCTTGTGTCTAACACAAGATCGGTTTTTTATTAAATGGCGGAGAGGCAGGGAGCCGAACCCGCTCCCTCACAAAATGCCTGTTTCACCACCAGTAACACCACCGTAACCTCTACTTTCAACCTGATAATATCACTAAAACAAGGTCTTTTCAAGAACATCAGCTCTTCCTTTTGCGGTGCTATGGCTATAGTATCTGGTCAGAACTGACGTATCTTTGAGACCGGATATCGCCATAGCGTCCGTCATTGGGATATTATTTTTCCCGCACTCCGTAAAAAACCTATGCCTAAAGTAGTGGGGTGTAATTTCTACTCCGAGAACCTTCACACTTGCCGCTTTCAGATAATCACGAATGCGGGTTTGGCTACATTTCTTTCCCTGTCTATTGAGAAAGAGCTGTGCGGCCTTATGCTTTAATCCCTCACGATTCGCCTGCTGGAGTAGGCCCGCTAACTCCGAATCAATGGTTTCGAGCGGCGCTTCTTCTCTTGTCTTTGTCGTTTCAGCTCTGATATTTATACGCACAGGGCTAATCCCTTCCCAAGAAAGGTCTCCACGTTGGATAAGCAACGTTTCTTCTATCCTTCTGCCTGTTCGAGCGACAAAATAGAGCGGTTTATAATAGTCGGGCCTGTCATTTTTGATGAAAGAAAATAACTCTCTTATCTGAGTAGTAGTAAGATCATGGTAGCTTTTCTTCGCGGGTTTTGGACGTTTGAAGTCCGAAAGCACCCTGACGACTTTTTCATCACAATAACCGAGACGTTGCAGTCTTTTAATCGTCGCTTTTATTATTATAAGCTCGGCCCTCCACCCCCGTTGTCTGTTTAGGTCCACACAATAGTAATTCTTGTATTCGGCCATGAAGGGTGAGCTGATACGATTCGGTACTTGCGACTCCGGAAATTTCTTTACCCTAAACTCTACAAGCAACCTATTGAAAGTTTTCCGGTATCGTTGTATTGTTTTTTTGGGCCGGTTTTCCGAAAGCAGACTTCTATGGATACTGTCCCAAATTTCGGGTAGCCCGGCGTGAAGACGAGACTTTTCCTCAGGGCCCATCTCTTGTTGCTTTAAAGCCTGCACCATTTCTTCCGCACGTTTTTGATACGCTTCCTGCATAGAGCAGGCACGGATTCTCTTGAAAACCCTCGCGGCCTTCATGTAGGGGCGATAATTGATTTCATAAACCCCTTGTTCTACCTGTCTTACGCCGGTATACCTTTTCATCTTCATTCTTCTAATCGATAGAACTCTTCAGGTGTTCTGTTAACTGCCTTGCAAAGCAACACTAGAAAATGTCCCGAAGGCGACACTCTGTTCCGTTCCCACATTGAAATAAGCGGTCTATCACATCCCACTTTCTCCGATAGCTCCTGCATGCTTAGACCGAGTTCTTTGCGTCTTGCCATTAATTTTTCACCCTGCCAGAACGCTTTCATCTTGAATCCCTCCTTGTATGCTGTAAATTCCGTTTCCTGTCTTAAGCCATTTTCGAAACTCAGCGCCGAAAACATACAATCTTTTACCCCTCTTAAAGAGGGGACATCCGGACTTCTTCTGCCAACGACGGCTTTGTATGGTGTTTTCGGCTATCCTGAGGATCTTAGCTATGTCCTCAACCATGAGAACTTCGGAACTGTCCATTTTCTCCCTCCTTTCAGCAAGCCGTTTTCTTAGGCATGAGTACGATACAGGCATTTCGGAGAGAGCTTTAATCAAAATTGTAGAAATATTGTTTCACAACTCCTTTATTTATAGTTCATTACAAATACGGCTAAAATATTTTGATTTTTTCGTCATTAAAATATCGCTTTACTGTTGTTTTTGAGGGTGCTATAATCCTTTGTATGGACAAATACCTATCTTGCCCAAAATGTAAACAATCAGGAACTTGTATTCGCTACGGGAAGTTTAGTCTCGGAAGAGGAAAAGCCATACAAAGGATCCGTTGTAAGAGCTGTAGAAAAACGTCCATTATCCCTTATCAGCACCCTTTCTTTAATAAAATGCACACCAGCCCCGAACGATTCCAAGAGGCGATGAAGCTCTATAGCGAAGGGTCCGCAATAACAGATGTCGCTATCACGATTGGAACCCGCCCCAATACGGTCATTGATTGGATTGATAAGGTTAAAAAGCATAAAGACCTCTATAGGGCCTTCCTCGTGAAGCGCATCGGCTATGATCGCGCCAAAGTCGCTGAATTTTTCAGTGACTTTAGTTATCTCTCCATAAAAAAGAGGACTAAACAGCTTAAACAATACAGGACTCCTTCGCAGGGGAATTCATCCGTCGCTGAACCCTCATAAAGAGCCTCTTGCTTATGATCGGCTCATGCTCCCCACGTCCTTTGATACTTCCATATGTTGATTCGCCATGGTAAAGGGAATTTCGTAGGATATATTTCACTGTCTCAATGCTGAATGCTTTATTGCGCCGCGTGACTATGCCGTTTTTGTTGAGCATAGCCGCTATGTCGGTGTATGTTTTCCCTTTAGCGGCCTGTCGGAATATCTTTTTTATCCATTCGGCTTCCTCCGGGTTAACTATAAGGCCGTCTTTACCTTTCTTATAACCGATAGCGATAGCGCCCACGGCTTTGTAACCATTTTCGGCCTTTTCTACCCGTCCATCGCGGAGGCGGGAAACAATAAGCATTTTTTCCATTTCCGCAAAAACATCTATTAAACGCTTGAAGGCGAGTTGCAGAGGGTCGTTCATATCCAGCTCGGGATCCAGAACCGAACTGACCGCGACGTCGTATTTGCGGAATTGAGTTTCTATCCAGAGGGAAACTGTAAGCTCGCGGGCCAGTCGGTCCTGCCGGAAAACCACTACTCTTTTTATTTTTCCGGATTCACAATCTTTCAATAACCTTAGCAGGGCTGGCCGTTCTTTAATGCTGCCGGAAACCCCTTTTTCTTCGTAGAATCGCTCTAAAAGATAGCCCTTCTCTCTGCAGTATTCTGATATTTTCTTTTTTTGGATCTCTAGTCCCGAGCCGTTCTCCACCTGAGAAAGACTGCTGACGCGGACATACCCGATTACACCACCGTAAGATTGCATGGTAACCACCTCCTAAACAATAGTAGAACCATCGGGTTTTTGAACTGTCAAGGAAATTGATAAGGATTTTTACTATTTCAGGTAGTTTTACGGTCTACTAATAAGGCTGAAACGAACCGAAAGGGAACACTAATTACTTATACTGAAGGGGTTTACGCAAAAAAGGTAAAAGTTTTTTAGAAAAAACTTGAGAATATTTTACAAGTATCTATTTAATACATATTAACAAAAAGGCTTTATCCTGAATCTACTCTTTGGGTCAAAGTCCGAGGTTTCTGGCAGTATCCAAATGTCGCTATATGATACTATTTGATAACAAATAATTTTGTTTGACACTTCGTATAAAATATGATATTCTCTGTTCATCTAAACAAGGAGAATATAACATGACAGAAGAATGGCTAAACGCAGAAGAGGCGGCAAAGTACCTTGGTATCGGCATAACCAATCTATACTCCCTCGCACAGAGTAGCAGAATACCGGCTCACAAGGTCGGAAAGATGTGGAGATTCCACATTATGGAGTTGGACAAATGGGTAAAAGCTAATAAGTCAATAAACGAATTTTTTACGTCTCTGGATTTTAAAATAGAAGAGAATTTATTGCTAAGGGATCCGCAAAGGGAGGCGTATACTGCAGCACGTGATTTCTTTGAGAAGGGTAACAAAAAGGCGATCATCCAATTGCCTGTCGGCTGTGGAAAATCCGGCCTAATCACATTACTCCCGTTGGGTATCGCACAGGGAAGAGTCCTCGTAATCGCTCCGAATCTTACAATCAAAGATGAATTGAAAAAAGCCTTGGATGTTACCAACAGAAGATCTTGTTTCTGGCTCAAGTGCAGAATCCTCAATATCGAGACAACCTTAGCTGGTCCATACCTTGCTGTACTTGATAGCACGGATTCCAACATTCATGACTGTGAACAGTCCCATTTTGTTCTTACGAATATACAGCAACTAGCCAGCAGCGCTGATACTTGGCTCCCGCAGTTTTCTGACAATTTCTTTGATATGATTCTCGTAGACGAAGGACATCATAGTGCAGCTCCAAGTTGGAAGAAGGTGTTTAATAAGTTCCCCAATGCCAAGGTAGTCAATCTTACGGCGACTCCGTTTAGGAGCGACCAACAAGAGATCGAAGGGGACTTGATTTACAAATATTCGTTCAAAAGAGCTATGATAAAAGGCTATATCAAGAAATTGCAAGCAACTTACGTGGCGCCTAAAGAACTGTATTTTACCTATGAAGGTGAAGAAAAACACCATACTCTCGACGAGGTCTTACAACTAAAGGAGGAGGAATGGTTTAGTCGAGGTGTTGCCCTATCTCCGGTATGCAATAAAAACATTGTGGAGGCGAGTCTTGATACACTTGAACGCCTTAGACAGTCTGGAACTAAACATCAGCTTATAGCGGTGGCATGTTCGGTAAATCATGCAAGAGCTATAAGATCCCTTTACGCTGAACGTGGGTATGCGGCCGCTGAAATTCATAGCAAAATGCAACCTGAGGAACAGGAAAAAGTCCTTTCTAGATTAAGAGCAGGAACATTAGACTGTATTATTCAGGTACAAATGCTTGGCGAAGGGTTTGACCATCCTCATTTAAGTGTCGCAGCAATATTTAGACCATTTCGTTCCCTGCCTCCTTATGTACAGTTTGTTGGCCGAATAATGAGAGTTATCGTTCAAAATGACCCCCGGCATCCAGACAACTATGGACATGTGATAACCCATATTGGTCTTAACATCGATACACATCTTGCTGATTTCCGTGAGATTGATAGAGACGACCGTGAATTTTTTATAGATATCATCAAGGGTAAAGAGCCTGAACCCCCGAGAGAAGTGCTCGAAGGACGCACAAGGATGAAACTTGGAGAGTCAATGGTTGTTCATGACGAGGTGGTGGACAGTTTTCTGCAAGAACATTTTATTGACACAGAAGACGAGACACTTATTGAAGAGATGAAAGCTACTGCTGAGTCTCTTGGCATTGACGCTCAGGATATGGCGGATTTTCTTAAAAAGAAACAATCAGAGAGGATGAACAAGGTGGAATCGGCAGCACCATTTCTGATAAGTCCCCAACGCCAAAGGAATGAAGCCAAGAGGCGTCTACAAGAAGAGGTTAAACGCACAGCGAAGATACTATTGAACTGTTTGAAACTTTCTTTTGATGGAAAAGAACTAGCGTATAAGTTGGCACAAGGAAGCGGAGTTACAGGACCTAATTTTGCCGCAGCTGTTCAGCTCGTAAATCATGAGGTGAATGAAAAACTTGGTATTGAGAAAGGGGAACGAGAAAAACTGCGTACCGAGGATTACGTGAGGGGGATAGAAGCTCTTGAGGATATTTTAAACACTTTAACAAGACGTCTAACAAAAACGGAGGGAAAATCCAATGGTTAAAAAACGCGGGAAATGTCCTTCTTTGATAAGTGGGACTCACGGGGCGCCAAGATTAGATACAGCAAAGAGGAAACGGACGTGTAAAAGATGTAGTGTTGAAATTCCTCAAGGAACGGTCTGTGTTGTAGTCCCCATTCCCGGGAGCATGGGGAAAAGGGTTTACTGTCGGATTTGTACTCAAGCCCTTATTGATAAAAGCAGACAAGACATAGATAAATTTGAACGTAAACTATCGAGTTCTCCCAGCAACGACCAATCTTGAAAAGGTTAATGGACGTACTTTATATTTACTGACAATTCAAGACAGCGTAACCCTTCTCGGGCAGGAATGGGGCCTCTTGTTGCAATTGGAGGTATCATCGTCCCTGCAGGTCATCACTTATCAAGAAGTTTTGATGGGTCAACCTTGAGAGCCTTGGCAATACGTTGGATGGTGTCAATTTTTACAGCGGGCGGGGTCTTGCTTTCCAAGCGTTGGATATATTTATAATCTATCTCTGTCAGCTCAGCAAGCCTTTCCTGAGTATATCCAAGCTTCTTCCTTAACTCTTTAATTTTTTCGGCGAAACGCAATCTGATATTATCTCGCATACACCGTATTATGCTACGGTTCTTTAGATGTTGACACCTAACTGCACTACGGTGTAAATTAGCATACAATGATAGAGAATCCGTTAAGCATAACGCTGGTTAAAGACATCGCCAAATGTGTTCAGATTCTGAGTGAAAAGTTCAGAAAATGGCCTTATAACTTCTTCACGGAATCGGACGCGCACTCTTATCTTTATTACTCATTCTTCAGATACGGAAGCCCCGCCCTTAAGAGCCTCTATTATTCAAAGGATCGCAAAAAGACCGTCTTGATACACAGGGAGTATCCGACCTTCTTCAGATATTCACAGAAGGAGCTTAAACTGTGTAAGCTGCATGAGAAGGAAGGGACCTGCGGTCATTATGATATGGTTGTGCTTAATCCGGCATTTATTGAGGGTCACGAAATACAGCAGGTGATCTCTAAAGACAATACAATAAGGCAGACTGTACAGTTTGCCGATAATCACGTTTTGGCGGCTATAGAGTTTAAATTGCTCCATAAGCCGTTGGGGCAGAACTTGAAAGACGAGATTAACAAGGATTTTGTCAAACTCGGCTGGGCGTTAGAAACGGGGCAGGCAAAAGAGGCATATATGCTTATATTCAACCGCTACGGCAAGGAAGAAGACTACCGGGGTGTTCTTGACGAATATCAGAAGAAAAGACCGGAGATTAAGTTAATCTATCAGGAGTCCTATTACGACAACGGGAAGCATATAACCTTCATCAAATAGTATTTCAGGTTTAGCAGGTAAACAACTCACCGTCATTCAATCTCACAACATTAGCGAAGTGGTCTTTAAAAATATCACCCCCCAAAGTATGAATAGGAATAACGGCTTTCGGGTTAATAGCTTCTGCCAGTCTCTTTAGATCGTTCAGATATGCGTGCCCGCTTGTGTGGATCTCAGTCACGGGAATCCCGAACTTTGTGGAGAACTCTCGGAATTTTGGGTCACGTTCAAGGTATCCATTCCACATTGAATAGATGTAATGCGCCCTGTTTAACGGTTTCATCTCATGCATTCTGTTTGCGAGGCGATTCATTACGCTTAGCGGCAGGCGCAAAATCAAGCGTTCTCTATCATTCAATATTTCTTCCTGATTGATTTTGCGCGGCTTGTAATCATAAAGTAATTGCTTGCCGAACTTTTCGACAATGGAGTCCGCGTGCCTTCTGATATAAAATACCCGTATATTATCCCGGAGTTGGGGCGGCAATGAAGTATTGAATTTTTTAAGTTGTTCCAATAAATATAATTGATATATATCTAGTACAAGTGTTTTTTTCGATGCTTTGGCGGCTAGATAAATAGACAGCAGTCTGTCAATATTGCTGCCGGAAGACATAATGAAGGATATGTCTTGCTGAACCGAAAAGATGTTGAATAGAGCCGCCTCAACGGCGGATTCACTATTGTACCCCGTGCTATGTTCTTTACCTACGGTTGTTCCCTCTAAGAGAAGGCAGTCTATCCTCTGAATCGGATTTGTTGCGAGACGTTCGAACAGCAGTGCTTTGCGGCCATGTCCACTTAGGTCACCTGAGTAGAATATCTTTTTTCCCTCAATTTCAATTAACAAAGAAGACGCGCCAAACGCCGAGTGATCTATAAGATACGATGTGACAGTGAAAGGGCCTATCTTAAAAGGTTTATAGTGCTCAAAGGTGTTGCTGTGCCTTAACATTTTCTCCCGGGAATTTTCCGGGGCATAGAAAACATTTCCTGCTTTTATGATAGTCTGAGATTCCTCACTGAGGTAGATCGGTATGTCAGGGTGTACCCAATCCATTAAGCCATAATGATCAAGGTGCGGGTGGGAGAGTATCACGGCTTTAACAGAGGGGGTTTGATTGATGTAGATACCATCTATATCGGGAAGGATACCGTTATCAGTGGAGGGCTTTTTGAATGCCAACTCTGAAAGTTTGCCTCCGTCTTTCGCCATAAGCGGCGTACCGAGATCGATAATTATTCTTTCAGCGGCAGTCCGTATTTCTACGCAACTCCCCCCGATTTCATGCGTTCCCCTGTGTACTATTATTTGAACCATCTTTTATTCTTCGTATGGAATAGTGTCTATTTCCATCGTCATTTCCTCAAATGCGTTAATTGCGGAACGTAGCGCAAGGGCGCTGAATATACCTGTTGGTATCCTTCTTTCAGGTACTAGAGTCAGATATCCTTTCTGTGGATTTTTTGAAGGATATACACTAAGCGAGTGGAGAGCGCATATTTTAAGAATTTTTTTTACGATTTTCTTATACCTTGTATGCTTCTTAGGGATATTGATGATTGCCGCGATACGAAATCCTTCGTCTTCCCACCCTCTGAATAAGTGACAAACACTTCTGTTATTATGGTAGATATCACAGGTAACCTCCAGAATATCATTGCTCTGAAGCCTATCAATTATTAATCCCGCTTCTGACACAGCTTTCTCCATCAATGCGATATCGGTTAATTGTTTCAAAAGGTTGTCCGGCTCTTTCGAATTGGTTTTCATAGTCTCTCTTATAGTGGGTTAAAAACAAAAAAACCTTCGAAGGTTATCATTCCCCTCGAAGGTTTTACTTTTTTAACGTCCAGGTTCCCCCTTAAACACAGGACTTACCAAACTCCTTGTCTATTTATAGCATACATTTTGGAGGTTGTCAATGTTCTTGGGAAGACATGATCTCTTCCAAGGTTTTTGGTGTGAAATGGATATCCCTCTCTATGCCTATCCCTAATCTGTTTTTGCATGCTGCTAATTCCGTGAGACTGAAATAACCAAATTCAACAAAATGCCCTATTACCAATCCGAAAAATGTGTCCCTGCCATCGAATTCTGTAACAAACCATGTCCAATTGCTGCAGGGATCAAAAAACTTAAGATAAGCCATGGCGTTGTAGCCCTTGCCCTCTTGCGCATAAATTTTTGGCAGAGTTTTTGCAACATGCTCCGGCAGCAAATTCATATTACCTTTCTCGAACCTCAATAACAGGCTTCGGGTAATGATATTTTGGGCGGAAAAGGGAAAACCCTTTACCCATCAACAAACTGCGCCTGTAGGTCAACCCATGCTGTCTAGTGACTTTTAGGGTGCTCTTCAATAATCGCGGGTTCTTAATGGCAGTCCCCCCAGGTTTTTCCGACCTTGCAAACTATGGGAAATTTCATGTTCTCAATCTCAATCTCCATTATTTCTTTGATCCGTTTTACGTTACCAATAATTTTATCATCCGGTATTGTCAGAAGAATAGAATCATGAACCATGGTATTTATAATAAACCCTTCTTTGTGTAATTGAACCATACCCATTTTCACAATATCCGATGCCGTTCCCTGTATCTCGTGGTTTATTGTTTGTCTCTCCGCTTTCTTTCTGTCGCTTGTGTCGAGTGATATAATATCCGGAAGAAAACGTTTCCGCCCGAAATATGTTGCGGCGAAACCGCAAAGACGTGCTTTTGCGATGGCCTTTTTCTTGAACTTCTCGATCGCAGGGATATTATTTTTGTAAGTTTCCATTAACCGCTTAGCCTGATGAACCGCTATCCCGAGGTTGCGGGCCAATCCATGCGGCTCCTGCCCATAACTTAACCCGAAATTAAGAGCTTTCCCCAGTTTTCTTTCTTTGTCGGTGATAAGTTTATACGGGGTATTTTTCATATCGGCGACAACTTTACGGTGAAGATCAAGACCTTTGGCCCAGCATTCTTTAAAATATTTGTCACAGGCGAGAGCGCTCAGGATTCTTAATTCAAAACTTTCATAATCCGCAAGTACGAAACTGTGATTCTTATCAGAATAAATAGCCCTCCTGCCGATTTCTGGTATGCCTTGTACATTGTAATTTTTCGTATAGAGCCGACCACTGGGGCAATCATCAGTAAAGACACAAAAGACTTTCCCCTTTTCTTTGTCGGCCGCTTCGTAAAGACCTCTAAGGGACGAAAGGATTTTTTCAAGATTCCTGTACCGTGCGATACTCTTGGTAAGGGGATTATTAAAGTCGGTAAGAGCCCTGCAATTAGCAATAAACCTACCTGTTTTTGATTTCTTCAGTTCTATGCCAAGCTCGCTTGAGAGAATTGAAGCAATGTCGCGGGCGCTGTTGAAGTTGACTTTATCGTGAGAACCGAAAACTTTGCTGAGTTTTTTTCTGAGATTTTCTTTTGCCTTGTCAACTTGATTGATCAGGGCGAGAAGAGCGGCGATATTCACATTTAAACCGAGTTTTTCCATCGAGGCTTTGACAGTGCACATATTTTTTTCAAGCGCTTGAATGAATGCCGGCTGAATAGCGTCAGCATCCACACCGTATATATTATTGCTCCCGTACACTTATCTATCTCACTTGGTTTTAATAAAAAACACTAAAAGATACCTCTAGGCCAAATAAACTTTAATTGAAACTATAAATTGATATAACTCTTTTATTCGCAATATGTTACATCACGGGATACTATTAATATAAACAGGTATATTTTGGATTTGTCAAGCGAAAAATAAAAACTTTTACCTTCCCAACAATTTTTGATTATTACATAAGCATTTTCTTTATTACGTTAATATCTACTATGCCGTTGTAATGTGAGAGAATTTGTAAATTTCCGAGGCATTCCCGAGGTGAAAAATTCGAACATTCAATCAAAAAAACCAGAGTATTTTTATCTATCCTGATTTTTTCAAGTTCAGAGATTTTTCCTAATTCCGCAAGAAGTATTTCTCTTGATGGGGGATGTAATTGGTATTTGTCGCTCCTCGAACGCAGCCCCTCGTCAATTCTATTCATGTCTGTTGTGGCGAAAATAAAAGTCAGAGACCTAACATTTTCAATAACTGTTAGAAATCCATCTTGCGCCTTATCCGGCATTCTGTGTGCCTCGTCGAAAAACAAGACACACGGTTTCATGATAAATTGTTCGTATTTTCTGATCTGCTCGTGAATGCGCTTAAAATCGCATATCGGTGAATTGAATTCAAAAAACTCTTCGCAAAAGATCGGTTCGCCAGCGTGTTCTATAATGTCTTTGGCAAAAATTCGTGCTAGCGAGGTTTTTCCCATTCCAAAATTTGACGAGAGAATAATCGAACGGGGAAAGTACCCCTTTGTCAGATAGCCGTTCCAAATCATCTTTATATGATCGTTGCCCCAGACCTCGTCTATTGTTTGAGGACGGTATTTCGTTCTAAAGTCTTCCATTAGGGGCTCCTTTCCGGCGAAACCGGGAAAACAGTGTTATTTTATATGTAACTTATTTACTACAATAAAGTTGCTGTTTTGCCTTGTCTCGTGGAAAACTACGCCAAACTAAGGCTCGCATAACAGTTGCCCACATAGTTTTCCGATGGGTTTACAGGAAAATCCGAGCTGAACGAATATTCAACTTTGTTTTTAAGCCCTCGTACGGGTAATTCGTTGATGACACCTACCTCGACTAAAGCTCGTAGATATCGAGTGATAACCTTGTAACTGCCGAATTGTTCGCTTACGCTTAGGACTTTTATGACTTGATTACGGCTAAAAGTCCTGTTCTGGGACAGTTCTTTTCTGTTCGCTCTCAAAGCGTCCATAAACCCTAAAACATCCCTCGGCAATAACACATCGTCTTCGTCCAATCGGATATCGGTAAGGATCTGCTTCGCTTCGGTGAAGTCGTCACGAGTCGCTTCTATGAGTCTGAAATCGCGGTATTCTTCTATTATGTGACGGTCTTCCTGCTGCAGATATGTGATAACGGATATGAGGTTAAGAACACGTTCCCGTATCCGTGGGGCATGATAAGCGTTTGACCTGAAATTTATCTCTTCAGCGAAGGGGATTATTACACATAAATTTCGGGATAACTTTTCTTGAAATATCCGGTGCTCTTCTTCGATGGATTTATTAAGCCGCCGGAAGCGGAGTCCTTCTATCGTTCTGTATCGTTTCTGCTTTGTGGCGATATTATCCCTCGCTTCTCGGGACGTATTGATCTCCGCCACAAAATATCTTGAGCGGTCTTCTATGTCAAACATGTCGGAATTAACCGAGGTTTCTATCAGAGTTGTTGGACCTTGAAGCCTATATTCTCCGGAAACAGTGGAGTAGGTGACCTCCCCTTCGGTTATCAGCTCTCTTATATATTGAGCAAATTGCGGGTCCTCGTACTTTTCATATATGAAAAGTACTTTGCCGCTTAAATCGCCCTGTCTGACAAGATAAGCGGGAGTCATTCTTGAACATGATATGATATTCTTCTGCGGGAAAAGATTTAAAACCGTCTTGGTGAGGTGGGATTTACCCAAGCCGGCCGGACCGTTTACCAGAACAGATATCTTGTAAGGGGTTTTTCTCGCCGTACCGGCCAAATAGAGCAAGACGGCCAGAGACAGATTGTCCTCTAATCCTAAGGAAATCAAGTCGGTCTTTAATTTTGAGATATTCATTCGTATCCTCCTTAACAGTTATTTTCACCACCATTTCACCACCAAAACCGCAAAAAAAGGTTTTTTGAGGCCTTGGTTAAACTTGATTACTCTTGAAATGACTTGTGATATAACTGGTTGATTTTTATAGAGGATACAAAGATTTTTGCGGATTCATGGGCAGAATCCGCGGTGTGTTGAAATAAATTGGCGGAGAGGCAGGGATTCGAACCCTGGGTCCGATAAATCGGACAACGGTTTTCGAGACCGCCGCATTCAACCGCTCTGCCACCTCTCCGCTTTGCACCACATTGTATCAGAACGCTATTGACGGAAGCAACAGTAAAAGGGGGGTGCGCCCTATTCGAACTGCATAGATTAACATCGAATCGAAAGGAGTGGCATCATTGCATAAAAACTCTCCAATTGATGGATGGGTGACGCGAGTGTGCTCGAGCACCGCACAAACGAAGTGCGGAGGAGCGCAGAGCATCGAGCGGCAGGCCCCATCCATCGAACACTAAACCCACACCGAAGAAGAAGACCAGCACCTCACGAGGGCTAGAGACTAAAGATGAAGGGCAAACAAAGTAATCGGCCGAGATTGATCACTTGCATTTTTCGGAAGCAATAGCTACACTTATCTACAATAAACGAGAAATACGCGACACAACCAAGGAGGACATAGCAAATGAAGAAAAATACCCTGCGTTCGTTCTTAGCCGTTATTTTCCTCATGCCGATGCTGGCCATGGGCACTCTTTCTTACGGACAACCCGCTGAAACGACCTCCACGGAAGAGAAGGCCCCCGCTGCCGTTCCCACCGCGACAGAAGAACAAAAAGAAGCGGTCATAGAGGAAACCTTCGATGATGTCGATGATATGCCGCTCGATGCAGACACGCAAAAAGAAGTAGAAGAGGAGATCAAAGACGCGGAAGCCGTGGACGAAGACGCGTAAGCCGCCTTCAAACACAATAGCGGGAGACGATCACGCCGCCATGATGGGTTCTCTTTCCCTGCCATAGTTCTTTCGCAGGATCTCGTAATCCAAAGGTTCCGCTTTCGGCGCGAAATCTATTCTCCGATCGTTCGTACCCGAATAGGTGAACCCCAGCTTTTCCAGCCCTGGATGAAGGCCTTTTATGTATTTCTCGTTAACTTCTCCCGCCCTGTATATCTCAAGGGCCAAAGCGAACATCTCCGAAAGAGGGATAAAACTGTCGACGGTCAAGTCCTTGTTATCCACGCCTGCCAAAACAAAGTTGCCTCTTTCCAGTTCTTTTTCCATGATATCTATCGTCGCTTTACCGGCCAGTACTATCCCTCTTACATCGGGTGTCTTTTCTTTAAGTTCATTGATCTTTCGGGCTACCCGCTCGTCATCGCCTCTAACGAATATTATTCCGCGGTCCTCGCAGTACCTCTCTATGGCAGTTATCAGAGGATTTATCGCGTCATACTGGAGATACCTGCCTTCTTCGTAGCCTTTTATCCAGCTTGTGCCGAGGGCTATAACGAAAGGCTTCTTTTCCTCAGGCGCGGGCAACAGTCTGAGCCCATCCACCACCGCGCGGCCGTATCTGTCTTCTGCCCCGATCATCGTGAGGTTTTTCAACGCGTCCATCAGCGCTTTGTATTCGTTTACAACGGAACGAACTTTCCCCTGTTCTTCCGGAATCTCTCCGTCCTTTTCGATATCTGTTCCGGCGACAGAGCTCGCCAGAAGATGTACAACAAAAGGTATCTGCCCGAAACTATCCTGTATGAACTCCCAAAGAACTGCGGTTCTTTCATTCTCCCGTAAGCTGTTCGCCTTTTTCAGGCATGCTTTGACGGACCCCATCTGTTTGTCCAGTTCATTAATGTCGTTTTTCGTCAAGTTGGTGTTCAATATTTTGTTGAAAACAGGCCCCATCTGTTCAGTACATTCCGCAAGCTGCGTGTATACTTCCCGTGTATGATATTTCAGATCGTCATCATCCCGCAGGGCCTCTTCCAGCGCGTTCATGTTCTCTCTTACTGTCGCCCTAATAATATCTTCAGTCTCCGGTATTCCGTCATTTTCGGCATACTCCGGCAGCGTTATCGTAAAAGTGGTCCCGGGAAGGATCCTTTTCCCTTTCGCCAATCGTTTAAATATCTCCATCATTTTATTGTATTGGATCATATCTTGTACTAGATCCGATGTTGTTGCACAATCTTCCAAAGAACATATTCTTATGAACCCTTTAGAGACAAACCTGTCATACAAAAACCTGCGTAATGGGCCTGTCTTGACAGAGTCGTTAAGGAATCGAGTTGTGGGGCCCTTGATTTCTTCCCTGTATTTATTGAGAACCTGCCGGATCGCGGTCTCGTCTTCCAGTTCTACTCCGTTGAGCCAATCGTTAAATCCTTTTAATCTTGGTTCCAATTTATCATATGCTTCCTTGACGGTTTTCCGCAAATCCGGGTCGTTCTCCATCGCATCGGCCAGATACATACCTTCCACACATTGGTCAATTTCCATTCTTTTATATTCCGACTCCACGAGAGAATCTGCTTCTATGCTGCCCCCGTGATCATTTATCGCGTACCACGCCTCGGCAAGACCTAACCCGGTCCCTCCTTCCCTAAGCGTGGCATCAAGATCAAAAAGACGCCTCTTCCCCGTGACCGGGTCCATCTGCAAAAACTCCCGTGGAACGCCTGTCCCGTTATCGATAATGTCGATCTTAAGGCCGCCTTCCTCCCTGTATGCGACTATCTTGACAAGCCCTTCCTCGTCAGTGGTCAACCCCGCAAAATGGACAGCGTTATCGACGATATTTGATATGGCGCTCTGGACCGAAAGGGTATCTCCCTTAAAATGCGTGTCTTTTCCTGCTTTATTTAGTGGCAATATTCTGATCTTTTTTTGCCGCTCTGTAGTGGGCTCTTCATAATAAACCGTCCGCGCTATGATATCCGCCACGGCAACTTTCAGATCGGGCAATTCTCTGTTCGAATATTTCAGTGTCTCTATATCATCCCCCTGAGTGTCCCGGTATTTCTTTTGCGCCGTTCTTTCCAATATCGGCAGGATATTATTAGTTTGGCCGGGGACCGTCCCGGCGATCAATCCGATGCGGCTTTGCAGCTTTGCCTCGATTTCCGCCAGATGGCTGACAAGTGTTTCAATGATCATTTTTTTGTTCTTTATATCCGTTCCCCCGGCCCCGATCATCGGAACCATGCTTCTCTGTTGTTTGACGATCTCCAGCATTTCGATCATTGTTTTCCGGAATCCCTTTAATGTTTCATCATATTTTTCCCTGTCAAGCCCCTTCAAGCTTAACATGAACATCTGGTTGCCAAGTGACTGCATTTTGCGCATCAGCCTTCTGGATTCTTCCGGTTCTTTCACAAGAGTCCACGCCGAACATGCCGTATGGGCACAGTCCGTCAGATCAAAAAGGTCCTGCCCCTTGCCGTGTCGGATGCTTCTCAAAGCGACTATCGTCCTCTCGCGTTCTTCACGAAGCGCCCGCCCCCTGTCCCAGGCGGACAACGTCAAAGTAAAAGTGGTACCCTCCCCAAGCGTGGACGCAACATCTATCGTTCCCCCGCAATGGGTCTCCATGTATTTTTTAGCGATAGCGAGCCCTTGCCCTCTCTTGGCCCCCAAATTCGCTTTTTTCGTGGAGAATCCCTTTTTAAAAATATTTTCCCGGACCTCTTCCGGCATCCCTCCGGCCTTGTCCGTTAACATTATCTGGAATTTTTTCCCGCCATCGATGAATCTTGTCGCGATGTGGAGCCCTCCCTTCTCGCAACGTTTTCCTCCGAGAGCGAAGGCCTCCGAGGCATTCTTTATTATGTTCGTCATCACCCTCATAAGCGCGATCTTTTCAGCATACACCGTCTGGCCTCCCGTAACGAGGTCCACCGTGGTCCTGTCTTTGATCGGGATGAGCGCGAGCGCCGCTTTTATGGTTTCGTTGACTTCGTCAACCGTCATTTCCTTGACATTCCCGCGTAATTCGAGAAAATGCCCCTGCAGTATGTTCTTGGCGTGAATAAAAGATAACACGGCGTCATCTACATATCTTTCCTTTTCTTCGTCCGTCCCCTGGATAACGCCCTGCATGACCAGGCCATCATAGGCCTTTTCCAGCCGCGGACGCGTGTTCTCCGGGGACAATATTCTATCGGCTTTCGTCGCGGCGGTCTTAAGTTCTCTCATGATCCCTCTCACCACCGCGGGACTGGACGCCTCTTGAGGTATATTGTGGAAAATTCCTTCGAGTTCTTTGTTCAGCCCTTCTATCTCATTCATACCGTGTTCAAGGGATGTGTCTCCCACCAACGTAAAAAAATAACGGATAATGTTGAATTTGCCGAACGCATTCCTTACATCATGCGCGATATACTGCAGTTCACTGATCTCTTCGATAACTGCCCTGGCGTTTATCACGTCAATATACACTTCCCGACCGTCACCGATAGGGATGGTGATATCCGGCGGCTGCACCGGGTCCTTGTTGACATAATATCTATAGTAGAGCGCCTTCTCTCCGTCCCTGTATAGAGGGAGATAATACGCTTCCTCAAAAATGTTATACGTCAATTCGTCTATAGCGCTCCCCGCCAAAAGAGGGTCGTGCCGCGTTCTGCTGACGGCAAGTTCCACGGGATCAATATGTCTTTTTATCTCTTCCTTGAGAGTATATGGGGATACTTTTAAATGCAGAAATTGCCCGATCAGCATGCCGATCTCCCTGAACGCCACGCGGTTCCTGAACGCATATCCTGTTGTTTCTCCCGCTCTCACGCTTCGTACGGTTTCCTGGTCCCATTTCCGTTCCGCTTCATCGTCCCTGATGATCTCGTATGTCCCGTCCGGGTTTTCAATGACTTCCAAAAATGGTTTGAACCGGGACCCTGGGGCAAGCGCGGCCGCGGCGGGTTCGGAAAGCTCGTTCGCCGGCAGAGCGAAAACCGTCATTTCCAGTATCATGGAAAAAATAACTCCTGTAATGATACTTTTAAAGATATATTGGACTTTTTTGTCTTTATGCGTCTTCATCTATAAAATCCTGACATAGTATAGCTGTGTATTATAACAAGAAATAGTCAGAATGGCAAAGGCTTATTTCGTTTGTTCTAACATCAGACATAAAAACACACTAAGTATTTGTTGTAACACTTTATACAACAGCGTGTTATGTGTTGTGCAGAAAAACTATAGGTGCGATATTTGTAGTTATATCAATCGTTCAAGTTCTTGCAGTATTTTCTGTACACCGTCAGTCTTGTTGATGAACGCGTCCGCTTCTCTGCCGTACACCGTGTCACGGTAATCTGTGTAGCCGCTGTAAATAATGATCTTAGACGCGGGAGATATGGAACGAATGGTCTCAAAAACACTTACGCCCCCCCTCTCCGGCATGACAAGGTCGAGTATCACTGCGTCTATTTCCTGGTGCTTTTTGAGATACGCTATGAGTTGGAGCCCGTTATATACCGTGTCTACCTCATATCCTTCTCTTTCAAGCGCCATTTTGACAAGTTCACATAGTTCTTCACTGTCATCCGCCATCACAATTTTTTTCTTATACTTTCTTTTCATTGTTCTTTTCCCCTTTCACCGGTAAAAAAACACTGAACGTCGTTCCTTTGCCTACTTCGCTGGTGAACTCTATCCTTCCCTTATGCGCTTCCACAAGCATTTTCGCCAGAGAGAGACCCAGCCCTGTCCCCTTCGGCTTGGTGCTGTAAAGCGGTTCAAAAACCAGAAGCCTGTCTTCCGGCTTGATCCCCACACCCGTGTCCTCAATTTCCACGCAAACATATCCCGATTCTCTCCCATGGGACCGGAACGTCAGAACTCCGTTCCCTTTCATGGCCATTATAGCGTTATTGGCAATGTTCAAAAGAGCGTGTTGTATCTGTTCGGGATCGAGCTCTATTCCGGGCAGGTCTTCGAAATGTCTTTCCACTATTATCAATTTCGGGATAAAAAGCCGGGCTATCGTATCCTCTACGACTTCTTTTATGTCTATCTCCACGAATCTATTCTGGCGCGTACCGGCAAAGCCCATTATATCCTCTATAATGTTATCAATGATCGATATCTCTTTTTTTATCGTTGTAACTAATTTCTCCGCTTCCCCGTCCCCTGTTTCTTTCACCCTTTGGTCGAGACAATACGCGGCGTTGCTCAAGATGCCCAGCGGGTCCCTCAATTCATGCGTAACGCTTCCGGCAAGCCTGCCGAGAAAGGCCAGTTTTTCGCTGCGGTGCAGTTTCTGGCTGATATTCATGAGCTCGTTCGTTCTTTCCGCGACCTTTTCCTCGAGGCGGTCCCGGGTTTCCTTGAGTTCCGCGCTCATATCGTTAAGGTCTTTTATCATCAAGGCCATCGCTCCCTGGGTCTTCCGGAGCTTCTCTATTTGCTCTCCAAGGTCCTTTTTGATCACGTTTATTTCTGTTTCCTTCTCTTCAATGGACACCTTGGCCGCTTCTCTGATCTTCTCGTTCTCTTCCGCCGCCTTCTTTAGGCCCTGGGCCATTTCCTCCATTCGCCGGACCACCGGTTTGACGCTTTCTTCGGGAATGGCCCTTCCACCGTTCTTGTTTTTTCTGAACCATGGGAACACTTCGTTCTCTCGCGACATTTTAACGGCCCTTCTTTTCTTTTTCCAGCTCTTCTCTAAGCTCGTGTATCCTCGCTTCTCTTTCTATCGCGGCTTCGCAGAAACGCTCCAGTTCGTGCCTTCTTTTTTTCTGTTCTTCCCGCTCCCTCACAAGTTCCGATATGTCTTTTATCACCGCCATGACTATTTTCTTTTTATTGATCTCGAACGTGCTCAAAGTCATCCACCCTTCCTTATAGACCCCTTCGTTGCACACTATCACCGCTTCGAGCCTGGCAACGCCCATAATGCGAAGTTCGCCTTGTTTGTCCCGAAGGGTTTTCCGGAAAGAGGGATGGATAAGACCCTCGAAAGACCTGCCTATCAGTTCCGGGTCCTTATATCCGGTGATCATCCAGGTCACAGGGTTCGCTTCTTCTATTGTCCCGCTTTCTTGATCATAAAGGACCACCATATCCCCGGAATGTTTGAAAAGTTTTTCATATCTTTCTTCCATCTCTCCTACATGCCGGGAGGACTCTTTCTCCGCGGTAATATCCTCCACAAGGGATTGGACAACAAGTTCTCCGGAACAAAGGTCCCTCACCAACTGTGAATTATGCAAAACCCATTTTTCCTTGCCAGACAGAGCGTTGAAGTGATAAACACTGTTGACCGATTTTTTGTCACGCATAAAGGCCTTCCTTGCGGCATCCGCCCGGGCTTCCGCTGCTATGAAAAATTCCCTGATGTCGCGCCCTTTAAGGTCTTCCTTGCCTGGCCCAAGATCCAAAATACCCCGCATTCCGTCATTGATCTCAATGATGGTCCCGTCTTTATATTTAAACCTCAAATACCCGATCTTGGTGTGGTTTATAAGTTCCAGGAGATTTTTCGCGGAACGATAATGCAGGAAAAGAACTGCCCAAAAAACCAGGAACAGAATGAACACTCCACAATTGACGATTAAAAAGCCCATAATACAATGCCTCTTGCAAAAACATTTTAAGAATAATGCGGTATCTAAAGTATACCGCAACGCGCTAACTAAGGCAAAACAGCTCTATTGTCTTTTAAAAAGAAAAACTGCAGGCATTACAAATTATTTAAAAACATATTTTTGAGAAATATCTAACATGTTGTTTTCTTAAAACATACTGTGTTTTTTGTCGTTTTTATAACTTTCTTTTATTTAACTTGCTTCGTTTTATTGTTTTAATAAGCTCTCTAAGGAATTATTTTATACAAAGTTCTGACTTTGTTTTGTTTAACATCTGCGGCCATACTTTTTGGGTTTTTCCTTATATCCAAAAGTTGCCCTATTGTAATGACATGATATACTAACTTGTGAGATCAGGGAAAAGAGGTGGCGTGAAGGATTTTGGGTCTTTTATAGCTTTTCTCTCCCCCTTAAATAAAAGATTGAAGGTTAAAGAAAAGCTACTAAAAGAAATGGATAGAAGGGCAGGTATGGGCCTGCCCTTCTTTTTTTTCGCTATTATTACTATTCCTTGCCGGCTTCAAGTATTTTTTCGCATACTTCCATGAAATCGCCGTTTTTGCAATCATGATTTGCAAGACGCGACAACGAAGGGCTTGAGGAATTGAATGCGATCGAATAGCCAGCAAGTTTTACCATCGGGACATCCCCTTCGCTATCCCCGACGGCTATCATCTCGCTCGGGCGCACTCCGAACTTTTTGAGTATCTTCCTCAGTGTTTTCCCTTTGGCCCCGTGGCTTATGTTCACCCGGACACCTCCGGTCAGCACCCCGCGGCGCACGCTCAACCGGTTGCCCATAACGTGATCGAAGCCCAGCTCCTCTTTGATCCTGTCCGTTATGAATTGGAGACCCGTGGAGATCGCTACCAGGATGAACCCTTCCTTTTTTAGTTTCATTACGGCCTTTTTCACGTTCTTCGAATATCGGACCTTCTTAAAAAGATCACGCATCTTCTTCTCTTTTATCCCTTTCCAGTGGGCGGCATCAAGCTCACAGAATTTCCGATAGGTTATCTTCCCGGCAAGGAACTGTTCCTGATATCCTTCAGCCAAGGCGTCCCACAACCCCAGCTTTTCATGTATGAACCGCCAACTGGATATATGCCTCGTGATCGTCCCGTCCACATCGAACACAATAAGTTTATATTTCATCTTTTCCTCGTAAATCATTTTTAACGATCTTCAACATATCGGCCATATAGATGTTCCGGGTCTTGTTCAAGGGGCATAAATTGACGAGCGGGCATGGATCCCGCGCTATGCGCGGGAGAGCGAGGAAATTTCTGAGGCTGATTTTCTCGCCGGGAAAATCAGCCGTCCCCGAGAACAAGGCCCGGGACGTCTCATCGCTGATCTTTCTCTCCTATTTCCCCTGCCAGCTGCCCGCATGCCGCTAAAATATCCTCCCCCCTGGACTCCCTCACGGTCACCTTCACACCCTTTTCCTCGACCTTCTTTTTGAAATCTATCAGTTCTTTTCTGTCGGGCCGGACAAGGTCCCCGCCGGATGCCGCATTGCACGCTATCAGATTCACTTTGGCTCCGAGTTCTTTCGCGATATTGCCTAACGCGGCGGCGTCGCGCGCGAGATCGTTCTTTCCTTTTATCAGCGTGTATTCGAGCGTTATCATCCTGTTGGTGGATCGGCTATACTCTTTACACGCTTCTATGAGGTCTTTGATCGGATATTTGCGGTTCACCGGTACAAGCTCGTTCCTGATCTCGTCGTTCGTTCCGTGCAGGGAGATAGATAATTCTACCTGAAGCCCGAGATCCTTCAGACGTTTAATACCCGGTATGATACCACAAGTGGAAATGGTCATTTTTCTCGCCCCGATAGATATCCCATCGGGATGGTTCATTATCCTTATCGCCTTTTCCATGTTGTCAAAATTATCGAGCGGTTCCCCCATCCCCATAAAAACTATGTTGGTAACACGGCATCTTTCCATCCGCTGGACTTCCAGAAGCTGGGCGACCATCTCGGACGCTGCCAGGTCCCGCACGAAGCCTTTTCTGCCGCTCGCACAGAAGGGACATCGAAAACGGCACCCGACCTGCGTTGACAGGCAGAGGGTCTTCCTTTTTTCCGATTTTATGAGGACTGTCTCGACCAGGTTCTTATCGGCCAATTCCCACACGAATTTTTCCGTAGCGTCTTTCCGGGACCTTAGATGTCCGGCGAACGAGAGCGGGACCACGCAGAACTTTTTTTCCAGTTCCTTTCGCAGGTTTCCGGGTATTTCCTTTATTTCGGCGAGATCGGTCGTGCCTTTCCGGTACAACCGGGAAAAGATCTGTTTTGCCCTGTAGGCGGGCTCGCCCATCCCGGTGATCACCTTGGTCAATTCTTCGAACGTATGGTCTAATATGGACCTTTTCATCTGCCGGCACCGCTCCGGGCTTCTGCCTGCCACAGTATTTCGCCGTCTACCAAAAGCATATTTGCTCCGTTCCTGTGGCTTCCTTCGCCGTCCCTCAAAAGAATCCCCTGTGAAGGATCGTTAACACTTAATTCCCCTTTATAGCTATATTCCGGTTCTTCCGGAGTTCCAACGTGTTTCGTCGCAGGACAATCCACAAACCTGACATCGCCCAGGTATTTCTCTTTATATAAAATTTCGAGCGTCCCGGGGAATTTCCCCTGATGCTCCTTCGCGTAAAGGTACAGCGCTTTCCCCAATTCTCTTATATTGTTGGCACATTCAACCCTTTCCGACCTGGCACGTATATCTCTGGCGAACGGCTCGAGAAGCACGACTATCGCGAACACGATCGCGATGATCACCACAAGTTCGCCCAAAGTGAACCCTTTTTGGCCCAAACGCCGCTTTTTCATTTCATCATCCTCTCGACCTTTGACAGGATCACGGCCGCGCACTGCTCTTTGCTTGCCCGTCTTAGCTTTCTGATCTTTCCTTCCCTGTCGATAATCAGAAAATCTTTCTCCCCTTGCCCGAACGGGTCGTTCTTTTTGTTTTTAACATTGGCAACTATAAGGTCGAGACCCTTCTTTTTCATTTTTTCCAAAGCGTTCGCCTTTATATTTCCCGTTTCCAGGGCGAACCCCGCTTTTATCAGGCCCTTTGTGTGTTTTACCTCTTTCAGGATGTCCGGGTTCTCCACGAGCCACAAAGTGGTGTTTTTGGATTTTTTTATTTTCTTCGCGGACCTTTTCAGGGGGCGGAAGTCGCATACCGCCGCCGCCATTATAAGACAATCCGCATTGCGGCATCTGGACATCACTTCTTTCCTCATCTCTTTGGCGGTATTCACTCTGACAAATACCACTCCCGGGGGAGGGACAAGGCCCACCGGCCCGCTAATGAGGAGCGTCTCGTGGCCTTTTTTCGAGGCTTTTCGGGCTATCGCATACCCCATTGTCCCCGTCGAAAAATTAGAAATGAATCTCACGGGGTCTATGGGTTCGATCGTGGGCCCGGCAGTGACCACAAACTTCTTTCTTCGCTTTTTCCGTTCTTTCATTTCGGGGATTTCCAGGGCTTTTATTTCAAAAGTTTTTCAGCTTCTTTCAATATGTTTTCCGGCGAGGCAAGGTGCCCCATCCCCCGTTGCCCGCAGGCGAGATGACCCTCAATGGGGCCGACGAAACGATATCCCTTGCTTTTCAGGTATGATATTTTGTCACGGATGATCGGATTTGAATACATTTTACTGTTCATAGCCGGCGCAAAAAGGACCGGCCGCTCGGTGGCGCATATCGCGCATGTAAGTATGTCATCACATATGCCGGCGGCCACTTTACCTATAATGTCGGCTGTCGCCGGGGCTACCACTATGATGTCCGCTTCTTCCGCAAGAGCGATATGGAGCGGGTTCCTGGTCTCCGGGAGAAGGAACATGTCCGTGACCACCTTTGCGCAGGTAAGTGTCTCTAGCGTAAGGGGCGTGATAAAATGTTCCGCGTCCCTTGTCATTACGCATTTCACGGCAAATCCCTTTCGCCGAAACAGGTTCACGAGATCGCACGCTTTATAAGCCGCGATGCTCGCTGTCACCCCTAACAGGACGGTCTTTGTACCGCTCTTACTTGATGAGCTTGAAGGAGACTTTGTCATTGGCAATTTCCCGTATAGCGACCGTTGTTACTTTCTCGTTGGGGTCCGCATCGACCAGTCTTTTCATGCCGCTATTGATCTCCGTCGCGCGCGCCGCCGCCAGGTTACATAGTTTAAAAACGCTTCCCACTTTTATCACAAGGTTCTGAATGTCAACTTCTTCCATGATTGGTCATCCTTTTGGGTTATTCTTTCTGTTCCTTCTTTCTTTCTCTATGATGGCCTTGAGCTCTTTAACGGCCTCATCCAGGTCTTTGTTGACTATAAGGTAATCGTACTCGTTAGACGCGGCGATCTCCTTGTGGGACTCCTTGAGCCTTCTTTCCATTTCCTCATGGTGGTCCGTGTTCCTTTTCCTGAGCCTTTCGGAAAGCTCTTCTATCGACGGCGGCATGATGAACACGCTCACGCTTTCCGGGATCCTTTCTTTTATGCTTCTGGCTCCTTTGACATCGATGCTCAATATAATGTCTTCTTTTTCGCTAAGGCACTCCCGTACCTGCTCGGCGGAAGTCCCATAATAATACCCGAAGTTCTCCTCCCACTCGAGAAACTCGTTCTTTTGTATCATTTCCTTGAACTCATTTTCGGAAACGAACACATAGTCGTGGCTGTGCTCCTCTCCTTTTCTTGGCTTCCTCGTGGTGTAGGATACGGACCTTCTGATTCCCGGCACCTCTTTCAGGAGCCTCTGGACGATGGTCGTTTTGCCGCCGCCGCTTGGAGAAGATATCACAAGTATAAAAGGTGTCCGAATTGCTTCTTTCATTCTATGTTCTTGAGTTGTTCCCTTATCTTCTCGATCTCGCTCTTGATCTCTATCACAGCGTTGGACACCCTGAAATCGTTCGCTTTGGACCCTATGGTGTTGGTCTCTCTGTGCATTTCCTGTGCAATGAAATCCAGTTTTTTCCCGACATCACCCTCGGGGTTTTTCAGGGCGCTCTCACAGGAATCGATGTGGTTCTCCAGGCGGACAAGCTCTTCCGCTATGTCGCAGTTCCTCGCGAACAAAGCGACCTCTTCTTCCAGCCTTCCCTTGTCGACCTCTTTGCTCCTGGTAACGGCCTTTATCTTCTCCCCCAGCCGGTCCCTAAAATCGTTCACGCTCGCTTTTTCGCTCGTCTTTATGCCTTTTACCGCGTCCCTGATCCTGGCCAGCCTTTTGATGAAATCTTTTGCGAGCGTTGCCCCTTCCGCCTCGCGGAACTTAACAAGCTTCTCCAGGGCTTTTTCCACCGCTTTTTTCACATAAGGCCATATTTTTTCTTCCCTACCTTCTCCATTCTGTTCCAACACTCCCGGAAGGGACAGGACGTCCTGGATCTTTATCTCCCCTTTGAGCGAAAGACCTTTCTGCAGGGCCTGTATCTTCTTCAGATATTCTTCGGCGACCCTCTTGTTTATTTCGAGTTTCCTCAGGGGTTTGGCCCGGCCTTCCAGGCTCCGGGATATCTGTACAAAGACTTTGCCTCTTACTACTTTCTCTTCCATAACTTCCTGCAGTCTCTCCTCCAAAAGGAAAAGACCTTCGAACGGCGCGCAGCTTATGCTCAGATGCTTGTGGTTCAAGGTCTTGATCTCGGCCGTTATCGTACCATAAGGGCTCTTCTCCCGCGCCTTTCCGAACCCGGTCATGGACCGCAGCGGAACTTTTACGGCCGATCTTTTTTTGTCCTTCATCCCGTTTCCTTTGCTTTTTTTGTTTACTGCCATTTCAGCTTTTTCACTTTTTCTTCGACTTTTACGACGGGATAGATGTCCACTATGATCTCCTCCGGCTCGAACCAGAGCTTGATCTCCCTTTCCGCGTCCTCGGTGTTGGCGGACGCGTGGACGACATTCTCATAAACACCTTTGGTCGTGATCCTCCCGTACGCTCCCCGGATGGAAACAGCGTCCGCTTCCTCGGGGTTCGTTTTCCCGCAAATATCACGCACTTTCCTGATCGCGTCCTCTCCCCAGTACACGAGCGCCATCACTTTTTTCTTGTGATATTCCCCCATGATATAGCTGATGAGCTCATCGAAGAAAGGCATGTCTTTAAGGTGTTTATAGTGTTCTTCAGCAAGAGGCCGCGAGACCTTGACTATCCTGGCCCCTACTATGTCCAGTTTGGTCTCCGATAGACGTGTAAGAACGTTGCCTGTAAGTGACTTTTTAAGACCGTCAGGTTTTATGAGAACAAGGGTTTGTTCTATCATGGTTCACTCCCGGGTTTATCTGTTTATATGATCGTCGACTATTATATTTCAAACGGATGATTTTGAAAAGTCAATATATGGTTTCTTAAAAAACTACTACAAATTCTCCCCTGGGCCCGTTCTTCCCCAAATGTTCCAGGAGTTCTTTCGCGGTACCTCTTCTTACTTCTTCGAACTTTTTTGTAAGCTCCCTCGCGAGCGCGATCTGACGATCCCCGGCGATCTCCATAAAATCCAGCAGAAAAGCGCATATGCGGTGCGGAGACTCATATACAATAACTGTTCTTTTTTCCCGCAAAAGCTCTTCGATCTGCTTTTTCCTCCTCGCCTTTTTATTCGAAAGGAAACCTTCGAACACGAATTTGGACGTCGGGAGCCCCGAAAGAACAAGCGCATCTATAACTGCCGATGGGCCCGGCACGGCCGTGACCGGTATATTTTCCTTTATACACTCTTTGATAATCACATGCCCCGGGTCCGATATCCCCGGTGTCCCCGAATCAGAAACCAAGGCTACGTTCTTCCCCTCTTTAAGCGCGCTCACAATGCCGGGGACCCTGCTTTTTGCGTTATATGAGTGAAAGCTCCTGAGTTCTTTTTTTATACCGTACGCGTTAAGAAGTATGCCCGCGCGCCTCGTGTCTTCCGCGGCAACAAGGTCCGCTTCCTTCAGTGTCCTTATCGCACGAAGGGTGATATCCTCGAGATTGCCGATAGGGGTGCTTACCACGAACAGTGTTCCGCTCATGCTCATTGCCGACGCTTTGGTCCTATTTCATTCTACCGTTACCGATTTGGCCAGGTTACGGGGCTGGTCAATATCATATCCGAATTCGCGGGCTACATAATACGCCAGGAGCTGCAGCGGAACTACCACAAGTGCCGGCGAAAATATCTCGGGCACTCTCGGGATATCTATAACATAATTTATGCCGTCAGCATGCGCCAGTTTGTCCCCCTCCGAGACCAGCGCTATGACAATACCGCCTCTTGCCTTGATCTCCTGGATATTTGAGAGCATCTTATCATGTGTTTCAGCCTGAGTGGCTATGCACACCACCCACGGGTTCTCATCGATAAGCGCTATCGGCCCGTGTTTCATCTCCCCCGCCGGATAGCCTTCTGCGCTAATGTACGATATTTCTTTCAATTTCAGCGCGCCTTCCAGGGCGTTGGGATAATTGATGTTCCTGGCAAGATACAGAAAACAACTTTTATTGTTCCTCGCGAGATAATATTCGTGGAAATCCCTGGCATATTTCGCTATTTTGTTCCCCGGCGCGTGGTATCTTTTCAAGAGTTCTTCCATATCGCCGGGAAGTTCCTTGAGCCCTTTGAGAAGGGCTTTCCCATCCCTTTTGAGAACGCCCGTCAGGACGCCGAGATAATGCGCAAGAAGATGGAGTATCGTTATCTGCGCGGTATATGCTTTGGTGGAGGCGACCGCTATCTCCGGGCCGGCATGGGTATAGATAACGCCGTCGGCCTCTCTCGCGATAGAGCTGCCCAGCACATTACAGACCGCGAGGACCTTCGCTCCTCGTTTCCTGGCTTCCCTTAGGGCCGCAAGAGAATCGGCCGTTTCTCCAGATTGCGATATGACAATCGCCAGGGTATGCTTGTCCACCAGCGGGTCTCTATAACGGAATTCGCTTGCCTGGTCCACCCACACCGGGATCCTGGCCACCCTCTCGATAAGATATTTTCCCACAAGCCCCGCGTGGTATGCCGTCCCACAGGCCACTATCGCTATCTTTTTTATGTTTTTGAGTTCCCTGTCTTTGATGGTGAGTTCCCCGAACTCGATCTTGTGGTCCTTTATTCTTTCCGCGATCATTTTCCGGATGATCTCCGGCTGTTCAAATATCTCTTTGAGCATGAAATGTTTGTATCCGCCTTTTTCCGCCTGAGATATGTCCCATTTTATTCTTACCGGCTTCTTCAGCCTTTCTTTGCCGTCCGGACCATATATCGCCACGCCGTTCCGCGACATGTCCACGACTTCCCCGTTATCCACATAAATGACCTCTTTCGTGTATTCCAATAGCGCCGGAATATCGCTGGCGAGGAAATTCTCTCCGCTGCCGACCCCCACTACCAACGGGCTGTCCTTTCTGGCGCCGACGATCCTGCCCGCCTCTCCGCCATGCACCGCCGCGATAGCGTAAGAACCTTCGAGTTTTTTTACGGCTTTTTGCACGGCGCCGCGAAGGTCGCCGTTGTAAGAATCCGCTATAAGGTGGGCTATCACTTCGCTGTCCGTTTCCGAGACGAACTTATACCCTCTGTCCTGGAGATATTTTTTAAGCTGGAGATAATTCTCGATGATACCGTTATGGACGATAGCTATGTCCCTCTTCGTGTCCAAATGAGGGTGCGCGTTCACATCGTTCGGCACGCCGTGAGTGGCCCATCTTGTGTGTCCGATGCCGCTGGTCCCCGCGAGATGCCGGCTTTTGAGCTCTTCTTTCAAAACGGAAAGTTTTCCTTTTCTTTTTACTATCTGGATCTTTCCGTTGTTCAGCACAACAACCCCTGCCGAGTCGTACCCCCGGTATTCCAGCCTGGAAAGACCTTTTAAAAGAATGGGTTCGGCGGGTTTCCCGCCCGTATATCCGATAATGCCGCACATGGCCCGGCCTCACTCCTCGTTCGTTCTGTCCGCCCTGTTAAGAAGGTTCATGATGTCCGTCCTGGCGGCCCTTCCCACAAGGGACGCCATATAAAAAAGAAGGGAAAACTGCCACGATTCTTCCGGCCCCAGTATAAGGGCGGTCGTGACATTTTCTTTGCTTTCGAGTTTTTTCCTGTAGTGTTCTACTGTCGCCGTGAGGGATCTTTCATCCACGTCGACGTTATAAACGGTATTGTTGTATTTAAGCGAGGGAAATCTTATGCCTCTCATCAGAAAAAATGTCTGAACAAGTTCCTGGTTCACGTGCATTTCTTTCTCGAAATCGAACCCGTCGAACTGGGGCATATCCTGAGGGAGTATTATCATCGGCTTTTCGACGATTATCTTGCCTCGCCTCACTACCGTGTTCCCTTCGTTCACGGCCGATTCGGCAAGAAAGATATACGGGACTTCGGTGTGACTGAATGTCGCCAGGCTTTTTACCCTGCCTCTTATGATCTCCGTTTTTTCTTTGGCTTTGTCCCAAAGCGCTTCTATATCCATGATTTTACCTGACTTTGCGGTAGGCTTCTTGTTCCTGAACAGCGGAACACTGTCTCAATTGGTCTCATTTGAACATCTTTATTTTTCTAATGTTCCATTGTTCCAATGCTCAAATACTCTATTAAATCTTGCAAAGCAAGGTTTAATATGGCGACCCCAAGGGGATTTGAACCCCTGTCGTCAGAATGAAAATCTGATGTCCTGGACCAGACTAGACGATGGGGTCGCTTTTAGAGGCTATATTTTACATAATACTTCTGTCTTAAGCAATATCTTATTTCATGCTTCTTTTTCATCGCCGCCGTCGTTCTCTCCGATATCTTCGCCGTCGTCCTCGTTCAGGTCGACATTACCATTATCCCCGTTACCCTCTTCCTTCACGACAACGCTGGCGACCGAAGTAAGGACGTCTTTTGCGTTCAGGGATATGACCCGTACCCCCTGCGAGGCCCTGCCGCATTTCCTTATGCCATTCACCGCTACGCGCACGACCATTCCCTGGCGGGATATAAGCATAACTTCGTCTTCTTCACGCACGGCCAATACGCCTTCCACCGGACCGTTCTTCGCGACTATTTTCATGTTGATAACGCCACTCCCTCCGCGGGACTGGAGCCGGTAATCGCCGAAATCGCTTCTCTTGCCGAACCCGTTCTCCGTAACGGAAAGAAGAGCCGTGTCTTTTTCCACTTTGGCCATGCCTATCACTTCGTCTTTGCCTTTAAGGTTAATGCCCCTGACTCCGGCGGCGCCCCGCCCCATGGGCCGTATCCCCTTTTCGTTGAACCTGATGGCTTTTCCCAGGCGGGTCGCCAAGCATATTTCGTCGTCCCCGTTGGAAAGGACCGCGCCTATAAGGCTGTCCCCTTTTTCCAGCGTGACGGCTATGATCCCCGCTTTTCTGGGATTGCTGAAAGCGGAAAGGTCCGTTTTCTTTATCTTGCCCTGTTTGGTCGCCATGACCACGTAGGCACCTTCTTTGAATTCCCTCACGGCGACCACGGCCGTGACCTTTTCGTCCTGTTCGATGCTCAGAAGGTTCACTATCGGTTTTCCTTTGGTCCTTTTCCCCGCCTGCGGGATCTCATGGACTTTTACCCAGTGAAGCTGCCCCTTGTTCGTGAAAACCAGCAGATAGTCATGTGTCGACGCAACAAAGAGATGCTCGATGAAGTCTTCCTCTTTTGTCTCCGCGCCGGTGACCCCTTTGCCCCCCCGGTTCTGCTTGCGGTACCCGCTCACGGGGAACCTCTTTATGTATCCGCCATGGCTCAGCGTTACCACCATGTCCTCTTCGGCAATGAGGTCCTCTATGTCTATTTCCCCGACCTCTTTCGTTATCTCGGTCCTTCTCGGGTCGCCGAATTTTTCTTTGAGTTGTTTGGACTCCTCTTTGATTATCTCCTTCACTTTCTTTTCGCTCGCGAGGATCCCTTTCAGTTTTTCTATGAGTTTTATCAGTTCTTTGTATTCTTCCTCTATCTTTTTCGTCTCCAGGTTCGTCAGCTGCTGCAGCCTCATCGCGAGAATGGCCAGCGCCTGTTGTTCTGAAAGCGCGAATTTTTTCATCAGGCCTTCTTTGGCCTCGTTCGCGTCTTTTGACTTTTTGATAAGCTTGATCACCTCATCGAGATTGGCGATGGCTATCTTGAGGCCTTCCAGTATGTGCGCTCTTTCCTCCGCTTTCGCGAGATCGTATTTTGTCCTTCTTGTGATCACGACCATCCTGTGGTCGACAAAGAACTCTATCATCTGCTTGAGGTTGAGGACCCTCGGCTGGTTATTGACAAGCGCCAGCATGATGACGCCGAACGTTTCACTCATCTGGGTATGCTTGTAAAGCTGATTGCTGATAACTTCGGGGTTGTAGCCTTTTTTGATGTCGACGACTATGCGCATCCCGTCCCTGTCGGATTCGTCCCTGAGGTCCGCGATCCCTTCTATTTTTTTGTCTTTCACAAGGTCGGCGATGGAGGTGATAAGCCGGCTTTTGCTGACTTGGTACGGGATCTCCGTTATCACGATGCTTTCCTTGCCCTGTTTCTTCTGCTCGACGTGGAGCTTCGCGTGGACCTTGAGCCGGCCTCGCCCTGTCCTATAGGATTTTATTATCTCTTCTTTCCCGCAGATAAGCGCCCCTGTCGGGAAATCCGGGCCCTTAACGATCTTTATCAGCTCGTCCACTTTGCACTGCGGGTTATCTATCACGTAACATACCGCGTCCACTATTTCGCCAAGATTGTGCGGCGGGATGTTCGTGGCCATGCCTACCGCGATACCGCTTGAGCCGTTCACCAAAAGGTTCGGCAGCACCGCGGGAAGCACCATCGGTTCTTTGAGCGAACCGTCGAAGTTCGGCTGCCAATCGACGGTGTCTTTCTCCAGGTCTTGAAGAAGAGAATTGGTTATCTGTTCCAGGCGAGCTTCGGTATACCTCATGGCCGCCGGCGGGTCGCCGTCGACAGACCCGAAGTTGCCCTGCCCGTCGACAAGCGGGTACCTGAGAGAAAAGTCCTGCACCATCCTGACAAGCGAATCATAGACCGCTGAGTCGCCGTGCGGATGGTATTTACCGAGCACTTCTCCGACGATCCTCGCGCTTTTTTTGAAAGGTTTGTTGTGAAGGGTGCCGATGTCCTCCATCGCGTAAAGGATGCGCCTGTGCACCGGCTTTAGTCCGTCCCGGACATCAGGCAGGGCCCTTCCGATGATGACACTCATCGCGTAATTAATGTATGAGTCCCTCATTTCGTCTTCAATATATATCGGTATTATCTTTTCGTTACGTGTATACATCCTTTTTCCCCTTTATCTTTATATATCGAGGTTCTTTACTTCTCTCGCGTGCGTTACGATAAAATCTCTCCGGGTATCAACGTCGTCTCCCATCAGGACCGTGAACATCTCGTCCGCCTCGACGGCGTCCTCTATGGTCACCTTCTGAAGCGTCCTTCGTTCCGGGTCCATCGTGGTCTCCCACAATTGTTCGGGGTTCATTTCTCCAAGCCCTTTATACCGCTGGATGGTCATCCCTTTTTCACCTTCGCGCAGGACATACCCCAAAAGTTCCTCAAGAGAGAATATTTCCTCCTTCCCATTGATCCGGAAAAGCGGTTTTTTCTCTTTCTTCTCTTTCCCTTTTTTCTTTTCGAACGTGACCTCTTCTTCCTCTTTGTCGTAATCCGCCGTCTCCAGGCCGAATTTATCTATTTCGTTGGTTATTTTCTCAAGCTCTCTTGCCTCATAGAACTCCTGCACCTCTATGGCCGAAGCTCTGGGCCCTTTTTCCTCGTCGCTCTTTTCGTCGGTCTTTTCGATCTCTTTTTCGGACCCTTCTTTTCCTTTAAGCGCCGCAAGCTCGTCGTCCGAGTAAAGAAATCTCTCTTCCCCGTCCATTCGGACTTTATAAAGCGGGAGTTTCCCGGATTTGGGGTGTTTCATTTTCAGATATTTCGTGAGCTTGATCCCTCTTTTTTCGATGGCATTCGACAATTTTTCCAGGCGGAGAATGAGGCCCAGAACATCTTTCAGTTTCTTCTCGGTAAGGACCGTTCCCCCTTTTCCCTGTTCCACCTTGATGTCCACCGTGCCCTGGTCTATCAGGAACGATTTCATTTCGTTCTCCGCGTTGATGTACTGTTCTTTCTGCCCTTTTTTAAGCCGGTAAAGCGGCGGCTGGGCGATATATACCAGCTCTTTTTCCACCAGGGCTTTCATCTGCCGGTAGAAGAAAGTAAGAAGAAGTGTCCGGATGTGGGAACCGTCAACGTCGGCATCGCACATGAGTATTATCTTCCCATAACGCAGTTTTTCCACATTGAACTCTTCGCCGATACCGGCGCCAAGCGCGGTTATGAGGGTCTTTATTTCCTCATTGTTCAGCACCTGCACTATTCGCGCTTTCTCGACGTTCAGTATCTTGCCTTTCAATGGCAGGATCGCCTGAAAACGCCTGTCGCGTCCCTGTTTGGCGGAACCGCCGGCCGAATCTCCCTCAACGATGTAAAGTTCCGTCAGCGCTGGGTCGCTTTCGGAGCAGTCCGCAAGTTTTCCCGGAAGCGCGCCGCTCTCGAGCGCGCCTTTCCTTCTTGTAAGATCCCGCGCTTTTCTCGCGGCGTCTCTTGCGCGCGCGGCAAGCACCGTCTTTCTCACTATCTTATTGGCAAGCTCCGGCTGTTCTTCAAAACACATCCCCAGCATTTCGTTCGTAACAGCCTCCACAAGACCTTCGACTTCGGAGTTCCCCAATTTTGTTTTCGTTTGCCCCTCGAACTGCGGGTTCGGCACTTTCACGCTTATAACGGCGGTAAGCCCTTCCCTCGCGTCGTCACCCGAAAGCTCTTCGTCCTTTATCAATCCTCTCGTTTTTCCATAGTTCTTGACCGTCCTCGTCAACGCCGATTTAAATCCGGTAAGATGTGTTCCTCCCTCTATCGTGTTGATATTGTTCACAAAAGAATAGATGTTCTCCGTGAATCCTTCATTGTACTGCATGGCGACTTCGAGTTTTATCTCATCTTTTTCTTTCTCGAAATAAATTATCTTTTTGTGCAGCGGCGCTTTGGTTTTGTTCATATGCTCTATAAAAGAAACGATACCACCTTCGTAGATAAATTCCGCTTCTTTGTCCGCCCGTTCGTCTTTAAGGGTTATTTTCACGCCTTTGTTGAGGAATGCCAGCTCTCTGAGACGCGTAGCGAGTATCTCATAACTGAAAGTCCCCACTTCCGGGAATACCGATGGGTCCGGCTTGAACGACACGCTTGTTCCGGTGGTCTTCGTTGTCCCGAGCACTTTGAGTTTCGAAACGGTCTTGCCTTTATTATATTCCTGATGATATACCTTCCCGTCGCGCTTGACTTCGACCTCCAGCCATTCGGAAAGAGCGTTCACAACACTCACACCGACACCGTGAAGGCCCCCGGAGACTTTATAGCTTCTGTGATCGAACTTACCTCCGGCGTGAAGCGTGGTTAGAACGACCTCCACCGCCGGTTTTTTCTCTTTTTCGTGCATCTCGACGGGAATACCGCGCCCGTTGTCCGTGACAGTCACGCTTTCGTCCGCGTGAACGATCACGTCTATCCTGTCACAGAACCCTCCCATCGCTTCGTCGATCGAGTTATCCACAACTTCATACACAAGGTGGTGGAACCCTCGTTTCCCCGTGTCCCCGATATACATGGCGGGCCGTTTTCTTACGGCCTCCACTCCTTCAAGGACCTGGATGGACGTGGCGTCGTATTTTTCCACCGCTTTCTTTTTTTCTTTCGATATGGTTTCTTCCTTGGGCGCTTTTTTGATCTCTTTTTCGGTTTTTGTCCTGGCCATCCTTTTCCTCTCTTTATTTCTCATGTTCTAAGCTTCCTATCCGGAACCTTATGTTCCGGAGTTTTATTTTCCCCGTGTATTTTTCGTTGAACTTTTCCGTTATTTCCCTTTTCTCCATCGTCAGTTTATAAAGCCACGCCGAATTCTCTACGACCACGACCATTTCGCCTTTTTTGAAATTCACCGGCCTCGCGTGACTTGTCGTCTCCTCTCCCACCGCCTCTTGCCAGGCCGCAAATACTGCATTGCCTTTTTTTAGTTCCTGTTTCTCCCATCCCTTGATAAGGCCTTCGATGATGTCATCAAGATGCCCCGTCCTTCCTCGTTTGTATCTCATACCGCCTCTTATGCGACCAGCTGCATGGGAAGAGCCACGTAGGTATACTCATCTCCCTTTCTTATGACCCCGGGTTTCGTGCTGTCATACACCTCGAAACTCACTTTCTCCCCTTCGAGATTCCTAAGAACATCCATAAGATACCGGGGATTAAAACCTATTTCAAGTTCTTTGTCGTCCGTATACTCCACGCTAACTTCTTCTCTCGCCTCTCCAAGGTACGGAGTGTTCTTTGACAGGGTCATTTTTGTTTTTTGTATGTTCATTCTTATCGCCTGGGAATCCTGGTCCGCGAGAATGCTCACTCTCCGCACCGCCGAGAGAAATTCCTCCCTTAGCACGGTGATCACCTTGGCCGACTTTTCTGGTATCACCTTCTGATAGTCCGGATACTCCCCTTCAATAAGGCGCGATATTACAAAACTGGAAGGAAGCGAGAAAAGGACCTGATTATCGTTAAACTGTATCTTCACCTCTCCTTCGTCACCCAAAAGCCTCTTTACTTCCTGTACGGTTTTCAGCGGGATCACTACTTCCCTTTCTGTCGCCGCTTTTTTCCCTGCCTTCTTTTTTATCACCGCCATTCTCCTGCCGTCCGTCGCTACAACACTTATCGAGTCACCTTTGATCGTGAACAGCACTCCTGTAAGAACGTGCCGGGCGTCATCCTTGCTAATAGCGAAATCCGTGAGATTAAACATCTCTTTTAGTTCTTTTTGTGGCACGGTCACCGCATCTTTGTCCTCAAATAAAGGAAGCGTAGGGAAATCCTCTTTGGGAAGCCCCAGTATCTTGAACTGCGCTTTGCCGCTTTTTATGGAAATGGAATTGTTCTTTTTTATGGACAGGTTGACGTCGTTGTTGTCCGGCAAGGAGCGGATGATATCAAAAAATTTTTTCGACGGTACCGTTATCGCTCCGGGTTGTTCTGAAGCCAGCGGGATCATGGAACATATACCTATATCAAGGTCCGTCGCCGTAAGTTTGAATTCTTTGCCGTCCGTTTCAAGTAAAATGTTTGATAATATGGGCAGGCTGCTTTTTTGAGTGATCGCATTTTGAACGATCTGTAACCCATTTGCCAATATTTCTTTTTGTATCAACAGGTCCATAACGCCTCCTTTGCGCGTTCTATTAATTCTTCGTCGTTCTAATTTTTAAAAATGTAGTAGACGTTTTAGTGTTAGTAAGATAGTATTTTGTGGATAACCATTTAAGTATTTATGTTTAAACAACTTACACGGACAATAGTCTGTGGATAACCATTAAGAAAATGTGGAAAACTCGCCTTTTTTACCCACAGGCAGCCGACAAAAACCGACAAAATACTTTTAAAAACCAAAGAACAATCACCGCCCTTTGATCTGGGAGGTCAATTTTTTTATGACAAAACGGGTATTCTCTTTTTGCTCAAGCTCTTTATTTATTTTTGAGAACGCGTGAAGGACCGTTGTATGGTCTTTCCCGCCGAACTGGGCCCCGATATCCGGGAACGAATGATCCGTTAATTTTCTGCACAGGTACATCGCGATCTGCCGCGGATAAGAAACAGAATGACTTCGTTTTTTGGACTTCAGGTCGCCGGTAGTGACGTCGAAATACGATGCGACAGTTTCCTGTATGCTTTTAATGCTGGTTTTTTTCTCTTCTTCTGACAGCATGCCCTTAAGTACGGATTTCGCCAGGTCTACACAGAGTTCCTGGTTGGTCATTTTGGCGTAAGCCACGACGCGAATGAGCGCGCCTTCGAGTTCCCGGATGTTCGTCATGACCTTGTCTGCGAGAAAAAAGAGGACTTCTTTCGGCACAGGGATGGCTTCGTTCTCGCACTTTTTTTCCAGAATGGCTATGCGCGTTTCAAAATCCGGCGCCTGTATATCGGCGATGAGCCCCCACGAGAACCGCGAAACCAGCCGTTCTTCCAGGGTCGGGATCTCTTTCGGGAACCGGTCGCTCGAGAGAACGATCTGCTTATGAGAATCGTACAAAGCGTTAAAAGTGTTGAAGAACTCTTCCTGCGTGGCCTCTTTGCCGGCAAGGAACTGTACGTCGTCCAGGAGAAGGATGTCCACATTCCGGTACATGTTTCGGAACTTCTGGGTAGTCTTGGTCTTGATCGCCTGTATAAGCTGGTTGGTGAACTCCTCGCTGGAAATATAAAGTATTTTCGCCTGTGGGAAATTTTTGAGGATTTGGTTCCCCATCGCCTGTAGAAGATGGGTCTTTCCCAGGCCTACGCCGCCGTATATGAAAAGAGGGTTATAACTTTTCGCGAGGTTCTCACAAACGGCCAGTGACGCGGCGTGCGCGAAGCGGTTCCCCGGCCCGACGACAAAATTATCGAAAATATATTTTGGATTAAGGCCGATCTCCTGATAGCGGCTTTCTGGTATCTGCCGCGTTGCGGTGAATACGTTCTTTAACCATTCCATTTTTCCCGATTTTGGTGAAACTTCCGGCGCCATTTTGTTCAATATTTCTTTCTGCACCAGATTGGAAAAATCATCGTCAGGGGCGGTTTTTTCCTGGAGCGCGAATTTTATCTCGAGAGATTTTTCCGCGGCACTCGTAATAGCGGTTTTCAGCAGGTCACCGTATTTTTCTTTGATCCAGTCCTCGAAAAATTTATTCGGAACCGTCAACGTTATGGAACTATCATCCGCGGAAAGCTGCTGGATCGGCAAAAACCAGCGGGTAAAGACCTGGTCGTTCACTTCGGATTTTAAGAGGGATAAAGACTTTTCCCAGACTGTTTTCATTTTTCAAATAGTATCAACAGTAATAACCAGGGCGTTAAGGACGGGAGAACAGGTTATTAACAAGTTGTCCACAAACAACATTCTTTTTAGTTGACTCACTTAAAAACAAAAAGACAGAGACGGAACACTTAATGACGAACATGCCACGTACCGAACGAACGCTCCACAACGTCCGGATAAGTCATTGTGAATAATTATAACGGCTCAAAGAATACAATGCAAGAACATTTTTGTCCTTGACTCGCAAAAAGCAAATGTTATAATTTAGTACTTCATGATACTATAACAAGGAGTTTTTTGTGAAAAAAACGCTAAGGTCCAAATCCAATCGGAAGCGGAAAAGAGTACACGGTTTTCTCAAGAGAAGCCAGAGCCGCTCCGGCAGAAACGTTCTGTGGAGAAGGCGGAAAACCGGTCGGAAAGTCCTTTCTGCGTGAAAATAGAACACCTGAAAAAAAGCTGCGAGTTCCGAGATGTCCTGGTGAACGGCCACAAATGGCAGGGTGAGCTGGTCGCGCTTTATTCCAAACAAGAGAAAAACGAGAGTATCCGGGTAGGGACTATCATTACAAAAAAACTGGTCCCCAAAGCCACACGGCGGAATTACATAAGAAGGCTCATTTATTCTTTTTTCGTAGACCGCAAAAAAGACATCAATCCGGGATTTTTAAGCGTGGTCAAGGTCATTGGCTCCTTTGGGACAGGAACCAAAAAGATATTGTCACAAACGATCCGCCGGGAGTTGTCAATGCTCGCGGAGCGAGCGGGGATATTGCAGAAATGAAAAGAGTGCCCATCTTCGTGTTGAGGGCGTACAAAAAACTCATAAGCCCTTATGTGGCAAAGTGTTGCAGATACGAACCCTCTTGTTCTCAGTATGCCGTGGAATCTCTGGAAGAATATGGTTTTTTCAAGGGATCGTTGAAGGCAGCATGGCGAATAGTGAGATGCAATCCTTTTTCCAAGGGCGGATACGACCCGGTAAAAAAACAAAAAGAACAATAGGAAGAAAAATATGGAAAAGAGAATGGTTCTTGCCTTAATTTTATCCCTCGGGATATTGCTGGGATTTCAGTTCATTTATAAGCAACCCGCCCCTGCTCCAAGCAACATACAAGAGGCATCTGTAGATCAAGGAACGGTGACAAACACAATAGAAACCGAAACCCCTTTTGGTAGCAGTATATCTGAAAAAACTTCTTCAACGGCACCTGAACAAGAAACGACAATTTCGACGAACAAATTTGAAATAACTTTTTCGGATATAGGCGGGGCGATAAAAAAATGGAGAATGAAAGAGTTTGAAAAAGGCACAGGTCAGGAGATATTGATCGACGGGGAACAGCCCTTGAACAGGCCGTTCGCCATACAAAGTTCTGCGTTTGCAGGGGTTGCCGCAAAAAAACATCGAGGTATGCAGAGTAACGGGACCGTTGAATATACGATCGAAATGCCGGATCAATATGAACTTTCCAAGAAATATACATATGGGCCAGACCAAGAGTATATTTTGCTCGAACTGAACATCAAAAACCTCTCCAAAGAGCCAAAAGAGCTATCATACGTTCTGACCGGCCCGGCGAGTGTCAAAGAGTCCGGTGCTGTTCAGGGGCGCAGTTTTTTGACCGCAGTGGCGGACATAGGAGAAAAACTGGTCAAGAAAAACTCAGCTAAAGGGACATGGGAGCAAAAAGGCGAATTGGAATGGGTGGCCATAAAGAACAGGTATTTTGCGGTGATCCTTAAGCCATACGATAATCCGCTGTCGGTTTATATTCAAGGAGAAAAACAGCAGGAATTGGCCACTTTTGTGGGTTCTCGCAAAAGAACAATACCACCCGGAGGGGTTTTTGAGACAAAATATGCTTTATACGCGAGCCCGCTTGACGAAAAGAAGTTGGCGGCCATAGGTTATGGGATGGAACAACTTGTAGATTATGGGTGGTTTGGGGGTATTAGCAAATTATTGCTGAATGTTCTTAGATTTTTTCACAAATGGGTCCATAACTGGGGTGTTGCGATAATACTGCTTACCGTGATGATAAATATCATCACATTCCCGCTTACCAAAAAGAGCTTTGTATCTATGCAGCAGATGAAGAAAGTACAGCCGCATATGCAAAAGCTAAAGGAACTACACAAGGATAACCCGCAAAAACTCAACAAAGAAATGATGGAGCTCTACAAGAAATACAACGTGAATCCTTTTGGCGGATGTTTGCCCATGTTGCTTCAAATACCTATATTTGTAGCACTTTATCAGGGTCTAATGGCATCGGTAGAGCTTAAAGGGGCGCAGTTCTTGTGGGTCAAAGACCTTGCCGCGCCGGACGCGGCGCCTATTCCGTGGGACCTGCCGTTCATCGGGAATCATATCAACATCTTGCCGCTCCTGATGATAATCATGATGTTCGTTCAGCAAAAGCTTTCTCAGGGCGCATCCATGGGAATGTCAGCGGAGCAGGAAAAGCAGCAGCAATTGATCATGGTGCTGATGCCGGTGTTTTTCGGATTTCTCTTCTATACTATGCCCTCCGGGCTAGTTCTCTATTGGCTTGTCAATACGATATTGATGTGTGGAGAACAGGCATTAATGCTGAAAAATGACTAAAAGTTTCCACGTGGAAACTTGCGGGTCCCGTCACGGGGGTGTCCTGCGCGTTTCCGCACTTCGTTTGTGCAATGCTCGGACACCACCCGCGCCACCCGCTTGAGCAAGAAAAACTAATACCTAATCAAGATATCTGACCCCCTCGGCCATGGTTGCTGTGTACACAAAAACGGTAGAACTTCCCAGCTAATAACTTGACGACATGTATTTGATGTGATATAGTTCTTTCAAATATTTCCACGTGGAAACAATGAGGATTTTTTAACCCTCCAACAAGGAAACATAAATGAAAACCATTGCGATCTGCAATCAAAAAGGCGGTGTGGCAAAAACAACGTCCGCAATCAACATTTCGGCATATCTCGCGCTTAAGGGAAAAAGAACTTTACTGATAGACCTTGACCCGCAGGCCAACGCTACAAGTGGTTTAGGGATCAACAAGGGTCAGCTGCAATATAGCATATATAACGTTCTTCACGAACAAACCAAACTGGAGCAAGCGATACGAGACACAGAGATAGAGCTACTTTCTGTTGCTCCGTCCAATATTAATCTGACCGGTGCCGAAGTGGAACTTGTAAGCGCTATCGGGCGCGAGCATAAACTTCGAAAAGCTATCCAAGAAATGTCAGGTAAATACGATTTTGTTATTATCGATTGTCCCCCTTCGCTAGGGCTACTTACCGTCAATGCGTTGACGGCTGCGGATTCGGTCATCGTTCCGATCCAATGTGAATATTATGCTTTGGAAGGCCTGGGACAGCTTATGAAAACTATAAAATTGATAACCGAAAATCTTAATGGTCGGCTCGTGGTTGAAGGAGTCCTGATGACCATGGCAGACCTCAGGGCGAACCTTACGAAGGAAGTCATAGAAGAGGTAAAAAAGTTTTTTGGTGGCAAGGTCTATAAAACGATAATTCCCCGGACCATCAAGCTGACCGAAGCCCCGGGGTTCGGGAAACCCATTGCTTTGTATGACGGAAGATCTCTTGGAGCAAAGAAATATGAAAGTGTTGTTGACGAGATATTGGGGATCAATCAAATCGCACCGCTAAGCGACAATGAAAGCACACAAACCATTGCAACAAAAGAAGTTATAACGGAGGAAGCCCATGGAGAAGAGATTAGGTAAAGGACTTGAAGCCCTTATTCCGGAAGATGCCGGTCAATTTAAAGAAAGGATCGTCAATTTGAAAGTATCGGAGATCAAGCCGAATACCTTCCAGCCCCGGCTGAGGTTCGACGAGGATAAAATGACGGAATTGAAACAATCTATCAAAGAAAAAGGCGTGATCCAGCCTGTTCTTGTAAGGATGAAAGACAACGTATACGAACTTATTGCCGGGGAGCGCCGTTATCGGGCCGCGAAAGAGCTGCAGTTCGAGGAGATCCCCGCTATTGTTAAACAAGACGTAAGCGATGTGCTAAGTTTAGAATTATCATTGATCGAGAATATACAGAGGGAAGAACTTAATCCCATCGAGGAAGCGAAAGCGTTCAGAGAACTTACCGAAAGATTTGAACATACGCTTGAGAAGATCGGACAAATGGTGGGAAAAGATAAAACGACCGTGTCCAACAGTTTGCGCCTCTTGAACCTTTCGGGGGAAATACAAAAACATGTCGAGGACGGGATATTAAGCGCCGGTCACGCGAAAGTGCTTCTATCGATACCGAATGAATACAGGCAGAAAAAAATGGTGAGTTCCATCATCAAGAACAGCCTTTCTGTCCGGCAGGCCGAAGAGATCGCGAAGGCCGATATAGATGCCAAGAAAAAGCCCAGAAAGCCCTTGGATCCTGAGATACAGAAGGTCGAAGAAGATCTTCAGCACAGGCTCGGGACAAAGGTCCGGCTCCTCCACGGTAAAAAAAGAGGACGGATCGAGATACAATATTTTTCTGTCGATGATCTTCAGAGACTCCTCAGTATCATTTTGGGCGGCAGGTAAAGTAACTGCCAAAATACAGAATTGCGGGGATTTTGTCGTTAGCGATTTTTTATACGGCATATTTTCTGACTATTTTGGCACCTGCAAGTTTGGTGGTTGACGGGCAGGGCCTGCCGCTCGGGTCCCTGCGGTTCTCCGCGTCCGCCTTCGGCGGACTTGTGCGCTTCCTCGGGACCACTCGCGTCACCCGCCCGACAACCGTTGGGTGGCATTAAAATTGGGCCCCAAAAGTAGCAAGATGCCCAGCCAAACTATTTCTCCCACGAAACATAAGCGGTACTTACGGGGAACACGCGTGGTCTCGAGCACCGATTTTATATCGGCGCGCAGAGACCCAAGTGTTCCCCGTAATTGTGCCATTCGCACCGAGCACGAATTTTCGCGCGCAGAATGACATCGCTGACAGGACCCACGGCAGGCCACACAAACCCCAGCTTTGAGTTGACTTAATTGCCCGAAAATGATATAATGCAACCCAATGGTTAGCAGTAAAAAAAGTATAATTTAAACATAATAGAAAGTTGCCCGAGAAACGGAGCCGAATTGTCCTCACCCCCCATTATGGATAAGGAGGCTCCGCGGGCATTGCTGTCGCTCGGGGCTCGTGACTCGTCGCTCATATTTTGCAGTTATATTAAGGAAAGGCAATAGAGGTAAATGTTAAATAATAATTTATACCATAAGAACTGGAAAAAAGCAGTATCTCTCGTTCTTGTCTGCTTGTTTTTCCTTAACGATATTTCATGGGCCATACCTTCGTACCCAAAAAACACTGCAGAAGCCACACTTCAAGTGGATTCCATCTGCGGCAACATTACTGATCCGACCGGCAAGAGTCTCGAGAACGCTAAACTTTTAGCGGAATTGGAATATGCCAAAGCGGTTTTTATCCGGTCCCTGGGAAAAATACCATGGCATGATCTGGCGGCGGAGATCGACAAAATGCTTTCCGGCAGGGGCGAAGAATTCACACAGAACGGATTCGAGATCATTAATGACCCGCAAAAAAGCAAAAGCAACGCCGAAAAAGGATTTATTTCTTTCTGCATAAAAAGCAACGGTACTAAAAAACAATATAGGATAAAAATAGACGCTTCCTGCAAGGGGCTGGCGGAAGCTAATGCGGAAGGGAAGATCAGAATAGAGGAGATCGTCCCGGAGAGTATCACGACAAGCCTGAGCGAAACGAGCCGAACAGGGCTTAAGAAGGATGCGCAAGCAAAAGCGAAAAACAGGCCACGGGAAAAACTTTTCGGAAAAACGAAACAAGAAGTGATCGAATTCGCGAAGCGAATGGATGCAAAAAGAAACGAAAGAGTAACGGAATACAGAGTACGCGAGACACTGCGCGTATTGCCGAAGGAACACAAGAGAGAATACATAGAGGCCCTACATGTATTTATCGGGGATGAGGATGCCTTTGCGCGAAAAGTGGACGGAGAAGTGCCATTGGACAAGGTGCCTTATGAATGCCTTGTCGGACTATTCACTGATGAGGCCGACAGGAAGATAGAAGAGCTTGAAAAGGAAAAAGACAGCACCTCAATGCGAATGTCCGCTGAAAACAAGGCCTTGCTTATTGTTCTGGGCAGCGGGATACCGTCGTTCGTGGCAGATGACGGGAGCGTAGTTGTGAGCGGAAAGAGAAAAGGATGGATACGTGCGGCGGAAGAGAAAGGAAGGTACGTTTATTTCACAAGGCCGGGAGAAATGGCGCAAGCCGTTTGTGCCGCATCTCTCCGATTTAAAGGGTCCAAGGTGCTTGAAGAAATAACAAGAAGACTTCCGCGCGGGAAAGAGACGGCAGACCTTGCCAGGGAAAAGATCAAAGAGGAAGAAGCCGCACAGGGCAAACCCCTCAGCGAAGAAAGAAGACACGAGACAATAACATCTGTTTTAAAAGAAAAATGGGAAAAGGCGGTTTATGAGGGCAAAAAAATAAAAGAGATCGACGTAAGGTTCAGAGGAGAAAAAGAAACGGCAACAAAAGAAGACGCGAATGGAAGCCGCGCGGGGCATATTGGGAAGGCCACGGAAACGGAGCCCATACATATTGAAGGGAACAGAGTGGTTGGAAAGATACGTATGTTAGAAAAAGGAGAAGAAATAGACCTTGTCGCCATACCACAAGAAGAAGCTTCGGAGGAAAGGATAAATTCGATGCTCAGAAAGGTCGAAGGAACGCTGATAAGCGGCCTTACCCACGAAGATGAACAGGAAGCGAAAGCAATTCTCGAAGAGATCATGAAAATGCTGAAAGAGAAAAAAACCAGGGTGTACTTAACCAAAATAGCCAAAGGAAAATTTCTTGGTGCAGGAAGGCCAGGGCTTATCGTGATGTTCGGAGGGATCAGTCACAATCCACTAGCTTTTCTTCACGAGAGCATTGAATGTTTCAGGGACAGCAAGATACTGTTTAGAGGCCGGCAAGTGACAGTGGTAGACGCTATAACGGACCTTCTTGATCCATTCTCCCGGGATTTTGTGATAAGCCACGAGGCAAAATACGCCGCTAAAAAACAGGGACAATTCTTCGAGGAGAACCGGGACCACTACATTATAAGGGCGTTCTTGGGACAGATTTTCCCGGAACAAGACGACGTGCTCACAACACACATTAAGATCATGAAAACGGACGCTGTTGCGGTAAGGGAAGAGGACAGACGCGAGATAGAAACCGTGCTTGAAAGTACTTTCTCTCCGCAGGATGCCGAGTGGCTTATGTGGCTTGTTGACGAAAACGGTATTGGATTGGAACAATTTAAAAGAACGGCCATCTATACTTGTAAAGATGATCCGATGAAAAAAAGAGAGATCCAAGGTGCTTTCCATCAGATCAGGCAGGACCTGGAAGACGATCCCAAGTCAGCCAAAGAGAGAGCGACCAATTTTCTGGGCTATCTTTCACAATGTAATAAGAGAACAAGACTGTCACATGGTGAATCCAGACTTACTGCGGAAATGGAGAAAGACCAGTTCGCGATGGGGATAGATCTACCGGCGGCCATTTCCTGCGAACTCGATGCCTGCGGTGTGAAGGTGCTGAAAACGGCAGAGAAGGAGGCCTATTATCTGTATTTTCATACGCAGAAAGAGGGGATCAGCGAAACAAAACGGAGAAAAATGAAAAAGAACGTCGAAGAATACAATGTTTTCTTTGACCTTCAAGACGAAGCGCTGGATATTCTTGTCAGGCCGAACGCGAAACCACGGCCATTCCTGGAGCGTGCCGGGAAAATGATAGAGCAATACAGAAAGATCTTTGGGGAACAGGAAAAAGATACAGCAGAGAAGGCGGCAGAGATCCTTGATAGATTCCGTAAGGACATGGCGACGAACGGCCGCATACCCGCCGGCATGAAGACAATGAGGCCTTCCTGGAACGCGATGACAGCTGCCATAGAAGAAGTAAAGACGCCGCACGAACTGATAAATTATCTCCACCAACGGGCCGAACACATGGTATTTTCTGTGGTTGTGTCTCCGCTCGAAGAAATGCGCACCATGCACAAAAACGACGACCGGTTCATGCATAACAGGAAAATAGTGCTTTCTACAGAAGATATCTGGAAAGAAAGAGAATATACGCTCATTGATCTGAACGAGCACGGGCAAGGGCCGGCAGAGGTCTCGGAGTTCCTTGAAAAAATGGCCGAAACATTCTTTACGCTGGAAGACGTGCGCATATTTACTTACGGCAGACAGATATGGATGTATCTTATGCTGGGGAAACATTCCGCCAGGGTGTATATAGACCTTTCGTCCCCGACAGAGACCGGGCGCGTAGAAATAGATTATCGGGACTGGGGGAGTGATAATAAATGCAAGCTGAGAACGGAGTTTCTCGAGAAGTATCTTGGCGGAGAGGGATTTTGCGCTACGACGACGAAGTCCTCAAAAGGATATGGTCTCAAAGCGTTCTTTTCTAAAGAGTCCGGAGCTGCGTCATTGGAGGACATTCTTCAAGCGGTAAGAAGCATGAACAATTTTCTCTGCGCCACCGACGTGGACCTTGGCCTTAATGAAATGGAGTTTTTCTATCCCCCGGCTAAATATCGGCAATTGTCCAGGAACTGGCGCTCCCATCTCAGAGAAGGATTTCTACACTATTATTCTCTTGTGCTTCCGCCGGGGCAGATAGACGCAGTTGGGCTTTTGCGGTCATCCGACAGGGACCCTGTAACCGGGAAGTGGCCGATCTGGGAACCCCTGCAAGAAGCCCCATATACGGACCTTTATGTGGCATGGCAAAAAAGCAAGGGAGAGGAAGTAAAAGAGGCGCTGAACGATATTTTAAAAGGGCTTAACGCGCAGGCGAAACGCGAGGTATTCAAACTGATGCCGGAAGGCCTTTCTGTAAGCAAAAGATCGGTCGAAGAATATTTTAACATCCCGATCAAGAAAGCAATTGAAAGAATGGAATTTTTAGTCGACGAGAACGGGTTCATCAAAAAGAACCCGGATTATCAAGCAGAACCGGACATGGACACCTTGTTATCCTGTTTGAAAGATAACACCGAAAACTGGGCAAAAACGGCAGAAGCCCTTAGCGGGCTAAAAGGCGCCAGAGTACAGGAAATAGGCTTTATAGGCGGGTATACGGTAGAAAAATCGGAATTTCCCACACTTGGCGAGCCGTTCACCTTTTTCGCGCTAAGAGATCCCATTACCCGGCACGCCGATCAGGCGGTCTGCGTAAGGGGCGGCCATTTTGCCCGCATCGGCAAAGACGGGGATTGGAAAACGAATATCATAATTAACCCGGAGACGATAAAAAAGGAAATGATAAAACACGGGTATTCTGTTAAAACAGCCGGAACATCGCGTGGAAAAATAAAAGTGACAGCGGACATCATAAGGGAAAAGCTCTCCGAGAATATTGTGGGGAGCATTGATCCGGGAGAAATAGTGGAATGTCTGCCGGCGTCCGCGGGTATGGGGATCGGGGAGATAGTTTTTGCCGAAGGGAAGAACGCAGACGACCTTGCCGGAAAAGTGTGTGTTCTTGACAAACTTACGCCGAATGATATACCCCGTGTCAGGAAAGCCGCTGCAGTTATGGTAATGAGAGGCAACGTTGTTGGGCATGCGTTCATACTGCTTAGAGAGCAAGGCGTGCCGGCCATCGTGATCGGCGGGGAAAAGGAGGACAATGCGAAAAAAGAGCTGGTCTTGGACTTGTGGGAGAGAACGAACATTGACAAAGAAATAGACGGATATTCTGTCAGGCAGGTCCAGAGAGGCGAGAAACGCGGTGTCGTGCTGAAAGACGGAGATATGGTCGTAGTGGACGGAAATAAAGGCAAAGTGATGATCCCAGGAACGCTTGTTATTAACGGGAACAAGGCCCTGGTCCAGCAGGGAAAGGATATGAAAAGGGGGCATATTCTGCTTAGGCAAGGGGAAGAAACGATCCCAGGAACGGACCATACTACAGAAGCATTGCTTGCGGCGGAAAATGTGGAAACATTGAAATTTCTTATCTATGAAGCAATGATCAACGAAATGAACACAAGGAGCGGTAATGGAAAAAACCGCATCGGCAAAAGCCTGAAAAAAGTCCTGGAGCAACGCGGCAAATGGTCCGGTATCGACGAATATCTGATAAGATTGACAGAGCACAAACGAATGGAAACACAAAGAACAGTAGGTTATATGCAGGGGAGACTGCCGCTGATCAATACTCGCATGGAAGGATTTACATTGATAGGAAGATTGTTCGATGAAGTAGATGCAACGAACAATCTGGAAAGAGCGGTTGGGCAAGCTATTGAAGGGGTCAAGGTCACCGGCTATGCAGAGATCAAAAGGCGCATGATCCAGCTGCTTGGACAAAGAATGGAAGACTTCAAATATTCATTAGAGGAAGAATTGGACTGGTGGGAAGAAAAAAGTAAAGAGGTTACGGCCGAAAAATACACAAAAATAAACACGCTTTTACGAACAGCCGCAGAGACAGGAATAGATATTTCTCGATACGGCGCGCTGCTGCAGCAGATGAATGGGCTTATACCGGTCATCGAAGAAAAGGCTGCGGAAAGACAGGCCCGGCGCATCTTCCCGTTCGGCAAGAAGGTCGATAACGGAGGATTTGATATCGGAGAGGAACAGGCGGCGCTTATGGGGAACAAGGGCGCTAAGCTTTTTGAAATGGCCTCACTGCCGGGGATATCGGTGCCGCCGGGATTCGTTATCGGGGCCAAGGGATATGAGGATTTCACAGGGCAGAAAGTGATCATAAATGGACGGGAAACCACCGTTGGGATGGAAATAGAGAATATACTGAGGAACAAAGAGAAGTCACCGTCCGATAAAGCGGAAAAAATAAAAGAAATATTCATAGGCACTCCATTCCCGGAAGGATTGGAACAAGAAGTAGTGAAAGCATATGAACAGATGAGAGGCGGCGCTGTGGCTGTAAGGTCTTCTGCCGACATAGAAGACGATCCGGAACATTCGTTCGCAGGGCAGTTCGAGACGGAATTCACGAAAGGAAAAAATGAACTTATGAACAGCGTGAAAAACGTTTGGGCGTCCTTGTGGGGGGAGAGAGCGATAGAATATATGAGCGCGAGGAGCATTGATCCGGGCGATGTCAGGATGTCGGTCATAGTGCAGGAGCTTGTCGAAGCAGATTCAAGCGGGGTAGCTTTCAGCGTGGACGTAACTGGTAATAATTACGATAAGATGATCATAAACGCAGGATGGGGGCTTGGAGAGACCATTGTGACCGGGACGCAGGACGCCGATCGCTATGAAATAGACGATCTTACCGGAGAGATCACCCAGGATATGGGGGATAAAGCGGTGATGGCAAAGATGCGCGACGATCTTAAAGGTATAGAACAAAAAGAAGTCGAACTGTATTTGAGAAAAACATATACGTTGACCGAAGCGGAGATAAGAAAACTCGGGGATGTTACGCGGTCCTTAAGTGAGTATTATGGGCACCCGGTGGATGTAGAATTCGCGTTCAAGGAAGGCAAATTATATGTTTTACAGGTAAGAGAGATTACGACACTGGATATAGCTTTTGGAAGGAATGTTTACGGTGCTTCCAGCAGCCTGTCTGGCATACAAAAGAGCCTGGGGAAAATAGAGAATGGACGGATACACAAAGAGGCATTGTGGTATTTTAATCGAATGATGTTACTGCTTCTGAAATTGGACAAGAAAAGCCTGCAAGGGATGCTGTCTTATCCCAAATTTCAGGAACAGGTGGCGAAGATCGAAGAAGAATGTGCCAAAGAGGAAACAGGGGGTGTTATTGCGCAGCTTTTATCGCTGAAAGAAATGCTGGGAAGGATGAGAAAGATAATAGAAGATTATTATTTCCTGTTCTCCGTCAGGAACGACCCGTTCGCGAGGGCAATTCATGACAAAAAGAACACCATATTCTGGTGGACCTATAGAGGGCGGGAGATAGACGACGACGGGTATCTGTTCCTGGGTGATAACAATACTTTCTTTTATGCGGGCAAAGAAAATGCCGGGAAAGAAGTCGCTCTTAGCGTTGAGGATGGGGTGATACGGGTGGAGTTGTTACCCGAAGCGTCGAGCGTGATATTCGATACGGTAAAGAACATATGCCGCAGAGTCAACAAGACGGGACTTTTCGCACACAAAAAACAAGTCCTCTTCAGCGTGCCAGCCGAAAATTTTTTAAAAAACACTCCCGGAAGCATTACCGAACTGGAAGGAGGGAAAGTAAAGGTCATAAGCTATCCTATCGTTGGAGGGACGGCGATCCAGGTGAAAACGACATTGGAACCGGATGCAGGAAGGTTCACTTATGATATGTCGAAAGTAAGCGACGCCTTTAACCTGATCAGGAACGCCTCTTCTCCGCTGTTCAAAAGAATAAACAAATACACGAGGTCGATCTATTATCGGGATATGGGTAACGAAACAATGACAGCGGTCCCGGGAGGGATAACGTTGATCAACGCGGAAAAAACAAAGGATCCGCTGGATGTGGCTGATCTGATAGTCGGCGCCAACGAACAACATTATCTGCAGGAGCTTATTAGCAGGAAGGGATTGATACAAGAAGACATTGCCAGGACTATGGGCACGGAAAGGATCAGAAGTATAGAAGAAAAGTTTCTGGGAACGGCCGGCATGCTCGCCATGGCGGAGTTCCGGGACGGGCGCAAGCGCTTCGGGGGAAAAGATGTCCGGAACGCCAGAAGATATCTCGAACAGGCGAAAGACACCTTCGGATCGATAGGCCCGAACATTGAAAGAATGCTTACCCCCATGGGGAAGAACCTCCTCAAAAGTTTTGCCGTGCGCATAGATAAACTGGAGGAAAAAGGACATGGCAGAAAACCGGCTTATGAAACTAAAGGCATACAGATCTCCCTGAAGAATAAAGGAAATTATAACCGTGACAAAGAGATCGAACGGGTCAGTGGTCAACAGAACAATAAGATCACGATCGCGAAAAACGAAATAAATGGACTCGCGAACGATATCGAGTTCCGGATAGATGTTGATAAATTTAAGGAAGAGGGATTCGGGCAGGAGAAAATAGCGGAGATCCTCAAATACGCTATCAAGACAAGAGGCCCGGATCTTTTGGAACATATTTCAGGCATAGACACTTCCCACCCCATTACGATAGCCGTTCTTGACGGCTCCGCAGCACCATTCGAAAACCATCAGAAAGATAATTTCATAGGAATAAACAAGATAGTGTTCAAGATTTTCAAAGACGATCCGGAACTTCTTGAGATCATGCTTATGGTGGGCCTTTCGCATGAGCTTATGCATGAAGCGAGCGAAAATGTAACGGAAGAAGAGCTCACTTATCAGGATATGAGGCTTACAACGCGGCTCTTCAACGAATATTTTAAAGAATGGACCGTTCGCCAAAAGAAGCTGGAGGAATTTTTTGGAAGGATCGGGGACAAAACGGAGAAAGTAGAAGGCGATTATTTAGACACGCTCGGCAAAGTGATTTCCATGCTGCAGGCGACGGTAAAAGTGAGAGGAAGCACGGGCACGGTAGTGGATGAAGATGAAAAATATTACTATGTCATTACAGCAAGGCATGTGGTAGAAGACCTGGTTATTGCAGCACAGTACAGGCAGGCAGCAAGAGAGACAGTATATGACAGCACGGGGAAAGGGTATCCGGCCGAAGTCTTGTTCTTCCCAGGGGATGAATTAGACAAAAAAGACACAACGGCGTTCGTAAAGAACAAATTCCAGACGATCGATTTTAATGATATCGCCGTTATAAGAGTACAGAAGAGCAAGGAAAATAATATCAAAGCGGTTAAATTTCTGCAGGGAACCGGTAAAGATCAAGGAGCGAATGCGTGGATGGTCTGGCAGAGGGGAAGTGATACAGATGTGGTGAAATGGAAATATGATCTAATGAGCATGTTCGGAGGGAACTCTCTTTATGTGGACCCTGTGGGGGTACCGGTTGATATGGACATGTATGAAGGCGCTTCGGGGGCACCGATCATTGTTTTTTCAAAAGAAGGGCCGGTCCTGAGGGGGATCTTCAGCCAGGGTCGGTGGGAAAGAAAAAGAGGAAGCGGTGAGACAAGAACATATTTTCTGGCCACACCTGCCGAACATATAGCCCCGTTCTTTCGGAAGATCGAGGCAAAAAAGGAATTTTCATCTTTACCGGAACTAGGAGGAGGCGAATGGTTTAAGGAAACTATAAAGGCGAAAAAGGGCAAAGAAGTCAAAACGGCCATCAAGCTTCGCAGAGGAACTGAAAGGATCAGATTGCATACCAATGTTCTGTCGGATGATCCCAGGCGATGGACTACGTTCGAAGCCGATATGATGCAGAGTGATGGCGGAATATATGATGACAACGGTGTTAAGTGGATATTTGACGACGATGATCGGTCCAGGGTCGGAGTAGTGTTGCCCGCGGAATACGAAGGGCCCCGCGAAATGAACGTGAGCCATGTCATAGGCGGCAGTGAATTGCCCACCAGTGGAAGCAATGCCACCATAGTGGTCGAGCCTGAGCCGGAGAACAAGGCGGAAAAGTGCCGGGTCGTGCCGGAAGAGGAAAGACTTATACAGTATATAGAGGAAATAGAAACATCCCCGGAAGTGTCTCGTGATATAGCCGCCACGTTTCTTTCTTTCAGGGAATACGTGGAAGAATGCTTATATAACAAATCTTTTGGTTATTACATGACCGGCAAAGTGAAGATCGGTGTGGAACAGAAAAAATCGGATTTCAATACTGATGTTGAAAAATTAAGCCCGGCTTTTGGATGGATGATCGCCGAACAGGCTTTCAAAATGAGAAAACTGATGATAGCCGGAGGCGTTCTCGGTTGCGACGAAGAATTCACAATAGTTGAAATGGGGGCCGGTAACGGGACGCTCGCGAAAGACGTTTTGGAGTACATGGACAAGAAAGCAAACGAGGACAAAGACAAAGCCTGGCAGGATTTTTATGAAAACATGAAATATATTATTGTGGAAAAAGCAAAGGCCCTCCGGGAAAAACAGGCACAAACAATAAAAATTTTAGGAAGCCGTTTGGCCGCGAGGACCGATATAAAGGAAGGGGCGGCGACGTCACTAGAGGGGGTGTTTGATCCGCTTTCAGTGAAGGGCCTTTTTGTTTCTAATGAGCTGGCGGATGCGCTGAGTCCCGAAAAAGTGCTTTTTACCAAAGAAGGAGTTGTAAAAACCGCGATCACCATACCTATAGTAAAAAAAGAACTTGTTAAGGAGCTTGCTGTGCGCGGCGCGGTCGACGAGGAAGAGATCGTACGCAGGAACAAGGAATATGTCAGAAGGATGGGGCTGCCGGACACAAAAGGGGGATTTTATTTAGATAAAGAAAAATTCATTGAGCTGATGAGCGCGATCTCTGGTGAATTTCCCGAAGAAGGCAGAGAAAAAACGGCAGAAAATCTGTGGTTTATCGAACATTACGCCGACATTGCGGATGTTTCCGCGGAGAAAAAAGAAGCGTTGGAAGAGCTGATAGATGCTGGACAGGAAGAAATAACGGCGTCTCTGGAAGGAGCAAGAAGGGGAAGGATAGTCCTTTATTTGAAACCCGAAGAAGCGGAGTTCATAAGAAGTGTCGCCGCTGTTATGAAAGCTGGTTTTTGCGAAACACTTGATTATGGGCATAGCATGTATGAACTGGCCATGGCGGGTGATGACCCTCTCTCCAATATCAGGACATATGGGCACGGCGGGTCCGGCAGCAATGTGTACGCAAAGCCGTCCTATCGGGATATAACGACCGATGTGAACTTTTCCGTGCTTCACGTTACCGGCAAGAAGCAGGGCATGGCCACCGTTTTTTACGGAGACCAATGGGACACGATGACAAGATGTATCACGGATACTCGGGCGGAAAGAGCGATCATATCAAAAATAGCGGAAGGAAGCGATGAGCCGGACGATAAAGAAGCGGCAAAAAGAAAATTAGAGGCGTTATGCAAATACAGGAGAGATGATCCCCCCTCGACAAAAATACTGTTGCAGGAGAAAGGGGTCGACGCGGGAGCAGGATTTCCCAAAGCTCTTTGGATGAGCACGCCGATGGAATTGACTCTGGAGGGCCAGCTTAAGGCGGAAAATGTGGAAACGGAAGATAAATTCTTCGAAGAAAGAACGATCATAAAGAAGCCTCTTTCGGTCGAAGAACGTGTAAGGAGCGAGTTTAAGAACGGATCGAAGGTCATCGCTATTGCCGATATTGACACTTTTAAAAATGTTGCGTCGGCCATGCTGGAAGCTTTAAGGATCAGGGCCCGGGGAGGAGATGTTACCGTGATACCGGCGGCCGCGGTGACCACGGACAGATATGATGCCGTAAAAGTTTATTTCCCCTTGATGGATGTAAATGAGTTCATTGGGAAAGAACATGAACTCGAAGCAACGATACCCACCGGGCAAAATGCGGCGTCGGTAAGAGAATGGGCCTGGCGGTATGGAGGCATTGTTTCGACGGATTATAGAGATGAGGAAGCGCTTTTCCGCGAGATAGAACGAAGAGCAGAGAACAAAGCGATTTTCCGGATATTGAATTGTGCTTATAATGGGAAAGGATTCATTATTTCTGCGGTATCGGGTGTGACTTTGGGGGTCGGTATTGCCGGTATGTTAAGAAGGGAACTGTCGGTCGGGACAAAGAGTGCAACAGAAGAAAGATCGGGCAAAAAGACAGCTTACATACTTCCCGGGACCGGGTCCGAGTTCGAAGGCATCGGCCGGGACCTTTATCATAAGAGCGCAATGGTAAAAGAACTTTACGATCATGCCGCCGAAGTTGTCGAATGTTCGCCTGAAGACCTCTTCCTCAAAAAAGGCAAGGATGCGTATGAGTACAGGATAGTGACGGCGGCCATACTGGTCTACAACGTGGCCCTTTTCAAATTATATGAAGAAGAACAAGGAGGTCTTTTCAAACCCGATGTGCTTATGGGCCACAGCATGGGAGAATGCGCGGCGTACGTCGTTTCCGGTGCCATATCGCTCGAAGATATGCTGAAGATAACGCAATATTATGTCGAACGTTTAAAGCCCGCTGAAAAAGTCAAGATGGTCATGCTGATGGGAGTGAAGCCGGATGATATAAAAAACAAAACAGAAGAAGGAGAGTTCGAAATAGGCTGTTATAACGCTCCGGGTAATATTGTATGCGCAGGGACAGAAACGGCCATCGAGAAAATAAGAAAAGAAAAGAAGAAACATGGCGGCAGGGATGTGAAAAAAGGAATAGCCGCGCATACCACTCTTTGCGGGTTCTCTGAAGACAACAGAAAGGACGTCAAAAAATTCATTGGAAAAAAGAACATACGGCGACCGCAGACCAAAGTGTTTTCTCCTGTGATGGGACGTTATCTGGAAAGCTCCGAAGACGTGAAGAACGCCCTTATGGAGATCGCGCCGTCAGTAGTGTTGTGGGAACAATCCGTCAGAATGCTTAAAGCGGATGGTGTAGAGAAGTTTTTGGAAGTGTGGCCGCAGAAACAGCTGCTATCGTTCGTGCGGAGCATCGACGCGGGGCTTGCGTGCGAAGAAGGGTATCCCGTTGTAAAAAGTGCCCTTATGAAAGAGGAGTTCATGGCGGATACGGCCGTGCTGGTAAAAAGGAAAAAACGAGCGGAGGAAATATGCGTGAAGCTTAGAAAAGACGGACCTTCTGGCGTAAGAGAAGGCGTGTTCGATTTTGATATTTACATAAAGAGCGGGGAAAAGTTCGAGCAATTAGCTGCGGATGGCGGGAACGCCAATCTTTCATTATCCATAAGAAAAGAGAAAGATGAAAAAGGTCTTTTGAGGACCCTCCTGGTCGTTGAAACACTGGATATGGGCGTCGGGACCGGGACGAGGGACGCGCTTCGCACAGCCGCGATGGTCTGTGACTGGCTCGCGGGAAAAGCGGAACAATTCGGCATAGACCTCCTTGAGGTGCAGGGGACGTCTAACCCGACGGTCATGAGGTTTTTCTCCAATTTTTCCACTATGCCGTTCGATAAAGAACTGCTCAAGGGTCGCGATTTTTATATCGGCCCTGCGAACAAAGAGTCCGCGTTCGAATGGAAGAAAATGAAGACCGATAAGAACGAAGAACTCATTTTGTATGAATGGAAAAACGGAGCATGGGAGAAGGCGACCGACAGCGAAAAGGCGGCGGATCTTCCCGACAGAATGGACCCGGACAAGCTGGAACTTTGCGGGAACGGAGAGATAAAATATGACGGGAACAAAAGGGGATGGTTCTTCAGCCTGGCGGAAGAAATAACGCTTAAAGGCGCGCCGAAGCCCAAGGGAGATGTGACGGAAGAAAGGATAGACCGCGACGAGTTGTTACAGGCCGTGGAGCAACAAGCGGAAACAGCTATACCTGCTCTTGTGACCGCAGACGGATATATCCGGAAGGGGTCCATGGCCGAGATAGTGGTCAGTGAAAATATAAATAAAAACAAAAAGAACATTACCCGAACTGACGGAAAGGAAATTACGGACATTTACATGGTGCAATTGGTATCCCTTCTTGAGAGATTTCTGGAAAGGGTTGGATTGGGGGAAAAAGAGCATGCTAATATTACGCGTGTCCTGGAAGAAATGAAAAACGGCCGAAAGATCATAGATAACAACGAAATACGGGAGATCCGGGAATACAGAGTATATGATTTTAATTATGCAGTTAAAGGGAAAGAGGACTTTTTCCTGGGATGGCACGGGACCAGGAACATGCAGATATTGATATCAACTAAACTTATCGGGGAACTCGCTAAACGAGGCCCGCCGAGGATAATAGAAGAATACCTGCTCCACGAGCTTATATGTCCCATAGTCGGTCATCATGAGGCGATCTCCCTCCAGAAAAAAATGTTCCCCGAGCATTACAGGCAAAGTGATGTTAAGGACCCGGAAAAGGGCCTTTTAGGCGAAGCGCTTCGCGGGATCATTGCCGATGGTGTCAGCAGGGAGAACATGACAGTATCGGTAGAACAGGGGCCGGACAACGAAAGAACGGCCGTATTCATGATAGGGGATGAGCCCGTCGGCAGGATAGAACTGAAAGAGGATGAGAACGATCCGGAGATATTGAACATAAAGGCGTCGAAAGTCGATGAAGAATGGAAGAACAAAGGCCTTTATTCGAAAATGAACGAGCTTTTGATGGACCTTTTTGATTCAGGGGAGTTCAAGGACCACAGGATAGGCACAAGATGGTGTGTCGTTAACCCGAAGGCGGCCGTAGCGCTCCGCAACGCGGGATGGCGCCCGATGAAAACCCCGGGAGCGCTGAAAGTCTGGATGGGAAGAGAGATAACGGACAAAGAGGGCAATAAACGTATCCCGCTGTGGGCGCACACCAAGAACGGTGACAGGGTGACCCTGCAGCATTTCCTATCCATGCATCCTGAATTCTGTTTGGCAGGGGCCAAAGACGAACTCGAGGACCGGAAAATGGTCATGATATTCTGCGATTATCGCCTTGTTAAAAAGACAAAAGAAAAGGACGAATTCGAACAAGCGGTCGACAGTTTCTGGGAAAAGGTAAGAGGGTTGGGCATAAAAGACCCGGAAGATTTCCGGGAAAAATACCCGCTCTATTTAGAAAGCGATGTCAATGACCTCGAGGCCAGCTATCGTTGCAGGGTGCTCCCCATACTTCCCGCGAAGAACAAAGAGAGGCTGGCTTGTGATGAGAACAGCGAATCGCAAAGATCTCTTTCCGCGATACGGCGGTTTGTCGGGGAAAAAGAGGAAGAGCTCGGTTTTGATTGGTCGGTAGGGTACAGCATCAATGACGTACTGGGGAACGTGCCGAAATACGCCGACTATGGATTCTTTGTATTCAGGGTGGCCGAAAAGCGAGGGGAACTCGAGATGGAGATGTTCATCATCGACAACGGAAAAGGGATCGAGGACACCAAAAAGATAAGCAAGACCGGCGCGACCAGCAAAAGAAATATTCTGGAAGAAACGAAAGCGTTGACGGACCGCATAAGCGCGAAAGAAGATGTGGCAGGGGCACAAGCAGCCGGGACGGATGTCCCCGATGAGCTGGCGATGTTGGATGATCTTGAAAAATTATTAAACTCAGGTGCCATCGAAATACCCCGTGGCGATAGCGATCAACCTGCGACCGGAGATAATGGGGCTGGCACTTATAGCGAGATCGATATGCTGGGTGACCTTGAGAAGTTACTCACTGAAGGCGGAGGGATAGACGACTTGCTGAAACAGGCGAACCGGGAAGATGTCCCGGGAGAGGATAAGATCTGCCAGAATTGGGAGGGGTCACTCGGGTTCGGGCATGGTACTGCGCTGGCACTGGAGGAGTTGTTCGAGGTGGAAAGCTACGCCAAAGGACCAAGGACGGGGACCAGGGTAGCGCTAAGACCAAAGTGGAAAAAGATACCGTCGTCGCCGGAATTGAAACAATTCTACGCTAATCATCCCGAACACTTTTTTGTTGTCAACAGCGCTCTTGAGAGGTTTTCTTTTGACGAGCTTGACGCGTTCATGCATGAGTTCAAGAGTTTTGAGAAAGCTGTTATCCACACGCTGAAAAGCGGTTTTGGCGTGTCCGAAAACACGATAAACGTAGATTCCAATTTTGCCATTAAGAGGCTCATATTTGAGGACGACAAAAAGAAGAAAAAAGAGCAAGGCCACGGCAAGGACAGGGACATAGGCGTCACCTATTTCACGGGGGAAACCGTCCACATCGATATCAACAAGATCACGGGCGAGGACCTGGCGACAGGGCTTTACTGGTCGTTTGCGCACAGGTACGGGCATCTTTTGACGATATCGGCGGCCGTTCTCAACTGTAATAAGGCAGAAAAAGAAAAAATACGGGTCTTGCCTGACAATGACACCCTCCAGCGGCATGTTTTTTATGAAAGGCTTAAGAACGGGGCCCTCGGGAACAATCCCTATATCGGCGGTCTGGATCTGAGCGCCTATAAAGATGAAATGGAAAAAGACGAAACAGAAAAAAAAGAGGTCAAAGGATCTCCGAACGCGGGGGACCTGGCATGGGCCGATATGTATGCCGAGGTCGTCGGGGCCAAAGTTGCGGCACTTATAATGCAGAAGATAGTCAGGCCTATAATGACGGATTATGAATGGGAAAGTTCCAGGGAATGGATCAAGAGAAGGTTCGAAAAAGTATTAAAAGAAGTCATCGAACAAAAGAAGATGTATAACGAGTGCAGGAACATCCCGATGGAATATGTATTGTACGCGCGGGAGCTAGGGTTTGACGATATGGCAGACCTCTTTGAAAAACAGTTAAAAGAGAACCTTTCGCGCGAAGAGTGGGAGAAGCATGAAAAGCACATGGACATAATGAGCGAATTCTGGGAGAACATAACTTTCCAGTCCGGTATTTTTACCCAGGTGGACGCTTATAGAAGCGAGAACGATCTTCAGAAAAAAAGAGAATTGTTAGAATCGGCGAGGGAAGGTATTAAGGAAAAAAGCAGCAGCTCTTTGAGAATAGAAGAGGGAAAGCTGGAACAGTCGCTGCTGTACCTGGAACAGTATATCGCGGGTAAGGAGGAACAATTGACCAGGGCCGCAGATGATGCGGCGAAAGCCGGTATAAAAGAACAGATAGAGGAAGGAAAAGAAAAACTTAGCAACGCAAAAAGATCGTTAAAAGAGGATGTCAATGAAGAATTGACCATTACCGAGCTCTGGAAATGGGCGCAGAAGACCACGGATGTCAACTTCCTGGAGCTCGCGCGAGGGTGGAGAGCGCGGCGCGGAACGGTGAGGCAGACCGCGTTCACAGATGTCAACAATTCCGTAAAATTCCTGCAATATTTTGAAAATTACAAGAACAGCAAAAAGACCCATGACGATGCCGTCAGATTATGCCATGAACTGACAAGGTTCGATGACCCGCGAATAAAGAATGATGAAGAACCGGGAGAAAAACGCCCGAAAGAATTGACATGGAACGAAGTCCGGGAGATAGCGGGCCGGTTTGACAACATCGCGCCACGGGAGCTTTTTGTGCTGAAGCTTGCCATCATATTCCATGATTACGGAAAGATACTCGGCCCGGTGGAGGGAGTGTTGTACAGCGGCATGCTGGCGGGGGATTACGCCGGTCTTCTTGAAGAAAAAGGTATATTGACCGGTGAGGAGAGAGAGCTCCTTGTCGCGCTTGTGGAGTTAAGGTCACATTTCAATACGCTTCATTTTGGGGAAGGCCTGCCTTCGGTGATACTTGATTATCTGGAGGACAAGAAGATCGACGAGGCCAGATATTTCAAGCTGGCATCTTTTCTGTACCTGGCTGACGTAAGCGTTGCAGACCGCGGAAAACTTTCACAGGAAGTAATGGAGACGTTCATACACCTCTCCACTCCTTCGAACATGTGGAAAATAGAGAGGAGCTGGCCGGCCATAAGGCTATTAAGAGGGTTTTTCGGAAAAGGTAAGGAACAGATCATGCTGTCGGAATTCAACAGAAAATGGGACAGGGAATTCTCGGTCATACCGGACCAAAAAGAAGAGGATGTTTTGCGTACCTTCCTGAAAGAAAGGGCGTTCTTTATCGGTTACGCGGTCGTTGTGTTCAGGAATATGAGTGAAATAAGTGAGAACGGCGAAGAGGCGCTTGTAAGGTTCTTGTACCTTTTAAGCAAAATGGACGAACGGTTCCTCTCAAAGGATAAAGGTCCGGCGAAGATAGTCTTTTTGCCGAGCTATGATGAGAAAAAACTCGCGGAATTCCTTTCGGAAAAAATGACGAACTCCCCCGTAGCCCGTATAAAAAGCCTTCTGGAGAGACCCGATGCAAGTTATGAAGAGATCTGTCGGGAGCTCGGGATGAACATAATCATCGATGCGGACAAAAACGTATTCATGATAGACCTGAAAGGTATAGAACAGTGCCCGGCGGCGGGTGAAAAAATACGCAGGAAAAGGACGGACGGACCGATGCCCGCTCCTGCGGAGATCATCGAGGGAACGGACCGGGCAAAGCGGCAGGTGCTCAATGCCGTCGGAAGATACATAAAGGACAAGAAAGACCCGGTCGATATTTTTATCGATCTTACGACCATGAACAGGCGGGACATCAAAGAGAACATGAAGACATGGGCGCTTTTGGTGACGAGTTGCCGTGGCATGGAAAATATCAATTTTATCCTCGAAAAAATACCTTCCAGGTTCAGGGACTTTGACATCGAGGGGGACATGGAAAATTTTTCCGGAGAAGAAAAACAGACACTGAAAGGCCTGATAGAAGATATTTCTAATGCACCGGAAGAAGAAGAGGCCCTTCTGGAGCTGGAGAAACATATCAGGGCCGCGGCCGAGGGGCTGAATATGTCCGCGGAAGAAACGGAGGACCTTATAAAGACCCGCCTTCGCGGCGCCGCGCCCAGAGAAGGGGCTGTAAAAGTGCCGATACTTGCGGCATCATGGCTCAGGTATGCTTTCGCCAAGGGGATGGACATTGACAAAGATGAATATCCTGTGGCGCTTGAGGAAGAGACGACCCGGGACGGAATGGACATTCTCAGGAATTTTGAGGCGGCGCTTACAATAGGCCTTGCTGAGGCCTCTTTAGCCATGGCCAAAAGAAAGGGCCAAGATGCCACGGGGCAGGAAGAGTATAAAAAGCTCAAAACGAGGATACTTGAGAAACTACAGAGAGTATATAGCGCGGTAAGAGATGATATAGAGCTCACGACAGATACTCTGGATAATATAGTTAGTGAACTGCCGGGAGTAAAACTGAAGCAGGCGATAAGATTTGCCCTGCCGCCTGTCGTCAGGATGAGATACGAGGAACTGGCGGAGCTCCATAAAAGTATCCAGTTCTTCCTGATGGCGGCATAAAACCCTTGACTTTTTGACCAAAATGTAGATAATATCGTTAGTTGTGGCAAATGGAATCCTTTAAAACGGTCCTGAGAGGCCGAAAAGGTGCGAAATGAGGATCAGTGGATTTTTAAGAATAATGGAGCCTGTTCACCAAAGTGGTGGGCGGGCTTTTTTGTTTATAGCGAGTCATGCGAGGGTCCTGTCAGGGACAGTGCCCTGCGCTCCTCCGTGTGTGCGGTGCTCGGACACTGTCCCTGACACCCGCGAAATGCCTTCTTCGGGTGTTTTGTGGAAAATTTTGAGCTGTTAGTTTATTAAAGGAGAATTAAATGAATCTCAAAGAAAGAGCAAAAGTGCTCGACAAGGAAGGGATAAGCCGAACGCTTAAACGTATGGCCCATGAGATAGTCGAGCAGAACAAGGGCATCGAGGGTCTTGTCGTGATAGGGATAAAGACGCGGGGAGCATATCTGGCGGAACAGCTCGCGGCCAAGCTCAAGGAAATAGAAAAAAGCGATGTCCCCGTCGGCGCGCTGGACATAACACTTTACAGGGACGACCTTACGGAAATATCCGCCCAGCCGGTCGTCCATTCCACCGATATAGATTTCGACATCACGGGGAAAAAGGTCATTCTCGTGGATGACGTCCTTTTTACTGGGCGTACAGTGAGATGCGCGCTGGACGAACTTATAGATTTCGGCAGGCCCGCCAATATACAGCTTGCGGTACTCATTGACAGGGGCCACAGGGAGCTTCCGATACGGCCCGATTATGTCGGGAAAAATATCCCCACCTCGCTTAAAGAAACGGTAGAGGTAAGGGTCAAGCAACTGGACGATATCGACGAGGTGGTCGTCCTGGGGGGTGAATGATGGAAAAGGCCATAACGTGGACAAAAAAACATCTGCTCGGAATAGAAGAGCTCAGCGAGGAAGAGATACTTCTTATCCTCGACCAGGCCAAGGGTTTCAAGGAAGTTTTGGAGAGGCCCATCCCCAAAGTCCCGCCGTTACGGGGTAAAACGATAGTCACTCTTTTCTGTGAACCGTCCACACGGACAAGGACCTCTTTTGAGCTCGCGGCGAAAAGGCTGAGCGCCGATACGATAAGCGTGGCCGCCGCGTCCTCCAGTTTCCAGAAAGGGGAGACGCTTAAAGATACGGCAAGGAACATCGAAGCGATGAAAGTTGACATGATAATAATCCGGCATTCAGCGGCCGGGGCGGCGCACTTTCTGGCGCGCTCGGTCGACGCGTCGGTCGTGAACGCCGGCGACGGTGCGCATGAGCACCCCACCCAGGCGCTTCTTGACGCTTTTACCATGCGGGAAAAATTAGGGCGTTTCAAAGGGCTCAATGTGTCGATCGTCGGAGACATAGCCCACTCGAGGGTGGCAAGGAGCAACATATGGGCGCTTACCAAGCTGGGCGCGAACGTCACGGTTTGCGGGCCGAAGACAATGATGCCGGTCGAGATCGAAAAGATGGGGGCAAGGGTCACATATGACATAAAAGAGGCGCTCGAGGGCGCCGATGTCTTGAATATTCTCCGGATACAACTCGAAAGGCAAAAAGAACCTCTTTTCCCCGGGACAAGGGAATATATCAAATGTTTCGGCATAAACAGGGAAAAACTGAAAAAATACGCGAAGAAAGACATAGTGATAATGCACCCGGGGCCCATTAACAGGGGGGTCGAGCTCAGCGACGATGTGGCGGACGATGAATATTCGGTCATTCTTGACCAAGTAACGAATGGGGTTGCTGTCAGAATGGCGGTTTTGTTCCTTCTTAGTGTTACGAAATAAGATAAAAGAGATGACGGGGCCTGTCACGGGGGTGTCCTGCGCGCATCCGCGTTTCACTTGTGCTGTGCTCGGACACCCCCCGTGCCACCCGGCATAACTTTATCATGTGGCAAGAAGGTTGGGTGAGCGGCAAAGGTTGTTTTAGTGTAATGGAGGGGAAAAGTATAAATAGGGCAAAAAATAACATAAAAGTGGAGTAAATATGAAGATGCTCATAAAGAAAGGCAGAGTTGTTGACCCATCGCAGGGATTAGATGACAAGAAAGATATCCTTATGGAAAAGGGGAAAGTGGTGAAGATAGGGTCAAATATTGTCGATAAAAGCGAGAAAGTGATCGATGCTTCCGGCAAGATAGTGGCTCCCGGCTTTGTCGATATGCATACACACCTCAGGGAACCTGGGAGAGAAGATAAGGAAACAGTAGAAACGGGACTGAGGGCCGCTATCAAGGGAGGGTTTACCACTGTTTGCGCTATGCCCAACACGGAACCGCCCTGTGATTCCGAAGCACAGGTGAAATTCCTTTTAGAAAAAGCGGCCGAGGCAAAAACAGGCAATGTCCTGCCGATCGGGACCATAACAAAACGGAGGGAAGGCAAGGAAATATCCGAGATGAAAGAGCTCAAGGATGCGGGGTGCCTTGCGGTGTCAGATGACGGCTCTTCCGTCCAGAACCCTATGCTTATGAGAAAGTGTATGGAATACGCTTCGATGTTGGACCTTCTCGTCATATCTCATTGCGAGGACAAAGCGCTTGCCGGTTCCGGTGTCATGCACGAAGGATACTGGTCCACGGTCCTGGGACTCGCGCCCATGCCGGCGGAAGCGGAAAGCGTTATTGTCGAAAGGGACATTGATCTCGCTGAATTGACGGGAGCGAGACTTCATATAGCGCATGTGAGCGCCAAAAAAAGCGTTGACATAATAAGACGGGCAAAGAAAAGAGGGGTAAAAGTTACGGCGGAAGCGACGCCGCATCACATGGCCCTTCAGGATAAAGACCTTGTTTCGTATGATACGAGGTTCAAAGTGAACCCGCCGCTCCGGTCGGCGGAAGATGTGGAAGCCGTTGTAAAAGGCCTTGAGGACGGGACGATAGACGTCATCGCGACGGACCACGCGCCGCATCTCAAGAACGAGAAAGAAGTGGAATTCGATTACGCGCCTTTCGGGATGATAGGGCTTGAGACGGCGCTCCCCGTTACCGTAATGGCGCTTATCGACAGCGGGCGTCTTGACTGGACGGACTTGATAAAAAAATTGTCAGTGAACCCCTGCGCCATTTTAGGATATAATAGGGGGACTTTGAAAGAAGGGTCGCCGGCCGATATCGTCATCATCGATCCGGTGAAAGAATGGGTGTGCGAGGAAAAGAACATAGAGTCGAAGTCCTCTAATTCGCCTTTTATAGGATGGACGATGAAAACACTCGTTACCGACGTTATCGTCGGGGGGAAGATAGTTCTATCTAACGGTAAGATATTGTAAAAAATATTTCGAAGAGAAACAGCAGAAACGAATAACGATGAACGAAAAACGAACAACGAAAAACGAACAACGAGCCACAAAAATGGTCGTAAAGGGAACGATTCTCTCGAATAAAGAGATCGCGCGGGATTATTTCGTTATGGATGTCAAGGCTTCTTGCCTGGGGAAGAATGCCTGCCCGGGCCAGTTCGTGGCGGTCAAAGTGCAGGATAATGTCACCGATCCTCTTCTCCGCGTTCCGCTTGGTATACACAAAATAAGAAAAGAGGGGATATCTCTCCTATATAAAGTCGTGGGCAACGGGACCAGGCTTCTTTCCCGCAGGCAGAAAGGAGAGGATATAGATATTCTTGGCCCGCTCGGTAACGGGTTTGACATGTCCGCCATTCGGGGGAAAGATCCCAAAGTAGTGATCATTTCCGGCGGGCACGGTATCGCTCCGCTATACGCTCTTTCGGAAATGTTAGCGAAAAATAAAAATGAAATTGATCTTTTCATGGGTGCGAGAAAAAAGGACCATATAATTTACGTGAAAGAACTGCGGCGCCTGGGAGTGAAGGTCCATATCGCGACAGATGACGGCTCTCTCGGCCACAAAGGCCCGGTGACAGACCTTCTCAAAAAATTCCTGGAACGATATACGACATACGCTGTACGACATACGATATACGCCTGCGGCCCCAAACCGATGCTTAAGGCGGTTTCCGGAATAGCCAAAGAAATGAATATTCCCGCGCAGGTGACATACGACGAATACATGGCCTGCGGGATAGGCGCCTGCCGCGGATGCGCGGTGGATACGACGGAAGGGATGAAACTCGCGTGCGAGGATGGGCCGGTATTTGACGCGAGGATAATTAAGTGGGCAGAGCGATAGGTCAGTTTTTCGTTGGTCGTTTATCGTTTTTCGAACAACGAACAACGATAAACAAAGAACGGAACCGGTGACAACAATATGGATCTAACGGTAAAAATAGGAAGCATCACTTTCGCGAACCCCATCTGGGTCGCGTCCGGGACTTTTGGGAGCGGCAAAGAATTCCGGGATTTTCTCGACATAGAAAAGATCGGCGCGGTGATCACAAAGACCATCACCCTGGAAGGAAGAAAAGGCAATCCCTCACCAAGATTGGCGGAAACAGCTTCGGGGCTTTTGAATTCTATCGGCCTTGAGAATAAAGGTGTCTGCGGCTTCGTGAAAGATAATAAGGAATTTCTTTCGAAACTCAGGACAAGAGTAGTGGTCAGTGTGGCCGGGTCGACAAGAGAAGAATTCGAGGAATGCGTCCTGGAGCTTTCGAAAAGATACAAGCCGGACGCGATAGAGCTCAATCTTTCATGCCCGAATGTTTCGCATAAAGGCGGTAAACACGCCCTGTTCTCGCAGGATGAGAATATTACTCGAGAGATAATTTCCGCAATCCGTAAAAAAACGAAGACGACCCTTATCGCGAAATTGACGCCCAATGTCACGGACATAAGCGTGATAGCCAAAGCCGCTGAGGACGGGGGAGCGGACGCCGTTTCGCTCGTGAATACGTATTTAGGCATGGCGGTGGACGCGGAGGCGATGAAGCCGCGCCTCGGGAACGTGATAGGAGGTCTTTCCGGACCGGCGATAAAACCGCTCGCTCTTAAAGCGGTCTGGGACGCGTATCGGAAAATAAAGATACCGATCGTGGGGATAGGCGGCGTTATGGCGGGCGAGGACGTCGCGGAGTTCATGCTTTGCGGAGCGACGGCCGTACAGCTCGGGACGGTGAATTTTGTGGACCCGGCGGCACCGGCGAGGGTACTCGCGGAGTTTGCGGGATATCTGAAAAGGAAAAAGATAACAAAGGCGAGCGAGCTGGTAGGACGGTTAAAGCATGGCTAACGGCAGAGAAAAACTCATAGTGGCCCTCGATATCCTGGACGAGAAAAAATGTTTCGATATGATCGATGCGCTTTCTCCGGAAGTTGACATATTCAAAGTGGGCATCGCGCCGTTCACGGCTTTCGGCCAGAAGATATTGGACAAACTGAACGAACGCGGAAAAAAAATATTTCTGGACCTGAAGTTCCACGACATCCCCAACACGGTAAAGAATGCGTCGTACGCGGCTGCCTGCAAAAACGTTTTTATGGTGAATTTTCACTGTTCCGGCGGAAAAGACATGCTCTTGAAGGCGGTGGAAGGGGCCGAAAAAGCGGTGAAAGAAACTAAAAAGCCGAGGCCGCTCCTTCTCGGGGTCACTGTTCTTACGAGCATGAGCGCGGCGGACGTCTCCGTTTTAGGCGGAAAAGGAAATGTCGAAGATAAGGTCATTGAGTACGCTCTTCTTGCCAAAGAGGCGGGCCTGGACGGCGTAGTAGCGTCCGCGGAAGAAACAAAAAAAATAAAAGAAAAATGCGGGAAAAGTTTTGTAGTCGTTACACCGGGGATACGGCCGGCCGGTTCTGTGGCCGACGATCAGAAACGCGTGGTCACGGCGGCCGACGCTATAAAGAACGGTTCGGATTATATCGTTGTGGGGCGTCCGATCATCGAAGCGGCAAGCCCGGTTGAGGCGGCAAGGAGTATTATCAGGGAAATCGAAGAACAGTATTGAGTATTGCGTCGTGCGTATTGAGTTCATTTAAGCACGCAATACACAATACCCAATACGCAATACAAATGCGGGGGTTGACCATGCAAGAAATGGAAGTAATGGAGATATTCAAGAGGATCGGCGCGTACCAACAGGGGCATTTCAAACTTTCAAGCGGGCTTCATTCCGCGGCGTATTTACAATGCGCGCTCGTTCTGCAGGACCCCGTGATAGCCGAGAGGATATGTAAAACTATAGCGGAAAAGTTCAGATACGATAAACCGGACATTGTTATCGGGCCGGCGCTTGGAGGGATCGTGTTCGCCTATGAGCTTGCGAGAGCGCTCGGCGCGCGTTCTATGTTCACAGAAAGGGACGCCAGCGGGAAAATGACGCTCCGAAGAGGATTTTTTGTCAATCCTTCGGCTAAGGTCCTCATCGCGGAAGATGTTCTTACCACCGGAAAATCCACCAAAGAGGTCATGGCCGTTCTGGCGGAGGACAGCATCAAACCTATAGGGATCGCCTGCATAGTCAATAGAAGTTCCGTTCCGATCGATTTCGGTGGAATTAAGCACGAGAGTTTGATAAAATTAAGCATTCCCACTTTTCAGGAAGAACACTGCCCTCTTTGCAAAGAAGGGCTTCCGATCGTAAAACCCGGATCAAGGAAAGAATGATATCGGATATGTAGGGGCGAATAATTATTCGCCCCTATGTGCCATCTTAAGGAGAAAACCATGGAAATGGACCTCAACAGTGTTATACAGCAGATCAAACGCGAAGGCGTGGAAAAAGCCGAACAGGAGTCTATAGGGATCAAAAAGGAAGCCGAGGAAAAGGCCCGCCGGATAATAGAATCTGCCGAGAAAGAAAAGAGCGAAATGCTCCGGAAAGCCAAAGAAGAGGCCGATAGACTGGCGTCCAACGCGGAAGAAGCCATACAACGGGCCGCGAGGAACGTCATAATCACTCTAAGGACGCAGATCACGGCGGTATTGGACAGCGTGATAAAAAAAGAAATAACCGGCCAGTATTCGAGTGATGTCCTTAAAAAGATCATAGAGGACCTGGTGGCCAACTGTTATAAAAAGAACGATTTCGATCTGGAAGTGCTGCTGGGCGAGCAGGAGAAAGAGGACTTGAGAAAATTCGTGGGCCAGAAATTCCAGGAAGAGATCAAGAAAGGGCTTACGTTCAAGGTGACCCCTGCCGCCAAATACGGGCTGAGGATAGGGAAGAAAGGGGACAACGTTTATTATGATTTCACCGATGAAGCGATAGCCGAGGCGTTCAACACATATCTCAACAACAAATTAAAACTTGTGATCGACAAGGGGCTGGAGAATGTCCGCTAAGTACTACTACCTGGTCACGTCTCTGCCCTATCTGAGGTTTGACAGGGAAAACCCCATAACGGGTAAGATATTTCTCGCGGAATGCAGAAAACTTGTCAGCAAAAGAGACTATATGGCTATTCTTAAGGTGAACATCAATAAGCGGCTGCCGAGGAAAAGCGACCCGCTCATCGTGAAGAAGTGGAAAAAATTCGACCTGGAATTGAGGAAAAAACTGGCTGTTGTCAGAAAAGATAAAGAACACGCGTCAAAAAAAGACCTTCCCGCGGGATTGCGTGACGCGCTTAGCGAGGAAGACCCTCTTCTCAGGGAGAAGGAAATAGACAAGGCAAAATGGGATTTTATAGAGACGGAAGAAAAGAAATACAAGTTCGATGTTACATGGCTCATGATCTATTTTATGAAACTGCAGATACTCGGGAACCTTTCCCGTTTCGACCACGACAGGGGAAAACAGGTTTTTGAAAAAGCTTGCGAGGTAGTGATATGAACAACGGTTTTAGCAATAATATGAACAGTAGAAAAGCGGGGAAGGTCATTGCAGTCACCGGTAACATGGTCACGATCGCGTTCGAGGATAATATTATCCAGAACGAAGTTGGATATATCATAAAACACGATCGCCGGCTCAAATCCGAGGTCATTAAGATAAAAGGAAATACCGCTTTCATGCAGGTATACGAATACACCAAGGGGATCAAGGTCGGGGACGAAGTGGAATTTTCCGGCAGAATGCTGTCGGTAAAACTGGGGCCCGGCCTTCTTACACAGATATATGACGGCCTTCAGAACCCGCTTCCGGAATTCGCCAAAAGGTTCGGTACATTCCTTCCTATAGGCGAGGAAGTCGATCCGATCGGAATGGACCGCCACTGGGAATTCACGCCGCTCGTGAAGCTTGGGGATACGGTGATCGCGGGCGATTTTCTCGGGTGGGTGCCGGAAGGGATGTTCCAGCATAAGATAATGGTGCCGTTCTATCTTTCCGGTGAATATAAGGTCATCGAAATAGCGAACAAAGGCAGATATGCCGCGAAAGACAGGATAGCGGTGCTCAAGAACGCGGCAGGGGAGACAGTGGACGCGTCCATGGTCTTTGAATGGCCGGTCAAAATACCGGTCACGGCTTATAAAGAAAAACTTCAACCGAAAGAACCTCTCGTGACGAGGATAAGGGTCATCGATACAATGGTCCCGGTCGCCAAAGGAGGCACCTATTGTATCCCGGGGCCGTTCGGTGCGGGTAAGACGGTCCTTCAGCAGATCACAAGCCGTCACGCCGAAGTGGACATCGTTATAATTGCCGCCTGCGGTGAAAGAGCAGGGGAGGTCGTGGAAACGCTGAAAGAATTCCCCGAACTTACCGACCCGCGGACAGGCAAGACGCTCATGGACAGGACCGTTATCATATGCAACACTTCATCGATGCCTGTTGCGGCGAGGGAATCCTCGGTTTATACGGCGACGGCCATAGGCGAGTATTACAGGCAAATGGGGCTCAATATCCTGCTTTTGGCGGATTCCACTTCGAGATGGGCGCAGGCAATGAGAGAATTGTCCGGAAGGCTCGAGGAAATACCAGGGCAAGAAGCGTATCCCGCGTATCTCGAATCGCGTATTGCAAGTTTCTATGAGAGGGCCGGCCTTGTGCGCCTCAATAACGGAGCGATCGGCAGCATGACAATAGGCGGGACCGTGAGCCCCGCCGGAGGTAATTTTGAAGAACCCGTTACACAGGGGACACTCAAGGTCGTTGGGGCATTCCACGGACTTTCGAAAGCGAGGGCCGATGCCCGCAAGTTCCCGTCGATAGACACGCTGGAAAGCTGGAGCAAATATAAGAGTTTCATAAAAGAAGATCTTGTAAAGACCGCGAAGAACGTCCTGGTGAAAGCGGACAAAGTGGTCCAGATAATGAAGGTCATAGGAGAAGAAGGCACGTCCCTTGAGGACTATATGGTTTATCTCAAGGGAGAGTTCCTGGACAGAGTTTATATCCAGCAGAACGCTTTTGATGAGGTCGACGCGGCGACCATAAAAGAGCGGCAGGAATATGTTTTCGGGAAAATAGTGAAGGTCCTTAAAACGGAATTCTCCTTCAAGGGCAAGGACGAGGCTTTGAGTTTTTTCCACGGGCTTCGGCAGGCTTTCATAGACTGGAATTCCAAAAAATGGGACTCGGAAGAATTCAAGGGACAGGAAGCGGCGATCGATAAGCTGTTGAACGTAAGTAAGTGATAAAAATAAGTTTTGTATGTCGTATATCGTATGTAGTATATCGTGCTTGAACGAAAGTTCGTTGAACCAACGATATACGATATACGACATACGATATACGGAAAAACAAGGAACAACTTATGCGCAAAGTGAGCACTCGAATACTCAACATCATGGGAGACGTTCTTAGCGTCAAGGCCGATGGGATAGCTTATGAGGAATTGGCGGAGGTCATAACGGAAAGAGGCGCGTCCCTCGCGCAGGTCATACGTCTCGAAGGCGACATGGTGTACCTGCAGGCCTTCGGCGGATCGAAAGGCGTGTCGACCGGGGACGAGATACGATTCCTGGGCCATCCGATGAGAGTGGGATTTTCACAGGACCTCGTGGGCAGGATATTCAACGGGAGCGGTCTGCCGAGGGACGGCGGCCCCGCGATAACGGAGAACCTTATCGAGATATCCGGCCCCCCGGTAAATCCTTTCAACAGGGTCATACCGAGGAACATGATACGTACGAATATTCCCATGATAGACGTCTTCAATTCGCTCGTGGAGTCGCAGAAGCTCCCGATCTTTTCCGTTTCGGGGGAGCCGTATAACGAGCTTTTGGCGAGGATCGCGCTCCAGGCCAAGGTCGATATCATCATACTCGGGGGGATCGGGCTCAAGTATGACCAATATATGTATTTCAAAGACACTCTCGAGGAAGGCGGCGCCATGTCGAGGACGATATTCTTTGTTCACACCGCCGCCGATCCTATTGTTGAAGGGCAGATGATACCGGACCTCGCGCTTGCGGTCGCGGAAAAATTCGCTCTTCACGCGAATAAAAAAGTGCTGGTGCTCCTTACGGACATGACGAACTTCTCGGACGGGCTTAAAGAGATCGCGATAACAATGGACCAGGTCCCTTCGAACAGAGGATATCCCGGCGACCTTTACAGCCAGCTTGCGTCAAGGTACGAGAAAGCGGTGGATTTCGATAAGGCAGGGTCCATAACCATCCTTTCAGTTACTACGATGCCCGGCGACGATATTACACATCCCGTTCCCGACAACACGGGATACATAACGGAAGGCCAGTTCTACTTAAGGAACGGAAGGATAGAGCCCTTCGGGTCTCTCTCGCGGCTTAAACAACAGGTCAACAAAGATACCAGGAAAGACCACAGGGCGATCATGGACAACATGATCCAGCTTTACGCCCAGTTCAAGGAAACGGAAGAAAAACGTGCCATGGGTTTCATGATGAGCGAGTGGGACAAAAAGCTCCTCAAGTACGGCGAAATGTTCGAGCGGGAGATGATGGACCTTGCCGTGAATATCCCTCTGGAGGAGGCGCTCGATAAAGGGTGGAAGATACTCGCCGAATGTTTTAATCCGGAGGAGACGGGATTCAGGTCGGAGCTTATCAAGGAATTCTGGCCAAAAGCGCGAGTGTAACGAAAGGTCAGTATATCGTACAGCGTATGTCGTACATCGTGGTCTGACGAAAGTTCGTTAGACCCACGATATACGATATACGACATGCGATATACACTGTACGATTATTATGCCAAAAATTCGCCTTACAAAAACAGAGCTGAAAAAACAGAAAGAAGAGCTGGCGAGGTACGTCCAGTACCTGCCGACCCTTCAGCTTAAGCAGCAGCAACTTCAGGCGGAGGTGAGCAAGATACACCGCAATATGGTGGAAGAGAAAGCGGCTATCAAGGGTGTCAGCGAGGCGATAGATCCGTGGATAGCCGTTTTTGCGGAAGGAGCGGGCATAGAAAAGCTCGTCAGTGTCGAAAAAGTGTTGACCGTGGAAGGGAACGTCGCTGGGGTCGACATACCGGTCTTTAAGGAAGCGGTTTTCAAGGTAGAGGAATACGACCCTGTTTGGACGCCTTTATGGGTAGATGACGGTATCGTGGCCGTCAAGAACGTCCTGATGCGGAAAGCGAAGATCAAAGTGATGGAAGCGCAGCTCGTTCTTATACAGGAAGAACTTCGTATCACCACTCAAAGGGTCAACCTTTTTGAAAAAGTAAAAATACCGGAAAAACAGGAAAATATAAGGAAGATACATATATTCCTTGGGGACATGGATACGGCGGCTGTCGTGACGGGAAAGATCGCCAAGGATAAGATAAGGAAAAAAGAAGAATCAAGGGTCATGGCATGATAGAGAGAATGAAAAAAATGACGTTCCTTGTCCCAGAAAAGAAAAGAGACAGGTTTCTCGCTTCTTTGAGGAAAGAGGGAGTTGTTCACATTTCCCGGATAAGCGAGATACCGCTTGGGACCTTTGATGAGGTGGAACATAAGATCGTCCGCGTGAAAGAGGCCATGGAGGTCCTGTCGGCACGCGAGGACGGCGCTTTGGCCAAAACAGGGCCTTCCGGCAAAGGAGAACATGAACTGGTCCACGAGTCCGTTAAAATCGCGGAAGCATGCCGTGACAAAGACCTCTTGGACCAGGAAATAGCCGACCTCGAGAACAAGCTGGTGTGGTTCGAGAAATGGGGAGAGTTCGATCCGGAAGATGTAAGAAAACTGAAAGAAAAGGGAATAGATATAAGGCTCTATTTTTTATCGAAAAAACAGCTAAAAAGCATCCCGAAAGACAAATATCTTATAAAGATAATACGCTGGATAGGCAAGAACGCGTATGTAATGACGGTGAAAGAGGACGGTGGACTCCCTTTTGGTCAGGAGGAGATACAGATACCGCTGCATGGTCCCGCCTGGGTGAAGCAGAGGCTTATCGAACGAGCGGAAATGTCAAGAAAACTCGGAGATTTTCTGGAAGAGAGCGTCAGCTTGATCGGACCATTGAAAGAGCTTAAAGGGGTGCTTGAGAAAAAAAGAGAGTTCCTCGGTGTGAAATTCGGCATGAAGGAAGAAGAAGGATTTTCGTGTTTACGGGGTTATGCGCCGACAAAATATTCGGAGAAGGTCGTCGCGCTCGCAAAAGAGAACGGCATAGGGTATCTTGTAGAGGATCCGGAGAACATGGAAGAGACGCCTACTTATATAACCAATCCGCCCTGGCTTGATGTTATCAGGCCTGTTTTCGATTTTATGCAGGTCGTTCCCGGATACGACGAGTTCGACGTGAGTTTCGCTTTTCTCATTTTTTTCAGCCTGTTCTTCGCGATGATCATGGGAGACGCGGGATACGGGGTCATTTTTCTCGCCATAACGTTCCTTGTGAGGAGAAAAGCGAAGAACCTGCCGTGGCAGCCGTTCTTTTTGATGTATGTTTTGAGTGTCGCCACCATAATATGGGGTACGATCACCGGCGTGTGGTTCGGCATAGAAGCCATATCGGAAATACCGTTCCTGCACGCACTTATAATAGACCGGATCAATCAGTTGGTGCCGGACAACCAGTCGTTCATCATGTACCTCTGTTTTGTGATCGGGGCGGCGCACCTCACGGTAGCGCATCTTTTCCAGGTGGTAAAATATATAAACTCCCCGAAGTGTCTTGCCGGTTTGGGCTGGATCGCCATCGTCTGGGGCATGTTCTTTACGGTGGGGGCGCTTGTCGTGAACAAGCCTTTCCCGTCGTTCGCGGGGTATTTTTTTATAGGGGGTATACCAGTAGTGCTGGTTTTCGCGAATTACCAGAAGAACGTGCTTAAGGGCATAAGCGAGACGATAGGGCATCTGCCGTTGAGTGTCATATCGTCCTTTTCCGACATCGTTTCTTACCTCAGGATATTCGCGGTAGGGTTCGCGGCCATCTGTGTGGCGGAGAGTTTTAATGATATGGCTTTGGGTGGAGGTGTGAATTCGTTCGGGAAAGGGCTTCTTGCGGCGTTCGTGCTTTTCTTCGGGCACGCGCTTAATATCATACTCGGGTGCCTGGCCGTCGTGGTGCACGGGTTAAGGCTTAACATGCTCGAATTCGCGTCGCACCTGGACATTCACTGGAGCGGGAAAGCGTATAAACCTTTTACGGAATAAAGATATTGGAAAAAGGAGGAAATAATGATGGTTGATATTGGATGGTGCATGCTGGTGACTGCCGTGGGGTCGACACTGGCGACAAGTATATGCGGCATGGCCGCTATCGGGGCATGGAAAAAAGCGTATCAGCTTAACAAGGCGGCCCCCTTCGTAATGATCGCTTTTGTTGGAGCGCCGCTGTCGCAGACCATTTACGCGCTTATATTAAGGCCGGCGATGAGGGCGGCGACGTTTGACCCGGGCCAGTATATACAGAGGACCATAATGGAGATAGGGACGGGTTTTCTTCTTGCGCTTTCCTCGTGGTACATGGGGAGAGTCGGAGCTGACGCCTGCGACGCGATGGGGGAGACGGGGAAAGGGTTCGGTAACTATCTGATGGTCATCGGCGTTATAGAGACCGTGTCGCTTTTTATTTTCGTCAGCGCTCTTACGGCCCTGCCGAAGTGAAATTTCGCGGCAAGGCCGCGAAATTTCACCCTGTACCGGAATATGCGTTTTTGTTATTATGGTACGAGGTAGTGACGTAATATTGCTCCAATGGGCGCGTAACTCAGCGGTATAGAGTGCTTCCCTTACAAGGAAGAAGTCACAGGTTCAAATCCTGTCGCGCCCACCACTATAAAATTCGGGCCTTCGACCGAGGACGAAATGTCCGAGGGAGTGCCGAGGCCTCCGGACGAGGCCGGGCTACTGGGAAACGTAGCCAAAATTCTTTGAGGGAAAACCAATGGTTTTCCCTCAACGTCCCGCGGCAAGCGCGGGACTGCTCCCATTCCTTTGTCAAAAAGCTGTGTATAAAATTTCAATCTATTGGGCCGCTGGGAAACGCGGTCGAATTTTTTTAAGGGGGAACCGTATGGTTCCCCCTCCTTTTCTTGTATAATATCCATTGACAAAAGCATCTTCGGTGTTACAATATTTAAAATAATAACACGAAGGGGCTGGGACAATGACCCAATTGGTAAGGTTCGGTATTTCTTTGGACAAAGACCTTCTTGGCAAGTTCGACCGGAGGATATCGAACAAGAATTATACTAATCGCTCCGAGGCCATTCGGGACTTGCTTCGGCACGAGCTTGTGCAGAAAGAGTGGAAAGAAGGAAGCGAGATCGCCGGGGCCATCACCCTTATCTATGATCATCACAAGAGGGAGCTGGTAAATAAGCTCATGGATATACAGCACGATCTGGGAGGTGTTATCATTTCTTCCCAGCATATCCATTTGGACCACGATAATTGTCTTGAGATCATCGCGGTGAAAGGTTCGCCAAAAGAGGTCCAGAAATTGGCCGACAACTTAAAGTCCGTTAAAGGTGTAAAACACGGGACGCTCAGCATGTCGACCACGGGAAAAGATATTTAGAGATATATTTTTTTGCGGTTTAGGTAACACGAAAATAATAATAGTAACACGAAAGGAGAGGAAGATGGCACGCGGATCGGTTAGAGTTACTGTGGTCCTGGCGATTTGTCTGTTTTGCGTGCAAGGATATGCATGGGCAGGCGATGATGAGCTCCGCCGGGAAATAGAGGCCTTAAAGGCGAAACTTGCCGAAGTGGACCAGCTTAAAGCGCGGGTCGCGGAATTGGAGAAGCAGGTTGGTGAGCAGAAATGCAGTATTCTTGAGCAACAAGGCACTGTCAACGATGTGAAGAGATCTTTAATAGGGTCCGTACCTGCCGAGAGATTGATAAAATACGCTCCCGGAGAAGGCGTCGAATTGCCTTGCGGTTTTAAAATACAGGCGGACGCGACATTCATTGTGCAGGGGACGCCGAATGCCAATAATGCCGGTGACGGACAGAATAAATCACGATGTGACGCTTCATGGTCGAGCGATATATTCATTGAAAAATCTTTCGATGACTGGGGTCTGGCCCTTATTCATCTTGAACCTGGACAAGCGGACACGCTGGAAGGGGAACTTTGGCTCTATAGCAATGTCAACAGGGACGCGAACGATACCGGTTCGACCATCCCGATAACCGAATTATGGTATGAGCAGTATCTCTTCAACAAACAGATATCAATAACAGCTGGCAAACTCGACCCCGCGAACTATTTAGACCAGAATGAGTACGCGTTCAACGAAACGACCCAGTTCATAGGGCGAATATTCAGGAATTCTCCCGCCATAGAATGGCCTGATGATAATACGCTGGGCGGGACTATCGCCGTAGCTCCGGAATCCGTACCCGGGGTCGTGTTGAACGCATCGTACTTTAACGCGGATAATTCATGGGAAAATATTTTCGACAAACCGTTCATATCGACGGAATTGAATTTCATGCCCGCTAAGGCGTTCGGGTACGATGAGGAAATGTGGGGCGGCAATTACCGGTTCTATTGGTGGTATAACGGCCTCGACCACGCGAAACTTGTCTGGCAGGGCGAAGCCTCCGCGGATGCTTCAAAAGAAAAGAACAACGGTTTCGGATTGAGCTTTGACCAGAAGATAGCCGAGGTGTTCGGAGTATTCACCCGCGCGGGATGGCAGCGGCCGGAAGTCGCTATGGTCAGCACCAATCCTAACGCCGGGCCGGTAGAAGGGACATGGTCGGGCGGGTTCCAGATGACCGGTAAATACTGGGACCGTGAGGACGATGTGCTGGCTTTCGCGGTCGGGCAGGTGTTCCCGAGCAAACAATATAAAGACGCCGGCAACGGCGGTGTTGCCGAAGGGCATTTTGAGACCTATTATAAAGCGCAGATTACAAAGAACCTCGCGATCAGCCCGGATTTCCAGTGGATATGGAACCCACACGGGATTAGCGAATCGTACCAGGGATACAAAAACACCATATTTGTTTATGGTGTAAGAGGACAACTGGATTTTTGATCTGACAAAGAAAGGAGTTGCTATGCATATACCGGATGGATATTTGGGGCCCGCGACATGTGGGTTCTTCTATGTGGTGATGGTCCCGATATGGGCAATAGCTTCGAAAATCGTCAAAAGAACGCTTAGCGCGAAACAAGTGCCGCTTTTAGCGATAGGTGCGGTGTTCAGTTTTATGATAATGATGTTCAATGTTCCGATACCCGGCGGCTCGACAGGGCATGCCGTGGGTGGTGTCCTGGTGGCGATACTATTGGGGCCCTGGGCAGCGTGTATTGCCATAACGGTCGCGCTGGTCGTCCAGGCGCTGCTCTTTGGTGACGGGGGGATCACGGCAATAGGTGCCAATTGTTTCAATATGGCTTTTGTTCTCCCATTCACAGGGTATTACATTTATAAAGTCGTCAGCTATGGCAGTAGTGTCAGTTCCGCCAGAAGGGCGGTCGCGGCTGGTGTGGCGGCGTATATCGGGTTGAATCTGGCGGCAATTCTCGCCGGCGTGGAATTCGGGCTGCAGCCGTTATTACATCATACTGCTGATGGCCAGGCGATGTATTGTCCGTACGGATTGAATGTGGCCCTGTCTGCCATGGCAGGCGAGCATCTGTTGATATTCGGGTGGATCGAAGCCGTTGTTACAGCGCTGGCGATCAAATATTTGCAAAAACAGTCTCCGGAACTTCTTCGGGAAGGAGAGATATAACTATGAAGACAACGAACAAACTGTGGATAGGTATCGCCGTAATGGTGGTTCTTTCTCCTCTGGGGCTTATTTTACCCGATCATCTTAAAGCAGGCAGTGCCTGGGGTGAGTGGGGTTCCGAGGAAGTAAAGAAAATGGTGGGATATGTTCCCGAGGGATTGAGTAAAATTTCGATGTTATGGAACGCGCCGATACCTGATTACGCCTTTAAGGGATGGGAAGAAAAAGGATTAACACAATTGAGTTTTGCCTATATAATATCCGCTGCGATCGGTATCGTTGTGACTGGCGCCTTAATGATGATTATAGGTAAGATACTGTTCAAGAAAAAAGAGTGATACATGTCTAAGGGCAATAATTTTATCGAACGCTCTATTATGGGCGCTCTGTCTTTTTTAAAGGAAGCCGTTTTTGCCGATGAGTACGCCATGCGTAAGGGGTTTCTGCAGTCGATAGACCCACGAATAAAAACAGTTTCCTTTTTTTTGCTGCTTATCCAAATACTTTTTACACAAGATATTTTGGTCTTGTGCTGTCTTTATGCGGCTTGCCTGCTTCTCGCCTATTGTTCCAGGATTGGGCTTGGGTTTTTTCTGAAACGGACATGGATATTCATCCCTTTGTTCTCGCTTTTTATCGCCATTCCGGCTGTATTCAGTTTTTTTACTCCAGGCGAAGTGCTGTTCTCGTTTGACGCGGCCGGATGGCGGTTAGCTGTTACCCGCCAGGGGGTTGACGGAGCGGTATTATTTGTAACACGCGTCGTAACATCGGTGTCGTTCGCCGTTCTCTTGAGCCTGACCACGAAGAATTTCGAGCTTCTTAAAGTGCTGCGCGTATTAGGCATTCCGCAGATATTTGTCATGACGCTCGGTATGTGCTACCGTTATATCTTTCTTTTTATGGGAACGATCGAGAATACATACATGGCCGTCAAAAGCCGTGTAGGCACCAGTGTTCATTATAAGAAGGGACAGCATATAGTTGCCTGGAACATAGCGTCTCTCTGGCAAAGGTCTTATCGTTTCAACGAAGAGGTTTATAATGCCATGTTATCGAGAGGGTATTCCGGGGAGCCTGTAATATTGAATGATTTCAAGACACGGGCAAGAGATTGGGCATGGCTGTGTTTTGCCGCGGGGGTTTTTGTTTTATTATGGTATTTGCGCCGAAAGGCGGGAGTATAAGTAATGGACAGAACGGTTTTTGAGTTGCAAGGCGTTCACTATTCATATCTTGGGAGATATCCCGCGCTTTGCGGGGTGGACATAAAGATCGAACGCGGACAAAAGATCTCCGTTATCGGGGCGAACGGGTCCGGGAAGTCTACCCTTTTGCATGTGCTGGATGGACTTATTTTTCCAGACAAGGGAAGCGCGAGATTTTGCGGGAAAGAACTGAAAGAAGGGGTCTTTAACGATCAGCAATTCTCCCGGGCGTTCAGACGTACCGTTGGGTTCGTGTTCCAGAACCCTGATGTCCAGCTATTCTGCCCAACAGTAAAGGAAGATATTGTTTTTGGACCGCTGCAGCTTGGGGTGGAAAAAAAAGAGATCAATAAACGATTTGAAGAACTCGTGAACTTGTTGGATCTGAAGGACCTTGTTAACAGGGCGCCTCATCAGCTCAGTATCGGGGAAAAACGGAAAGTCGCGATTGCGTCCTCGATGGCCGTTGATCCGGATGTTCTTATTTTGGATGAACCGACTGCCGGGCTGGACCCATTGACCACTCGCCATATTCTGGACATGCTGTTCCGTGCGAATGAGTCCGGGAAAACCGTCATTGTTTCCACCCATGATCTGCATATAGCGGAAGAGATATCTGACAGGGTGTATGTGTTCAATCATGAAAAAAGAATAATAAAATATGGTTCGACGGATGTAATACTGAACGATGTTCAACTACTTCATGATAATAATCTCACGCATGTCCACAGCCATAGACACAGAGGAAAACCTCACATTCATCCGCACATCCACCTGGACCATCATCCGGAGATCGAATAAAGAAATCAGCCACAGATATTGCAAAACGAACGTTCAAGTTGTCTTTTGAACGAGCGGTGCTATACTATAAATAGCCTTTCAAAGGCAATATATTGTCAGGGTTCAGAGTCGCGCAAGCTCTGGAGGATTCAGTATGGTCGGGCCGCCATCTGGTGAATAACTAAATGGCGGCTTTTTGTTTACATCAGGGAGGACCGTTATGAGGAAGATCCTTTTGTTCATTTTGCCGGTCTTGATCATAGTTTCCGTGGTTCTTGCGATCTTCGGTGTTTTTCAGGTCAAATCCGAGGAGGCTAAACTTCTGGACGAGCTTATGCGCAAGGCCAGAGCGGTAGCCGAGAGCATGGAATTCTCCGTTAAACATGTGCTGATGAACAATAGCATAAGAGACGCTTCCCGCCTTGTGGAGATGTTCCAGAAACGGGAAAGGCTCCAGGGGTGTGTGATCTATGATAGGGTCGGAAATGTCCTCGCTATCACGGAGAGGTTCGCGGGATGGAAAGACAAGGAAAAACCGTATCTAAAAGAGGTCTTTGCGGCAAAGAACGTACGCGGGGCTTTGGAAAAGTTCAGGAACAATACGGTCTACACGTATACTCTTCCGATAACTGACGATGAAGGGACGGTAGTGGGGGCGGAAGAGCTTATCTATGATATTTCTTATGTGTCCGCGCAACTGGGCGTGTTGTGGAAGAATTTGAGCATTACACTTATCGTGCTTTTTATGCTGATCTTCGCCGTGTCCCTTGTAGTGCAGAAACATATATTCATCAAGCCTGTGGAACAACTTACCGAATGGTTCACCCGTTTTCAAAAAGGGGAAACCGACGACGCTCATCCTATAAAGGGAAGCGGTGAGCTCGGAAAGTTGGCCAGTGAGGTCGAACAGGTCGCTTTAGGGATAAGGGTCGCGCGGAAGGTCGTGACCGAGGAAGCGTCTCAGCGTATACAAAAAGAGGAGGCATGGACCGAAGACAGGTTGAAAGACGTAGTAAGGGCCAAACTTGGGGAGAACGCCCTTTTTGTGGTGTCGAATAGAGAGCCGTACATTCATGAAGTGGATGAAAAAACCGGCATACCTATATGCAACCGGCCCGCGAGTGGAGTGGTCACGGCGATAGATCCTATACTCCGTGCTTGTGGAGGAACATGGATAGCCCATGGCAGTGGCAATGCCGATAAAAAATTCGTTAATTCCAAGAACAAACTGGGGGTCCCTCCATTCGAGGACAGATATATCCTGAAGCGTGTTTGGTTGACCAAAGAAGAAGAGGAAGGGTATTATTACGGTTTTTCCAACGAGGGGCTGTGGCCGCTTTGCCACAATACCTATTCACGCCCTATTTTCCGGGAGACCGACTGGCAAATGTACAAAAAAGCCAATGAGAAATTCGCTGAAAGCATTCTGGAAGAACTTCCCGCCCACAAACCCATGGTTTTTATACAGGATTTTCATTTTTCAGTTCTGCCCTCGATCATTAAAAAAAGACGACCGGATGCCACCATCGTATTGTTCTGGCACATACCGTGGCCTAATCCAGAAATATTCTCGATATGCCCGTATCAAAAAGAGATACTGGATGGGATGCTGGGTTGTGATCTTATAGGGTTCCACATCCAGTACCATTGCAATAATTTTCTGGACACGGTCAACCGTCTCCTCGAATGCCGTGTGGATACCGAAAAATCCAGCGTGATACAGGGGGAAAGAGAGACGCTGGTCAAAGCTTTTCCTATTAGCGTTGATTATGATGCCGATAGCGAGGGCCGGAACGATAACGTGGAAACGTTGACCAGAATAGTAAAGGACTATGATCTGGGAGACAAAATAATTGCTTTGGGCGTGGAAAGGATAGACTATACGAAGGGAATACTGGAGCGCATAATGGCGATAGACAGGTTCCTTTGGAAGAACCCGGGCTATCACAAAAAATTCGTTTATGTTCAGCTGGCGGCCCCAAGCCGTGTGCATATCAAGAAGTACCGTGACCTTATGGGCGAGATCGAAGAGCTTATAGAAAAGGTCAACTGGGAGCATATGGATGGAGAATGGAAGCCGATAATATACCTCAAGAGACATTTTTCCCCGGAAGAGATACACCCGTTCTACAAGGCTGCGGACATCTGCATAGTAAGTTCACTGCACGATGGAATGAACCTGGTAGCGAAAGAATATGTAAGCGCAAAAAAAGACGCATCAGGAATGTTGATATTGAGCCGTTTTACGGGAGCGGCGAGAGAGCTGGCGGACGCCGTACAGGTTAACCCGTATTCTATAGAAGAATTCGCCGATAGCATAAAAGCAGCGATAGAAATGCCTGCGTACGAGAAAAGGAAACGCATGGAAAATATGCGCAAGATCATAAGTGAAAATAATATCTATAAATGGGCGGCAAGTATCATTACCGATCTTACTTCTTTGAAAAAGGCCTGAAGGACGGTTCGGTGGGGAAAGCGAAATATTTATTTTCAGAATGGGACAGGATAAAAAAGTCTATTGAGCAGGACTTTATATATCTTTTTTTGGATTATGACGGCACGTTGGCGCCGATAGTCCGCGATCCCGCGAAGGCCTTTATGCCGAAAAGAACGGGAAGGGTGCTTTCGGGATTATGCCGCATGCCGGGGATCAAGATAGCCGTTGTTAGCGGGCGCGCACTTGGCGAGGTGGCGCGATTTGTGGGATTGAGGGAAATTACATATGTGGGTAATCATGGATTTGAAATAAGATCCCCCGCTTTCAGGTTCGATAAGCCCGTTCCGGGTGGCTACAAGAAAGCCCTGGAACGGATCAAGAACGAGATAAATAAACGATTCTCCGGGATCGAGGGTGTGGGCATAGATGACAAAAAGATCTCTTTAAGTATCCATTACCGGTGCGCCGCAAAAAAGGATGTTTTGAGGATAAAAAGCGCTTTGCGGGATATGCTTAATGAACCGGTCTTAAAGGGCATGGTAAGAAAGAGGAACGCCAAAATGGCCGTTGAAGTGGTCCCGCCGATGGACTGGAATAAAGGTAAGGCCGTTCTCTGGTTGTTGGCACGGGAGCGTTCCCGGGAAACAACAAAAAGGCGCAAGGTAGTGCCGGTATACATAGGAGATGACGCCACGGACGAGGACGCTTTTCGCGCTATCGGGCGTAAAGGAATAACCGTACTTGTGGGAAAGAACAAAAAGACCGCCAGCCGGTATTTTTTAAAAAACACGAATGAGGTTATAGAATTTATGCGGAGAATAAAACATGGATAATGTTTCCCAGCAAGCAAAAGAGTCTTTCAATTTCTGTACAAGGCTTACCATGTCGGAACTTCTAGGGGTGAAAGCCCGCACCCTTGGGGAGCTTGTAAGCAATATCAAAAAAGTGCCGGGGTCTTGTATCTATCACCATACGCATAGGTTCCTCCAGCAGCATCAGCACCTTTCACCGGAACCCCCCAACGATTTCGCTTATTGGGTCGTTACTGCGCTGGTAGAAAAAGAATTAGGTGAGCGACTCGCCAGCATAGACACGATAGAGTTCGGCACCATAAGGAGTTTGAGGGAAAAGATCGTAGCCGTGATCGAGGGATATCTGTCGGAAAATCCAGCCGCAAAGGATAAAAAAGCGCGGCAGGAGGAAGCGTTCCATTTCGTGAAATCCATAAGTTTTGTTTTTCCGACCCAGTATATCGTCAGTGATCTGTCGGGGTTCGCGGAAGCGCTGAAAAAAGTGACAGTTGATTCCCTGTATTATCATATTTTCGAATCTCGCCTGAGGCTGGAAAAAGGGACAAATGATTTTTCCAACTGGATCAAGAACTCCATAGGCGATGAAAAATTATCGAAGGAGATAGAGAAGCTCGACCCGTATACGTACACTCTTGAGGAATTGAGGGAGCAATTGATCAAATTGACCGAAAAACGAGTCAGGAGATAGAATGCCAAAATTAGAGGATTACATTCCAGTTGTAGGGCAGCCTGTCATGGATGATCTCCGGTTGTTGGGGCAGAAGCTCAAAGGAAGGGTAGTGCAGAACATCAACTCCACTGCGGTAGGCGGAGGTGTGGCAGAAATATTGAACCGCATGATACCTCTTCTGAAAGAGCTCGGCGTGGACGCGAGATGGGACGTGATCAAAGGAGGTAGAGAATTCTTTGAGGTCACGAAAAAATTCCACAATGTCCTGCATGGGAAGAAAGACGAAGTTACGGAGCATGACTTGGATATCTTTGTTGAAACTGGCCGCAACAACATGAACGAGCTTGACACATACGGTGACATCGTATTCGTGCATGATCCCCAACCCATCATGCTTGTGCAGAAGAAAAAAGACAATAAGTGGATATGGCGTTGTCATATCGATGTGTCCAATCCGCATCATGAAGTATGGTCATTTCTGAAAGGCTTTATAGGGCAATACGATGCCGCGGTTTTTTCGGCCCCGAACTTCGCACAGGAACTGCCGATAAGGCAATTCCTTATAGCCCCCTCCATAGATCCCTTAAGCGACAAGAACAGGGACCTGCCTGGCGAGGTTATAGATGCGGTATTGGAAAAATATGGTATATCGAAGAATAAACCGATCATAACGCAGATATCCCGGTTCGATATGCTTAAAGATCCGCTTGGCGTCATTGAAGCTTATGAAAAGGTCAAAAAGAACATCGATTGTCAGCTTATCCTTGCCGGGGGGACAGCTGCCGACGATCCGGAAGGGCTGGAAGTCCTTTCGAAAGTGAAGGAAAAGGCACAGCATGATGAAGATATACACGTATTGCTCCTGCCCCAGAACGACATAGAGGTAAACGCTCTGCAAAGGGCATCGACGGTCATTGTCCAGAAATCCATAAAAGAAGGTTTCGGGCTCACCGTCGCGGAAGCTTTGTGGAAAGGGAAACCGGTCGTGGCCTCCAATGTCGGGGGGATACCGCTCCAGATAAAGCACAAATATTCAGGGCTATTGTGTTATTCGGTGGACGGCGCGGCGTTCGAGATAAAACAGTTCCTGAACAATCCTAAGTACGCGAAAAGGCTCGGCGAGAACGGAAAAGAGCATATACAGAACAATTTTCTGATCACACGCCATATAAGGGACTATATGCTACTCTTCCTTTCTTTATATTATAACGAAGACGTGGTCTATTTATAAAAAATGCAGATGACAGTGACAGAAGCACAGGGAATATACAGTTTTTTTGCCGAGGTTTCCGGACCGGCGGAGGCGTTATGCGTCGCGCCTTTTGTCATTCTGCTTCTCGCTATCGCGATACTTCCTCTTATAGTCCCGAGATTCTGGGAAAAGAACCGCAATAAAGCGCTGGTCTCTTTTCTTCTGGGCATGCCGGTGGCGGTTTTTTTTCTTTATCACGATTGGAACGTTCTCGCGAGGACGTTCCTGGAATATGGAGCCTTTATCAGCCTGTTGGGGGCACTTTTTGTCATTTCCGGCGGTATTTATATTCGTGGTAGTTTCAGAGAGACACCGTTCGTTAATACGGTCTTCCTCGGTATTGGCGCTGTCCTGGCGAACGCGATCGGAACGACGGGCGCAAGCATTCTTCTTATACGGCCGTTGATCCGCGCCAATCAGGCGAGAAGGCACAAAGTGCATACTATCATTTTTTTTATTTTCATTGTTTCGAATTGCGCGGGCTTGTTGACACCATTGGGTGATCCGCCCTTGTTCCTTGGTTTCCTTAAAGGCGTGGAATTCATGTGGACGTTCCGGTTGTTCCCGCAATTTTTATTCATGATAGGCACTCTGCTTTTTGTTTATTTTTTCGTCGACCGGTATTTTTTCAGGAAAGAACCTAAAAGTTATCGCGAATTTATAGCGGGTGAAGAAGAAGTCCTTTCGGAGCGGTTCGGCATAGAAGGGCGCCGTAATTTTATTTTCCTTTTTCTGGTAATAGCTGTTAATCTTACCGCGGGATATGTTCTATACCACAGGGAAGGGCCCGTGATATTCGGCGAATCTTTCGGGGCGGTATTGTCCAAATCCGCGCAGATAATAGCATTTCTTGGCCTGGCGGCGCTTTCGTATTATATGACGCCAAGACGGGTCCACGAACGCAATCATTTTGAGTTCCATCCGATCAACGAAGTGGCCGTCCTTTTTGCCGGTATTTTTGCGGCGATGATACCGGCGCTTCTTATCCTGGAAACACAGGGGATGAAATTCGGTGTGGATAATACGTGGCAGTTCTTCTGGCTGACGGGGGGACTGTCCAGTTTTCTGGACAATGCGCCGACATATTTAACGTTCACCAGCCTTGCCAAGGGTACGCTCCAGTTAACGGGGGAAGGGCTTTACGGACTCATGTCACATCCGGTCGGGCAGCATTACTTGGCCGCTATTTCCTGCGGGGCCGTTTTTATGGGTGCCAATACATATATAGGTAACGGCCCGAATTTTATGATAAAGGCCATCGCCGAACACTACAAGATCAAAATGCCGAGTTTTTTCGGTTATATGATGTGGTCATTGGTGGTCCTTCTTCCGCTTTTCTTCGTAGTAACGATGGTCTTTTTTATGGGCGGGGAATGAAGGTGTCAGTCTTGTTTCTCGGCGTATGTTTGGTAGTTGGCGGGCGGGACCTGTCACTCGGGTCCCTGCGGTTCTCCGCGTCCGCCGCGGGCGGACTTGTGCGATTCCTCGGGACCGCTCGTGCCACCCGCCCGTCAATTGGGAACCACTCCGCACCCAATACTCAATACGCATAACACAATACGCTCTTAAAACCAGTTGACGTGCAGTGGTTTTGTGTGTTATAAAATAATCACTTTTGCTTTGCGGGGTGGTAGTTCAGCTGGTTAGAACGTCGGACTGTCGATCCGAAGGTCGCGGGTTCGATCCCCGTCCACCCCGCCACTGAATCAAAAAATCCGGCTGATATTAAAGCCGGATTTTTTGCTAATAAGGTACTTCATAGGGGAAAACTAGAGTTTTCCCCTCTTGACGCTCACTTCGTTCGCTGTCACCCCTTTCCCATAGGATTTGTGAATTATGCTATTTTCCATATCAAAGAAGAAGGGGGAAGAATATCCCCCTTCTTCTTTGGATTAATAACCCCCTAAAGTTGTGCCGGGGCCCCCTCCTTTAAGCGAGAGTGCCCTGGCTTAAACCCGCTTGACATTGTCATTAGAAGGAGTATCATATTTTTAGAAAATTTTGTGAGGGAAGTCTTTATAACAATACAGGAGGAGCTATGTTGAGAAAAATCACAGTGGTAACGGTGGTAGCTTTATTTGTTCTGACCGGTGTAAGCTATGCAGGGATAGGAAGTACGATAAAGAAAAAAGTGTCGAACACAGCGAACAAAGTGGCTAATACTACACCGTCGCAGGCAGCGAACGCGGTTGCCAGTACGGCGAAGAAAGCGGCCAACACGACGCCGGCACAGGCAGCGAATGCGGTGGCCAATGCACAGAAGAATGCGGCAAACGCGGTAGTCACCGCACAGACGAATGCGGCGAACAAGGTGGTCAGCACGGCGTCGAACGCAGCGCATACGGCAGCCAATACGACACCGTCGCAGGCGGCGAACGCAGTGGCCAATGCGGCGAAAAAAGCGGCCAACACGACGCCGGCACAGGCAGCGAATGCGGTAGCCAAGAAAGTACAATAAAAGAGTTAAGATAACAATTTAAGTATTGAAAACAAAAACCCCCCTTGGAAATAACCCTTGGGGGGTTTTTTTAGGCAGTGCGTTGGATGCCCATCGAAGGTTTGCATAGTAAAGGTTGCGAGTATACACTATAAATGAAGCAAAAAATATATTATAAGAGGGTTACTATGCTTAGAGAATGGTATGAGGGCCTGTCAAGGCAGAACAAGATGCTGGTTAGGGTGGTGGTCGTTTTTATAGCAGCGTTCTCGTTCTGGTGGTTTTACTACAGTATCGTTTATGAGAACAAGGACGCTTTAAAATATTCTTTTTTTCTTATAGGTAGCGTGATGTTGTTAGGGTTTTTTGTTTATCTTGTGGTTGGGAGGAGAAAAAAATAAAGAGGGACCATGGAAACTAAAAAATTCCTTTTTATGTCATATGAAGGTTTGAGTGTTGATCTTGCCTGGCAGGTCTCAAAAGAAGGCAACGAGGTCAAGTATTTCATAAAAAACCCCGACGAAAAAGATATCGCCAACGGGTTTATCACAAAGACCGATGATTGGGAAAAAGAAGTTGAATGGGCCGATATCGTGGTGTTCGACGATGTGCTCGGCCAGGGCAAGCTCGCGGAGAAATTAAGGAAGAACGGGAAAAGGGTGATCGGCGGTTCGGAATACACGGATAGGCTTGAGGACGACCGCGCGTTCGGGCAGGAAGAGCTCAAAAAAGCGGGGATCAATATAATCCCGTATGTTGATTTTACATCTTTCGACGAAGCGATCGGATACGTAAAGGCCAATCCGGCGCGATATGTCATAAAACCCAGCGGTGAGGCACAGAACATCAAACGGATGCTTTTTGTCGGCGAAGAAGAAGACGCGAGGGATGTCATAGAGGTCCTTGAAGCATATAAAAAAATAGTGGGGAAAAAATCGATAGTTTTTCAGCTGCAGAAACGCGTTATGGGCGTAGAAGTCGCGGTCGGGGCTTTTTTTAACGGGAACGAATTCGTTTATCCGATAAACATAAACTTCGAGCACAAAAAACTTTTCCCTGGGAACATCGGGCCTTCTACGGGAGAGATGGGGACGTCCATGTACTGGAGCCTTTCTAATAAAATGTTCAGTGCGACACTCCAGAAGTTCGAACCTAAACTGAAAGAGGAAAAATACACGGGTTACATCGATATAAATTGTATCGTTAACGCCAACGGCATATATCCTCTCGAATTCACGTCGCGTTTCGGCTATCCCACCATCGCTATTCAGCAGGAAGGCATACTCATGCCCATGGGAGAATTCCTTTATAAACTGGCCGGGGCGGAAATAACCGAATTCAAGGCCAAAAAAGGGTTCCAGATCGGCGTGCGCATAGTCGTTTCCCCGTACCCGTTCAACGACAAAAAAACGTTCGAAGGATATTCGAAGGAGACTGCGATATTCTTCAAAAAACCCGGGTTCGAAGGTATACACATAGAAGACGTGAAAAAGATGGACGAAGAATGGGTGATCGCGGGGACGGCAGGGGTCGTTCTCGTGGTGGTCGGTGCGGGGACCACGATGAAGCAGGCCCAGGCGCAGGTATATAACAGGATAAAGAACATCGTTATTCCCAACATGTATTATCGTACCGATATAGGTAACAGGTGGTTCGAGGACTGCGATAAGCTGCATACGTGGGGGTATCTTAGGGAAGCGTGATTCTATTTTTACTCCCGCGGGACCTGTCATGGGCATCATCCTGCGCTCCTCCGTTGTGCGGTGCTCGGATGACGCCCATGCCACCCGCGGAATGCCGCTTTTGTGTCGAGGGAGAGATAATTTGGTTAGCCATTTTGCTGATTTTGACTTGGCACCTTTGCGGCGGATCGTGCGCATCCTCGGACACACTCGAGCCACACGCAATACCCAATACTCAATACTCAATACTCAATACGAACGACAGTTCTCTTGTTGAAATGCATGCTATGCTAAGTTATAATTAACCTATGGTAATGTTCTTATCTCTTCCAGCTAAGATAATCGGTCTTTTGGAGGCGAACGTTTCGCCGCGCGAGATAGCGGCTGGGGTGTGCCTTGGCATGTTCATGGGGTTCATTCCGCTAAATGGGCCGATGGCCGCTCTTCTTTTTCTGTTTTTTCTTTTCTTCAAGCTCAACAGGGTCTCGACGGTACTGACGCTTCCTGTATTCAAACTGGTCTATATTCTTGGCGGCAGCTTTTTGATCGAAAAGGCCGGCGGGTATCTTTTGATAGACGCCGCTTTTCTCATGCCGTTCTGGGCATGGCTTACCAATCTGCCGGTCGTTTGCTTTCTGGACATAAACAACACGCTCGTAGCGGGTGGGCTTGCCGTATCGGCGGTCCTTTCCGTGCCGGTCTATTTCGCGGCGAATATCCTGGCCGCGAAAATGCAGGAAAAATACAACGAGAAACTCAAGAACAAAAAGATGTTTCGGTGGTTCAGGAAGATACCGATTGTCGACAGGATATCGTCGTATATATCGCGTATTAAGGAAGGCCTCTAAAGATGTTCAAAAGGATCAATATATTCGGCATATTGATATTTGTGATGGCGCTCCTCATCGTCCAGGTCGGGTTCGGGTTTTTCATCAGCCCAGCCTTTACGGGCTTTATCGTGGACAAAGCGAACGAGTACACGAACGCCAAAATAATGGTCGATAAGGTCAATGTGTGGCCCGTAACGTTATCGGTAAGTATAAAGGGTCTAAAGGTGTTCGATCCTGAGAACGACGAAAAGCGGATGATATCCATACCCAAGGCGTCTTTCGGTATAAGTCTCTGGGGTCTTCTCTCAAAGAGGCTTGTTTTTTCGAACATAGATATGCAGGGGGCGGACATCAACCTTGAAGGGGAGGCTGACGGGAGTTTCAACGTCCAGAAACTGGCGCAAGGCAAAGAAGCCGATAAAGGGAAAGGCGTTCTGCAGCTTCTCGACAGGTTCAAAGGGAAAAAAGACTGGTTCTCCAGAGTGTACGACATGATTAAGAAGAGGTCGGCCAAGAAAGCCGAAGACAAAGAAATGGCCGCGGCAACTACCGAAGTTACAGAACTCGCCAAAGGCCGTAGGGTGCACTTCAAAACGAAAAGAGACGACTATATTTTTGAGATAAAGCAACTGAAATTGTCCGATTGCGACATACACGTGGTGGTAGACGGGAAAAGCGCCATCGATATAGACAAGGCGTCTTTTAAAATGCGGGAAGTGGCGATAGACCCCGCCAAGGGCGCTTATTTCAAGGAAATGGCCTTGAAGGGTACCATAAGAAAGGACGGGAACGTGTCGGGCCGGTTCGATTTATTGTACGATCAGTATCGCAGGAATAAGGACGAAATAACGGAAATGAGCGTGGTCGCGAGGGATGTGGACCTGGCGGCGGTCGGGTTCATTTATGAGAACTCTCTTCCCGTGGATTTCGAGAAAGGGACGATCGATCTCGATTCCAGGACAAAGATCGTTAATGAAAGCATGGATTCGCGTAACTCGATAACCCTGACCGGGCACCAGCTTGTCCCGAAAAAAGGGACGAACCAGCTTGCCGCCGGGTTTTTGCCGATGCCTGTCGTCTGCGAGGCGATGAACGGGATAGACCCGGTCAAACTGAAATTCGACGTAACCGGTACGGCGGCAAAGCCCGAACTCGGCGGGTTTCAGGAAAATCTTCAAACGCTGTTGGAGCCGACATTGAAGAACGTCCAGGAAAAAGCGAAACAAGAAGGGATGAACGCTATAAACCGGTTTTTAGGCAAGAAAAGCGATGACTCTGCGAAAGAAGGGGACGGTTCCCAAGGAACAACGGACGACAAGGTCCAGAACACTATCAATTCCCTGAAATCCCTGTTCGAAAAAAGCCAGAAGGCCACGGACGGCCAATAGCATTTCTTGCAACGCGCCCAAAATTTGACGGGGAGCGTTATTGACTGTACACTTTATACGTTCGGCGGTGTAAGACCCCGCCCTTAAGGGCGGGTTTAAAAAGCCGCCTCAGTATCAACATTAAGGTCAAACCCCAGGCATTAGCCCGGGGTTTCTGTAGTTGATAAATCATGGAAATATACGATTTTGCGCTTATATGGAGTATCTGTCCGAATGAGCTCTTCACCAACACCCTCATTGCCGACTGCCGGCAAAAACAACTTTCTTTTCTCTGGGTCCATGAAGGCAACGTCGAGGAGATCACGAGAAAACTCGAAACATCCGAGATGAAAATAAGGGTGGCGTTGGATATTCAGGCGACCTACTACAAGCCACAGGACCCCTATGCCAGAGTGTGTTACGCGGTCAAGGACGCCGGAGGGGTCGTTATAAACGATCCCGACAGGGCCAGGTTCGCGGTGGATAAATCGGTGATGTATTTTGAAGTATTGAATACGGGGATAATAACTCCGTATACCGTGATAGTAAGGAATTGGGAGCCGAACAATTTTAAATTGACCGAAGAGGAAAGGAACGGCCTTGGGGTCCCGTTCGTCATCAAGCCGGGCTGTGGTTTCGGACAGCGAGGGGTCGTGAAAGAAGCGACCGGCAGCATGGAAGAAATATTGAAAGCGCGCGAGTTCGACAAGGGTGACAATTTTCTGCTCCAGGAGAAGATATCCCCGATGGAACTTGACGGCAAAAGAGCCTGGTTCAGGATATTCCACGTTTTTCACGAGATCATACCGTGCTGGTGGGACGATAACGTCTCATGGTGCGAACAGGTCAGTGCCGAAGAATTTAATAGATATCATCTGGCGCCTTTGGCGAAGATAATCGCCAGGATAGCCGAAATGACGGGTATGATATGGTTCTCGACGGAAGTGGCCATCGACACCAAGAACGACCAGACCAGGTTCGTCGCCATAGATTATGTGAACGACCAGTGCGATATGACGGCGCAATCGGAAACGCCTATAGGCATTCCCGACGATATAGTCAAATTCACCGCTTATTCCATCGTCCATGCCGCGTACAGATGGATCAGTCTCAAGGAAGAAAGGCCCCAGAAAAAATACACCATACTCCTCAAGGGTGGGAACCAGGTCCGTCCGAGGGGATTAGGTTATTCTCCGGGGTTCGTGTCGCAGATGCTGCCGGAATATTATAAAGGGACGAGGCCCGGATGCGCGGTAGGCAAGTGATGCTGGGGAAAAAAGATCGCTGTGTTCTCGTGCGGGGGTTTTTCCCATCCGATATTATCGCGGGATTTACCGATACACGTACTTCTGGGAAACTTCCTTCCGATCTTGAGCAGGTGTTGTCTGCCTTAGGGAAGGAGCGCGGAGTATGTTACATGAAACAGCCGCATTCATCCACGGTAGACGTCGCGGAGAAAAGCGGCCTGTATGAAGGGGACGGTCTTTTGTCCAACAAGCCGGGACTGGCACTCGTGGTAAAGACCGCCGATTGCCTTCCCCTGATTCTCGCCAGCATCGGGAAGAAAACGCTCGGTGTGGTCCACATGGGGTGGCGGTCAGCGGAAGCGGGGATATTGGAGAACCTGGGCGACGATATGTCTTCTTTTCAGATAATCCTGGGCCCCGGGCTGCGGAAGTGCTGTTATGAAGTGGGCAAAGAATTCTGTCAATATCCGCGCGTAGGCCCTTATGTGGAAGGGCGCAGGGGGTCTTTGTATTTTGACCCGATAACGTTCGTTAAAAGGTCTCTCATGGATCGCGGGGCGAGGGAAGAGAACATATTCGACCTTGGTATATGCACATTGTGTTCCGGTGGGGAAGTTTTTTCGTACAGGAAAACCGGCACATCGAGCCGGACACTATCGTTTGTTTTGAGGGCGTAATGCGGGGGTTCTTGTTCGCGGGGGATTGACCCATTCGACGGCGTTCACGTCCCGTTCTTTAAAGCGAGGTCAGAAGGCGCCGCTCAGGGTCAATCCCGAGCAAACGTCGGTATTCAGGACGAAGTGCGTCGAGGGATTGACATATTCGAAAACGTAATGCATACTAACATTATTCTTGTGACTCTGGATTTCTCAAAAAGCTCATATATTATTAAGGAGGGCGGTCGATATGTTGCTTAGAATACTTTTATGCCTTGTTATCGCGTTGCCGTTGGCCGGTTGCGCTACCAGCAAGAACAAAAAAGCGGCACCCAAGGAAACTGTTCAGAGCCTCCAGGCGAAAGTGGAGACCCTTGAGAGGCGCGTGGACGAAAAGGACGAGGAGATACTCGCTCTTCAGGACGAGCTTGGCAAGAAGAGCAAGGATTCATCGTCTAATTATTCCTCCAAAAGCGCGGGAAAAACATCCGGGGCCAGCGCTTCCCTGTATTCGCCAAAGGACCTTCAGAAAGCCCTGATGAACGCCGGTTATTATGGTGGCCCGCTCGACGGGAGCATCGGACCGAAGACAAAACAGGCGATCATGGATTTTCAGAGGGATAACGGCCTTAAAGTGGACGGTATTGCCGGAAGCCAGACCTGGTCGAAACTGAAAGAATATCTGGACGTAAAATAAGAGCAAATATCCGTAATTAAAAAAGCCCGAAAAATGTTTTTCGGGCTTTTTTTTTAAGTAAAAAGAACGCTCAGATTTGCCATGGAAGCAATATAAAGTATAATTAGCTATATATATTGGGACCGGAGGATAAATAAATGTCAAAAGTAAGTATTGTCGCGACAATGGGACCGGCGAGCCGGAGCCGTTCTATTATCAGGAAAATGATAAGGAGCGGTCTTGCGATCGGGCGGCTGAACTTCTCTCACGGTACGCATGAGGACCACCTCCACAAGATGAACATCCTGAGAGAGATAGGCAAAGAGGAAAAAAGGAAGGTAAAAATACTTCAGGACCTCGAGGGTTACAGAATAAGGGTGGGCAGATTTAAAAAGGACGGCGTGAAACGTCTGCTGAGGGGAAAAACAGTGTGGTTGACAAGGGGAGAGGACGAAGGCGATCCGCGGCTCATACCTTTTGATTACACAGGCGATTTCAAGAGTATCGGCAAGGGGCAGCCTGTATATATTGACGACGGTAATATAATATTGGAAACCAGCGGGTATTCGCGGGACAAAGTAAAAGCGGAAGTGGTAGAAGGTGGCATTCTTAAGGAGAGGAAAGGCATCAATATGCCGGGTGTCCATATACCTTTTTCGGGTATAACTGAGAAAGATAAGAGAGATATGGAGTTCGGCATAAAACATAATGTGGATTTTATAGCGCAATCCTTTGTGCGGACGAAAGAGGACATAGAGTTCATCAAAAAGGCTGTGAGATCAAGGTGCGCGAAATGCCGGGTGATAGCTAAAATAGAGAGCAGGGAAGCCATCAAGAACATAGACGAGATAATCGATGTGTCGGATGGGATAATGGTGGCCCGGGGCGATATGGGAGTGGCGATCCCGATATATGAGATACCCGTGATACAGAAACTCATCATAAGAAAGTGCAATTACAAAAAAAAGTTCGTAATAACCGCTACGCAGATGCTCGAGCATATGACCGAGCACAAAAGGCCTACGCGCGCGGAAGTTACAGACGTGGCCAACGCCATACTCGATGGGACCGATTACGTGATGCTTTCCGAGGAGACCGCGGCGGGAAGTTATCCGGTCGAATCGGTCGTAATGATGCGGAAGATCATCGATTACACGGAAAGACATAAAAAGGTGTTGAAGCAGTATAAACGTAAAGCAGGCAAATAAGAAATAGTACATCGTATTGCGTATATCGTATGTTGAGGGTTTAACGAACTTTCGTTCAAGCACGACATGCTACATACGGTATACGACATACGCAATAAAAGGAGGAACAATGCCGTATGACGCAAGTCTTGATGAATGCATCTTCTCGAAGGCGTATGAGACCGATGCGGAAAAACTGACGGTGAGCATCTATTCTTACAACAAAGGCGCGAAGAAACTGCAGATCAACAGGGAAAGAAGGACCGCCGACGGTGAACTCAGGTTCACAAAACTGGGCAGGCTCAACAAGGACGAGGCGGAGGCGATCCTCCCACTGGTCCAGGAAGCTCTGAAGCACATGGATTGACGCGCGTATTGTAGTCCACCGCGGGTGAGCAGGATAATGCATAAAAGGAGGAAAGAGGCATGAAAAGATTTCTGGTGTCATCAGTGATATTGTGTATGGCCGTTTCCGTTGCGCTCGCGGGTTGTGGCCCCAAAAGAGCCGAAACAAGCCAGGAAGCGATCAGGAATACCGAGACCATGAAGACCCCCGAACAGAAAACGGATTATCTTTTGAAACAGGCGAACCTCTTTCTGAAGGAAAAAGATTTCAAGGAAGTCATAGACATCTCCCAGTATGTCCTGTGGAAGATCGACGGTAATTCTGAAGAAGCCAAGAAGATCATGAGAAAAGCCCAGGATGCCATGGCCGTTGAAGCGCAAAAAGCGGCGGAAGAGCTAAAGAAAAAATTTGGAAAATAACGGGTAAGGGTGCTGAACGTCAGGAAGAACGGAGGCCTTTCTTTTGCACCTCTTTTACCATGTCGAGGCAGGGTTTCGCGTCAAATCCGTCGTGGCCGGAGTAAGACCAGATGAGAGCGAAATCATAACCGGCTTTTTTCAGGCGCGCGAGGTTCATTTTCAGGTCTTCCGAAGGGTCGATCTCGCCTATTCCGGTGAGACGACCCTCGGGATGGGTCCCAAGGTATTCCCAGAGTTCGGCGACATCCTTGTCCAGCGGCCATGAACCAGGTTTGTCGATATCATATGATTCGAACCTTTCCCAGTAATGTATCATGAGTATGTCCAGCCCCGGCCCGATAGGGGCCCAGTATCGCAGGTCTTCCGCCCAGCTTCTAAAACCTACGGAAAGAGGCATCTCCGGACCGAGAGCGTCCTTTAAGAGATACAGGTTCTCCCCGAGAAAATCCACGAGTTTCGTGAAATTTTCCGGTGTCGCGAGTGCCGCCGCATTCTCCGGTTCGTTCATTATCTCGACGGCGGCGATATATTTGTAAAAGCGTTCATCTTTGGCAAGGTCTTTCATTGTTTTCCAGAGAATGGCCTCCGCCTGGAGTTTTGTCGTACGATCAAGGACTATTTCGGGGTGTTCCCCGACCTCGTAGGCGCGTAACGGGCCTTCGTTGGTTATCCCGTCGCCCAGCGTGAAGTCATATAGAGAAAGCACGGCCATGACCCGCTGGCCCGTTCTTTTTTCGACCTCTTCCAGAATATCAAGGAAGGCCGTGAGGTCAGACGTTACATATTCGTTAAGCCCGGGGATAGCGCCTTTTTCGTTCTTTGGGAATAAGGTCTCTTCGTTCGTTCGCAGAAAGGCGGCGAGAGCTGAGATCCCGGGGGAAGAAGAGTCCTCCAACATTTTATTTTGGGTTTCACTGAACCCTTCGATGGCCTTGCCGTTCTCATCCCACGTGAAGACGCCTTCAAGATGGCCGAGGGCCATGAACCGGACAAGATCTATGCCGCTCGAGGCCATATTTTCGCAATCACGGATGACCGCCGATCTTGTTATCGGGCTCGAGAAACCCAGATGCGCGGGATCGTGTCCTTTCATGCCGACCGAAGGGTATACCTGAGGGACGGCCATTACGGTCTTTGCCACGTCAACGGAGGGAAAAGGCAAATTCATCCCGATATCGAACCCGAGATGGGCTTTTACCATACCGGTTATTCGCCACAAGGAAGGGTCTCTTTTAAAACATGAAAAATCGATCGCCTTAGGTGTGTCCGGTCCGGGATATTCCCGATGGATCAAGCGCAGGTCAGAAAGGGAAAGACGGATGTCCCTCGGTTTCTCCTCGGCGAGCGGGGAGGCTTCAAGATTTATTATTACGGCTTTTACTTGTGCGGGGTCGAACCCGGACATTACGAACCCTTTCGGTACAGGGGCGGCCGTCGAAACATCCAGGTACGCGAGGTTTGGCAAACCTTCTGAAAGAGAGATGTTGGGGCCGAACATCACATTATCGTTCTCGTCAAGAAGCCCTAACCGGGCCCTGTAGGGTTTTTGCCAGAGGTCTGTTGTGTCCGTGAGTGGGGTGATCAGGACCTCCAGCCGTGTATTTTTCATGTTTTGCGGACCTTTACCAAGGGTCCGCAGGAGTTCGACCCGGTAATAGGGGTTCTTTTTCCAGTCCGTGCCGCCTTTCATCGAGAGAGAGAGCTCTGTCCGGTAAACATCATCCCCGACTTTAGTTATTGTCACGTTACGCGGTAATATCGCTCCGTCCTCTCTTCGGACCAGCTTTTTATAACCGCCCAATCCATGGATATCGCGTATTTTCCATCCCTTGTCCCAGGGTATCAAAGCACCTTCTTTGATCTCTAAAGGACCCAGAACAAATGGTAGCATGTTATCGGTGTGCGGTTCTCGGGACCTTATGAGGAGACCTGCCGCGAGATCTTGATCATGCGTGAAAGCGTCAAGCGGGATGGAGAGCGAAAGATCACCTTTAAGATCACAGGAGTTTAAAATACCCGAGGCGGTCCGCATAGTGCCTGTATTGCCCTTGACCTGTAATTCCACGGACCCTTTTGATGAGCGCAGTTCTTTCGGTATGGATAAGGAAAGCGAAAGAAAATCCCTTTTCATGTCAGGGGATGAAGAAGATAACGAGTCTTTCGGGAACGCTATCATTCCGAGATCAAGGTCTATCTCATTGCCGATGGAGCCTAAAAGAGCGCTTCCGGCAGGAAAAACAGGGAGGAACTCGTCGTTTATAGTATAGCCGTTCTTCATGAACTGCCATTTGATCTTTTTCGAATCAAGAGACACCCCTTCTATATTAAAGTCTGATATTTCGAAGGATACTCTTGATAAACGCTGGTTGCCTTCAACGACATAATATTCGATCGCAAAAAGAATAGTATTTTCAGGATAGAAAATGCCGCTGTCCCTTGTTTGGACGGGTTTGTCCGGCACCGTGACTTTAAGGAGGTAAACACCTTCTTTTTTTACGGAGAACCATTCTTCTGAACTATATGTGGCCCAGCTGCCGTTCGTTTCCGATTTTATAAGCGCGCGGAGCTTGTTGGGAGCGGGTCCAAAAGGGCTTATTGACGACGGTGGGATGCGTACGGAGACAGATATGGTCCTGCCCGGAAGTTTTGCCTTTAAATGTTCATAGGACATTCCCGAATGATATTTCAGGTTCAAGGCGCCGCCGTAGCTTAACATTTTTATACTTTCCGGGAGCGGTCCCGAATCCACGAAATAAGTGGGTGAATTCACTCGTTCCACGGCACCGAAAGAAGGGTTTTTCGCGCCGGAACAGGGAAGAGAAAAGAACATGGAAAAACAACACCCTGTGACAAAGAGGATAAATATCTTATTTTTCATTTTTTATACCACCGGACTTTCAACGGGAACAGCGTACCTTTTTATATGGTAAACTTTTTAGGGCAAATAGGCAAGCGGTTTTGAGGCGTTCCTGCCGAAAGTGTTATACAAGGACATGAAATTTGTAATTTGCGCGTTACTGGTGTAAATTTCATTATTATCTATAATAATGTTTCCCCAATTAAAGGGGGCTGTATGAAACGCATTCTAATAATAGACGATAACGATAGTTTTCGGGAGTTTTTGAGAGAAGTGCTTGAAAGCGCGGGGTACGAGATCATCGATGCCTCGAACGGAGACGATGGGATCAAGTTATACAGGGAAAAGGGGGCGGATATTGTGATCTCGGACATGATAATGCCCGGGAAAGAAGGTCTTGAGACCATGGTCGCCCTTAAGAAAGAATTTCCCGATATCAAGATGATCGCGGTATCCGGCGGAGGGTTTGAAGAACCGACCACCTATCTTGAAGGGGCCGAACTTATCGGAGGGGCGCTTCGTACGTTCACAAAGCCGTTCACCATCCCGGAAATACTTAAAGCGATCAAAGAAATATTGGAAAGCCCGGCGAAAAAAGGAAAATAACATGCGGTTAAGCACGAAACTGGAGATCAGTTATGTGGGGATAGTGGTCGTGGCCCTTTCTATCGCTCTTTTTCTCATTATCGAGAACGCCGAAAGGGACCTCAAGGAAAAAATTGGGGTGGATTTCCAATCAGCCGCGGTCATTGAGGCCGGGAATATCGGGGATTACGTCAAAAGTAAGATCACCGCTGTGCAATACCTTTCCCGCGAAAGCGATCTGCCCGGCGGGGACCCGGAAGAAATGAACGATTATCTTGCCGGAAGCATCAAGGGAAGGAGCGATCTTAAAGATATTTCGGTGGTGGACACGAAAGGCAAAGTGGTCTCTTCAAGCGATCCGGCGCTTTGCGGAAAGCTGTTCCCCTTGAAGGAGAACAGCTGGGACGAGCTTGTCAAAAAAGCCCGGCGCTCCGGGGAGGGCTGTTTGTTTGTGAGCGAAAGCGACCCTGCGATACCGGGTGACCTGAAATGGCTTGTTATTTCCACGGTACCCGAAGGATCTAAAAATAAAATCGGGTCCTTTTTTGTTGGAACGATAAACATGAATCCTCTCCTCAAGCCGGTGGGTAAATTCGAGGAGGAGATGGTAGCCGGGGCAAAAGCTTTTCTCGTGAATAATCTTTCAACGATGATAATAACCCAGGACGGGAAAACGCAGATATTTTCGCCTTTGATATATATCCAAAAAGGGTCCCCGCTATCGGCCCTCATGAAAGGCAGAAAGAGTGGCTCGGTCAAGTATAAAGAACCTAAACGCGGCGCGGTGCTCGCGGGTTACGCGGAGCTTCCTGAGTTCGCGAGTGGCCAGGATGAGACATGGGCGGTGATATCCATGGCGCCGCAAAAAGAGGTGTTCTCTCCCGCGATAAGGCTGAGGAACAAGATGATAGTGCTGGGATTCATCGCTGTGGGCGTGGCGTATGTGCTGGCGCTCTTTCTCGCCAAAGGCATAACCCGGCCGATAAGGAAGCTGGTCGAGGTGACCGATATGATCGCCGGTGGAGATCTTTCCGGCCGGGCGGACATAAGTCAAAATGATGAAGTAGGTGACCTGGCGAGGTCTTTTAACAAAATGACGGAACAGCTCAGCATGGCCATAGTGGAGCGGGACCAGGAGATCATAGAACGAAAGAACATTGAGGAAAAACTTCTGGAAGAGATGGAAGAAAAGGCCAAATTCGTGTCGCTGATCTCGTATGAGTTCAGGACGCCGCTTACTGCTATAAAAGAGGGCCTTTGTATCGTCCTGAACGAGCTGGCGGGCAAGATAAATGAAAGGCAAAGAGCGATACTTTCGCTTGCCCAGAAGAGCGGGGAGAACTTAAGGCGTCTCGTTAACGATATAATACATTTCCACGACCTTGAGACGGACGAAGTAAAACTTCACCCGGTAGAATATGACATCAATCAGGTGCTGGCGGACGTGAAAAAGGCCATGAGACCGCTTCTTGCCGAGAAACAAGGGGTCGATCTTCTGGAAAAACCGGACAAAGGTCTGCCCGCGATCAGGTTCGACAAAGAAAAGATATTATTGGTCCTGACCAATATAGTCAATGTCGCGATAAATTCCACGGACAAAGGGCATGTAACGGTAGAGACCGCGAGGGAGGGAAATAATGCCGTACGCGTCACGATAAGGGACGAAGGATCGGCCATAGTAAAAGAAGAGCTTCCGCGGCTTTTTAGCAGGTTCGAACAAGTGGGAAAGACCGCGGATAAAGTCGCCGGAGGGTCGGGTCTGGGCCTCGCGATATCGAAAAAGATAATAGAAAAACATCACGGAAAGATCTGGGCGGAACAGGGAGAGAACGGTGTGGTGTTCATTTTTGTTCTGCCCATAGACGAACGGAGGCGGGCATGAAAAAAGTTATTTTCTTTTGTTTGACGGGTATCGTCGTTGGTGCCGGGCTTGCCGTGTGCGCGGGAGCGGCGCAAATGGCCCAGGAATCAAGGCTAGGGCCGACCATGACGGAATTCACTGGTCCTGAGCAGCAGCAAGCGAGCACTGGCCCTCTTTTTAAGGAGGATGGCAAGAATCCCGTGGGGGGAGTACTGGACACGGTGTTCAATAAAGTGGTCCCGGATACCGTAAATACGGTCGGCGGTGTGATACCGAGTGGGGCGGAGAAGGCTCCTGAAAATTAAAATTGACCGGTTCGGCATTTCATTGGAGGGGATTAATGGTGAAAAAAATTTGTTTGATAACTTTAGGTTTCTTTTTAATGATGACCATGACAACGGCGTTCGCCGGGCCGGTCACGGGAAGCCAGGAAAAAAACGAAACGGATAAAAAAGGCTTTTTCGACAATATGTCACAGCATATGTCGCAAAAAGCGTCTGATCTCAAAGAAAGCAATGCGCGTGTTAAAACGCAGTCTTTACGTAACAATAAATCTGAGATCGAAAGAAGAAAAGAGAATAAACGGCCCGTCAAGGAGTTCAACCCGGAATCTATATGATCATGAGGCATAGGCCCTGAGTTCGCCGAGGGGTCTGCCGGGAACAGACGGGACCGTTACGAAGAACATGAAGATCGCGACCAAGATAACCCTCTCATCTTTTGTGACGGGCATAATATTGACCCTTCTGATCATCTTCGCCCTTTATCTGGCTGGAACGGAGGAAGTAAAGATCTCCCTGAGGGAGTATTTTTTCATCCTTATATTGCTTATGCCGATCATTGCGCTCATCGGGGGTTTTTACGCGGCCAAGCTGGTGTCTGACCCTATAAACCGGTTGCGTGACGGGACGGAGATAGTAAGGTCCGGCGTGCTGGGTCACAGGGTGGGAATAGGGTCCCTGGACGAAATAGGGGACATCTCCAGGGTTTTTGACAAGGTGACGGATGATCTGGAAAAAATGACGCTTACCGCGCAGAAATATTCAAAGGAACTTTTTGAATGCGAAGAAGACGTGAAAGTGTTCAAGGAAAAAGGGGACTATTTCAGCAGTTTATTCGAGTTGTCGAGCAACGCGATGTTTGTTTATGATGTTACCGGCAGGATATACGATGTCAACAAAAAAGCGTCTGAACTTTCCGGGTACGATAAAGAAAATCTTTTAAAGATGAACATACATGACCTTCACACGGAAAGCGAGCTTCGCCGGTCAAAAGAAACATTAAGGACAGGTGTCGAGATGGCGCCCGTATGTTTTGAGTCACAGTTCCGGAAGGCCAATGGCTCCGTGATAGATGTGGAGATATCTACCAGTATTGTCAGCAGGAAAAAAAGTCTTATGGAAGCGAGCGTATCGGACGTTACGGAAAAAAAGAAACTGGAACGGGCGCTGAAGGATTCCGGAGAGACTTTTCGGACATTCATGGAAACGGCGAGCGATCTTATGTACATCGCCGATGCCAAAGGGTCCTTGACCTACGCGAACGAAGCCATGCTGAGGGCGCTGGGGTATTCAAGGGACGAACTTATCGGTAAACCGATATCCGGCCTGGTCAGCAAAAAATCCTTAAAAGAGCATCTGGAACAGGAAAAGCTTCTGGTAAGCATGGGGACTACGGCGTATGAACCCATATGGACCGCGAAAAACGGGAAAGAGATAATAGGAGAGATAACGATCGTGGCCGTTTATGACAGGAGGGGGAATATTGTTGAGAGCCAGGGTATATTCCGCGACATAACAGAAAGGAAAAAAATAGAAAATTCCCAAAGGCTTGCCAAGCTGGGGGAACTTATCTCCGATATGGCCCACGAGGTCAATAATCCGCTGCAGGTCATACTGGGGTGGGCGCAGCTTGCGCTCATGGACCAGCCGAAGGATTCACATTTATCCAATACCCTTAATATTATCGTGAACGAATGCCTGCAGGCCAAAAATATAATCCAGAGACTGCTCATGTTCTCCAAACCCAGTAAAGGCAATCTTGAGGAAATGGACCTGAACAAAGCAATTGATTTTGTCACAAGCCTGGTGGAGCACCAGCTCTCCCTCGTGAACGTGCGTATTTCTAAAAAATATTCCTCGCTGCCGGTGACGGCGAAGGTCGACTCCAAGCAAATGGAAGAAGTGTTTATGAACCTTATAAAGAACGCGGCGGACGCCATGCCCGAAGGAGGGACCATCACTATCGCGACGGCCAGGGACAATGGCAAGCTGCGGATAGAGATCACTGACACGGGTATAGGTATTCCCGAAGAGAACATGGAAAAAATATTTGAGCCGTTTTTTACGACAAAGGAGAACGGCAGCGGCCTGGGCCTCGCGGTAAGTTTCGGCATAGTAAGAGCCCACGGAGGAGAGCTGAAATACAAGAGTAAGGTTGGAGAGGGGACGACGGTCGCGATTGTCCTGCCGGCAGCCACAGAAGTGGTATAAAAAGGATTGTTCTGAAAAACTCCGTTACTCGACAGCGGGTGACTTATGTGGTAATATACATCTTAATCTGAAGAAGAAAAGGGGGTATTGCAAGTGCGTATCTCCGGTTGTTCTGAGTTATCGGTGGAAAGCGTGTTTCGAAAGATGTGAAAAAGGAGGAAAGATGAAAAAATTAATGGTGTTAATGCTGGTTATCATGTTCGCAGTGAGTGTTATGCCCGCTTTCGCGGCGGACACTGTTTCGAGTACCGGGACCGCGGTCCAGAGCGCGGCAGCGCCGGCTCAGAGTGCCGCTAAGGCAGAGAAAAAATGTTCCTCAAGCGCGAAAGGCGGTTTTTGGCAGGAAACGTATGACGCTATCTCCTGCTGGAGCTGGGGCGGCAACAAGTAATATCCCCGAAAGAATTCTTAATCAAGGAGAACAGGCATGAAAAAAACGTTATTTATGGCGATAATTTTATTTTCTGCCATGACCCTGGTCCCGGCTTTCGCAGAGGAAGGAGAAACTTCTTCCTCCGGCAAAGTATCCAAGGCCAGGGAGAGCGGCTTTCAGAAGGTCTATAATGACCTTGCCTCAAGTCCCGCTTCTACGGATCCTGCCAAAACGGCTACGACCATGGAAAGGGGCTCTGCGGCCAAGGGGCATACCAAGCTCTTTAAACTTGGCCAGCATAAGCAGGGTGAAGTTATGTAAGATCGATCTGATGCCTGTGCGAAAAAGCCTTCCCGTGATCGCAGGGAAGGCTTTTTTGTTAAAAGCCATGTTTGAGGCTCGACACAACGTGCGGCTTCAGGTATATTTAATGAAGAAGGGACATGGATATTCTATGAACAAAGGAGAACATATGAAGAAATTTTTTACAGTAGCTGTCATCGTTCTTTTTGCCTTTAGTGTTGTTCCGGCTTTCGCGGACGAAGGCGTAAAGACCGAACCACAGAAAGCCCAAAGCGCGTCTCAGAAAAGCGTGGCTGCGCCGCAGAAAACCATATTCCAGGGCGTATATGATAAGGTGGGGGACGCGTGCACGACCACTTCCAGCAGAGATCTCAAGGCCTGCGCGGGGACCGAAGCGGGATCAGCGGGTAAAACACATACCAGGTTCTACAGGCTTGGCCAGAAATTATCAGCTGAAGTTATGTAAAAAAAGACAAATAAATATAAAAAAAGGCCCACGAGAACGTGGGCCTTTTTTTATGGTGCCAAGGGACGGAATTGAACCGCCGACACAAGGATTTTCAGTCCTCTGCTCTACCTGCTGAGCTACCTTGGCACCGCAATCATGTGTCCAATAAAGTAGCATATAAGCATGGTCAAGTCAATTGAAAATCAGCCGCGAGAAAGGGAAGGGCTTGAACTTGACAGAATGATACCAATATGGTATCATATTATAGTAGTTGAGATAATAGATTATCAACAATAGATTTTTAAATAAGGGGGTGCGTATGATGTTATGGACGCAAAAGAACATGTTACGACAGGTAGCGCACTGTAGAGAGGGTTGCTGTAAAATGTCCCGGGTATGACGTTAAACTGCCCGTTGACGGGAACAGAATGCCTGCGGTAGATTATTTACCGCAGGCATTCTGTTTTTAGGCACAACATGGCGTTGCCTTGCAGACGATATGTAGGTAAACTTATAAAGTTCGAGAGGGTTTGGATGATGAACAATGCGTACAAGGACTATCTTTAAAAGTATTAAGTGGCTGGCATGTGCTGCAGCTCTGTTGTTCAGTGCTCCCGACGGTTTATCCGCTGACGGGAACGCAGGAACGGGTGACGTTCTGGTGGTGGAAGGGCGGATCAAGCGTTGTTCCTATGAGGGAGGATTTTACGCCATAGAGGGAAATGACGGTAATATTTATAAACCGCTAGAGCTGGATGCTTCGTTCCAGGTCGAAGGTTTGCGGGTGAAGGCGGAACTTCGCCCCATCAAAGAGGACCTCATTTTCCACTCGTGGGGCACGCCGGTGGAAGTCGTGGATATTGAAAGGCAGAGGGATACGCGATGATTACCAGAGGTGTAAAAGGATAGATCTGATGAGAATGCGGATATTGACGATCATTATGACGGTCTGTCTTTTCTCGGGGAACACTTTTGCTCTCACGATGAACGAGAGCAACAAAGAGGTGCTGGCCTATCAGATAGATGTTTCCAGGAAACTTATGGAATATATCGCGGAGATGTTCGATGAGTTCGGGCAGGGTGATATGGAGGCGGGCCAGGCGCTCGAGAAGCTCAGCCTGTGGAAAAACGAATATGATAAGGCCGTGTACCCCGTGCTCGAAGAAGGCGTAAAACTGGACGAATTGATGGAAAAATTCTTTTCTCAGATAGAAAATTATTTTATATTCTATAAAAGAGCTAACAGGGAAAGCACCGAGATAAACATTAAAATGGTAGAAACCAGGAACGAGCTTACGAGAGAGGCCGCGAGGCTCAGCTTCATGCTCGGCGAATGAGAGGCGCGTATGAGAAAACTGTTCTGGATGCTGGTCATTCTTCTTTTATTCCTCTTTCTTGTGGTAAAAAGCAATACATGGGAGACCTGTCGCGTGACCGAGATGAAAGACGGGGTCGAGTGTAAGGTCATAAAACATGTCATGCATTGGGACAGATTGGCCGAATATCTGAAAAAATTGCCGCAAGAGGTCAGGGAAGGCGTGGAGAGTCTCCGCCGGGACATGATAAAACGGTGAACTCTTCGGAATGTCTGGGCTCTAAAGGCGGTCCCGTGATATTAAAAAAGAACATCCTAATTCTTACAGCGTTTTTCACGACGGTCTTTTATTTTGTCTCACCTGCGAACGTTCACGCCGGAGCAAGGTCCGAACAGAGAATAGCGGAAGAGAAAAGGGCCAGGATACAGGTCATCAGGGAAGAATTGCAGCCGCTTGTCGCAAAAGGGGACCTGTATCACGCGGAAGGGCTGATACAGGAATCTCTTCAGTTAAAAAGGGAGTTGTACGGTAATGACAGTATCGAGGTTGCGGACAATCTCCTTTCCCTGGGTTCTTTATTCATGCTCATGGAAGAATATGAGAAAGCGAAAGCGTGTTTAAATGAAACCTTGGCGATAGCCGTTCCGATCTTTGGGGAAAGAAGCCCTAAATTTCTCTCCGTTTATAAATATCTGACCGTGATATACGCCGCTGAGGGCGTATACGATAAAGCCAAAGAAAATGCGGGGATAGCGGCGGCTATTTCCGCCGAGACCCTGGGGGAGGACGCTCCGGAGACGCTGGAAGCGGAAGAGGCGCTCAAGAATATCCGGGAGCTTGAGTCCCAAACCGGCAGGAATATCGGGACGCGGGACAGCGGGGTGACGGATATTTTTTCATGGAAGATAGGGAATATAAAAACGTTCATAGCGACAACTCTTGTTCTTGCCGCTATGCTATTTTTACTAGGGGTAATATCGGGCGCGATAGCCCGGCGAAAAGGATATAGCTTCGTTTTTTGGTGGCTGTACGGGACGGTGCTGTTCCCTGTCGCTTTGGTGCATGCCATATTGATCATCAATAAGGAAAAAACGGACGAAAAAGCGATCCTCCAAAAGGTCGCGGAAATGTCCCGTGAAAAAGACGTAAAAATGAGTGATATAGAAAACCTTGTAAGAAATATACTCCGGGAAGAAAAAATAATAGAGGGAAGAAGGACGCTTAAAGAAGGGATAGGATGCCTTATAATCATGATGGCCCTTATCGCGGCCATGGTCCTTATTTTTTCCTTTTCCTATCCATATGTTCTCCTGGTCTTGCGCCTTCTCGCGAACTATGGAGGCGGCTCCTGATGTGCAGGACCAGGTAATATTTGAATTTACCGGATATCTGATATAGAATTGAAACCATCAAGAAGGAGGGTTAGCCATGAAAAGATCTGTTATTATAAACATTGTTGTGGTCCTTATCGCGGCGCTTTTGGTCTTTACCGTGGTGAAGGACGCTTTCATCAAGTTCGGCGTGGAAAATGGGGTGCGATCGGTAACGGGCCTCAGGTTGGATATGAAGGGCCTCCGTGTGGGGGTACTGAAGACGTTCATCGACGTGAAAGCCCTTAAGTTATATAATCCCAAAGGTTTTAAGGATAAGGTCATGCTGGACATGCCGGGTCTTTATGTGGATTACGACCTGGCAGGTTTTTTCAAAGGGGAAGTCCACATAACGGACATGAAATTGGACCTTAAGGAATTTTTGGTAGTGAAGAACGAGAAAGGAGAGCTTAATCTCGATTCCCTGAAAGTCGTGAAGGAGGGGAAAGAGAAAGAGGCGAAACCAGCCAAGGAAGGAAAAGCGCCTGCTTTCCGCGTAGACAATCTGGAACTCAAGGTGGGTAGAGTGATCTACAAGGATTATTCCAAAGGCGCCGAGCCGGAGATAAAGGAATATAACGTTAATATCGATGACAAATATCAGAACATAACTGATCCGGCGGCCCTTGTGAGCCTTATTCTGATGAAGTCGCTCGCCAATACCACCATATCGCAGCTTACGAATTTTGACGTCAATAGTCTTAAGAGCAATCTTACCGACATGCTCTCTAATGAATTGACCAAGAGCGGCGGGAAGGTGGGGGAGGCTTTGAAGGGTATGACAAAGGGGCTTTTTGGTAATTAACTCAGCGAGTTAACGGGAAGGAAAATAAATCATGAAGAAAACCGACAAATTTACCTCCGGGGACATACTTGAAATGGCCGTGCAGGCCAAGAAAAAAGGCATAGAGCTCTATCTGGCCCTGGCGAAGAACAGCGGGAATTATTATGTGGGTAAGGTTTTCATGGAACTCGCCAAGGATGAGAAGAGGCATAAACGGGAAATGGACGCCTGGCTCGAGAAAGTAAAGGGAGAGAAAAGAGAAGAGGCGTATCCCGGGGAAAGGGCTCTTTTTTTGAAGTCGCTTGTCGAATCGAGCACCTTTAACTGCGATACTGCCCAGGAGAAAGCGCTCGAAAAGACCATAGACGAAGAAGACGCCCTTCGCGCAGCCGTCAATTTTGAGAAGGACTTCATGCTGTTCCTCCATGAGCTCAAAAAGCATGTTTCAGAAAAGGAGGCCGGTACGATAGATGTGCTTCTTGATGAGGAAATGCGGCATATTAAGGACATATTCGCGCTTAAGGACAAGTTAGAAAAGGGAGAGTAGTGAGGGTTTTCAAGGATGGGTCCTGCCGCTCAGGTCTCTGCGCTTCTCCGCGCTCCGCTTGTGCGATGCTCGAGACCATTCGCGTCACCCATCCTTGATCGGATCTCTTGTGATACTTGTGGTAGCGGGAATATGTCAGTGGAGAACAGCGGGGACGATCTTTCTTACGGAATTTAGCAGAAATATTTTGTCGGCTTTTCTAAGGTCCTCGTAATAGAGGACCTTTTCCTTTACGGGGACCACGCCGGTCTCGAGAAGGTATTCTCTGTAAACTCCTCCAAGAAGTCCTGAGGACAGGGGTGGGGTGAAGAAGCCGTTGCCTTGCTTAAGCACTACGTTCGTTATCGCTCCTTCCGTGAGTTCACCCATATCGTTGAAAAAAAGGACTTCGAAGTGTCCGGACCGTCGCGCCGCGAAAAGTTCCTGATCATATAAGGGCCGGTTTGTGGTCTTGTGCCGCGAGAAAATATCGTTTTTTGGAACGGTCTTTTCGGAAATGGTCACCGGGACCGGCAAGGGCCAGTCACTGTCAAGGTCGGAAGGTGTTATTTTAACGCTGCCGTTTCTGTCCAGAGTGAGCCTGACGCGGTATTTCAACGAGCTGTCAAAACAAAACGAGGTCTTGTTCAAGGAGGCCGTTATTTTGTCCCTGTCATACGGGAAGGAGAAACGCTCGCTTGACGTTTCAAGCCGTTTAAGGTGGCGCTCGAGAAGGAAATAGTCCCCCTTTTCCCAAAGGAGCGTCTCAATAAGGGAAAAATCCTCTTTTTCTCCGGAGCCTGTAAGGAAGAGGCCTTTCAGAAGGCATTCGTCATATTCTTTGACGGGATCGGAATCGTATACTATGCCGCTGCCGATACCGAGTTCCGCCCTGTTAGTGCCTTTGTTTATCAGAAGGGTGCGGATCGCCACGTTGAAAAGGGCCTGGCCGGACGGCGTTATATAGCCCATGCTGCCGGTATAGATATTACGTTCTTCCTGTTCAAGCTCTTTTATTATCTCCATCGTGCGTTTTTTGGGGGCCCCGGTCACGGAGCCGGAAGGGAACATTTCTTTGAACACGCTGTGCCAGCCGGTATTTTTACCGATCCTGGAACTTATGGTGGATGTCATCTGAAGAAGCGTGTTGTATTTCTCTATCTCAAAAAGTGAGCCGGTCTTTACAGAACCTGTTTCGGATATTTTCCCCATATCGTTGCGGAGCAAGTCCACTATCATTATGTTCTCGGCCCTGTTTTTCTCGGAATCGGCGAGGGCCCTTGTGTTGGCGCTGTCCTCTCGTTCTGTTTTTCCGCGTTCCATAGTGCCTTTCATGGGTTTTGTCAGCATCTCGTCCTTGTCCCTCTGGAAAAAAAGTTCCGGAGAAAGAGAAAGGATGGTCCATTCGTCCAGGTCCATGTAAGACGCGTAGGGTACTTCCTGCCTTTTGAGGAGAGAAAGGAAAAGGGCCAGGGGGGACCCTGAAAGGCCGAATTTATACTTGAAACTGTAATTGACCTGATAGGTGTTGCCTTTTTCCAGATGGTCCTTTATGCGGCTTATATCCTGATAGTAGTTCACCCGAGGTGTCGAATAATAGCCATTCATGATGCGGAAGGTATCTGGGCCGGAACTTTTGGATAGAAGGGACAGTACTTTATCGGCCGGCAGTTTCTTGACCGATTCGAATATCCCGAAGGAAAAAAGCGGGAAAGAGGACGCCTTGTTAAAAGGGATGTCTAGAAAATGGTAGCCGAGCTCGTAGGACAGGAAACCCGCCGCGAAATAGCCTTCCGACAAAAAATGTTCAAGCCGGCTGAAACAGGGTTCCACATCGAGGGGGCTTTTACAGGTTATGGTCTCCACGGGGTCCCGGAAGACCACGGCGTCTTTAGCGGGGTTATCGATAATGGTATTGTAAAAAATGAACGTATTTTTCAGCATATAATAAGGGAATTTTCCCGTCGGCGCGGGTTCGTTGACTATTATTATAGATGTGATACAATAAGAAATCAACACGGGAATTCGAGTTTTTGCGTGCTGTTATTGTGAAGTATTCGCAGCGGGAAACGACACCGAAGGTGCCGTAGACCGCGGAAGTAACACTTTGACATAATATTGAGGTAGGTGTCCCGGCAGATTTATCGGCGAAAAGAAGCCGCTAAATCTGATCGCCGGGACACGTTCGGCTAAAGCTTTGCCTTCGCTGCCGCTTGGCAAAGCTAAGCCTCACGTGCCAGTAGCTATAGTTGGATAGAGCTGGACCTGCCGAAGGCAGGGACAGGCGAATACCAAAGGTATTCGCAGCGGGAAACGACACCGAAGGTGCCGTAGACCGCGGAAGTAACACTTTGACATAATATTGAGGTAGGTGTCCCGGCAGATTTATCGGCGAAAAGAAGCCGCTAAATCTGATCGCCGGGACACGTTCGGCTAAAGCTTTGCCTTCGCTGCCGCTTGGCAAAGCTAAGCCTCACGTGCCAGTAGCTCAGTTGGATAGAGTAGCGGTCTACGAAACCGTTGGTCGGCAGTTCGAATCTGCCCTGGCACGCCACTATAAAATTCGGGCCTGCGGGCTGCGGCATCAGGAATTGCCGCACCCTTCGGCCCTTTCAGGCTGCTGGGGAACGCAGCCGAATTTTTTTAAGGGGGAACCAAAGGTTCCCCCTCCTTGTCTCGTCATCGTGCCAGGGCAGGGACCTCGCTTCGCTCGGTTTCTGTTGCCGCCCGCTTTAAAAAGCTGCCTTTTTCGATAGATGTTTACAAGACACGATACAAAATCCATGCTGTGTGATACAATAATCAGCGTGGAGAAAAGCAAAAAGTTGTTGGAGAAGGTGCTGATCGTGGATGATGACGCGGAACTACGAAGCGAGCTTCGGGATTTTCTCGAAGGTTATGATGTCGTTGAGGCTTCCCGCGGGGAAGACGCTTTGAGACTGCTTAAGAGGGCGAACGATATCGGCGTGGTCATTCTAGACGTCGTTATGCCGGGAGTGAGCGGGCTGGATGTGTTGACGGAGATCAAGAAAATGGACCCGGACCTCGGCATCATCATTTTAACCGGGCATAGTTCCAAGGATATGGCGATAAGAGCGCTGAAATGCCGTGCCGACGATTACGTGGAAAAACCGCTATATGGCGGAAAAATACGGGAAGCGGTAGAAAAGCTTATGGAGTCACGGGACGGCAGGGGAGACATGAGCGTCCTGGACCTTGGGGGAAAGGTAGAAAAGATAAAGCGTTTTGTGGAAAAGAACCGTTATAAAAAGATAGGGCTGGAAGAGGCCGCCAATGCCGTTTGCCTGAGCCCGAAATATCTGAGCAGGGTCTTTAAGGAATATACAAGAACGGGCTTTACGGACTACAAATTAGCGGTGAAAATAAAGGGTGCCAAAACACTTTTGAGCAAGACGAGCTGCAATATTAATCAGATCGCGGCCAAATTGGGATACGAGAACGCGGAGTCGTTCATAAGGCAGTTTAAAAGATCTACAGGATATACTCCTACGGGATATAGAAAGAGAACAAAAAAAAAGCGCTAAAACCTTCCTGGCATTAGTGGTGATTTGCCCGTTATTTTCCAGCAGCCTTTTTATCGTTTTAAGGACCCAGACAGGCGAGAAAAAGTCAATAAAATGCAAAATTGTCCAATGTAAATGTACAGGTACCGGGAGCCGGATATCATAATACCTGTCTAGTTGATCATGGAAAAGCTTTTATCGGCGGCAAAAAGCGCGTTGGAAGAAAAATGAGGTACCCCGGAGGAAATGAATGGCTGTTTCGCCTACTTTTTTGCCGCAATTGTGGTATTATTGTATAAATATCTTTTCTGTGATAATGATCGCCGTTCACAATAGAACATGGGAAGGTTCATATGAGACAGCGTGGATCTGGAATATTCCTATTTTTTGTTTGTGCTGTTCTTTTTTCCTCTGGATTTTGCTCCCCGCTCTGGGCGGACTTGGAGCTGGTGGGCAAGGAAGGCGTCCTTCTTTCAAGAGGGATAACGGATTGGCAAATACTCATGGACGGTATGTTGAGAAGTTCCTACAATAACTTAGGGTATGTTCAGACCCTTGACTGCAAAAGAAAGGACGATCTCCAGGATTACATGGGTTATCAGTACTATTTTGGGTTCGACGTAAAATTCAAGGACGAATATGAGGGGTATATTAAATTCTCGAGCCTTACCGCGGACAGGTCGGAGGCGCCGCTATTCCCGCAAAGGAACATACATACGTTGTACGGGGACGTAAAAGCGTACCGGAAAGAGTACCTCCTGCCGCAGCTTCAAGAGTGGTGGCTGGACGTCCCGTTGGGTTATTCCGATATCAGGGTAAGAGCGGGTCTTTTTCCTTATTCGGTGGGTGTGGGTATAGCGCTCGGCGGGTATTATGAAAAGTACGGTGTCAACCTTTACAGCGAGACAGACAAATTGTCATGGAGGCTGCATTTTGACGTTCCGGACGTAGAGAACAAATGGCATGTGGGACCCAGGACGCTCGCCGATGAAGAGTTCTTCGGGTTCAGATATGACAGCAGGGCCTGGTTTTTCGCGGGCGATATGACGGTCAAGCTCAAAGAATTCGAATGCCAGCCGTATCTCGGGATACTTCTGGACAGGACCCCGTGGTGGAAAAGAAGTTCTCCGTACGCGATCCCCGTGGATGAGGATTATCTAGGGACATATGGCGCGAATTTCAAGACACATTTTGGGGACCTTTCGCTTGAGGCGGAAGGCGCGGCCAATTTCGGGAAGGCATGGTCACGGGACCCGGAGATCATTGACCTGGAGCACGCTGGGTTCTTCTTTATGGGAGGCGCGTCGTATTCTTTTTTTGAGGAAAAGATCGTGCCGAGGGTGAGATGTTATTACGCTTCGGGCGATAAATTCGTGGGCGACGATATAACCGACGGACAGTTGATAAAGGGCAGGAGCCGCGCGTTCGCGGTGTATTCTCCGACCAACAGTAATCTCTCGGACTCGCATTACCCGGCTTTTGAAGATGGTCCGTATGTTTTTATGGGAATGGGGTCTTCTCTTAACGAGGGCATTCTTCGTCCGTCGACTTTTGCCGACCCCTATCAGATGTCGAATCTTATAGCGCCTAATGTTGGGGTGGATCTCGCCCTGACGGATAAATTTACTGTCAATCTGGATTACTGGTATTTGAGGACCGCTGAGCCGCCTGTCGGGGCCCTTCTTAATCCGGACACGGGGCTCTTCGATCCTTATACGCTTCCTACTTGCCTTGGGAACGAATTTGATATTTACGCGGAATATGCCGTTAACGATTATATAACTTTGAGCGCGCTTGGCGGGATATTTCTCCCGGGCAAATATTTCCGTCAACAGAGGGACGACGGCGATGTTCTGGGAGTGATATCCGCCCCGCGGTTTGACGGGGGCGCGTCTAACGCGTGGCTGGTGGAAATGGCCGTTACGTACAGTTACTAATATGGTATCCTGTTTAATACAAATGAACGATGATAGTGTAATGAATAATGCTACTATTGTCATGCCCGAATGTTTTAATCGGGCATCCAGTTCTGGATTCCCGCTAAGAACATGCGGGAATGACTATACGGAGGACGGGTTATGAACATAAGAAGAAAACTGACTGTTCTTTTCGGAGTGATAGCCGCGATATACCTTATTACGATCCTTGCGAACATCGTCTTTGACAGGCAAAGGGAAAATTTTTATTTTAAACATGCGAAGATCAGCAAGGAGAGATCGTTCAATATGGTGATGGAACTGGTCGGATCGCCGTTGGAGCTATGCGTTTATGATTACACGTTCTGGGACGAAATGGTGGATTTCGCTGAAGGGAAAACCCCGAAGGACTGGCCGAAATTCAATCTGGACACTACTTTTGATACGTATAGCACGAACGCCGTGTGGGCGTACGATAAAGACAAAAATCAGCTATACGCCTATAACAACATAGAGAACGCATCCACAAAAGAGATATCGATACCGCACAAAGAATTGATCGGCAAGTTTTTGTCAGGAGGGAATCACCTCTGTCATTTTTTCATAAACACTTCCGAAGGTCTTATGGAGGTCAGGGGAGGGACTATCCATCCGTCGAAGGACGAAGAACGCGCGACTCCGGTCAGGGGATATTTTTTGGTTGGGCGCTTGTGGGATGATAAATATGCCGAACTTCTTACGCAATACATGGAAGCGAAAATAGATATAATCCCGGGCGGGGAAGGGACGAGAAAGCGTGATGGTTCCGTTTTTACGAGAAACATAGAAGGATGGGAAGGCGGCACGATCGCGGTCGTGGTCGTTCATGTGGAAAATCCCACGACGACAAATCTCAAGAACGCTCACAAAGCAATGCTTTTGGCGGATCTTGTCCTTATGGGAGCTGTGCTCGGCTTGATACTTTTTGTAGTGATCGGATGGATAAACGCGCCTCTTGCCTCGATATCCGAAGCATTAAAGAAAGAAGACCCGGCGATGCTGGGGGACCTCGTCAAGGACAAATCCGAATTTGGCGAAATAGCGCAGCTTATCAAAAGGTTTTTCGAGCAAAGGCAGGCCCTTTTCAGGGAGATCGATATGAGGAGCAAAGCTGAGGAAAAGCTTAAAGAAAAACTGGATGAAGTTAAACGATTTAATGAGGTATTAGTGGGAAGAGAGGCCAGGATAATCGAACTGAAGAAAGAAGTGAACAACTTAGCGGGAGAGCTTGGCAAACCGGGACCTTACAGCGGCAGCTAACGGATGTTTTCCGGGAAAGGGATATTATGAAAAAGACCAGCATTGGTATACTTACGGGCGGAGGGGACTGCCCGGGCCTTAACGCTGTTATAAGAGCGGTCTCCAAAAAAGCGATCATCGGCCATGGATGGGAGATAATAGGCGTAGAAGACGGGTACGAGGGGCTTTTAAAGGGGGCATGGAGAAAGCTTTCGA